>Ga0180438_10007735_pt1 | contig 13895 bp, 9 predicted proteins | sample SS_ome_12_FD_132455 | JGI IMG/M metagenome (GOLD analysis project Ga0180438, IMG submission 132455) | Hypersaline lake sediment archaeal communities from the Salton Sea, California, USA - SS_3_D_2 metaG | ecosystem: Environmental > Aquatic > Non-marine Saline and Alkaline > Hypersaline >... | reverse complement strand
CTCTGCCTGCTTCGCCTGCTCGATGATCTCGTTCAGCCTCTGCTCTACCGGCTGCACGGCCCGGGCGAAGACGGTGAGGTTGTCGTCGTGGATTACGCCGTCCCGGGTACCCGGGGTGAGCTGGAGGAAGGGCACATCGATCGAGCCCTGAAGATAACCGGAGCTCCAGGGTTCCCTGTCGAATAGATCCAGCCGGTTGATCGAGGGAAGAACCCGGGTGCCGGATCGGTAGAGGCTGACCGTGTTCGACGGATCCGGGGGATTCAGGTACAGCTCCAGGTAGATATCCCCTCGCCCGCTCTCCACCACCTCCAGATCGTGGAGCAAGCGTCCCGTGTATTCCCGGGGTTTGACCTCCAGCTCCTTGCGGGAGGTTCGGTCCGTGATCGTGATCTGCACTCCGGAGCGGCGGATGCGGTCACGGAGCTCGGAGGCCAGGTAGTGCTGAATCCGCTCCCCGTTGAGCTGGCGAATCCCCGGAAGAAGCGGGTGGATCATCAGCTCCGTGCCGGAGTGGGAGAACAGGCTGCGCTTCGGGTTGATCGAATAGCCGCTCTCTCCTTTTTTCATCTCCATCTGGTAGGTTCTGCCGTCGGCTCCGGCCGAGGAAAGCAGCAGCCGCTCCCCTACCGTCCAGAAGCTCAACAGGCCGATGCCGAACTCTCCCTGGATTCCCTCGGCCCCCTTCTCCTTTAAGCGCTTCTTCAGGGAATCGCAGATGTGGGTAGCCACGTAGCGGAAATTAGGAAGCCCCTCCTCGTTCAGGGGGATTCCCTCCCCGTCGTCGATCACCTTCAGGTACAGCTCTCCCCGCTCCTTGCCGCGAACGATGTTGACGTGGCGGGCCCGCGCGTCGATGCTGTTTTCCACGAACTCGGCGATCGCTTTCAGAGGGTTATTCTGGGACAGGGCGATGATGGTGATGGCGTTCCAGTGGTCGCCGATTCGAAGCCTGCCGCTGTTCGCCCGTTTCCCGGATTTGGAGCCCCCTGTCTTTTTCCCGATGGTTTTCTTTCGGGACGCGCCGCGGGAACGGCCGCTTTTACTTCCGGTTTGTGCCACCCGACCATTATTGTTCAAACCCGACAATTAGACAATACACACCTCGAGACTGCAGCAACACCGGCTGTTTGTCTTTGGTACCGCCCGCCGAATCGCGGTTCTGTCACATGACCGTTTCTTCTGAGATGCACATATGGATAAGTGTTACGCTGTGCTATACCAGCTGCGAAAGAAAGGTTGAAGCCGGAACAATCAGCGGACGCCGCGCTTCGAAGCAGTCGCGATCCACATACTCGAGGTCAAAGGCGATCTGAAAGGCATTCTCCGCTTCGATCTGATTCATGTAGTATGACAGTGCGGGACTGATGCTGCGGCGGTCAGTCGACTTCACCTCTACCATAAACCAGGGGTTGTCGTTCTGAACCACCAGGAAATCAACCTCCCGCTTTGCTTTGTCTCGTAGGTAGTACAACCCGAAGGAGCCAAGGCCGATGTCCGTCCACCAGTGCACGGCCTTCAAGAGGTGTGAGGCGATGAAGTTTTCGCGTCTGGCCGCAACGTTGTCTAACAGGCTCCAATCCCACAGATAGACCTTCGGCTGCTTTCGCAGTGACTTGGGAACGCTTTTAAACCATGGACGAACCGTGAAGCAGTAGAACAGCGACTCCAAAGCCGCGATCCAGCGCCGGATCGTATCCACTGCCACCCGCACGTTGGAGGCCAGCGAACTGTAACTCAAGAGCTGTCCTGCACCAGAGGCAAGCAGTTGCGCCAGAACCTCGACCTGGCCGCCCTCCTGGATCTGAGTCAAATCACGCAAATCTTCCCGGAAGAGCAACTCGTTCCTGAGTCGACGCCAGCGGTTGTAGAACCGGGTAGAGGACTTCAGGAACGGTTCAGGGAATCCGCCGAATTGCATGAGCTGCGGAATCACCTCTGCCTGCAAGCGTACCGGTGCGCCAACGGGGTTCTCGCCGATCTCGGTACGATTCAGTTCGGCGACGGACAGCGGGTGCATACGGTAGAGGAAATACCTGCCCATCAGGCTGTCTCCCCCGCGCCGAAAAAATCCAAGGCGCGCGCTTCCGGTTATCACAATGCGAGTTTCCTCACCATAAACGTCGAAGAATCCTTTCAAAAAGTCTTTCCAGTGACGATACTTGTGCAACTCGTCGAACACGACATGACGAAGCCGATCTGACAGCGTGTCGATCTCCATATCCTCTGCGACAGAATCAGGACCGGCGGTGATGAGCATCCGGTCCGATTGCCGATCCCAGGTGTAGTATCGATGGTCCCCGGCGCTTTCCCTCGCACTCGTGGTCTTCCCCACCTGCCTCGGTCCTGACAGCATAGCCATCTGCCGATTTGCAGCCAGATGTTCGCGTATAAGGTTCTCGTAGAGCCGCTTCATAAAGAAAGACTAAAGAATATGGATCCAGGAGTCAAGACCATTTTTAGATATATCGTAAATTGGTCCGGACTATTTTACGAAACGCGCGAATACGGCCTCGAACGAACCATTTCGGCATTCTAGAAGAATGCCGAAATAATCTCTTTTTCAGCCTTCTCGTCGGATCAGCCTGGGTCGGCCAGGTGATCCTTCTGGACACCCACCGCAGGGAGAAGAAGGGCCACGCGGTGCTGCTGCAGTTCTTCCTGTTCGGATTCTTGAGCCTCATCCCGACGGAGATCCTCTACCTCCTGTCCTACGCCTTCTGGGGGGGAGCTTCGAGGTCGGGGGCTGGCTGTACACCTTCGTCGACGAGATGTTCGTCACCGGCCCGGTGGAGGAGCTCTCCAAGTTCATCGTCTTTCTTCTGCTCAGCCGCAAGCTGAAATCGATCAAGGAGCCGATCGATGGAGTTCTGCGGGCCGGAACGGTGGCTTTGGCCTTCGCCACCGCGGAGAAGCTACATCTACGGGGCGGTCGCCTACGAAAGCGCGGAGCGGAAGCTGAAATCCGAGTACAAGGCGATCTTCGCCGCGGTGCTGCCCGCGGCGATCCTCCACGGGCTGTACAACTTCCTGCTGGACTTGGGGAGCTTCGGAGCAGGCGTGCTGGTCGATGTCGGTGCGTTGATGATGGCCGTGGCGATCTACCGCTTCCTTCGCGATCGCTCCCCCTACAACCCACCCACTGGGCAGAAGCTCCGGCAGGCTCTTGCCGAGCTCACCGCTGCGCTGCGCTACAATCCCGGCAGCACCCTACTCACCCAGCGCCGCTACCTGGCCAAGGCAGGGTAGATTCCCGTCCCACGCATTCGCGCTATGCCGCAGATGGATCCACCAGCTCCAGATCCTCGAAGTAATCCCGCAGATAGCCTCTATCTCGCGCAATCAAACGCCCGGCGTGAAATTTGGCATGAGCTCCTATGAGGAAATCTGCAAGTACCCGTTTCTGCGTTCCACCTCGTTCCAGATAGGAACCGAAGTGCTTTCCCGCCAACATGGCGCTTTCCAGGGAGAGTGGAACGAAATGAATCTGCCAGTCCAACATGAACTCGGCAACCTTTTCTTGGTTCTCCAAAGCCGGGAATACTTCCGCAACCACACACTCGCATACGATCAGTTTTCCTTCGCTTCTAACTTTTCTGACTGCCTGCATCGATGGATCACAGAAAGCACTGTTGCCGACAAGCACGTCGAGAATAACGGAAGTATCAAGAGCAGAAATCATCCCCGAATCCCGTGCAAATACTCATCGACGGACTTGTTTCCCGGAATCTTGCCCTTTCCTTGCCATTTCAGTATTACGTCTACCGGTTCTTTCTTGACGGCAACCAGCTTGCCCTCGACGCTGTCGACCTCCAGCACGGTACCGGCAACGATACCGAGTTTGTCGCGAACTGCCTTTGGAATGGTGATCTGGCCTTTTTCGGACACAATTGTTTTCATACTTCTATTGTATGAATTCCTACTTAATAAGTCAAGAAAATTAAATCCAAGCGCCTCGACATCACACCTGATTCTATTTTTCAGCGAACACAGGTTGATCTGCTGATCGGTATTCTTTGCTACAAAAGTACCAGAGACAGCTGCGATAGGAATTGCTCCAGCGGATGGGAGCGCGTTTCATACGAGCTGGGAGAAAAGAGTCCGGGCCGGGACGACGATCGGTTGCCGGTACGAGAAGCAGTCTGCATCCACATACGCCCCGTGCATGGCGACTTGGAAGGCATGAGGGCAGCTGATTTGTCTCTGAAACCAGGAGAGGCTCGGCGAAAGACCGCCCTCACCGTGCCTGGCTTCGACCAGAAACCACGGCTCACCGTCGCGAACGACCAGGAAATCCACCTCGCGTTGTTGCTTGTCCCGGATGTAGCGCAGCTCGAAGCTGCCCAAACCCAGGTCGCTCCACACCTCGACCGCTTTGAGCAGGTGGCAGGCGCAAAACGTCTCGGCCCGTCGACCCGGATCTTCGATTCCCGACCAGTCGCGGAGAAACCATTTGGGCTCCTTGCGGAGGGCCTTGGCGACGCTTCGGAACCAAGGCCGGAGGAGGAAACCATAGTACAGCGAGCAGAGAACGGACACCCAGCTGCGGACCGTGTTTTCGCTGACCCGCACCTCCCGGGCGAGAGTGCTGTACACCAGCTGCCCGCCGCTGCGCTTTTCCAGGAGGCGGCCCAGAATCGCGAGCTGATCGATCTCCTGGATCCGCGTCAGGTCCCGGATCTCGTCGCGCAACAGCTGGCTGCGGCGCAGCTCGCGCCATCGCCGGGAAAAAGTACGCTCGCGCCGCACATAAGGTTCCGGGTAGCCTCCGTGCTCCAGGAGTGCTTCCCAATCCCTGTCTGGAAGCGGCCGGGGAGCATGGACGGGCGAGGAAGAACGCTCGATTTGCACCAACTCTCCCGCACTGAGGGGATGCATGCGAAACAGGAAGTAGCGGCCCATCAAGCTGTCACCGCCTCGGCGATACACATCGAGCCGGGAGGATCCGGTCACCAGGATCCGGATCCGCTCCTCGTAGGTGTCGAACAACCCTTTGAGAAACAGCTTCCACCGGCGATACTTGTGCAACTCGTCGAACACCACGGTCACCGGTCTATCGGAGATGCGGTCGAGTCCCGCTTGGGATGCCACGGCGCCGGGGCCCTGCAGAATGAGCTCCCTGTGATCTTCGTTGTCCCAATTCAGGTATACATCCCCCAGTCGGCGACACGCGGTGGTCTTCCCCACCTGTCGCGGCCCGGTCAGGAAGGCCATCTGCCGATAGTTCCGCAGATGATGTTCGAGAAACGAATCATACAGGCGCGGCTGGTACTTTGATTCGCTCACAGGTACCATTCTGCAGTATACTGCGGAAAAGTCAAGACCATTCCGCAGTACGATTATCTCTAGTCCCGCGTTTCGCAAATGCCCGTCACAGCCTATGCGTTCATATGCTTACAACTTCTTCGGGGGCGTTGACGATCCGGGTTCTCGTACAGCCAGTGGTCCCGGAACCTCCGGAAAACTATCAGGGCGGCTGCGACATCCCCCCGGACAATTCGATTTCAGTAGACCGTGGTATTTGACGATTGCCGCTCCGCTTCCAGTGAATCGTTGCTGTTGACAGCACGCAGAACCGACACCAAAATCACGAATGTGACGACCCCGGATCCTCGCCCGGAGCGTGAAGAGCCCCGGTTGACACGGGATTTACTTTTCTATCGAGGAGCACCGCAGAAACATCGGTCCAATAGGAGGAAACGAATGACGGTCGAACGAAAGATTGCCTCGGTTTTCAGGCTCAACGAGAAGAACTGGATGAAACACGCGAACCCCTGGAGCGTGTGGACCCGATACTCGGTGTGGCTCTTGCCTACCTGGGAAAGAGCTGGTACCTGGACAGGATGGTCTGGCTGTACGAGGACATGAAGCATGTCCCTGAATATGCAAAGTGGTCGTACTGACGGAACGCTTAGGTGTATGCGTTTCATGTCTGCGAATCTCGAGGGAGTGACATGATGAAGCGAAAAGCGGCTGTTCTATTGATGCTGGCATTGATCGTCCTGGGCACGCCTGTTTTCGGAGACGATGGTCCCCAAGACTCGAGCTTCCAGCGGGGAACACTCCGGGGCTATGCGGGTCCCGGGTGGTCGGTGCTGTTCGGGCCAGGGGGAACCGGGGAGATGGCCAGTCTGGGGCCGGTGATGTTCCGCATCTCCCCGCGGGGATACCTCGGACCCGTGATCGCCTACGAGGAAAGCGCTTCGGAGGGCCCGGGCGTGTTCCTGGGCGGAGTAAAAGCCGAAGGGTACCTCGAGAAGCTCTCCCGGGGATTCTACTCGACCTCCGCGGGGATCTCTGTCCTGGCCGGGGCTACCGGGCTAAACAGCACCGTGGAGTTTACCGCCCGGATTAATGGTGAGCTCAATGCTAACTTCCACCTCTTCCCCTACCTCTGCCTGGCGGTCGGCCCCCTGGTCTCCCTACGCTATGAGAGCGAAGATATCGCGGTTCTTCCCGGTTTCACCTTTGCGCTCAAAGAAGGCACGGTGTTCGATGCCACCCCCCTCATACCCCTGAAGGAGGGCGGACTCAGGGTGAGCGGATACTGGCAGGGCCTCTGGATCTTCGTGGACGGCAGGACCGGGTTCGTGGACGGGGGCGGCACGCACGTGCAGCTGACCTCGGGTCTGGCCTTCGGCATCACCGGCGGGGTCCTCAGGCAGAGAATCGAGAGATCCGGAAGCGACCTGGCCGTCATGCTGACCGGCGTGACCGCCGAGTGGGACCGGCGGCTGACCTCGTGGTTCACCCTCACTCCGAGGGTGACCGCGGGATTGGCGATGTACGGGTGGCAGGCCCCGGACGGCACCATGGATGGGGACCCGCATTTCATGATCCGCCCGGAGCTCTCGGCCTACGTAGGGATTCTCCCTTTCATGGAGGTAGGCGGCGGCGTCGGCTACCACATCGTGACCGGAAAGGCGGACACCACGATTCCACTGGATCGACTGTCATCGGTTTCCTTCAGCATTCAAGCCCGCGTGGGTCAGCGCTGACGTCGATCTGTCGTCACGGAATCATGACTACAGCGGTGATTCGCATGCATCAAATTGGCGCCTGGTCCATCATCCTCGGCTTCTTCGATGAAATTCAAGCCGTCCAGGGATGGGAACCGTTCGTCGACCGCCTGATGCGCACGGAGATCTGCGAGGTGTATCTGACCGGTTCCTCAGCCAGGATGCTCTCCAAGGAGATCGCCACCCAGATGCGCAGGCGGGCGCTATCGTGGGAGCTGTTCTCTTTCTCATCTCGGGAGTTCCTGGACTGCAAAGCGGTTGAACACGAGGGTTGCCTCTCGACGAGGAAGCAACTCCTGGTCCGCAGAGCTTTCGAGGAATATTGGCAGACCGGCGGTTTCCCGGAGGTCACGAGCCTAAGCCGTCACTTGCGGATCAAAACGCACCAGGAGTACTTCCAGACCATCCTGTACCGGGACGTCGTGGAACGTCACGACGTATCCCCTCCCAGGGCTGTGGCCGATCTGGTCCACCGCCTGATCGACAATGCGGCCTATCATCCCCTTTTCTCGCAGAAGAAATCCACCTGCAGCAGGCAGGCGTCGCAGATGAGCAGGTACCCTTCCCGGCAACGATAGGGCCGAGGTAGCTCCGAAGATAGCGGCACTTCCCGCACGTAGACCCAGCGCAGACGTTCGGGCGGGGTTTCACACTTGGGACAGTATTTCGCCTCGACCAGGTACTCCTCTTTCACACCCTGGTATCGCTGCAGATCGGGATCCCTCCGGCTGCGCTCCACCACATGCCAGGGAAAATAGTTGGCCACAGGGTCCTCCTGATCTATCATCTTAGGTCCCGTTGTACCAGATCCGCATAGTGAAAACCCCCATCTTGATCTTCCATATCCCTGAGGTTGTATCATCCCTACATCATTCTTCCGTAGATCTTCTCTGGAGTGAAGAAGTCCCTGAGAAGCCAGTCCCTCTTCACCGCGCTGGAGCTCCCGCCCGCCACCTCATAGTCGATCGGCACGTAGTAACCGGGACGGACCGGCTTACCGTCCCGGACGTAGGTACAGGCCTTGCCAGCCCATTAGATGCGTGGGGCTCGATCACCGGGATTGAAAATTGCCCGTGGCGATTGGAATAGCCAATACACAACCGTCTGCCGATGGCCGTTTCCGGGTCCTGGGCATATTCCTGTAGCACCGATAGCAACACCTCTGTCAGCCTCCTGGTGAGATTAAAGCAGGAAGCGTGCCAAAGCCGACCGTGATCGCTCGGGCCGTGAGGGGCTGCTGGGAGCCCGAGTGAGCGCTGTAGCAAGGCTCGTTCGGCCGGCTCGCCGTGCGGAGAGTGGGCAAGAACTGGTTGTCCAGGTATAAGAGTTTGACTCCCATGAATGTGATTACCGAGGTCATCGATCCGGAGGGAGCGTATTTTTCACTGATTGTAAAATCAATTAACACTAAGCCAAAAGCCTTCTTCGTATACAGTGGTGGAGCAATACTAGACGAGGTACAGCGATGTCCTCAGCTGCTCTCTCACCTTCAGGTTGCCGTCGATGAGAACCCCCAACCGGGCCGCTTTATACTCACAAGTTCCCAGTAGTTCGGAATGCTATCCGGAATCACCCAGATCCTTGCCGGTAGGATGGCGCTTGTCGAATTGCTGCCCTTTACGCTTCACGAGTGCTACTCAGAAAAAGATCTGACCGAAGCGGGGATGCCGCCGCCCGGCTCGGGCTCCGGGGGCGTTCAGTGGGATCTCGTTCGTAAAGTTAAAGCCACGCCATGCTATGTCCCCGATCACCACGAAAACTACGGATTCTGAGCGATTCTCCGGTCAGCGCCAGTGTTACATGTTGTCATTATTTCGCGGCGGGGAGCGCCGGAGGGGAGACGCCGGTTTTCCGAACGCTATTTCCTCTCGAGACAGCGGAAGTGTCGAGTTTTTGTGGTATGATGAGGATGCGCGTGGTGAACGAGGGTCCGATAGCCTTTGGCCTCAGGATCCATCCACCCGGTATTTCGGAGGAGACGCAAGCTGATGAAAAACTGGGTTCGAGGAGTTGCCGCAGGAGCGCTGTTCACGGGACTGCTTGGCGCCTGCGTGAAGGACGCGCAGCAGGAAACACCGGTTGCGCAGCCGACGGACGAAGAGCCTGCTTCCCCGGCCGCGGGCGCTGTGACCCCGCCGAAGGCAGAGGACGGGGAGCTGGCGCCGACCCCGGCCTCACCCGAAGCCCCTCCGGCGGGAGGGGACGGGACTTCCGTCCTCTCGGCTCCGGGTTACATTCCCCTGGCCGTCTACCGCTTCGATCCCCTGAACGCACGCCTGTACGTGACCCGGACCATCGGGGTCGATCCGGCGGCCTCCAGGAGCGAGGCCCTGGAAGCCCTGCTGGGGAAGGTCAATCACATCCTCTCGGGGCGCAGGATCGAATGGGCCGGAGTCGACCAAACTGAGCAGGGGGACATCCTCGTCCTGGACCTGGTGGATCCGGTAGAAACTACCGGAGGACGCGGCTGGTACAATGCCTTTCAAGGCTCCGCGGGCGGTGCCGCCACCCAGGGGTTTCTGGCGGCCACCTTCCTGCAGCCGGCCTATCGCGGCGACTGGTTCGACGGCCTGCGCTTTCTCCTGAACGGGGAGCCGATGAGCGAAATGGATCACGTCAACCTGTCCGGGGTGTTCCTGCGAACCGAACCGATAACCGAGCACATGATCGTGTCGATGAGCGAGCCGGGAGAACTGACCGAGGAGGAGATCTCGGAGTTCCTGCGGAACATGCTGGAGCTTCCGGAGGATGCGCAGCTAAGCCTGGCTCGGGTGCGGTCGGAGGACGGCTCGCAGTCGGTGGTGTTTTTCGTCTCCAGCCCCAACGAGATGGCCCGACGCGGCGTGCTTCGGTTGGTCGACCGGGTGCCCCGGGTCCTGTTCATCGAGCAGGATCCCTGCTACTGCTTCGTGGTCGCGGCGGAATCCAGGGAACTGGTCCGCGGCCGGGAAGAGTTCGTGGTCACGCGCTTCAGCCCGCTGGGAGGCTCCTGCGTGGGCTCGGAGGTGGTCAGGGTCCTGGCGTTGGAGGCCGACGGTACTCTGGAGGAGGTGTGGCAGGGCACCACCTTCGAAGGCAACGGTTCGCGTTCCCGCATCGCCTCGGTCCAGTTCACGGATCGGGACGGGGACGGGGACCTCGAGATCCTCCGGCGCGGAGAGCTCATCGACTGCGGCGATGATTGTCTGTGCCGTGAGGGCACGGTGCTCGAACGCTTCGAAACCCTCTTCGACTGGAGCCCGGAGGAGGGCCGCTTCGCGGCAGTCCCGTGAGAGGGAGACTTTCCCGGGCGGCCCGGAGCTCCGGCAGTGCCCGGAAGGAAACTGAACGTGAAGCGCGGGCTGAGGTAGATAGAGGGGGCTCCCGCCGAAAAAACCCGACTCGACCTGTTTGAGGGCACTGGACCACTACCACCCATTGATGGCAGAGTAGGGTGTGGCTTCCGGGTACCTTCTCCTGATCAACGACGTTCTCAAGAACCACATTCTCGGCTGCAAGGCTTCGGAGAAACAGCGCCTCTTGGAGAAGCTGGAGTTCCTGGCCAACGGCATCTGGGACGCCGGAGTGCGGGTGAAGAAGCTCAAGGGCCTGTCCGGCAAGGTCGTCTTCGAAGCCCGGGTGAGCCGGGGGGAGCGCATCCTCTTCACCCTGGGCAGGCACGACGGCCGCATCGCCATCTACCTGTGGGGGATCGCCGCCCACGACGATGTGGATCGGCTGGGCCGCTCCATCGTGCCGGGAAACGCCCCTTTCCTTCTGTTCGAACCGGAGAGCAGCGAAGAAAGGCCGGAGCTCCTGGTGGATGAGCTTTCCGATGATCTGTTCACGCAGGAGAGCATAGAGGAGAAGGCCGCGGAGGACTACGGCCCGCAGCATTGGCTGGTGCTGAGCGATGCGGAATGGCAAAGGCTTCTGGCCGAAGCGGAGCCGGATAGCCTGGATATCCACCTGTTCCTGACCTCCGAACAGCAAGCCGTCCTGGAGGGGGATCTACCGCTGCTGCTCTCCGGCACCGCGGGCAGCGGAAAGACCACGATCCTGGTCTACACTCTGCTGCGGCCGGCGTACCTGGGCAAACACCGCCTCTTTCTCACCTACAATCCCCTTCTCAAGCGCTTTTCCCAGCACCTGTACCGCGGCCTGATCAAGAACACGGAGCTGGAGCTTGCAGTGGGAGGTACGGGCGGTCCGACAGGAAGGGAAGGCGGCGAAGCGGCGGGCGCTACGGCCGTGGGCCGAGATTCAGAAGGGGCGCATCCGGATTTCCTGCTCTTCGGCGAGCTGGTGGAGGCGATCCTGAAGGAGGGACGGCCTCGCGGGAAGGAGAAGGCGGAAAACCGGGATGCAGCGGGAGAAGAAGCAGGCAACGGTACCTGGGTCACCGATCCCGCCGAGTCCCCCCACACCACGGCCAGCCTGGAGACCTTCGAACGGATCTTCCGCAACCACGCCCTGTACCGCCGCTACGACACGGAGCTGGTGTGGGAGGAGATCCGCTCCATCATCAAGGGCGCCAAGCCGCCCCTCAGCTACCGGGAGTACAGCAGCCTGGCGCAAGGCTACCTCCGCGGGGATGCGGGCAGGCGGGAAGTCGACCGGCTGGAGGACTGCCTTCTTGGCCTCAAGCCCTTCGAGTTCTTCACCAAGATCGAAGCCCTGCGGGAGAAGAAAACCGGCTTCGAATCATTCGATCGGTTCGTCCACAGCCTGGCCGATCCGAAACCGGCGGCAAGGGACGGCATCTCCTTCATGCTCGCCGGGATCGGTAAGGTCCTGGAGCGAAGGACCGGCAGCCTGGCCAGCCCCCTGCTGAGCCTGGAGGAATACCGGAGCCTGGGCAGAAAGAGAGCCCCGAACTTCCTCTACAGCAGAGAGGAGATATACTCGATCGCCGAGTACTACCAGGAACGGCTTCAGGCCGAGGGGCTGGCGGATGAGATCGATCTCTGCCGCGCTGCGATCCGCTTTTTGGACAACAACCCGGCCGTCGCCGAGCGCTTCTCCTACGACCTGGTGGTCTGCGACGAGGTCCAGGACTTCGTGGATATCCAGCTGTCCCTGGTCCTGCGCCTGGCACGCTCTTTGTCCGCCCTGGCCTTTGCCGGAGACCCGCGGCAGATCATCAACCCCAGCGGCTTCCGCTGGGAAGAGCTCCGGCAGAAGTTCTTCGAAAGAGGATTGAAGGTACCGCCGGTACGGACCCTGCGGCTCAATTTCCGCTGCGTGGGCAGCGTGGTCCGTCTGGCCAACGCGCTGCTTTCGCTCAAGCAGCGACTGGTCGGTCTGGGCGGCTCGGAGCTGAGGGAGGATTGGAAGTTTCAGGGAAAACCTCCCCTCCTAGTCACGGACCTGTCCGAGGGGCAGATGGCTCGATACGCCCGGCCCCAGGGCGCAGGGAGAATCGTCCTGGTGCGCAGCGCCCGGGAACAGGCCAGGGTCAAGCGCCTGCTGGAAACCGAGCTGGTCTTCACTATCTACGAGGCCAAGGGGCTGGAGTTCGACGGAGTGCTGCTGTGGAAATACGGCCAGGACGAGAAGGCGGCGGATATCTGGCGCCGCATCCGCCGCGGCCAGCCTTTCGACCAGGCCCACGAGCCGCACATCCGTCACGAGATCAACCTGCTGTACGTGGCCGTGACCCGGGCTCGCAACACACTGGTGGTCTACGACGGTGCGAAAGTTGCGGATATCTGGCAGGTGGAGGAGCTGAGGTCCCTGATCCATCAAGGCAGCGACGAACAGCTGCTGTCCGGGATGTGGAGGAGGATTTCCACCCCTCAGGAGTGGGCCGAACAGGGACACTACTTCTTCGAACGGGGATTCTTCGACGCCGCGGCGGAGAGCTTTCGAAACGCCGGAGACCGGGATCGGAAGGAGATCGCCGAGGCGTTCGCGGCGAAAAAGAAGGAGCGCTGGAGCCGGGCGGCGGAGCTGTTCAGCCGCCAGAACGTGCTGAACGAGGCGGCGGAATGCTTCGAGAAGGGCGGGGAGTTTCGCCGGGCCGCCGGGCTCTGGAAGCGCTTCGGCAAGCAGGACCGCAGCCGGCGCTGCACCGTCCGTGCCCTGGAAAGGGAGGGCAAGTACGGCCAGGCGGCCCGGGAGTGGGAGCGGCTCGGTGAGATGGAGGCGGCGCTAAGGAACTGGGAAAAGGCGGGGAACTACGGCAGGCTCGGGGACATACACTTCGAAAGGGGGGACTACCTGCAGGCCGCCCGGATGTACGAGCAGAAGCGTAGCTGGAGCGACGCGGCGGAGAGCTACCGCCGGATCGGGGAGCTGGCCCGGGCGGCCGCGCTGTACTTCAAGGACAAAGACTTCCAATCGGCCGCAGGGCTGTACCGAAAGCTAAAGGACCAGGAGCGGCTGCTCAAATGCTACGAGCTCATGGGCGATCACTACGCCGCGGGCCGGATCAGGGAGAAGCGAAAAGAGCTCTCCGAGGCCGCTACCCAGTACAGGCTCTTCTCAGAGGCAAGCGGGGAGAACCGGGACAGCCTCCTGGAAGAGGCCCGCCGCTTCGAAGGCGGCAGGGGCGCACTCAAGGCGGCCGTCCGCTACTCGGCTTTGGGCCTTTTCGACAAGTCGGCGCCGCTTTTCCAGTCCAGGAAACGCTTCGACCTGGCCCGGCGGGATTTCCAGGCACAGGGATGGAGCCTGGAGGCGGCGCAGTGCCTGGCCTCTATGGGGGAGAACCTTGCCGCCGTCCGGGAAATGGAGGAGCTCGAGTTTCCCGACAAACGGGAGCGGATTCTGGAGCTTCTGGACAAGCATCTGAAACCCCGCTGGTTCATGGATCCACACCGAGCCGAGGCTCTGACCAGGGAGGCGGATTCTCTACTGAAGCAGGGCAAGGCTCGGGCGGCACTGTTGCGCTTT
>Ga0180438_10007734_pt1 | contig 13895 bp, 10 predicted proteins | sample SS_ome_12_FD_132455 | JGI IMG/M metagenome (GOLD analysis project Ga0180438, IMG submission 132455) | Hypersaline lake sediment archaeal communities from the Salton Sea, California, USA - SS_3_D_2 metaG | ecosystem: Environmental > Aquatic > Non-marine Saline and Alkaline > Hypersaline >... | reverse complement strand
TGTAGGTCCAAATGGAGCTGGAAAGACGACAACTATAAAGATGATTGCCAAGTTATTAAAACCAACAACGGGAAGGATCCTCCTCAAAAACGAGGCTGGTGAACTACAGGATATTAACAAGAGTTCGAGGCACTTGCTTAAACTTGGTTTTTTAATAGATATTCCCGCATTTTACATAAAAATGACGGCCTATCAAGTGTTAAAATACTGCGCTTTGTTAGAAAACTATCCTAGAGATAAAATTGACCATCGAATCGACGAACTCCTGAAATTGTTCAAATTATCCGATTGGAAGCATGAAAAAATCAGAACTTTTTCGAAAGGAATGACGCAAAAACTAGGTATCATTCAAGCGATAATCCATGATCCCGATATTGTCATAATGGACGAACCACAGACGGGTTTAGATCCAAAAGCTCGCATTGAAATCCGGAAATTCATAAGAGAAATTCAAAAAATGGGTAAAACTATTTTCATTGCATCCCACATGTTATATGAAATATCAGAGGTGTGCGATAAAATTGCACTCATAAATCATGGTAAGATAATCGCTTTTGATTCGATTGCAAATTTAGAAAAGGATTTAAAAGTAAGGGATCTCAACTGCGTGCTATTAGAACCTATATCTCCAGATAAACTCGAAAATTTAATGGAGAGACTTCGCATTAAACTGAAGCCATTTCTATATAATAATTTAGATTTATCAACAAATGCAAGCCTCATAAAATATTATCCAGAGAAGAAAGGCATTAAAATATTTTACGATGGAAAGGAAGAGTCGAAAGGGGATATTTTGAGAATTTTAGTCAAGGATTTTGAAGCAGATTTTACCGTAATATCTTACGCGCAACCAAAATCGTCTCAATTAGAACAAATATATTCAGAGATGATAAAAGAGTACGAAGCTGTTAGAATAACAAAAAATAAGAGAGGTGAACCATAAATGGAAAAGATGGAACATGCCATGGAAGGATTCTATTTAGAAGTAAAGCCAATCGCTCACGCATATGTTTTTGAACTCAAGCAACAATGGAAAAAATTCGTGGGTTTTTCAGCATTTTCAGTTCTAATTGTATTTCTCATGAGTTATGTAATGTATGCAGTAGTACCCTCAAGTCTCTTACCTGACACTCAGACAGAGTATTTAAATAATGGTTTAACATTCTTATCCATGTTTATTATCGTATTTGCTGCGTGTTTTTTCTTTTCTGGAATTATATGTTCAGAATATGACAAGAAGACGGGATATATCATATTTCCAAAAATCAACAAGTTCAAGTTAATCTTGGGAAAATACCTTGGAAATTTAACTCTGATAATAGGAGTAGTTAGCGTTTATTACATCGCATTAGGACTTTTTTGCTGGTATTATTATGGCGTATCAGTAAACCTACTGTTTTTAGCATCGTTTGCAATTGCTATTGTATATATTCTCGCAGTTAGCAGTTTCGTAACGTTATTTAGCTCCTTCATGAAAACCGTGAACATGACAATCATATCGACTATACTAATTTTATTCATTGGATTCCAAACGGCAGATCAATTGGTTACAGTATTTCTTCCCGATTTCGAGCCCGTATATTCCATGCAATTTGCAAGTAATCTCATCTCTTCGATTTTAGAGCAACCGTTCCCTAATCCGCGGTATAACGATATGGAAATAATGGACTTTACCTTTAGAATGTGGATAACTCCTACAATTGAAACGGGAATCACAGTATTGCTCATATATATGGCATCAAGCTTGTTAATAGCTTCATTTATATTTAAACGGAGGCAATTGTGATGACAAGAAGAAGCAGAGGATTAAAGATTAGGATCTTAAGCGTGGTTACCATTAGTATGTTATTCATCACTGCTTTTTCGACAGTAGCTAAAGCGACGACATACTATTCTACATTCACGAAAGGAACCGAATTTTTCCAAGTAACAACTTACAACGAGGTTGATTGGCAGACAACGGTAAGTACGGATTATAACCCTAGCGATTGGTTTGGAGGAGAAGCAAGTATTACTGGTGCTCAAAGTAAATTTACGACAATGGGATGGACGAGTGCAACTTGGGAGACGTATGATTTTTTGCTCTCATTCTTCTTAACAAATAGCAGCGCTGCAAACGCTTTAATAATTCTCGATCAGAATGGCTACAACGAAACAGAAATAAACAATAAATACAACAATACATGCCCCTTAACCTCTGGAATGCGTTCGGAATGGTATTTTGTTAGTGGTGGGTTTAACGAATCTCATAATTCAGCGATCGACATGCCATTAATACTTGATAATCCTGCAAACTACAAGAAAATCTTGGACGATTATAATAATCTAGCACATGAAATACAATTAGACGACTTTGGAATAATCTTTAATCCTATTGTTAAACCATTTTTTCAAAACATGACAGCGGATGATTTTCTATGGCAGATAGCTTTTAATGATCTCGCAATGGGAACACCAATAAGCACATATATTCAAGAGCTAGTCGATACATTAGGTTGTGAAAACGCCTCATATAGCGGAAATACCCTCATCATTGAAAGAACTGGAGAATCAAATTACACTGTTGAGATGACTTACGGTGCTCAGGGAACGCTAATCTCTTTTGTTGTTAAAGATCCCGCAGGAACAATTATATACCAATTTATCAGCATTGGTAATACCAATTGGATTGTTTATATCATAGTTGGCCTCATTATCGGTTTCTTTAGCGTACTTATTGCGTTTTTACTCTATAAGAAAAGAAGATTTAACAAGAAATATCGCTAAATAAAATAAAATAGAATAAAAATAAAGAATATTTGATTAAAATTTGATTTATCAGCTTTAATGTCTTCGAAAATCTCTTTCGTCAACGGAGTGTATTCCGCAGCACCAGGTAAAAGCCATAGATAATAGCACATTGTCGTGCGTATTGATCAACTCTTCTACTTCCGTTGTAGTGAAATAAGATATTTATAAAGTTTCTAGAAATTATTCTACAAAAATATAAAAAACAATATTAAATGAAGTATTATTCTGAAAAACTGGCTTAATTCAAAAAATTTTGAAGACTAAAAATGATCTGAACTGACATATGTCCAAAATGGATACATTTAAATAATAGAATTTCTATTATTAAATTAAGTAATTCATTTTATAATTTACATTATTTAATGGTGTTATGGGAATGTTTAGAAGAGATATAGATCAATTTAGGTTTGACGATGGACCGCATAGATTTATGGGACAAGGTCCTCCTGATCATCATAGTCCACCATTTAGAGCCCCATTCGGAGGTTCAAAGCCTTTTGGAGTATTTCCTCCCTTTCCAGGTCCTGGTTTTAATCCGCCGCCGCCAATCACGAAGGAATCATTTCAAGAGATAAGAGATTACATGCTATTATTAATAATTTCTGAGTATCCAGACGGTATAACTAGTTATCAATTACAAAAAAAATACAAGTTTCCAAGAGGTACGCTCATACGATCCCTGCAGGATTTGGAGGAAAAAAAATACTTAAGCATAAATGAGGAGATAATAGATGGACGAGCAAATAAATTCTACATGTTAACAGATTTGGGGAGTGCTTTCTTAGAGGAATTAAAATTAAAATGGGCAAATGTATTCAGTGCGATGTCAGAGTTTAATCCATCTAAAGGTATGGAGATGTTGGTCCTTAATAGAATAGATGAATTCAACTCTAAAGAAGATGCTGTTGATTTCTTCAGAGGGTTAAGATCTTGGATTAAAAGCCTACTTCAACATATTGAAGATAGGATCAAGAGGTTACAATCGTCTAAAGCGAATCTAGACCATATTATTAATGAAATTGAAAAGATGGATACTTTTGACAAGCAACAATTTAAAGAAGTAGTTGCTGGATTAAAAAAAAAAAATGAAAATGAGAAAAAAAAATAAACCTAACAATGGAACTAACATCTAACCAAATACTAAAATCAGAACAACTGAAACATAAAAGAACTATAATGGAGGGATGTACCTATGGGAATGGGAGGACCTAAGCCTAATCCTGGGGCCTTAGTATTTTTTGGGCCGATCATCCTCTTAATCATTATCGCAGTGATTGTTTATTACATTCGAAAGAAGAAAAAAGAAAAAAAAAGCAGAAGTAAAGTAAGGGAATATGAAATGGGTGTCCAAAAAGGTACTTCTAACGCATCGGATATTAAAGCAAACCTATCTTCTCAATCAATAATCCCTGAAACTCGGACGACCATCAGAGATACTAAGGAAATCGAAACATCACTTACATCAATAAAATCAGAAAACGAGTGGGAAAAAGATGGTGTTACGCTAAAAGTAGAAAATTTAAGCAAGAATTATGGAAATCACTTAGCCGTTGATAATATAAGTTTTGAAGTATATAAAGGCGAAACCATCGGACTTGTCGGTCCAAATGGAGCTGGTAAGACTACAACGATAAAAATGATTGCGAAACTGTTAAAACCAACGAATGGAAGAATTCTTCTTAAAAATAAATCTCGTGAATTGCAGGATATTAACAAGAGCTCGAGGAATTTACTAAAGATAGGGTTTTTAATAGATATTCCCGCATTTTATGTGAAAATGACGGCATATCAAGTGTTAAAATACTGTGCTTTGTTAGATAACTATCCCCGAGATAAAATTGACGAAAGGATTGATGAACTCTTGAAATTATTCAAGTTATATGATTGGAAACACGAAAAAATCGGTACATTCTCTAAAGGAATGACACAAAAACTCGGAATCATACAAGCAATATTACATGACCCTGATATCATCATAATGGATGAACCCCAAACAGGATTAGACCCAAAAGCACGAATTGAAATAAGGAAATTTATTAGGGATATTCAAGCGCAAGGGAAGACGATTTTTATTGCTTCACATATGTTATATGAGATTTCAGAAGTGTGTGATAAAATCGCATTAATTAATCATGGTAAGATCGTCGCATTTGATACGATTGATAACTTAGAGAAGTCACTAAAAACTAAGGAATTAAATTGCGTGTTGCTTGAACCAATTGACTCAAGTAGCCTTGATGGTATTATAAATAAACTTAATGAGGAACTTGAGCCATATTTGGATCATGAACTGGATCCAGAAATTTCTGATACTACTATACTATATTATCCAGAGAAAAAAGGAATAAAAATATTTTATGATGGGAAGGAAGAATCGAGAGCAAAAATTTTGAATATCTTGATTAAAGATTTCGAATCCGATTTTGCGATAATATCTTACACGCAACCAAAAACCTCTCAGTTAGAAAGAATTTATTCCGAAATGATCACGGATTACGCAGCAATAAAAATTACACAACCATCAGAACAGGAGGCATGAGAAATGGAGAAAGTAGAACAAGTTTTTGAAGGAGTATATTATGAAGTGAAACCAATTACTCACGCATTTGTTTTTGAACTCAAACAACAATGGAAGAAATTTGTTAGTTTTTCAATCCTTTCATTTGTAATTGTATTTCTCATGAGTTTCGTAATGTATGCATTGGAACCAACTAGTCTCTTACCTGACACTCAGACAGATTTTTTAAATAGTGGATTAACCTTCCTCTCTATGTTTATCCTGATATTCGCTGCGTGTTTTTTCTTTTCTGGAATTATATGTACGGAGTTCGATAAAAAAACTGGATATATTATCTTTCCTAAAATTAATAAATTTAAACTAATAATAGGAAAATACATCGGAAATCTAATGCTTATAATAGGAGTTGTTGCTATATATTATATCACCTTAGGTCTCTTTTGCTGGTATTATTATGGTGTGTCAGTAAATCTCCTATTCTTAGCATCGTTTGCTATCGCAATAGTATATGTTATTGCGGTCAGCAGCTTCGTGACCCTTTTTAGTTCGTTCATGAAAAGCGTCAATATGACAATCATTTCAACGATTTTGATCCTATTCATTGGATTCACCATGGCAGATCAATTGATTACTGTATTCCTTCCTGATGTCGAGCCAATATATTCTATACAATACGCAAGCAATCTTATATCTTCGATTTTAACACAACCATTTCCGGATCCCAGGTATACCGATATAACTATGAGAGATTTTACAGTAAGAACTTGGATAACCCCCACAATTGAAATAGGAATGACAGTATTGGTCATTTATATGATAACAAGCTTGATATTAGCTTCAATTATATTTAAACGGAGGCAACTCTAATGTTAAAAAATAATAAAAGTGTGAGGATTAGGATTATTAGCATTTTAACTCTAAGTATAATTTTAATCGGGACTTTTTCAACGGTAGCTACAGCGACAACCTATTACTCTACATTAGCGAAAGGAACTGAATTTTTCCAAGTATCTACATTCAATGAGACAGCATGGCAGACAACTGTTAGTACAAATTCTAATCCTAGCGATTGGTTTGAAGGAGACGCAAATATCACTGGCGCTCAAAGCAAGTTCACGACAATGGGATGGACGAGCGTAACCTGGGAGATGTATGATGTTCTGACATTAATAATCCTAACAGATATAGATGCTTTGAATGTTTTAATGACTATTGGACAATTTGGCTACAATGAAACAGAGATAAACGATAATTATACAAACACATATTCATTAATATCTGGAATCCGTTCGGAATGGTATTTTATTAGCGGTGCTTTTAACGAGTCGTATAATTCAGCTACCGATATGTCAATAATTCTTAGCAATCCCATAGACTACAAGAAAATCTTGGATGATTATAATGACTTAGTAAGCGTGATACAAGCGGATTTCTTTGGACCGGCAGATGCAACGGTCAAAGCAGTGTTTCAAAACATGACAGCCGATGATTTTCTCTGGCAAATAGCTTTAAACAATCTCGCAATGGGGTCTCCAATAAGTATGTACATCGAGGAATTGGTTGACTCATTAGGCTGTGAAAACGCCTCATATAGCGGAAATAAGCTGATCATTGAAAGAATAGGAGAAGCTAATTATACCGTTGAATTGACATACGGAGTTCAGGGAACATTAACATCATTTGTCGTAAAAGATGCTACTGGAACGATTATTTATCAATTTATTAGCATGGGAAATACTAATTGGATCGTTTATATTATTGTCGGTGTTATTGTAGGGTGCTTAAGTGTAGTTGTTGTCTATATAGCCTACAAAAAAAGAAAATTCAATAAATTAATTCGATAATTAAGAATTAAAATGAATTTTTTTGTACTTTCTTTTTAAAAAATAAAAGATAATAAAAAAATAATATGAAATTAAAATTTGACTTTATCAGCTTTAATGTCCTCGAAAATCTCTTTCGTCAATGGAGTGTATTCCGAGGCACCAGGTAAAAGCACGAATAACCTATCGTTGATTTTATCTAGATCAAAGGTTTCCTCTTTAAGAGTCATTTTTTTGAATTTAAATGTCGGTGTTATTTCAAATTCGGATTTAAATCTGAGAAAGAGTGGAATTGCGTAGGTAGGAAGGTTCTCCTTAAATCTCGCTAAAAGCCCATTCAAGTCGAAATCATCAAAAGTCGTTTCTGGAATGATGGCGGCCATTCCTGCCCGTCCGTCCGTGTTTGGAATCCTGACGCCATAAGCCGTAGACAATAGCACGTTGTCGTGGGTATTGATCAACTCTTCTACTTCCGTCGTGGAGACATTGTGTCCCTTCCAACGGAACGTATCTCCGAGTCTATCGACAAACGCAGCGTGTTTAAAGCCTTGGTCTCTCATTAAATCTCCAGTATTAAACCACATATCTCCTTCTTTAAAGACGTTGCGGAATATTTTTGACTCGGTTTTCTTCTTGTCAGTATACCCTGAAATCTTGTACGCACCTTCGCTTTTGAGTATGAGCAAGCCAGCTTCGCCAACTTTAACCTTTTTCATGAAACCTTTTTCGTTATATATAGGAGTTTCGTTTTCTATGTCGTATTCTACTATGGCAAAGGTTGCAGTTGTCGTACCTGTAGTGCAGTCAAAGTTTAACAAGTTGATGAGCCCAGCGTTTCCGTCGACAGCTCCGTAAAATTCAACTACTTTCGGGATGTCGAATCGTTTTTTAAAATCTACCCATATCTCAGGACGTAAACCATTTCCTATTACTTTCTTCACGGTATTATCAGCATCATCAGGTTTAGCTGGTTGGTTCATTAAGTAACGACAGATTTCTCCTACGTAACCAAACGCCGTGGCTTTATACTTCTTGATCTCGTCCCAGAAGCGAGAAGTACTAAACCTCCTCCCAACAGCCACTGTTGCTCCGGTAGCCATGACTGCTGACCAACATGTTTGTAGCGCAGTACCGTGAAAGAATGGAATGCAAACATACATTATATCGCTTGGCTCAAATTCAGCCCCTAAAATTCCAAAGTAATGACCGTAGACTGCAGTTCGAAAGTGAAGCAAGATTGCCGCTTTTGGCATTCCAGTTGTACCGGACGTAAAAATATAGGCAAGAGGATCCATCGTATGGACATCAGCAACGGTGGATGGGTTCTCCTTGGAAGAATTCTTAACAAGCTCAGCAAGATTTTCAAAGCCTTCTGGAACCGCGATTTCACCCTGATCGTGGATGAAGAAATACTTCTCCGTATCGGGTAAATCGAGTTCTGACCTTATACCATTGTATGCCTCCCAACATTCCTCTCCAACAATCATGAACTTGCAAGGGGTTATTGTAACGCTGTGTATCAAGGTTCTCGCTTTTTGTTCGCTATTGATCATTGAATTAATTGCACCAATTTTTGCATTCGCAGTATAAACAACTAATACTTCCAATCGATTTTTCATTATGACTTCAACGACATCTCCCTTTTTCAACCCTAAAGAAATGAAGTAATTGGCGTATTGATTGACTAATTCGTTAAATTCCTTATAGGTCAGCCTTTTATCTTCAAATAAGACTGCAAGATTATCAGGATTTTCTCTTACATTTTTTTCTAAAAGCGAACCCCAAGATATTTCGTTATCGTATGGCATGTTCCGTATTTCCATGATATCGTCCTGGTGCTTGGCGAAAAATTCAGCATATCTTTTTTTATATTCTTTTCTATTGATTAGAAATTGTTCTTTTTCTGGTTTTCCTGTTTCTTCTTCTGTTCCCATTTAGTTTTCACTTTTTATGTTTTTAGATATTATTCAAATCATTTTTTTTTGATTTAATCACAATTTATTCTGCACTTTATTTAAATGCTCAATTTTTGTCTTACATTAAAATAAAAAAAAGAAGAAGCTGGTCTATAAACAATTTAGAATTTATATTTCTGATCCAGTATATTTTCGTAGATTTCTTTCGTCAAGGGTACATATTCTGATTCTCCTGGTAAAATCACATACAACGAATCGTCCACATTATAAAAGTCAAAACCCTCTTCTTTAAGCTTTCCTTTTTTTAATTTAAAAGTTGGTGTAACTGTAAGCTCTGATTTAAACCTGAGAAAAATTGGAATCGCATAAGGAGCAAGGTTATCCCTGAAGATCTCTGCTAACCTTTTTAAATCGAAATCTTCAATGGAAATATTTGAAACGATAGCCGCCATCCCCGCTCTTCCGTCCGTATGTGGTATCTGGATTCCATACACGGCAGACATTTCAATATCGTCGTGCACGCTAAGAACTTCTTCTACTTCCGTAGTAGATACGTTGTGACCCTTCCAACGGTAAGTATCGCCGAGTCTGTCGACAAATTGAAGGTGTCCACATCCTATATCTCTCATTAAATCGCCTGAATTGAAATACGCGTCTCCCTCTTTGAGGACGTTATGATATAATTTCGCTTCAGTCGCTTTCTTGTCCGTATACCCCGCGAACTCATATGCACCATGGCTCAACATGAGGAGTAATCCTGTCTCACCAAGACCAACCTTTTTCATGCGTCCCTTCTCGTCTCTTATTGGTTCGTCATTTTCAATATCATATTTGACAACAGCATATTGAGCAATGCTAGAACCTACAGTATAATCAAAATTTAAGTTGTTGGCGAATCCTGCGTTTCCTTCCGATGCACCATAAAATTCTATGATTCTTGGAATGTCAAATCGAGTTTTAAATTCCATCCATATTTCTGGACGAAGTCCGTTTCCTATGACCGTTTTCACGGTGTTGGTAGCATCATCAGGACGAGGCGGTTGATTTATTAAATACCGACATAATTCTCCAACGTAACTAAAAGCGGTAGCTTTATACTTGCGAATATCGTCCCAAAAGCGAGAAACACTGAATTTTCGAGCTACTACTACAGATCCTCCGGTAGCCATTACGGCAGACCAACCAGTTTCTAGGGCCGTACCGTGGAAGAATGGAAGACAAATATAAATGATATCCTCGGGTCTGAACCGCGCAGCAAAAACTCCGAAGTAATGACCGTAGACTGCCGTTCGAAAATGCAATAGAATTGCTGCTTTTGGCATTCCAGTCGTACCAGATGTAAATATGTACGCAATAGGATCCATTGTATGCACATCTGCGACGGTTGGAGGATTATCTACTGAAGAATCTTTGACGAGACTTGGGAGATCTTCAAATCCCTCTGGTGTGGCAATATCACCTTGATCTGGAACGAAAAAAAGCTTTTGTTCTTCGGATAGATTGAGATCGGGCCTCACATCATCAAAAAGCTCATAACACCCCTCACCAATTACTACAAATTTGCCGGGAGTAAGATTTATACAATAAGAAAGTGTTCTTTTTCGGAGCTGGTTATTAATCATTGACGATATTGCCCCGATTTTAGCGTTTGCGGTATAAATGATTAATAATTCGGTTCGGTTTTTCATCAAAATCTCGACGACATCTCCTTTTTTCAAACCTATAGAAATGAAATAATTAGCGTAACGATTGACAGATTCGTTAAATTCCTTATATGTAAGCATTTCATCCTCGAAGAAAACAGCGGGACGATCAGCAAATTCTTTTGCTTTTTTTTCTAAGAGAGAGCCCCAAGAGATCTTGTTTTCAAAAGGCATCTTCTGGACTTCCATCACTTTTGAGCCAAATTTTTCAAAAAATTCCTTAGACCTTTTCTTATGCTCCTTTTTATCGATAAAATATTGTTCATATTTTTCAGTTTTTTTGTCTTCTTGTTGGAGTTCCATCTTGTTTTCACAACTTTTTTAATTTAGTACAATCAAGTCAATAATTTCTGGTTGAGTCACTATTTTGTTCCTATAATATTTAAGGCTTTTGTCGAAAATCAGTAATAAACTAATATACATTATCGATAATCAATAAAGACATCAAACAACAATGACGAAAAATGGTAGCTATCAAACTTATCTTCAATAAAAAATAGCAATTCAATATTGAATCGCTTAAAATTTATATTTATGGGCTATAATATTGTCGTAGATCTCTTTTGTTAGAGGTTGATACTCGGACTTGTTTGGAAGCATCACGTATATTGGATCTGTAATGGTTCCAATGTCAAATCCCGCAACTTTTAATACTGATTTTTTGAACTTGTATGTTGCTGTAACTGAAATCTCCGAGCTAAACCGGAGAAATATGGGAACTGCGAAATCAGCAAGGTTTTGTTTGAGATTAATCGCTAAAGTTCTCAAGTCAAAATCGTCAATACTACCGATGGGTATGATGATGGCCATTCCCGCCCGTCCATCTGTTCCTGGTAATTGAACGCCATACACGCAAGACATCTCGATTTGATCGTTCACGTTAAGCACTTCTTCCACCTCAGTGGTGGATACGTTGTGTCCTTTCCAACGGAAGGTATCTCCCAGCCTATCAACAAAAGCAGCGTGTTTACATCCTTGATCCCTCATTAAATCGCCTGTATTGAACCACTCATCACCCTCTTCAAATACGTTCTGAATTAATTTTTTTTGAGTTGCTTTTTTATCGGTGTACCCCCTAAATTTTTGTGGTGAAACATTCTTGAATATAAGCAAACCTACCTCACCAGGTTTAACCTTAATCATGTATCCCTTATCGTTATACACTGGAGTATCATTTTCTATATCGTATTTAACTATGGCATACATTCCTGTAGTTGTGCCCGTAGTGCAATCAAAATTTAAGGTATTGACAAATGCTCCATTTCCTTCCGATGACCCATAAAATTCTGCAACCCTTTCAATACCAAAACGCTTCTTGAAATCCATCCATATTTCCGGACGAAGTCCGTTTCCTATGACTGCTCTCACGGAATTATTCAAATCGTCAGGACTGGGCGGTTGATTCATCAGATAACGGCAAATTTCCCCTACATAGCTAAATCCTGTAGCCTTATACTTGCGAATTTCGTCCCAAAAGCGTGACGTGCTGAATTTCCGACCTACTGCAACGGCTGCTCCAGTCGCAAAGCATGCCGACCAACTCGTTTGTAAAGCGGTAGAGTGAAAGAAAGGAAGACAAATGTAAAATATGTCATCAGAGGTGAGCATTGTAGCCCATTCCCCAAAAAGATACCCCGTTGCCGTCATTTTATAATGGGGCACGATCGCTGCTTTAGGCAAGCCCGTGGTGCCCGAAGTAAATACATACGCAATTGGATCATTATTTTTGACATTTACTACAGTTGCCGGATTGCTAGTAGGGAAATCATTAATGACTTCAGGAAGACTAACGAATCCACTAGGAGTAGACAGTTTTCCCAGATCAGGCACGAAATAAAATTCCTCAATTGATGATAACTCAAGTTCAGACTTCACCTCGTTAAATAAGTCTATACACTCCCCCCCAATTACAGCGAATTTTTCCGGCGTCAGATTTAAACAATAAATTAAGGATTTTCTTCTCAATTCCGTGTTGATCATTGAGTTTATAGCTCCCACCTTCGCAATTGCGGTAAAAATGGCCAACAATTTCAATCGGTTTTTCATGAAAATAATAACAACATCTCCCCTTTTCAAACCTTTAGAGATGAAATAATTAGCATATTGATTAACTAATCCGTTAAATTCCTTATATGTAAGCGCTATATCCTCAAATAGCACTGCAGGACTATTAGCAAACTTTATTGCGTCCTCTTCTAAAGTTGAACCCCAAGAGACTTTATTTTCAAGAGGCATGTCCATTACTTTTTTTGCCGTGTCGACAATTCTTGCCATGTACGCTTTAAACCGCTTTCTATATTCCCTTCGATCTATGAGGTTCGGATCTTTTTGCTCTGCCTGTGAATCATTCATAATATTTTCACTATTTTTTGTGGATGCTGTATTACTTTTTTGATTGAGTTACAATTTTATCGAGATCCTATTTAAGCCTATTGTTAATCATTAGTAAAAATAAAGAAGGAAAAAAAATGAATTTTAGAATTTATATTCTTGGTCAAGAATGTTCTCGTATATCTCTTTGGTTAAAGGCTGATAATCCAACTCGTTTGGTAACAACGCGAATAACTTGTCGTTGATAATATTAATATCGAATCCCTCGGTTTTGAGCACTTCTTTTTTGAATTTAAAAGTCGAGGTAACTGAGATTTCTGATTTAAACCTGAGAAATAAGGGAATTGCGTAGTCAGCTAGGTTTTCTCTGAAATTTTCAGCCAAATTTTTCAATTTAAATTCATCAAGACTGCCAGTAGGTACAATAGTGGCCATCCCCGCACGTCCATCGGTATGAGGTATCTGGATCCCATATACACAAGACATCCCGACCTGATCATTCACGTTAAGCACCTCTTCTACTTCGGTGGTGGATACATTATGTCCCTTCCAACGATAAGTATCTCCAAGTCTATCAACAAATTGAGCATGACTACAACCTTGATCTCTCATTAAATCGCCAGTATTGAACCATTCATCCCCCTGAGTAAATACATTACGATATATCTTTGCCTCAGTTGCTTTCTTATCTGTATATCCCCTAAATGTTTGATCTGCTCCCTTGCTCTCTATTAAAAGCAAACCTGTCTCGCCCCTCTTTACCTTTTGCATGTATCCCTTTTCGTTTCTTATTGGATTGTTATTTTCAATATCG
>Ga0180438_10007733_pt1 | contig 13895 bp, 11 predicted proteins | sample SS_ome_12_FD_132455 | JGI IMG/M metagenome (GOLD analysis project Ga0180438, IMG submission 132455) | Hypersaline lake sediment archaeal communities from the Salton Sea, California, USA - SS_3_D_2 metaG | ecosystem: Environmental > Aquatic > Non-marine Saline and Alkaline > Hypersaline >... | reverse complement strand
ATAATATGACGAGACGAGAAAAAGGAGCATTTTATACCTCACCGAAAATAAAAATCATTTTAACAGATATCCAAGAAATTTTGGAGAAATATTGTATAGAATACATTTCTGATAAAATAACGATCCAACCTATCCACCAAGATCTCCATATGCAAAAAATACTATTTAACAAGGACAATGAAGAGTATAATTTCTGCTTTATCGATTTTGAAGGAGATCCACAATTACCTTTAGAAGAAAAGTTGCAGAAATTTCCAATTGAAAAAGATTTAGGATCATTTTTGCGTTCGTTAAGTTATATCAAATTTCACGCATTACTTAATTTTATCGAAAAGAAAATTATTGAAAAAGATGAATATCGGGTCCCAGAGGAGTTTCTTTTCGGTTTATATTTTAGAAAAGCAGCCAAAATCTCACAGAAAGATAAAACATTAGAAACAGTATTATACTTGTTAAATTACTGGGAGCTTCAGATGATGAATTATATTTTCGCTAAAAGTTTAAAACTTGATTTTACTCTAATAAATTACTTTACCATTGAAAGAGCCTTGCATGAATTAAATTATGAATTACTTTATAGACCCAATAAATTAATCATTCCTATTTTAGGGTTAAAGGAGCTTATCGATAAAGTATAATTCTTTATTTAATTTTTGCAAATTTATATGAATAATGGGAAGAGGATTTATCCTCAGGCTGTATCTCCTTGCTATATTGATCACGCAGACTTTTACTTCCTTTAAGTTCCTCATCAATGAATCTAGAATTATATTCTTTTTTCTTAAATAATCGGTAAGTGAAAGCCTCAACAAATCTTTGAGGTCCAAACTTTTTCGTGATTAAAATAGAACTATCATTATCGACAAAAAATGGAAAAAATCCCATATTATCACATAAATTTAATTTATATTCTAGATCATCTTCTTTCCCATTAATTCTACCAATATCATTGATAAAACGGGCCAGTTTATCTCCAAGTCTGATTTGCTCTATTTCATCAAGATTTAATACTATTTTCCTCAAATAACTACGCTTTATTATAATAAAGTCGCGATTATTTAATGATTTAATAGACGATTTTTGCTTTATAAGATATTTTGATAATTCTAAATAGTTACGAATTAGGTCTGCTTTTGATAATCCCAATCTATTCTTCATATAATCTAAGTGTTTATTTAATTCATCGTCAATTCGGATAGTAATTACTTTTTGACTGTTTTTTGATTCTTTCTTTTGACTCAAAACCTTTTACCTCTAACAAAATATATTGTTTTCTTTGTAAGGAAATGTAATCATAGTAACTATATTAAACTTTTGTAAACAATTAACTTATAATCACGAATTTTTTGGTAAAAATTTAATGGATAATTTCTATTTAATAGTACATAAGTTCGATATAAAGAATGAATGTTAGATTTCTGCATAAAGTAGTTATATCATCTCAGAAGTAAAAGTGTATCGAATATTCTAAATATTAGTGCCTTAAATTTTTGACAATTTAATAGTATCTATTTTCGCTTTAAAACTTACATTATCATATAAATGAAGAGTTAACTAAATTAGCTTACCAGATTAAATCCAAATCCTCAAATTTAATAAGATACAAAATGATAAATCAATTTAATTGTTTATAAATAATAATTCGGTTATAGATTAAGTGACAAAAACTAATTTTGCCTTTTTTATTTTCTTATTCTTTTTTAGTTTCAAATGTAGTAAATAGCTAGATTTGTAGTAAATAGATTACAGATGATTATTGGATCACACTTAAAAGCTCGAATAAATTTTGTTTTTATGTACCCAAAAATAATAAAAGAGTTAAAAATCTAATTAAGGGTTGAATTACATTAATGGAAATTAGCGAAACAAATTTATCAGACTCAGAAATTCGATCACCAATTGAAATTCAACTAAAAAATGATGTTGAAGAAGAAATCATTGTAATTGATGCTGATGATATGATTGAATTGATCGTCAAAGCACTCTCATCAAAAACTAGACGTGAAATACTTCATCATATCCAAAATGAAGATAATGGAATGGATGTATCAAATATCGCTAATAAACTCAAAATGACTGAAGCAAACATATCAGCACAAATAAAAAAACTTGAAGAGGCAAACTTGGTTGATTGTAATTATTGTTCTGGTCAACATGGGGTAAGAAAAATTAGTAAGTTAAAATATAACCAAATTCTTGTTAAATTTTAATTTTACTTTCTATTTTTAGTTTTAAATCCAAAATTTTCAAAAAAAAATTGATTGCTAAATTCTAATTTTTAAAATATAATTAATCAAGGTGTTTTTAATCTTCTCAAAGTGACCTAAATGAACTTTTAAGAGATCTTGAAGAGCTTCATTTAGTCCAATTTTCTCAATTTTTTCACAGATACTATAATAAGGACTATTTTTTATTACCTCTAGTAATGGTTGATTTCTCTCCAAACCATCAAGAAGAAACTCTATAGGTTTAATCTCTTCAACATCTAGAATTCTTTGAATGATAGCCAATAGCATTGTATCAAACGTTATTCTGAGTATTATTTCTCTATCAAAATCACTTTTTATAGGAATAAGGTATTCTTTTAAGAGAGAGATCGATTCTTCAAATAATTTAATCGAATCTAAACCTAAATTTTCAATTTTTTCATTGAAATCAGGATTATTAGTAATGCTTAGACACATTGATGAAATAACTTGATACTCCGCGACAAAATGGATAAATCGTGCTTTAGCATTAAGCATCGTTTCTTTAGAGTCTGTATCATCTAATAGATCCCCTAAATTACCTAATGCTTTCCTAAAATATGATGATATTACATAAAATTTATCAGAAGCAGCTTCAAATTCTTTATTTCTTAATAAAAGAAGCGCTCTTTTTTCTTCTTCTTGATAAAGTTGGTCAAATTTATTTATTTTCATTACTGCCTTCAAGATCAGACGTTTCCCAAGATCTTTAGTCTGATGGGCTTTTTCATATGATTGCCCTGCTTTTAATAGTAAAATAGATGACAAATTGAGATATTCATCGGGATCGGTCTCATAGAGATAATCTGATGCTTTACTCCAACTTTCACCAGCAGTTTCCCAATCTTTCATCCTATAGGAGATATTACCAAGTTGAATTAAGAGTTTTGCAGAAATTTCATACAATTTGAGTTCTTCTGTTTTTCTGACAATAGATTTTAACCGATATACAGCTTGAATATTATTTTTATATTGTAGGATAATTTGAGTGATTCTAATAAATAGCTCATCTAATTTAAGATAACTTCCTAAATCCAAATAGATTTGTGCTGCTTTTTCATATACCTTAATTGCTTCATCTCCTTTACCTTTATCAGCAAGAGTTTCTGCTCTATCTATTAATTTAATCGCTTCTATTTGTTTCTCTTCATCATCGTTATTATTATACATTTAAATTATCACATTATATTTATGGAATTTTAAAATTTTCTCTCTAATACCTTTTTAAAGAAATAAGCTTTATTTAAGTTTTGGCTCTAAAATTAATGATTGTTATATGCTTAAAATGACTGAAATAATTTAATATTCAGATCTTTCGACATTTTTCTCAAATCTCTTGCCTGGTGTACGGCAGCAAAGCATTCTTTGGCATCTTCTATAGCCCCGTAAAAAATAAAATTAGAAAATAAACTAGCTATTGCCATAATGCTTGCTCTTCTATATCGTGTTTGAAATTTAGAATTTAACCTAGGAGAAGAATACTTAAATAAAAATAGACTCGGTGCCGTACCAACCGGTAATTTAAGAGCCTCACTGATGATCTGTTGGGTTTCTAAAATATGTACTACACTTTCTAAATTAATAACACCACCATCAACTAAGATTTTTTCTACACCTAATTCTTTTAAACCAGCTATAATACTTCGATTACTGGGTTGATTTTTATCCGTCAAGTAAGCAAATCTTTGGGTGGAAGTCATATTAGCTGACCCGAGGATTAATACTACAATGTTTTTTATTTTAAATTTTATTATTGCATCAACTTCAGTTGCATTTTTCAAGTTAGATATAGCATTGTAAATGTATTCATTTGGATCAATTCCTTGGTTCTTTAGATATTTTAGTCCTTCGATTCTTGCTTCAAAGGTTCCACCTAATACAAAAGGGGGCTCAAAATACTCTAAATAAAACTCTAGATATGCTGTAATAGATTGAGGGTCACTAGCAGATATTTCAATTAGATGTGGTAATTTAAATTGCTTTGCTAATTGAATTTGAGTATTAATTCTTTTTTTTGCTTTTTCTCTATTAAATTGAACTGGATCACTTCTATTAAGTAAAGTTTGGTCTTGATAAAACATAGTCCCAATTAATACAGGAGGTAATTCAAAATTACCATAACCTAATTTAATATCTTCAAAATGATAAAAAGAAGTTTCAGGCATTATATATCTCCTAATTTATATAATTAAATTCTCATTTGAGAATAAAATTAAGTTTAATATAATTTTAAGAAGGGATTTAATATAAATGCAGTTTAACTCCACATTTTTTACATCTACTATCCCGCAAATCTTCATAACAAGATTTATGGTACAAGGTATTACAATTTGCGCATCTAATCAGTTCCTGTCCCTCTTCGAATATGAAATTACAAACCGGACACGAATCGAATACGTCATCTTCTCTTAATTCGTTATATTTAGTTGATATTGCTTCTGAAACTTCAGGTACCTTTGATTCTGGTTTTTCTTTTATACGTGGTTTAACCAGACTAGTTAGCTTTCTTGCTTGTGTGACTTCAGTTGGAATCTTTAAGAGGTAAAAACAATGTGGACATCGAACAGTTCCCGCTCGACGCATCTTTCCGTCTTTCTGAGAATCTGCCCAAGCTGCTAGACAATGAATATGATAGGGGGTTTGACAATGAGGACAATATCGACCACTTACAAAGAATGAACTTTTCGTGAATGGATTTGTATCTGAGAAGCATATTGAACATTTTTTATAATCTGCTAAACCTCTTATCTGTAATAGTCTTTGTTCTTGATCTTTTGTAAGATCTTGGACTCTCAAGAGATCTGCAGATATCTTTCTTAGAAATATAGGATTTTCCATTATTGTAGAGCTACTATCACCATATGTTTTAATATTTGAATTTGCTAATTCGTAAGCTGCCTTCATTAGTGATTCTGAGTCATTATTATAATAATATGTTCCCCCAGTAATATCACTGATCTTTTTTAGGATATCAGAACTGCTCCTATCTCCTAAGCGAAAAGAATCAATTTTTATGTTCAATCCATGAGCTAATCTAGCCATTTTTATTGGATCTACTGATTCTTTTGTGTTTTTTCCATCTGACACTAATAGAATTTTTGGAATTTTCGCTGCAATTTTTCTTAATTCAGCAATAATCATCTTTATAGATAATGCTAAAGCCTCTCCTAGTGCTGATTTTCCAGATAAATCTAATGAGTTCAAACCTTCAAATAATTGCTTTTTGATATTTGTAAATTCTATAACCTTCTCTGGTTTGCCCGAAAACTTGACAATCGCAAAATAACTGGAGGTATCTTCCGAAATTCGTTCATTAATTAGCTTTTTGATTGCGTTTATGCCTGATTTTAATCTATTTGGAGGATAATCTGTTCGAGCCATTGATCTCGAGGTATCAATACAAATGATGATATTTTCTGGTAATCTTTCAGACAAAGAGAAAAAACCTTTCTAATTCAATTCTTAATACGGTTTAAATAATTCTAATTTTTATATGTAACAAAAAGAATAAATAATTATGTTTTTTTATCAAAAGTAAAGCTTTATTAATTGGAAATTTCATATTAAATAAAACTTTTTTTAATTAACAATAGATAGAATAATATAGCAAAAATAAAACCAATTAGGATTCTAGTTGATCAAATTATGACAGAAAATGAGGCAAAAAATGTAAAAGTTAAAGAGTTCTTCAAAAGTTCAGTGTTAATCAACGAAGTTGAGGATATTTTAACTTTTAAACCAGAAACGCTCATTGGTATTGATCAAGTCTCTTCTAATACGTTAAGGGATTATAATATTAAAAATATTGAACAATTAGCTGGATTGGAGGCGGATAATCTCCCTGATATCAAGGAAATCCCTAAATCAATATTAATTAAATGGGTTAAAATTGCTCAAGTTATTGTCAGAGCTATAAAGGAACAGTTAAAATCGCATAAAAAATTATTAATGATCGGTTTGGATAATGGAGGGAAATCCTCTATATTAGCAGTTCTTCAAGATCGATTTTCAATTATTAAATCTCTCTTGCCCACCCGAGGGGTTAAAAGAGAAAAGTTAGATTTTTTTGGATATCCGATAATTTCTTGGGATCTTGGAGGCCAGGTGCAATATAGAGAAAAATTATATTTTAATAGACCAGAATTATTTTTCACCGAAGTAGATCTAGTGCTATATGTAGTTGATACTCAGGATTCCGAAAGGTTTATTGAATCTGCGAATTATTTCCGTCAAGTTTTAAAATCTTTAAGTGAGTTAAATGAATTTCCACCAATTTTGGTCGTTCTAAGTAAAAGTGATCAAGATCTTAGGATTACAAGAGAATGGCAGAACAATGTAAACGCTGTAAAAAGTAAATTTAGCCATATAATTAATGAGTATGAGAAATATACTATAGATTTTGCCGATACGACCATCTATCAAAAAGAAACGATTATGCAGATGTTTAGCACAGCTTTAAAGAAAGTTTCAGATACTTCTGAAATCATAGAAAATATCTTAGAAGATTTCACGACTACAATTGAGGGAAAAGCAACAAGTCTAATATCAATGGATGGATTAATCTTTGGAAGCTATAATACAACAGATACCGATGAAGCATTGTTAAATAATACCGCTTTAATTCTACAAACGCTTTCAAATTTTCATAACTCAATTGGACTTGTAAGAGAAACTTCAATAACGTTAAATTTTCCTTTAAATCGATTTACAATACAAGGAGAGAAATTATTTGAATACTCAGAATTGAACATTCCCGTTTACTTATGGCTACTTTCTGAGAATCCGGATTTACTATATGAAAAAATCGATTATTTCAGAGAACAATTACTACCATTAATCAATATGTTTTTGTAATCAATTATTTCTTCATTTTAAATCTTCTTTTGCTGCGATAAGATATTCATTACATTTATCCATCATTTTCATTGCCAGTTCCAAATTCTCTGCAACAGAATCGTAACCTAACTCAATAGCAATGTCTTTCCACTTTTCAAAATTTTCTTTATGGGAAATATTATGATTTGCCCAATGCTCACATAATTTCTCTAATTTTAAGAGTTTCTTATCTACCATGATTATCACATAGTAAAAGAAATTAAGATTAAAAAAAAGAACGAAAAAATAATTATTAATGGAATTTAAGTTCTGCAAAGACGCTTTAATAAAGTTGGATCAACAATTTCTCTTGGTTCCCAGTTTTTATCCTTCAGAAATTCCGTTATTTCATCTTTTAAATTGATTGGAATATCTGCTTCTACTCGGATGAATTTTTCTAAATCATTTGGAAATTTGACACCTTTGTATTTTCTTTCTAAGTCAATCCAATGAGATAATTTTATCATTCTTCCTTTCGAGTTATCAGCAGGTCTTAATGCTAATTTTGCAACTAAACAAATTGCTTGTTCAATAGTTTCAGCTGTTGTCAGCAAATGTTCAGGTCCAGGACCAACAAGTTGATCGGGACTTCCATCTCTGGCATTATAGACTTTCCAAGTATCTTCATCATCAGAACGTCCAATATACATTCTTCTATATTCTGAAGCATGTGGACCACAAACTGCGGGAACACCTAAACCATTAGCTCCAGAAGCGATACTTGCTGCCTTTTGAGACATAGCACCCCAAGCAACTCCAACTGCACCAACACGATTTAATATATAATCTGCAATCTCTTCAAAATTGCCTCGTAATGGTCTTCGTGCAAAAATATTAGCAACTTTACATGCTGCTCCAGTAATATGAGGATTAGATACACAAGATCCTACATTAACTAATCCACCACGATCAAAATCTCCTGGAAAGCGATCATAAAGTGTTTTTCCGTCTTCATCTTTTACCAACCCTATATCCATCGCACCGCATCCAGAAACGGTTACAATGTAATTTCTTTTTAGAAATTCCTCAGCCATCATATATAATTCTTGTATTTCTTTTCCATAACTTGCACAACCGATAATTGCTACGATGCCAGGAATCTCCCCGAGAACTATTGGTGCTCCAACATTTCGAATTTCAGTATCTTGTATAGGACCCCTGCCAACACGTACGTTAAATGTCTCATTTCTTATTTTATCTTGTCCAGCAAACATCATTAAGGTTAAAGGTGAAACATTTTTCATACAATCAGCCTCACATCTTCCGCAATCCAAACAACTATCAAATGCTTCTGCTAAAACAGAAAAATCGCCTTCTTTTGCTAATCTTACTCCTTCAACGAGAGGAAGATCATTAGGACAATTTCGCTGACAATTACCACAACCGTTACAACGATAAGCCATCTCAATACAGCCTTCTTTATCAGGAATTCCGCTTCTTGCTTTTCTTATCGGCTTTACTTTTATAGCTGTTTCAGTTGCAACAATACCAGCTTTTAAAGGATCTAAGATTAGTACTCCAGGTTCTTTTCCACTTACTAAATCTTCAATTATTTCCTCTGCTGGATCATCAGTTCTGTCTGGTAAGGCACCCATATTTTTCTCGTTAGTTGCAATAAATGGTGCACCTACTAATTGAGCTTGCTCAAAACTTCTTAGATTTACGCATTGTTCATCAACCATTACCACATCAGCTAATCCTGAACGAATAAAGAACATCTGTCTTGACATAGAACCAATCACTTTTGCTCCATCATAATATCTGGTTAAATCATGAGCAGTGCAACAAATTGCTCCTACATCAACCTTATCATCATAATTTTTTTCTCGAATATAATCTACTAATTCAATACCCGGAGCAACATTGTGCCCAATCATTAAAATAGATGCCTTATTCTCAGTATCCATTGTTCCCATACCTAATTCAACTATAGGAACATCTGCTTCGCCCATTGGGAAACCATATGCAGCAATTTGTACAGCATCAGCGATTTCCATTCCAACTTCGTCCGCTAATCCCGCAACAAAACTCTTATTTTCATAATCTAGAAAGTGTGACTCTTGACCTGTATGTCCTGCAGCTAAGCAGTGTGTGATTGTATAATGCACCCATTCCATAGCAGTTTCAAGATCCTCCAATGTTTCGGGTTTCATACCAACTAGAAGTCTTGTTAAGGGCATCTCGACTGCTATATTGTTTCCGAAGTTGATTGGTACGTTCCCGTATTTCTCTTTGAGCCAATGGAGAAGATGATCACCGTGGGCACTATGGCAAGCCGCTCCGATAGCGCACGCAATCTCTACGATTCTTGCTTGTTGTGTTGATAAGTTTATTCCACACGCACCAGTTCTTCCCTTTGAAAGATTACATTTCCCATACGTACATAAGCAACACATGTCGCAAATAGGCATATAATAGGGTTTGTATCTCTCCATCATTTTAAAAAACCAGCTGCGTAAAGTGGGTATATGAGGTTTTGGAGTGGGACCCATCTCTTCCCATTCTGTCTCATCCCCTTGACTCTTAATCTTACCGGCGGTAAACTCAAATCCTTTAATTGTTCCTAGTGGACCCTTATAAGAATCAATTTTGATTTTTGTACCTTTTTCAGTCATAATTAATCATTTCTGAGATTTTTTATAAAATTTTTTATTTATGATTTTATCAATATTTAATTTTATTTTAAACTATGGAATAGAGGAATTCTGAATAATAAAGATTAATGATTATAAGCTAAAATTCAAATAGAGAATCTTTTTATAATAATTTAGTGTGAAATCTCACACTAAAGAAGAAGGGATGAGGATACGCAAGAATTTTAATCTGTTTAAAGTTCTTTTGATAGGAATTTGAAAAATAGCATTATAATTATGACGATTGAAAAGATCATCAATGTCCACGTTATGTAATATTGTGTTGTTTTAAGGTAGAATAGAGGTATTTCTAGGTTATTGAATTTATATGGAGAATTAGTTTTAACCCAATCAACTCCCATACACCACAATTGGGAATATCTTTCAACTGATTCTATCGTCCACACCATAATATCCACCCCAATGTCGTTAAAAGCTCTATACTCGTGGTTATTATAATTATCTCCAGTATTAATGTAAGAATAATTATAAATTGAACTTTGATATTCATCTATGCTTGGATTTCCCCCCCATCCTACTAATATATCCGGAGCAGTATTATTAATCAAATCGAGAAATTCTAAATTAGTGGTTGGAATCATTACCTTTGATAAATCAATACCAGAATCAACAGTTAAATTTAATAAAATCTCATAAAACTCTTCATGATAAGGATGGCTTTCAGGAGGGGCATATGGATCAAAATCTATAAATATATTATTATCTCGAGTAAAATTTAGAACTTCTTCAAGAGTAGGTATCCTTAAGCCTCGATATAATTCAGCAATTTCTTGTGAAACTATTCCTTTGGAGATTGTTCCATATGGATCTTTATCGACAAACCAAGAACCAGCATCCAATTCTTTTAATTCAGAAATAGTGAATAAACTGGGGTCTTCTTCTCGACGATTTGGAAAATGAGAGGAAATATTAGTCGTTCGCTTAAGCGTGTGATCATGCATTAGAAATGGTACTCCATCAAAACTTATTTGTATATCTACTTCCCAACCTATAACTATATCATAGTCTAATGCAACCTCTCCTGCTCTGATTGTATTTTCAGGAGCTAAATAAGAGGCTCCTCTATGTGCTATTAATTTTGGTTTTTCTGGAAGAGTATTTTCAATTATATTACTTGGAATGAAGGATAGTGGGAAAAAAAAAGAGAGAGCATATATTATAAAAAGAATTATCAAGAAGATTACAGCTTTATTATTTCTATTTAAAATTCTATTCGTAAAAAGATCTCTTAGTTTTTTTCTGTACTTAATTAGAGGATATGAAAATAAAATTAGTCCGATTTGTAAGCTCAAGAAAATAAAATAAGAATAGAATTCAAAAAAGTGAAATATCGTAAATTTATAATCTTCTAAGAATTGAATCAAGATGATAATCAAAAAGGTATAAATAATTATTAATATAATTGGAAAGAGTCTATGGAATAAATGCGGCTTCTTTTCTGAGGATATTGCAAACCTCCTTAAATTTATAATAAGTAAAGAAGCGCCATATATAAGTGGAATTAAAATGAGTGTAAATATTATGAATATAATATTTAAATCAAACCCAACCCATCCTGATACAGTTATGTTGATTTCAGCCCAATATGGTTCAAGTATCAGAATAAACAAAAGAAAGACTAGAAAAAGAAGCACGTAAAAGATATAAAGAAGGAACCATTTCTTTCCTTTTTTCCTTATAAATGATTTGATGTCTATATTGTTATTCAAGAAACTATCTCCTGCTATATATAAATTAGTTGAAAGAAATGATTAAATTTAAAGGGAAGCTAAAAATTCTTCAACGGCTTCTTCAGAAATCTCTTCATCAACGAGATTATCATCTAATTCTTCACCAAGGAGATCAAATTTATATGAGCACTTATCATCCCCGGCTATAACGCATTCAATTTCTTCTCCATCTACATCTATCCCTAATGCTTCAAATACTCCATTAAATATACCCAAACAAAGTATGCATAAGTTTTTAGCCATAATGTTATCTTCTTCTTCTTTAGCTAATGGCTCATAAATGTCAATAAGAATATGATCTTTTCTAAATTGACCAGTTAATGCCCCATACCCCATAAGAATCAGAGCCTCAAGAATTCCGAGTACAACTTCTTTTTTGGTGGCCATATTTTCGGTGCTCCAATCCTTATTGTAAAAATATTTCTCCATTAATGATTTTCCTAATGTTTTTCCTACCCAAATAAGGATATCTTCCGCATTTGTACCCGCAAATTCACAAAATTCCATAATTTCATTAGGTCTTAGCATTACTAAACGAACATCTTTCTTTTTATCTCCTAAAAATAATTGTCCATCTTTTTCTTCAATATTTACTTGTAAATCTTTTTTCAATCGCTTGAACATAGTGAAAACCTATTGATTCAAATTATAAATGATAAAACATAGTATAATAGAAATTTAATTGTTTAAGTTTATAAATTTAATGATTAAGCCAAAATATTAATATTTTTGTTCCGTTTGTATTAATTAGATTCTGTCATTGAGAAGATAGAATCAATTATTTTCAGAACATTATAATTAGTCTTCACTGAAGTAAAAAAAAAATCCCAATTCCTTCCATAAAGTAATTTGAATTGAAAGTATTCCATTAATTCTCTCTTCGCTCTTTCTAATTGCTGATCACGATTTTGATGATCTAAATGAAGTAAATCAACCTTATTGGCAACAATTATAATTGGAATGTCTTTTATATCTCCTCTATTCACAATTTTCCAGAATTCTTCCTTAGATTCTTTGAAACTCATCTGATTAGCGATATCAATCATGTAAATCAAAATATTTGAATCTTGGATACCATTTAACCAATTTTTCCGTAAAATTAAATTTCCAGGCATATCCCAAATAGCTAATTGTCCATCATCTTCTTGAAGATATTCTATATTAAATTTTTTTGTAGGAGCAAAGTAATTATCATTAAATTGACCAGTTTTTAATCTCCTAATTAGGGAGCTTTTTCCAACATCATCAATACCGAATAAAAATACTTTTGTGAATATTTCAGATGATTGAAATGCAATTTCATGGTATTTTTGTATAATTTCATCACCATATCTTCGAATATCGATAAATAGGGTGATTAGAAAATTCTCAATCTCAAATTCATCTTCAAAATTACAAAATTTCTCATTATTCAACATTTCATAGGATAATTCTTGAAAAATCTCAGCATAATCATATGGATTATCCTCTTCATCAAACATCAAACCAATAATCATTTTAGAATTAATAGAAACTGTAAAAAGATTTAGATCCTCAACATTTTGCGCTATAGGTGAGTCTATTTCGAATTTAACACAATTCAAAATATATTTTTGAGATGTGTTGCCAGAAATCTTTTTTTTCTCTTTTTCTCCAGAAATGCATCCTTCCTCATGACCTATTATAACTTTTTTAAAGAAATCATCTTTTATCCTTTTGGAGATATCAAATGGATAGCTATAGATATCTAGATGATTCAAATCATCAAAATTATTACCTTTTAATAGGAAGATATTGGATAGCAAATAAAATCCTTAAATACTATTAGGCTTAAGTTTGAAAATAAAAAGTAATTAAAAAAAGTTTGGAATTCCACAAAATAACTACTTATATAGTTTTCGGAAAATAATTTAGAATTTTTTAGAAAAAAGGTTCATAAATTTAATAGAAATTGATAAAAATTCATTTTTAAGGAGGTTTAATACAGATCATTCATTTTGTTCTTCTTCTTCATTTTGAGAATCGTCTGAATTCGTCTCTTCCGGTTTAATTTGCTCAGTTTCTTTATCTTTATCGACGGGAGTACCACAAATAGGACATTTCTTCCAACCAGGACGAAGGCTATACCCACAATTCTGACATTCCAACATATCTTCATCGGGTTTCCATTCAGGGATGTTTAATCCCCCCCCTCTTCTTTTTTCAGCCAAATCTTGTAATTCATCTTCTGTCCATACTTCCATACCTTCTGGAATTCCTGAACTTCTCTCTTCTGAAAATTTTGAAAGTTCTTCTTCCGTCCATGAGGGCATATTCGGTTGCGCTTCTAATCGTTTCTTAGCTTCTTCCGCTAATTCCTCTGGAGTCCATTCTTTTATTTCTTGGCCTCCGGGAGTCCTTACAGATCCGGT
>Ga0180438_10007732_pt1 | contig 13897 bp, 14 predicted proteins | sample SS_ome_12_FD_132455 | JGI IMG/M metagenome (GOLD analysis project Ga0180438, IMG submission 132455) | Hypersaline lake sediment archaeal communities from the Salton Sea, California, USA - SS_3_D_2 metaG | ecosystem: Environmental > Aquatic > Non-marine Saline and Alkaline > Hypersaline >... | reverse complement strand
TCTTTACTGTCTTTGCTATCCTTGTTGTCTTTACTGTCTTTGCTATCCTTGTTGTCTTTACTGTCTTTGCTATCCTTGTTGTCTTTACTGTCTTTGCTATCCTTGTTGTCTTTACTGTCTTTGTTGTTTTTATTATCTGTCGATAAAAACTTTTTATCCAACCAACAAAATATATAATCAATAACAGACTGCGCAACAGGAATATCTGAATTCGTTGTAAAACCACTCGGTTCAAATTTGATATGCGAATATTTATCAATCAATACATCCAATGGAACACCATATTGTAATGCCATACTAATAGCTATTGCGAATGAATCCATCAATCCACTTATTGTTGATCCAACCTTTGATATCCTAACAAAAATTTCACCAGGCATACCATTATTATACATTCCAACCGTCAAATATCCTTCATGTCCACTTATGGAAAATTTATGTGTCAAACTATTCCGTTCATCAGGCATTCGTTTTCTATGCAATAAATTGTTTTCTTTTTTTTCTTTCTTTTCTTTCTTTTTTATATTTATTGGCTGAGCTTGTTTTGATCCTTCGCGATATACAGAAACAGATTTTAATCCAAGTTTCCATGCATTGCAATAAATATCAAATATAATCTCTGCTGTTGAACTATGAGGTATATTAATGGTTTTTGAAATACCACCTGATAAAAACGGTTGAACCGCTGCAATCATAAGAAGATGCCCCATATATGATATGCATCGATCATCTACACCAGACAAAGCACAATCAAATACAGGAATATCAATCTCTTGTAATATAGGAGCACCAATAATTGTTTCATTATTTTCTATGTATTTAATAATTTCTATTCGTTCATTCTTGTTATAACCAAGTTTTTCAAGAGATCTATTGACTGAATTATTAACAATTTTCATTACACCTCCACCAACAAGACTCTTTCTTTTTACTAACGAAATATCTGGCTCAATTCCGGTGGTATCGCAATCCATTATAAAAGATATGGTTCCAGTCGGAGCTAACAATGTAGTCTGTGCATTCCTATAACCAAAATTACTACCAATACGTATCGCATCTTCCCATGTTGTTTTTGCTAACATTAGTATGTTTTCCAAACTACGCACATTGCATTTTTCCAATAAACAACATGTTTCTATATTATGCTTATTTATTACATTGTTCATCGATATTTTATTTTTTGCATAATTCAAAAATGGAGATTTTTCAGAAGCAATTTTAGCACTTTGAAGATATGCCTCACCAGTCATCAATGATGTTATTGCAGCAGAAAACTTCCTTGAATACTCACTATCATATGGTTCGCCAATACACATTAATAATGCGCCTAAATTTGTATACCCAAGACCAAGTGGTCTATACTCTTTAGAATTTTTCTTAATTTTTTCAGTTGGATATCTTTGTTTATCAATAATAATATCTTGAGCCGTTATAAAAATATCAACTGCTTTACTAAATTTTACTACATCAAAATCATTATTATTATTTAAAAATTTCAATAAATTCAATGATGCTAAATTACAAGCCGAATCATCAAGCCAAATAAATTCGGAACACGGATTTGATGCATTAATTCTTCCTGATTCTTTACATGTATTCCATTCGTTGATTGTATCATCAAATTGTATTCCTGGATCACCACATTCATGTACGGCTTGAGCAATTTCAAACAACAAATCATAAGCATTATATTTTTGAATCAATTCACCTGTTGTTACTGCTTTTGTTTCAAAATCAAAATCAGCATTATTTTGTGCAACAAGTGTCATAAATTCATCATTAACACGAACACTATTATTTGCATTTTGAAAAAACACAGATGAATAAGCTTCCCCATTTATTCCGCCAGAATACCCCTCTTTAATCAATGTATTTGCTTTATGTTCTTCTTTTGATTTACACCAAATAAATTTCATAATATCTGGATGATCAATACTCAAAATAACCATCTTTGCAGCACGCCTAAGTTTACCACCGCTTTTTATTACACCAGCAAACGCATCATATCCCTTCATAAACGAAATAGGTCCGGACGCATATCCACCTCCGGTAACATGTTCTTTGCTCGAACGAAGTGTTGATAAATTTACACCTGACCCACTTCCGTATTTAAAAATCAATCCTTCTGTTTTAGCTAAATCCATAATTGATTCCATGGTATCTTCTACAGAATTTATAAAACAAGCTGAACACTGTGGATAATTATTGATACCAATATTAAACAAAACAGGACTATTAAATTGTCCATACTGATTAATGATCAAATACTTTAATTCACTTATAAATACATGAAAATCATTGATTGTATTAAAATAATTATCATCTTTTCCCCAGTTTGCTATTGTATCAACAACCCTATCAACTAATTGATAAACTGAATTTTCGTCTTTACTAAGAAATTTAGAAGCAACAATATTTACAGCATTTTGCGACCAATTTTTTGGTGCAATAATTTCTTTTTCAAATATAATTTTACCATCTGAATCAATAACTTTAGCAATCCTTTTTACACCTTCTTTTGTCTCTTTTTCATACCACGCAGTATCTTGTTCAAAATTAGCTTCAAAGCGCAATCCCATGGGTTACTTCTCCTTTTTTCTGTTTTTACCTATATTCAATGTTTTTTATGATGTTATTTATATGGCATTGATCAGTTAAAATTAATCTCATTCGATGAAGATATGATAAATTATTTCTTTCTTTTTGTGACATTAAATTATCACATCTTTGACAAATAATAATATCTTGTAACACATATCTATTATGTCCTGTATCTGTTTCGCAACAAACACAATAAAGATCTATTTCGATTGGCTTAGTCATTTCTTAAAATCCGTTCTTAATTTAGCAATATCCCACACATGATCATAAATATGTAAACCTTTTGATGAAGCAATTATTTCACCCGCTTCAACACCAATTTGCTCAGCCATGTACTCTTGCATTAACCGAATAGCAGCCAAATTAACAGGAAAACCATTCCATAAATCCCAAGACCTAAAATATACAACAAAATGCAATGCTTGTTTTTCATTCGGTAATAAACATTCCTTTTTATAAATTCTAGTATCTATAGTTCTCAAACAAGGAGGATCATCTAACTCAATATCCTCTGGTCGTGCTACAGTAATACATTCCTGATTACTACCAAACCCATGGATTGTATATCTACTTATTATTTCATTCATTTGAGATTTTATACGTTGCCCATATGTGTATTGCTCGTTTTTTTTAAGTTCTTCATCTTCCATTAAATATGGAAGATATTCTTCAACATACTCCATTGTTGTAGGCGGCGGTATATGAGAAAGATGAACTGGCATCTCGGGAACAAGAGGTCGAGATCCAGGATACTTAATATGTATTGTCACATAATCAAACTCCCATCTTTTTTGACCCTTATATGACCCATGGGTTACTGTCCATTGCCGGCCTTTTTTAAGAAGGCAATCAACGGCTTGAAACCAGGCATCCGGAATATCTCTCGCCTCAATAACTTTTTGACCAATCATTTTTTCTCCTAAGTAACTCAATGGTAATAGATTCTTTGTTTGATGGAATATTCACAATTCTTCCATTGATATAACACGTTTCTTTTTCTTTTTCATAAATCATATTAATTGGTACTATTTTATTATCAATAATATCTAATATAATATCTTCCAAAAACTCACAATATCTTCTTTTTTGATCTTCTACAAATATCGCAAATTTATTTATCTCTTCTTCTTTTGTTTTTCCCATTTTTGTATTCTTTCATCAAGCATCTTTTTTGTCTTTATAAACAAAATAAATTCGTTTAACATATTCCTTAACATAAAAAACTCTATTGCAATCTGGACATTCGATTTCAACTGGTCCATCCTGACTTCCATGATATGTAACTATTTCATCAAAATCATAATCACTTTCTATTTCATATTCGACCTTGCAATATGGACAAACGATTGCATCCATTGTCTTACTCCGTGCTGTCCGTTGTCTGTTCCGTGCTGTCCGTTGTCTGTTCCGTGCTGTCCGTTGTCTGTTCCGTGCTGTCCGTTGTCTGTTCCGTGCTGTCCGTTGTCTGTTCCGTGCTGTCCGTTGTCTGTTTGTTTTTTCGTGCCTTCTTTTTTACAACATATCTTTTAGGATCAACTTGTTGTTTATTATTAAATTCATCAGCAAACTCAACATCATCGGTGTCTAGTTTCTCAAACTGTTCTGATTTATTTAAACAAGAATCAAACAATTTTAGCTGTCTAACATCTCTCAGCAACCTATCTCTTGTTCTGTCTAAATTTTTTATCTTTTCGTTATATTTTTTTGATAAATCTTTTTTGTCTTCTTTTAGTTTATTTAATTCAACCCAACTACTATGCAATTTATCCACATCACGAACTTGAGAAAAAACAAGCGTTTTTGTTTCGTGTTCCTTGTCTTTTATTTTACCCTTTATATCTTTGAGTTTTGTTTCCTTTTCGTATTTTAATACTTCAATTTCTTTCCATGCTTTTCTGATATCAACCATTGGATCATTATTGTTGTTGCCGTTATCATCATCGTTATCATCATCGTTATCATCATCGCTGTCATCATCGTTATCATCATCGCTGTCATCATCGCTGTTGCTATAATCAATTTTATAAACCTTAAGACTGCCTTGGTTTTTAATATCTCGCAAATCAAAATTCCCCATGGGTGTTTCTTCGATCACATCACTAGCAGCATGAATTCCTTGCGCTGTATATTCAGAAACTAATTTCATAATTAATTTACCACGATCAATTTTTCCTTCTTTAAATTCCAACTCAAAAACATCATGAAATTTCTGAGTATGAATTTTTAAAAGGTATTCAGTATTCAATCCAGACAGATACAACATATTCTTTTTTAATATATCACCATTATCTGATTTGGTTTGTTTGTTATCTTGTTTCATTTTTCTATCTCCTTTTTGTATCTCTTTGTATCAAGTCATACAACGACCTAAATAATTCATTATGAACAACAACTTCAAACATCTTACACACACAGTAAGTATTATCAAAAGAAAACAACTTATTATCAGAATCAATATAAACAACGACTGGTCCTTTTCCTTTGTTTTTTTCACAAAACACAGATTCGACATCAATATTTAATTCATTAATAATTTTGGTACCTAATAATGATCCATTGGTATTTATTTTATCAAAATATTTGATTACAATTATTTTTATAAATTCATCAATCCTTTTATGAATTTTTTCTTTTGTTATACCAATATCAAAACAATTGACCACAAAATCAAAAACTCCATTCCAATAATTTTTATCAAAATAAATAATAACATTTAATTCATATTTTTCTGCTTGTTCTTGTTGAGGCGCTGCCTGTGGAGCCTGTGCTGCCTGTGCTGCCTGTGGATCCTGTGCTGCCTGCGCTGCCTGTGGAGCCTGTGCTGCCTGTGCTGCCTGTGGATCCTGTGCTGCCTGCGCTGCCTGTGGATCCTGTGCTGCCTGTGCTGCCTGTGGATCCTGTGCTGCCTGCGCTGCCTGTGGATCCTGTGCTGCCTGCGCTGCCTGTGGATCCTGTGCTGCCTGCGCTGCCTGTGGAGCCTGTGCTGCCTGCGCTGCCTGTGGAGCCTGTGCTGCCTGCGCTGCCTGTGCTGCCTGCGCTGCCTGCGCTGCCTGTGCTGCCTGCGCTGCCTGTGGATCCTGTGCTGCCTGCGCTGCCTGTGCTGCCTGCGCTGCCTGTGGAGCCTGTGGAGCCTGCGCTGCCTGTGGAGCATGAGATGCCTGCGCTGCCTGTGGAGCCTGTGGAGCATGAGATGCGTAAGGTACCTTTAACACATTCGCAACCTGCAATGCTTGCGCAGCCTGCAATGCTTGCGCAGCCTGCAATGCCTGTGGTATCTGTTTTTGTCCATGTCCATATTCTTGTTCTTTGCGACTATTGCAACTATCACAACTTTTTATACGTTCTTCAAATCTTTTTATTAATTCTTTGTATGATAAATTTGTATCTTTTTTATTCATTTTATCACCTCATTTTTACTATCAATTTCTTTGATAAAATTATTTCTTGTAAATATAGAATAAAGATAAACTCCTGTTTTGTTTTTGATATTCTCTGATCCACCTTCTAATCTATCAATCAAAGTCAAAACACATTCGACTTTTAATCCAGCATCATGAAGCACCCTAATTGCATTTATTGATGATCCACCGGTTGTAACAACATCTTCAATCAAAATAACCTTATTACCTTTATGTATTGATTTCAAACCTTCAATTCGTTGTTTTGTTCCATGATTCTTTTTAGTATCTCTTATATAAAGAATGTTCATATCAATTTTATTCAATGAACAAACAAAAGCAGTAGCATCAACAATCGTACAACCACCAAGCGGAACACCAACAAGATAATCTACCTTATAACTTCCGCACAAATACCAACGTTTAATAAAATCAAAAAAAATCAAACCAGAATACAATAACCCTTGAGCCATAAGAGTTACTTCCTTGCAATCAATAAAAAAATCGCTCTTTTTACCCGATGCAAGAGTAAATTCACCTTGCTTGAATGATTTATTTTTCAATAACTCAAGCATTCTTCTTTTTGTCTCATCCATTTTTTTGCTCCTTTTTTGCTCCTTTTTTTCAACCCAAATTAAATCCAACAAGATCACTATCTTTATTTGTTATGAACATAGATCTGTTCTTAGTAAAACAATAATAAATAGGTAAATCTATTTGTTTAGCAAAATCAATTTCAGCTCTTACACCCTTGGATTTTTTCCAACCACCCATGCAAACAACCATCAACTTTGTTGATTTTAACATAAAAGCCTCGTCAAATTTTCGCCAATATTCATAATCGCCTTGAAGATTTTTATCAACCACAGCCATTGGAACTCCATGGCATATCGGTGAATAAATAACAGTATTTAATTTAATTAATTGACGATACAAATAAGCAGCAATCAAACTAATTTCTTTAAATCGATTCTTTTTCAATTGATCCCATGGGGAACTATATGGACTGGCCAAATAAACGAAATCATGCGCAAACCTCTCACAAAACCAAGTAATGGATTCATAAGATTTGTTTTTATTTTTTAAACCATCAAGTCGATACTCAAGATTTCTTAATGCGTTATTAATTGTCATTTTCTTTGTCCCTTTACCCTAAGTTATTTTGGAAAACGTTTATCAAAAACTATTCCAAATATATAAAAATATTAGATAAATGTTTTCCAAAATAACCCAGAATAAATCTTGCTTATACACGCTAAACAGCGTTCACCAAATGAATACCATTCACATAATTGTTCATAACACACCATAAACATTATAAAACCTTGCTTGTGTACACTAAACAGCGTATGCGAAACAGCATTCATCTGCTGAGCACTATTCAGCAAATAAACGCTGTTCACACAAGCATTCATAACACACCATAAACATTACAAAAATCACTCATGTAACACAATCTACAAAAATGTATTACTGTTCAAAAATCTTAATCAAGCGAAGAAGTTTTTGGTAAATTATCACAGCTCGCAAAAACAATATATCCATCTAACAAAACATGTATTCCATGATCTCTTTGACATACACTAAAATGTCCCTGTTCTGTTTGAATTCCAAGACCACAATATACTTCTTCGAGCTCAACTCTTTCACCAACTGTATCAACAGTTACAGGATGTTCTTTACCAATTTTGATTATCATTTTTTTCTCCTTTGTGTTTACTCAATGTAATCATCAAACTCAAAACTAACTTTTGAGTATTTTGAAAGAATATCATGATCTTTCCAAAAATTATTCAGATAATAAATACCCATCATTATAGAATCAGCAACATGGTCATTTGTTTTAATACCACATAATTTATTACATAATTCAATTGATTTTTTCTTATTATTAATATTCTTATCTTTACCAAATTTAGGCATCATATACGATTGCCATGTTGTTGGTTTTATTTGAATTATCTCAGCATTCTTTCCAATTTTTGACATAATTAATTCATATAATACAATCCAATATGATTTAGATTGCACCAAATTAAATACTGTCGTTTGATTTGATTTACCAAATTTACCAATAAACTGATCCTCGATAATTAATTTATCAAAAAAATATCCAAAATTTATACTTTTCAAAAAAGAATATACATCAAAACTATTCGTTTTCATTTTTTGATGAACTGTAATTGAGTATCTAATTTTGCAAACAAAATCTTGCGAGTCCCCATGGGATACCACACATGACTTCGGAACAAACAATGAAACACCGCACACCTTACCAGGGTCAACACACAATAGCCGTGGTAATTTAATAGTACTCATGAAACTTTGATTTCTGTAATTCGTGTTGCCGGAAAAACTTTTTTGGTTTCTATTATTTTCTCAATAAGCTCAAAACTTTTTTCTTGAGTATAATTTTTATTTTGTTTTAATTTTATTATTTTTTCAATTTCTTTTGGAGTAAAAACGATTTTATTTTCTTGTATTAACTTTTTATATTTTTCAATAGAGCTTACAAAATAGATAACCCCATGGGTGCACTCGAATAAAATTGTTGGCTTTTTTGGATCAGCCACAAAGTCATCAACGGTTCCATTGAGAATTTTTTGTGTTCGGTCATGTTGATGATCAAGAATGACTTCTGACCCCATGGGGTATTGATGACTATTGCTGGCCCTCTGAGTGGTTTCATGCCCCATGGGTTTTTTGTGGGCATTGCTGCCACTCTGAGTGGTTTCATGCCCCATGGGGTATTGATGACTATTGCTGGCCCTCTTGTGGGGCTTACGCTGTCTTAAGAGCTGTTGTAATGTATTTGGTCCAGAATGCTTCTCGGTCTTCTGAGGAGCTTTCTGAGGAGCTTTCTGAGGAGCTTTCTGAGGAGCCCCATGGGGCTTACCCTTTTGTGGGCATTCTCGTCTGCTTGGTGCTGTTAGCACGAAATTGGATTCATTGTCCGACATTGACAGCAATTGTATAGAAAATTCATAACAGACTCAAGTTTTTTTTGTAATTGCTCGAAAAAAAATCGAGCAATGCCCACAAAAAACTGAACTATTCTAATTTTATGATGGTAGGTCATTTATGACCTCATGGGTAACTATTGACCCAGGGGTGGGTAGTTTATGACCTCATTTTTGTGTCAAATTGTGCCATTTGATGCAGATAATATTTTAGAATTTTCAAAAAATTTAGTCTATTTGTTGAATTATTTCATAGTGTTATGAATCGCAAAAAATCATCATTGATACATGATACACTAAAACCCTATTGTTTATATATATTTTTCCCCCCTCTCCATTCCTAATAAACATTTATACTTAATATATATTATGCTATTACCCCCCCTATTTCACCAAATTTTTTTAATTCATGTTTTAATGCAAAAATGTGTATCATATGTATAAATGCAATAATATCAATTGATACAGATTGAATTTTTGAAAAATTCAATCTGTCAAGAAATGTAATTTGTATCAAATATAAAATAACTAAAGTATTGAATTTATTCAATACAGAAAAAAATAAATACTGGAATATTATACTCCTGATAAGGAATTTTCCATTGTTAAATACAAATATTATTAAAAAAGATCACGCGTATGTTTTTACAAAAAGTCTTTAATTAAATATAAAAATAGGATTTGCTAATTTTGTGCCAAAAATAAATCACCACTAACATAAATAATACAAGTATTAATAAAATTTAATTAGTTCGCACGTATTCATCCGCGCGAACTAATTACAAAAAAATGCTCACGCGAACTAATTACAAAAAAATGCTCACGCGAACAACGCGTTGTAAAAAAATAAGTTACAAAAGTAAAAAAATGCTCACGCGAACTAATTACAAAAAAATGCTCACGCGAACTAATTACAAAAAAATGCTCACGCGAACAACGCGTTGTAAAAAAAATAAGTTACAAAAGTAAAAAAATGCTCACGCGAACAACGCGTTGTAAAAAAAATAAGTTACAAAAGGAACAAATAATCCCCATGGTGGATTACATCGCTTGTGTCATAGATGTTGTGATACCGGAGTTTGGTGGTTTATAAAAAACGGAGAAACAAAAAACCCATGGGGATTACTTGTTTACCGGAAACAAAAACCATAACCGGTACATGGGTTTATCCTTGTTGTGTTCCGTGATAATAAAACACGGATTATAATATTTTTTAACAACACGGAACACATTATATTTGCCAATAAAAAAATCAACACAACACAAATCCCCCCATGGGATTACATCAACCCTTTGGTGTGGCCATGTACAAATCCCCCCATGGGATTACATCAACCCTTTGGTGTGGCCATGTACAAATCCCCCCATGGGATTACATCAACCCTTTGGTGTGGCCATGTACAAATCCCCCCATGGGTTTGTTGCTGATACTACATTTATGTATTTGTGAATATTTTGCTTACACCAAAATACTACTAGGTGCGTGTAAACAAAATAATAAATATGTAGCTACACAAAGCACTACTAGGTGCGTGTAAACAAAATAATAAATATTATTTTTTTCTTGTATACAATTATTATTTTGTATACCATTAATAATGGAGGTCACAAAAAAATGGAAAAAGGGGTTCATAGGGAAGAGAGAGAAAAATTCTTTTTCTCTAAAAACAATTATTATGTTGGCCAATTTATTGGTCAACCATACGACACGACAGAAACTTATGAAAAATTGATTGATGCCTTGAGGAAAGCTCAAGGCACTTTTCTCTACGTCACACAAGTAATTGAAGTAGATGAATCAATAACGGTATATCGTGTAAAAAATATCATTGATTTTTCTGAACACCTGAGAGGTTTGTTTTTACTTGAGTCAAGCGGCGTCCAATTGGTCATCGATGCACAGACAGTTGTAACGACATCTGCTGCCGCCTCGGCTCACGATGCCGTACTTGATCATTTCTGGTCAGAGTGGGAAAAAAATATCAAAAAAGATCCAAATTTCTTAAATTTTTCTGAGTATTGGGAAATTATATCAAAAAATGACGAATTTAAGTTCATTTGGGAAATGGGCTACAATGATGGCCTAAATGCTATCGAAGACAATTTAGTAATTCTGTATCTGACCCATGGGGAGATCGTTCATCAACAACTAGCTGATACCCAAGATTTTGTATCAACAAAAAATGACACATTGTCTTCAATTGATACAATAAATTTTGAGATAAATTCTTTACGCAAATCAAATACACCAAAACCATTTGATACGAATCCACATCAAATGGTTTTTGATCAAGTGGATATTATTACAGAAAATTTACAGGCACGTGTTCCAGTAAAAGATATTTTTAAAAATACTTCATATTCAATTGTTTATAAGTAAACAAAATTAAAACTTTCCATCAAAACCATTTTCACAAAAATTCTCATCTTCAAATCGTTCATATGCCGGTAGTAAATCTACGCCAATGAAAATTCTTTTTCTGCCATTGACATTTTTATATTCAAATTTTTTCTTCATGTACATACTGAATGCTTTATGTGTCCATGGTTTTTGCCCGTTGATTTTACACCATTCTTGGTATCCTTTGTAAAGTGATCCTGTTGAGGTGTAATAATCATTTCCAATATTGCACCAATTATCCAAAAATTCTCCAATTGGATCTTGCTCATTTTGATACTCAGAGTTAGCAGCGAGCACAACCATGGGTGGACCGAGACCAATTTTTTGCCATTGAACGCAACCTTCGATTGCCCAATTAAGTATTCCCGGAAGTTCATTTAATAATTTTTCACGAAGATCTTTGTCACGTTTTTCGTTGTCAAAGGACGCGTTGAAAGGAATCAAATTTATTCGACGCCAAATACCTTTGTCGGTGCCTTTTATTTTTGGTTTATGATTTGTTTCAAGCCAAAGTTTGAAGTTTGGTTTATAAGAAAAATATTCTTTATAAAGAAATCTTGCAGTGATATTCGTGCTTCCAGTTAATAATTTCACCAAACTTTCAGATAATTTCTTATTTTGTTCTATTTCTGATGATGTCACAAATCTTGCTCCGGATAACCGTGCAAGATCATTTTTTATATTGTTGTTTTGATTTGTTTCTAAAAATGAATTCATATCTGCTTGTTTGAAGTAATCTCCCAACAATTCAGAAATAACTTCTATAAATGTCGATTTTCCGTTTGCGCCATCACCGTGCATAATAAAAAATACTTGTTCTTTTGTTTTTCCTGTTAATGAATATCCAATAGCTCGTTGAATGTAATCAATAACTTCTTTGTTTCCATCCATAATTTCATTCAAAAACTGCATCCATCTGTTACATTTTGCGTTTCTATTATATTCCACTGGAATTGTTTTTGTTATGTAGTCATCCGGAATATGTGCACACAGATCTCCGGTTTTCAAATTTATCGTTCCATTTAGACAATTTAGCTTCATTTTGTCTCTATTAAAAAAGCGATCATTTACGGTAACAATATCAAATTGTTTTATCAACTTTCTGGTTGCATTAATTGCTGGAAGATTGTGTGATTTATTGATGAATTTTTGAACAACTTTTTTTTCATCTTTGTCATCAATATTACTAGTTTCATTTTGCATAATGGCCAACATACTAATATGTAAATCCAATGATGCGGTATCAAACTCATCAATTTTCCATACATGTTTGTTCCATCGATACCATTTACCTTTTGTTGTTGAATATTTAATGTTTTCACCGAATTCACCAATTATTCGGTATGCATTTCCATGATCCGTTAATCGTCGAATTGTCAATGAATCCCCCATGGGAGTCATTGGGTGCTTTAATCCGTTTTTTATTCCGGACTGAATGGTTCTTGATGCTTCATTTTCTGATAGTCCAATTTTTTTTGCTGCATTTTTTAATTCAACAATGGCTTCATATTCATTAATGAATCCTGTTGAAATATAACCACCAATTGTATATGAGATTTTATTTAAAGTATCATTTCGTGTGCCTTTTTCTGCTTCATTTAGTTCTTTAATATGGATGCGCAGTAACGAATACCCAAATTTTGTGGTATGAATATTTTTCAGCAGAATATCTTTGTCTTTATCTTTTTTTTGTTTTTTTTTGGTTGGTGGTTTGGTTGGTGTTTTTTTTTCAAGTATTAGTTTGAGTAATTTGTCATTTAATTCAAGTAATTTTGCTTTTGATGGTTTGAAATACATATTCCATGAATATCGTTTTCCTGAAATATGTATTGATGGTGGGACAACAACATATCCATCGTCGGCTCTAATATCTATTCCATTACGTAGGTTTGTAACACATGGAATTTTTTTATCTATTTCTGGATATTTATAAAATAGATGCTTTCCTCCTGAGCCAGTTATTGCAGTAATTGTATTTGTATTCAACTGTATTTCTTCTACTAAATCAGGGAATGATAAATTTGCTTTAATTCCACTGATTTTATCTTTTAAATCAATATCAACAACAACCAATCCTGATTTTCTTCCTGTTATAATCGCAATATTTGCAAGTGGCCATTTTTTCCACCAATGCATTATTGTTTTATCAAAATTAGTTGCTGCAACTTTCCATTGCCCGACAAGTGGATGCTTTCCTGGGCGTGTGCAGTTTGGTCCTTCTTGACAAGCACAATGGCCAGTATGCGGATTTATCCACCAAACAGGAAACACGAACCAACCAAATTTTGTCGCGTACCAAACAGCTATGTCACAAATTGTTTTTTTGTTGTTGACATTTTGTTCTGATTCGTTATTATCTTTAATTAACATATATCAAAAGACCTCCAATCAATTTTTTTTAACGCGGATCTACAATCCGCGTTTTTTTTTTTTTTTTTTTTTTTTTTTTTAAAAAAAAAAAAATTTTTTTTAAAAAAAAAAACAAAGAAAAAAAAATGTCAAATAATCGATACTCGTACAATTATTTCAACAACAAC
>Ga0180438_10007731_pt1 | contig 13898 bp, 13 predicted proteins | sample SS_ome_12_FD_132455 | JGI IMG/M metagenome (GOLD analysis project Ga0180438, IMG submission 132455) | Hypersaline lake sediment archaeal communities from the Salton Sea, California, USA - SS_3_D_2 metaG | ecosystem: Environmental > Aquatic > Non-marine Saline and Alkaline > Hypersaline >... | reverse complement strand
TCGCCGCCACTACAATCGAGTTCGTGCTGGCAAAGGTTGTCGGCATGCTGGGCAGTTTGCCCCGCCAACCGTGGCACGCTGAGCGGTAGCTTCGTTCACGCCGCTCGCCTTAACGAACACCTCAATGAGAAGAACACGTGCCTCTTCATCATTCTGGCGAACGACGACAAGGACGCCACCGTCGCGGCGGAGAAGGCAATGGCGCGCGTCATCGCCGACGTGAAGGAAGGAAAAATCGATCTAAGCCCGCCCGACACGGCGTTTGGACCGCCGATCGGCCCCGCGGAAGACACGAAGGGTGGCGGAACCACCCATGACAGCCCCAAGGTAAACGGGAACGAGGGCGCGCAAGGCGACCGTGCCGACAAAGTGGAAAAGAAGCCCGAAAGCCTCTACGCCGCGGAAATGTTCACCGTCGACCGAAAATCGAAGGAGAATGCGTGGTTTGTGAAGACACTGCTGGCCGTCGAGCCGGACCTGCCCGAACTCAAGGAGGTCATGGTCTTTCCGGTCTATGGCCGAGGGCGGGCTTTGCCGCCGTTTGTCGGCAAGGGCATTACCGAGGACAACATGCGGCAATGCCTCTACTGGATCACCGGGCCGTGTTCCTGCACGGTGAAAGACCAGAACCCCGGCATGGACCTCTTGACGCGGAAGGATTTTGAAGCGGTTGCGACCGCACTGGCCGAGCGATTCGGGCAGGAGGAAGGAAATGAGCCCAACGTGGGCGATCTATTCCCGCAGATCGTCATCCCCGACGCGCAGAAGTAGCCGGGATTATCGAACGGGAAAGGAGTTTGCGCATGATTGGCCTGGAAAACGTCACGAAGTGTTATTCAACAATTGACGGCGAAGTGCGGGCCCTCGACGGTGTATCGCTGGATGTCGCTGTCGGCGAGTTTGTGGCGGTGCGGGGCCCGAGCGGTTGCGGAAAGTCTACGCTGCTGAATCTCATCGGCGGCCTGGCCCTTCCCACGGCCGGGCGAGTCGTGGTCGACGGGCGCGACATCTCCTCGCTCTCGGCGGCGGATCGGGCGCATTTTCGGGCCGCCAAGGTGGGGTTCGTCTTCCAGATGTTTCATCTGTTGCCGTATCTCAACGTCGGCCAGAATGTGCTCGTTGCCCGCAACACGGACCTGGCCGCCGGCGACGCCGAGGATCGGGCAAAGCGACTGCTCGACCGCTTCGGCTTGTCGGCCAGGCTTACCCACCGCCCCGGCCAGCTCAGCGCCGGGGAACGGCAGCGGGTCGCGATGGCGCGAGCCCTGGTCAACGAGCCGAGCCTGCTTCTGGCGGACGAGCCGACCGGGAACCTCGACCCGGAGAACGGCGCCGAAATCCTCAGGTGTCTTGGCGAACTCGCCGCAGAGGGGCTGACGATTTTGATGGTAACCCATGAAGAATCGGCCGCCGCCTGCGCGGGCCGCACGATTCGTCTCCGGCACGGCAAGCTGGAAGAAGAGCCGGCGACGACGTTGGCTCCGTGAATTGGGCACGCGAACGGGGGTCGGGAGTCTTTTTCGGTCCCAGACAAACCACAACGCGGAAGGTTGGACCGAAAAAGACTCCCGACCCCTTCGATCATCCACCTGCCACGGGCGAGATGAACGCCAGTTCCTCGCCGTCGCGAAGTTGGCGGGATGAATCCTTGACCGTCGCCAGCGTCCCCACGTGAACCCCGTCCACCGCCACCAGCGAAGTCGGCGGCAAGAGCCCCTCGGCGTGCGGGTCTTCCTTTAGCGCCGCGACCGCGTCGGCCAGCGTCGTCCCGTCCTGCAATGTGATCTCCGCCGGCAAATGCCGCGTTTGGTCGTAGGAACGGCCGGCGGAAGTGATGAAAATTTTCATGCGATCTCTTGAGTCACTTTAGAAGGATGCGTTACGCTCCGTGGGCGCCGCAGCAAGGGCAGTTCGGATTGCGGCTCAACTCCAAAAGCATCGAACGGCCCTCGTGCCCGTCATACATCAGCATCCTGCCGAACAGCGGCTTGCCCTGCCTCGAGATGATCTTGATCGCCTCGAGCGCCGCCAGGGCGCCGGTCGCCGCGGAAATGGCGCCGACCACCGGAAACAATTCCTCGAAGGGGGGCGGCTCCGGGTAAAGACATTCCAGGCACGCCGATCGGCCGGGATCAACGGCGATCAACGTCCCCGTCATTCCCCACTGGGCGGCGTCGATCAAGGGAATCCCCGCCTCGACCGCCACCCGGTTCAGCCGCAAACGCTCTTCGAAGGTCGGCGGGCAGGAAAGAATGACGTCGCACTCCGCAGCGAGCTGGCGGGCCTCCTCATCGTCGGGTTCATGGTCGATGGGCGCCACCTCGACAAAGCGATTGATGGCCCGCAGCCGCTCGGCAAACTGCTCGGCCCGCGGGGCGCCCAGTCCTTCCTCGCTGCCCAGCGCCTGTCGGTTCAAATCGGGCGAGATCAGCAGTCCGCCGTGCGCGATGATCACGCGGCCAAACCCGGCCATCACCAGCATCTGCGCAGCCGGCCCGCCCATACCGCCGACCCGGGTCACCAGGGCCGTGGCGTTCTTCAGCCGCGTCTGGCCGTCCTCGGTAAGCACGCCCGGGCCCACCTGTCGGGCGTAACGCTGCTTTTCTTCGTTAGTGAGGGGAATCATAACTGGCGCAAAGAGACGCGGATTTACGACGTACCGAACGGTTGGGTGGTATAATAGCATGGGCCGCGCCCGGCGTCTTCCCTGTGCCGCGATCCCAAATCGTGCAATGTTATCTGGTGAAATGTGACGGCCTGACCGCTGCGTCCGTTGCTCTTTCTCGGCATGGCTTCCCAGAAATGCGGATTCGCGTTGGCATTATCGGACTGGGAGACGACTGGGACCGCTGGCGGCGGCCGGCGCTCAAGGCGCTGTCCGACCGCTTCGAGGTGCGGGCGGTGTGCGCCGAGGTCGCCGCCAAGGCCGCCCACGCCGGCCGGGGCTTCGGCGCCAGCGTAACACATGGCTACCGGGCTCTCCTGGCTCGCAAGGACATTGACGCCGTGCTGCTGCTGGCGCCGCAATGGTATGGCCCGCTGCCGATCTACGCCGCGTGCGACCACGGCAAGGATGTGTACTGCGCGACGGCGGTGGACATCGATCCCGATGAGTGCTTGATGCTGCGTCGCCGCGTGGACGCCGCCGGCATCACGTTTATGAGCGAGTTCCCGCGGCGGGTGGCGCCGGCCACGCTGCGGCTGAAGGAGTTGATCGCCACCTGCCTCGGCCAGCCACGGCTTCTGTTCTGCCATCGCCGTCTCGCCCTGGAGGATGGCGCCGATTCGCCGCGGCACGGGGCGTGCGCGTCGCCGCGGCGGGAGCTGCTCGAGACGATCGACTGGTTGCGGTATCTCGTCGGCAGCGACCCGACGAGCGTCACCAGCGTCCGCCAGCAGGTCTGGCCGGGCGAGCGGAGCGACGACTACCGGATGATGAGCCTCGATTTTTCGCCCGCGCATTGCCCCGGCGCCGCGGCCCTGGCCCAACTAAGCTGCGGGCATTATCTTCCGAAAACGTGGCCGGAGGCGATCACGTTTCGCCCACCGGCGGCCCTGCATGTGGTGTGCGAGCGGGGCGCCGCGTTTTTGGATTTGCCCGCCACCCTGGTCTGGTTCGACGAGGCGGGCCGGCACGTCGAATCGCTCGATCATGAACGCCCGGTGGGAGAATTGCTTCTGGCGCATTTCTACCGGGCGGTGACAAGTCTGGTGCGCAAGCCGAGCGGCATCGACGACGCCTGCCGGGCCCTGGGCATCCTGGCTGCGGCCGACCAAAGCGCAGCGGAAGGTCGGCGGATATCCCTGGAAGAAGCTAGCGCGGTGTAGGGTTCAAAGCGCGGGGTCCCGATTGGGCCGCCAGAAATCGTTGTGGATCTCCGTCACCCGCGGATCGACCCGTTCCGCCTTCACAGACTTGACGCTGCCGTCGTTGTAGAGCACGTTCATATAGCTGAAGTGGCGCGGCGCGGAAAGCTCCGGCCATTTCGCGGAATCCGCGCTGGCGCCCACGACATCGGCGACCAATCGCTCGTATTCCACCATCAGCACCTTGCGCTCATCCTGGCGCAGGACGTGCGCCCGGTTGTTCATCCCGTAGCTGGTATTCACGACCCCTTCCGCAACCCATTTCTTGCCTTTGGTGAAATTGGGCTGCTCGAAAATCCACTCTCCTTTTCCGTTCATCAGTCCGAATGTATAGGAGGCTTCCTTGGCGATCGCTTCGCAATCGACCATGCCGTCGGGGCGGGGATCGACCAGCACCACCAACAATTCCACGAGGGTGAAGCCACGACGGGGAAGCCGGATGTTCATCGCTCCGAAAATCCTTTCATGCGCGTCAACGCACGATACCAGGTTGATGGGCCCCTGCCCGCTCCGCCATCATTCCACGCCTTTTCGTTTCTTGAAGTCCTCCAGCAGCCGGGAACCCCGCATCCGCTCCCACTCCTTTTTCAGCACGGTGATTTTCTGCTCGAGTTGTTCCCCCTCCAATTCCGGAGAGAAACCGAAATCGGCCCCAAGCAACCGCTGGACCGCCACGCCCGCCCGGCCGCGCACCAGCGGCGAGGGATCATCGAGCGCCTTGAGCAAGTCGTCCATGCTCTCGTAGTCGTAAAGCTGGCCAAGCCCCTGGATCGACGCGGCCTTTACCTCCGGTTCGGCGGCCTGCCGCAGCGTCCTGCGCAGGGCGGGGCGGGCGGCGGACCCCGACTCCGTGAGCTGATTGACCGCCCGCTGCTGGTCCGTGACTTGGCCGCCCGACACCGCCTGCTGCTCGAGTTCCTCGATGCTGGGGCGCGCGGGCCCCCGATTGGCGGCAATCAAGGCGATAATGGCGCCCACCGCCACCAGGCAAAGCCCGAATAGCGCAAAAGCGACCTTTGGCGACTTCATCTCACTTGACCTGCCGCGACACGTTCCGGTGATCGCAACTTGACACTTGGGGAGGCGCACAAACCACCACTACCGCCCCCCCAACGGCAAACCAATTTTATCCGTTCGGATTCCGGCCGTCAATCGTACGGATCCACGATGGCCGGGGTCGGGGGTTGCGTGTCGCGAGAAGACCATTGACCCCCGCACTCGTCGCAGCGCTGTGCGTTACGGGATGCGCCAATATCCGCCGACTTCCAGTTCGTGCAGTTCCTCGATCCAGAGGCGGATTTCATTGTCGAACTCCACGGCCAGGTCACTCTTGACGAGCTGCCGCAAGAACGCCGCGGCGCCCCCGGTCCGCAGGTCGGCCGCCTCGGCGGTTGGAAACCGCTTCATGGGGTTCGGGGCCACCAGGCCGCGGCAGAAATTCATCAGCAATTCGTTGCAGACGACGTTTTCCGGTAGGATGGAATGCAGCTTCTGGGCGAGAAATCGCTTCGCCTCCAGCAGGTCGCGGTAGTTGGCCAGGCCGGCGAACGGCGGCCGGCCCGCCAGCATCTCGATGAGCAGATATCCCAGGCTGGCGAGGTCGCTGCGGGGCGTCGCCTCGCTTCCCTCGAGAACTTCCGGCGCCGCGTAGGCCGGCGTGCAAGTCCGGTCCACCGGCGGGTCGCTCAGTTCGAATGCGGAGCCGATATCGACGATCTTCGCGGCGCCGGTTCGCTTGAGCATGATGTTCGAAGGTTTGATGTCCCCGTGGACGATCCCGTCCCGGTGAAGGGCGGCCAATGCCGCCAGGCATTCCCGCACGATCGCCACCGCCACGCCCGGTTTGATTCTTGGTTGCACGGGTCCCGCCGAGACGATCACGCGGCTGAAATACTCCCAGCGGGCGGCGTCCACCCGCTCGCGAATCACGTCCAGCATGTCGTTCGCCAGAAGCCGCCGCAGATCGTAGCCGTCCACCCATTCCATCACCATCAGGCGGATGCCGTCGCGGTCCACAAAGTTGTAGACGTCGAGCAGATTGTCCTGCTGGATTTGGGCGACATGCGAGGAAACCCTCGCAATTCGGCACATGGCCGTCTCGTAGGCTTGCGCGGTTTCATATCGCTCGGGCGAAAACACTTTCAGTGCTACCGGCAGGGCAAAGTCGTCGGCGCCATTGAAATGGCTCAAATAGACGAGTCCCTGCCCGCCGGCGCCAAGCAACCGCAAGAGGCAGTAATTCTCCGTCCAGGAAAGGGCCTTGTCGTCGATGAGGCGTTGGTATCGCGAGAGCAGTTCATCGGGACACCGAACGCTTCTGCCACCACCGCGCGTAATGGTGGGATTGGGGTCAAGTCGGGTTGTCGTGGGCATTCCCGCGTCCTTCCCGCCACGCTGCTGATCACTCACACCGCGGCCCTCCTCCGTCCTCGGCCTGGGCAGCGCTTGCCCTGGGCCTGACGGTATGTTTTTCCTCAACAAAAAAAATGTATGACCCTCGTATGATATTCGAGAAGGCAGGGAAGCGTCCAGTTGAAATCGGACCATTCCGCAAGGGACGAATCGGCGCCGCTACGGCCGGACGTCTGCGGCGCCACGACCGTTCACGAAACCCCGATCCTCGGACAGAAGCTCTCCATGGCGCACTCGCCGCAGCGGGGCTTGCGGGCGACGCACACCTTCCGCCCGTGCCAGATCATGCGGTGGGAGAAGTCGATCCATTCCTTTTTCGGCAGGGCCGCCATCAGGTCGGCCTCGATCTTGTCGGGGTTCGTCGCTGCCGTCAGTCCCAGGCGTTGGCTGAGCCGGCTGACGTGGGTATCCACCACCACGCCCGTCGCCTTGCCGAACGCGACCCCCAGCACCACGTTGGCCGTCTTGCGCCCCACGCCCGGCAGCGCGACCAGCGCATCGAGATCGGCGGGAACCTCGCCATCGTATTCGTCCACCAAAACCTGGCAAGCACCCCGGATCGCTTTGGCTTTGTTGCGAAAGAAGCCGGTGCTTTGGATTTCTTTCTCGAGCGCCTCCTGCGAAACCTTGGCGAGGTGGGCGGCCGTCGGATACTTCTGGAAGAGCTTGGCCGTCACCATGTTCACCCGCACGTCGGTGCACTGGGCGGAAAGGATCGTGGCGACGAGCAGTTGCACCGGGCTTTCGTAATGCAGCGCGCACTGCACATCGGGGTAATCCTTCCTCAAGGCCCTCATCACCTGGGACGCGACGCGGCGGTCGGGTGTGGGGGAGACCGCTCGGCGTTTACCCGCGGTTTTTTTTGAATTCTTTAGGGTTTTCTTGTGAGATTCCATGGTCCGCCTGGGTCTGCCGCCGGATCGTCCCCAGGGCCGCGCCGGCGTCGCTGGCTCGCCGTTTGCGCGCCAATTCACTATAAATTAGCCGGTGAAGCGTCCTTCCGGTAGCATGGAACGTACCATGAGCGCGCAACGAGACCGCATTATCGCCGACCTCACCGGGAGGATGGGGGCGCCGTCGGCGGAACTGGTGGCCCGCGGCGACGCGGCGACGCGGGCGCTGTACGCCGCCGACGCGAGCATCTTCGCCTCGGACCCGTTGGTGGTCATTCGGCCGCGTTCCGCCGGCGACATCAGCCATTGCGTCGGATACGCCGAGGAACACGGCCTGCCGCTGCATCCTCGCGGGGCCGGATGCGGCCTGGCGGGAGGCGCCTTGGGCCCCGGTATTGTGCTGGACCTCACCCACGCGATGCGGAAGATCGAGTGGGACGGCGCCCTGGTCCACGCGCGGGCCGGCGCCACCATCGGGGCGATCCACCGGCGTCTCCGGCCGCTGGGATTGCGGCTGCCCTTGCCCGCCGCAGCGTCCCCCACGCAAACCATTGGCGGTCTGATCGCGGCGGACCGGGCCTGTGTGCGCCGCCTCTTTTCATCCATACAAGGGTTTACCGCGATTACGCGGGGCGGCGAAACGATTACATGGCCGCGGACCGGCGCCAACCCGCAGCGTTCCCAGGACGGCGAGAACGCCGGGGATGCCCTTGCCCGCTTCGTTCAGTCCGGCGATCCACGGCTTGCCGCGCAAGCCGCATTTGCGACGCTTGGCCACGGCGATGTTCCGGCCCGGCCCGACGACCTGCGCATGATCCTGTTGGGCAGCGAAGGGTCGCTGGCCATTTTCTGTGATGTTGTTCTCCGGCCGGAGCCGATCCCGGCCGCCCGCTGCGCGGCGTTGATTCTTTGCGAAGGCCTGGGGGAGGCCCTTCACATCGCGGAGCGACTCGCCTCGTGCTCAGTGGCCGAATGCGAACTGCTCGACCGGCGGTGGCTCGCGGTGGCCCGCGAGTCGGATCCCCGCTACGAATTGGCGATTCCCGCGAGCACCGAGGCGGCCATCGTTGTGTTGGCCGAGGGCGATTCCTTCGCCGCCGCGCAGGATTCACTGGAAAAGGGGATCGCCGCCGCCGAGGCGAGCGAGGGTCCCGGCCGCGCGGCCCAGTTCGCCACCGACGATGCCCAGACCGAATTTTTCTGGCGGCTGATTACGAAGATGGCCCCGCGGCTGGCCGGGGTTCGCGGCCGCCGCCGCCCCATCCCGCTGATCGACGACGTATTCGTCCCGCCGCAGACCATCGCGGCGTGCAGTCGCGCGGCGCATGAGGCCCTCCGCGAACACGGCGTCACCGCCGCGCTGGCCTTCCACGCGGTCGATCGCCACTTCGATCTGCGGCCCCTTCTCGATTTGCGCAACGACGATCAGCTTCCGTTGCTGCGGCGGCTTGCCGTTCGTTTTTTTCCCGCCGTCACCGAGGCCGGCGGAGTCGTCGGAGGGGCCGGCAGTTTCGGCCTTTCCCGAAGTTGGGCGATCGCCGCCTTGCCCGATGATCGCTACCGCTACTGGTGCGGTCTGAAGCGCTTGTGCGATCCCCAAAACGTGCTCAACCCCGCGAAGGTTGTATGGCCCGACGCCGAGGCCACGATCTTCAATCGGCTGATCTTCCGGCAACCGAAATCGACCGCGCAGCGCGGTTCCACCCCAGCGCGGTCCGAAACGAGCGCGCCGGCCCTGGCGTGGCGGAGGGAGGACCTGATGGCGGCCGCCGCCCTCTGCAACGGTTGCGGCATCTGCCGTACCACCGATGAGGGCCGCATGTGCCCGGTATTCCGTGCGGAGCCCCGCGAGGAGGCGTCTCCGCGGGCAAAAGCGACGCTGTTTCGCGCCGCCCTGTCAGGAGTCATCGCGGGCGAAGCGTTGCAGGGGGACCGCGCCAAGGCCATCGCCGACCTTTGCTTCCACTGCCATCAGTGCCGGCTGGAGTGCCCGTCGGAAGTAGACATCCCAGGCATTTCCTTGGAGACGAAGGCCGCGTACGTAGCGGAGAACGGGACGCCCGCATCGGAACGGCTTGCCATGAATATGTCGTGGCTGATTCGCTGGGGTGGCGCCGTCTGGCCGGTGGCGAACTGGGCCCTGAAGAACAACACGGCCCGCTGGCTGATGGAGCGTCTGATCGGCTTGTCGCGCCATCGGCAGGCGCCTCCCTTCGCGCGGCACACGTTCATTCGCATCGCGGGCCGGCGCGGTTGGCGGCGGCCAGATAAGGCGATTTCAGCGCCGGGCCGCAAAGCGCTTCTATTTGTCGATACGTTCCACAACTGGTTCGACATCGGCCCTCCCCTTTATCTGGCGAGACTGCTGACGCAGGCCGGCGTGTCGGTTTATGTTCCCGATTGGCAACGCCCCTCCGGCATGAACTACATCGCCGTGGGCGCGATGGACCGGGCCACGGAGCTCGCTCGGCGGAATGTGGCTCGGCTGGCGGATGCCGTCCGCAACGGCTACCAAATCATCACGATGGAGCCCACCGCGGCGCTGTGCCTGACACACGAATATCCGAAGCTCTTGGGAGGGGCCGATGCGGCGCTGGTCGCCGAGTCGAGCTTCGACGCAACCGCTTATGTTTGGAATTTGGTTCGCAACGGGGTCATCCCCAACCCGCGAGCCCCGATTGACGCGACCGTCCTCGTCCATCAGCCTTGCCACCAGAAGGCGTTGCCGGGGCCCGACGCGCCGGCGGAACGCCTGCTCCGCCGAGTTCCCGGGCTCGATGTCCGCGCGGTCGAGTTGGGCTGTTCCGGCATGGCGGGCGTGTGGGGGCTGATGAAGAAGAACTTCCGCGCCAGCTTGCGGATTGGCCGCCCGCTGGCGTCCGCGGTGCGTGACCCGGCCATTCACGCGACGTCCGCCGAGTGTTCCGCCTGCCGACTGCAACTGGCGCAAGGCGTATCGAAACCATCGCTGCATCCCCTTAGAATTTTTGCCAGCGCCAGCGGCGTTGGCCCGCCGCTGGAGTTGAAACCGCACGCCGACGCCGGGAACGCCAGCCCTTGAATCGCGTCTGCGCCCCAATTACCGAGGACCCGAAGGATGGGACTGAAAGCGACACATACAGCGATCTGGCTCGTCGTTGCGGTTTGCGCTGCGTCCGCCGCATTGCATGCAGATTCCCCCCCGACTCGCCGGTCCCAAGAAGAATCGTCTGGCCGTGGGAAACGGTTGACACTCGATGACATTCTGCCTGACGATTACGAGATCAAGACAATTGGCCAAGGGTACGGCTTTTGCGAAGGCCCCGCCGCCGACGCCGCCGGAAACGTCTATTTCTCCGACGGCAAGAACAACTCCATTTACTTCTACGAGATCGGCAAGCCGGTCCGGAAGTGGGCCGGCGACTCCCTGGACGCCAACGGTATGATGTTCAACAAACGGGGTGAACTGCTGGTCTGCGAAGGCGCCGCCTTTCGCGTCGTTGCGTTCGACCTCAGGACGAAGGAGAAACGGCCTCTGATCTCCACGTTCGAGGGCAAACGATTCAACGAACCGAATGACCTGACCATCGACTCGACGTGCGGATTCTACTTCACCGACCCCAACTACCGGCACCGCGGACAAGAAACGGTCCGGCATGAAGACGCCTATTACGTTTCGGCAAAAGGTGAAATCCAACGGATTTCCGACGCCTGCCAGAAGCCGAACGGTATCCACCTCTCGGCGGACGAGAAGTGGCTGTACTTGTGCGACAATCGCGGGCAGTGCGTCTATCGCTATGCCGTGGAGGGCCCAGGGAAGGTATCGGGGGAAGAGAAGTGGTTGGATCTGGGCGCCCATCCCGACGGCATGACGCTGGACGCGGCCGGGAATTCCTACATCGCCTGCGGCGGGGCCGGCGTCAAAGTGTATTCCAAGGATGGCGAATTGATCGGAATTATACCCGTCGAATATGCGTCGAATGTGGTGTTTGGTGAACGAGATTTCCGAACGCTGTTCATCACGTCACGGAACAAGTTCCTCGCCATTGAGACAAAGGTTGAAGGACTGCGTCCGCTGCCTGTTCGCTAGATTGCCCATCTTCTGGTCCGTCGGGGGAATAAGGGGGGGCTTAGCAGTGGACTTTCTCCGCCTCCCCCGAGAGAATACCGTGTATGAGTCGCCCCCGCATCTACCTCGACAACGCGGCCACCTCCTGGCCGAAGCCCAATGCGGTCTACCAAGCCGTCGAGCACTACATGCGCGAGCTGGGAGCGCCGGCCGGCCGTAGTGGCTACCACGAGGCGTCGGTCGTGGAACGGCAAATCGCGGCGGCCCGCAAGTCGGTCGCCCACTTGCTCAACGCCGAAAGTCCCAGCCGCATCGCCTTTTGCGCCAACGGCACGGACGCCCTGAACATGGCGATCCACGGGTTGCTCCGTGACGGCGACCATGTCGTCACGACCGTGGTCGAGCACAATTCGGTTCTGCGGCCGCTGCGAGCCCTGGCCGACGCTGGAACCATCTCCGTCACGCACGTGGCGTGCGACAGCAAAGGCCGCGTCGATCCCGCGGACGTAGCGACGGCGATCCAGCGGGATACGCGGCTGGTGGCGCTGATTCATGCGTCCAACGTCACGGGCGCCATTCAACCGGTGGAGGACGTGGCGGCAATTTGCCGCGAGCGCGAAATCCCATTGCTGCTGGACGCGGCGCAATCGGTCGGGCATTGCTCCGTCGACGTGAAAAAGCTGGGAGTCTCGCTGCTGGCATGTTCCGGACATAAAGGGATGCTGGGGCCACTGGGTACGGGTATTCTCTACCTGGCGCCGGGCATGGAGGAACTGGCCCGGCCCTACCGACAGGGCGGCACCGGCACCCGAAGTGAAGAGGATCGCCAACCGCGGGAACTCCCTCACGCCTACGAATCGGGCAATCACAACGTTCTCGGGATACTCGGGTTAGAGGCCGGCGTGAGTTTTGTCCGCGGTCGCACCATCAAGGCCATTCGTAAGCATGAAACCGCGCTGGTCGCCCAGTTGATCGAAGGGCTGCGGGAAATCGACCGCGTCACCATCCACGGCCCCGGTGACGCGGAAAGCCGCGTGGGCGTGGTCAGCATTTCCATTTCCGGCTTTGACGCTCACGAGGTGGCCAGCACGCTCGATTCCGCGTTCGGCATCCAGGTCCGCAGCGGTTTGCACTGCGCTCCCCGACTGCATCGCGCCCTGGGGACGTTGGGGCGCGGCGGGGCGATTCGCTTCAGTCTCGGGATTTTCAACACGAGCGAGCAGATAAACACCGCAGTCAACGCGGTCCGCCAACTGGCCGAGACTTCCAGTTAGGTTCTGTTTGAAAACGCAGCGAAACCCGCCCACCCCGGCGGCGCCATCCTGGACTGCGGAAGGGCTGAGATCTTAGTGCGTTGGCTGCGGGAACTGCTGCACGGGCGACGCTACCCGGCGGACGAAATTGTCGTGCTGGCGTCGTCGTGGCGGTGCGCTGCCACCGACGGCGAGTGAACCACGATGCGGAAACGACCAGTCGTGCTCAAACTCTTTTTCCCGTCACAACTTGCGCCGAATTTCACGAGCGATTGCGTCAAGTTTGCCGATTACGCGGCCGATGAAAAGGGCAAACGCTTTCCGGGGACCCGGCGTTGAGCCGCCGCCCGAAACGCCGTTGAGAAAATCGCCTTTCGACTTGCATTTAGTCGTTGGTATTTCTACACTTGGGACAAGTGGGCCTATTGGGTTTTGGGCCGATTTTTCTCTTCATCGCGGGAGGCGCGGGCCGTGACGAAAAAAGAAATCGTCAGAACGATCTCCGAAAACTGCGATTGGGACCACGACCAGCGACGTCGCCTGACGCAGCTCCAGGTCAAGGAGATTGTACAAAAAACGTTTGATGCCATTGTGGATACCCTGGTCAAGGACGGCCGCATCGAACTACGCAATTTTGGCGTGTTCGCCGTCAAGGAAAGGGCCGCCCGGAAAGCTCGCAACCCCCGAACGGGGGAAAAGGTTTTCGTTGACGAGAAGTTCGTCGTTACGTTCAAGCCCGGCAAGGAGATGGAAGAGAAAATGCTTCACCTTTCGGAAAAGGCGAAGCGGCAGGCTCGTCGTGACCCGCCGGCCAAGAGCCGCAAGGCGGTCGGCGCCGGCGAAGATGAGGAGAATCGCTCCTCTTCCACTCCACCTCCGAGCACGCAACCAACTTAGATAAATTTACCAACAGGGTTTGAGCTGCGCGTCGCTCGGCGCCGAAAAGTAGTTCAAGCTTCGCCGCCTATTCACACACTCGTCCAGCCCGCAAAAAAGGAGTTGCTCTCATGCGTCGCCTCTTCCTGGGAGCCGTGTTATCGTGCATGATGCTTCTCAACGTCGCCTGCTTTGTCCCCATCTATTCCGGCGATCCGCCGCGGCGGGCGGAGCAACTCTTCTACACCGCAGAAAACCTGCGGGTGATTTTCGACGAATGGGAACGCATTTGGTTCCTCGACATGCCGAGCCACGCGACGCCTGTGCGGACGCACGGCGGGATTATCTAAACCGAACTTTTTTGGGCTTCAGCAGCGGATTTGTGTGTAAACGCCGGGAATTGGTCGGGATTCGGGCCAGATTGGCTTTCTGTTTGTAGCCACGAACTGACCCCCATTGGTGGGGTTGCGCGATTGGGGCGGTGTGAATACAACTGGGGTATGAGCAAGAAAAAGCACGCGGTTCACGTCGCCACGATCAAGAAACGGC
>Ga0180438_10007730_pt1 | contig 13898 bp, 7 predicted proteins | sample SS_ome_12_FD_132455 | JGI IMG/M metagenome (GOLD analysis project Ga0180438, IMG submission 132455) | Hypersaline lake sediment archaeal communities from the Salton Sea, California, USA - SS_3_D_2 metaG | ecosystem: Environmental > Aquatic > Non-marine Saline and Alkaline > Hypersaline >... | reverse complement strand
TCGGCGGTCAGCAAGCGGTCTCGTTTGGAGGAGAACGCGACGGCTTCAATCGCTCGGTCATGAGGGAATCGGCGGAACGCTTTGCCATCTGCCACTTGCCATAACAACACGCTGCGATAGTCACCCCCGGGGGCAATGTAAGATCGGGAAGAAACCGAGCGGCGTTTACCTTTGCCGCGCGGCCAGCAATGGCTTGGCGGTAATCATCGAAGCGGTGAATCTGTTGGCCGGTCTTCACCTGCCACAACCGGACGTAGCAGAGACAGCCAGAGTTCCGTCCGGGGAGAGGTCCAGCTCGCCGACCGCGCCCTGCGGTTCATCTTTCTTCTCGAAAAGGCACAGCTTTTCGGTGTGCTTTGTGGGGCGATCCGATCGCTGCTGCTCAACCGAAGGCGGCGAGGGGGGGCCGAGGACGTTGAGCCTCTGTGATGACTGTCCCCCGCCGGGCCAGTGCAAACCCGTCGTCGGCCATGGGGATGCCAGCACGACCATTGCGGTCAAAGCAGAGAGACGGACCAATCGATGACGCCAATCGAACGCGGGAGGGATTCGCGTACCCCATGGCAGGCTCCTGCAGAACCGCGTGGTCTTGTCTTCGGCCGCTCCAACCTTCTTTGTTTTGAACATGCGGAGCGCCGTTCAATCGGAAAACGTGCTGTATGAATTCTGGTGCCAACTGAGACGGCCGCCGCGCGAGGCGTCGACGCTCTCCAGCGCAGGCTCGGTGATCGCCGTATTGAACAGCCACAGGTCGTAGAGCTTGGGCATGATGCCCAGCCTCATCAGGCACGTGTCGGTGAAGCCGCTGCCGTACAGGGTCAGCCGTTGGAGGTTCGGCAGTCCGCCGAGGTTCGCCAGGCCGGCGTCGCTGAAGCCGGTGGCGTCGGCCGCTCCCTCCAGGCGGAGGTACTCGAGCGCGTTGTGCCCCCTCAGGAAGGCGAGGCCGGCGTCGGTGACCGCCGTTTCCACCAGGTACAGCGACTCGAGCGTCTCGATCCGGCCCACCGTCTCGAGCCCCGCGTCGCTCACCGCGGTGCGAACCAGGTACAAGCCGCGGAGGTTGTACAGGTCCAGCAGGTGCCGCAGCCCCGCGTCGCCACCCTGCCAGGCATCCCGCAGATATGCGATCGTTCGCCACTCGTATGCCTCAGTGCCGACGCTCCGCGGCCGCGGGTAGTCCCACCGCGCCAAACGCCGGCCGACACCCCATCGCGTATCGACGCTCGCCCCCAGCGCCCGCAGGGTAACGACCGCCTCGTGGTGTTTGCCGAGAGATTCCGGCGGCACGCCGGGATAGACCACCGCGAGGTCGTCGTCAACAGTAGGCTCCGGCTCGACCAGGACCCGGTACAGCGGCCCTCCGCCGCTCCAGGCGACCAAGCCGTAGTGGGCCGAGACACTGTAGGAGGCGAACGGATCCTGGCGGGGCATCGTCAGAGGCTTCAGTCGCTGAACCGTCCAGTCCCGCGGATCGATCCGCCGCCATTCGGTCCCGGGGATGTAAATCATGCCTTGGTAGTCAAGCAGCAGCGACCGCAGCGCCGGCCGACGGAAAGGCTCCCATTCTACGAGTGAGGTTTCCACCCATTCGCCTTCGATTGCGTATTTCGGCGGGGCAAGAAGGAGAATCCCTTCCCCCGTCAACTGGACAAGGCGCCCGTCGCCCACACAGTGGGGTTTCCAGAGGCGGCCGGGCAGGACCTTCACTTCCAGCGTCTCGATATCGACCGCCAGCGGACCTCCCGAACGCCCGACGAGAAGCCACCGCCGCGAGGGCGTCGCGGGGTGGCGGTACTCGGCGAGCCACGCCGGCTGGAAGATCGTCTCGGGATCGGGTGCGGACTCGTCGTCCGAGGGAGCTGGCGCTTTGCGGGCCGTATGAAAGACGTTCACGGCGAACGACCCGCCGGGCGGTTGGCCGTCGCCCTTGGCGACCTCCGCGATCCATACGCGGCCCAGCCCCGGCATGCGGCCCACAGCAATGCAGCGGCCGGGGGCAATCGGATGGAGCAACAGGGGCTTGGGATGGGCCGTGCCGGCTTGGGCACTCCAGACGGGGCGGCTTTCGTAAGGCGGCAGGCCCTCTTCGGCGCCGACGTGCCCCAGCACGCTCCCGTCCAGCGAGATCACGTAGATGCCGTGGCTGCCGGAGGCGATCCAGATGCTCTGGCCGTCCCAGTGCACGGAGTAGATGTGGTCGACCGGCTCGCCTCCCTCTCGGTCGTCTTCGAGGCGGAACAGTTCCCGCACGACACCCCTGGCCGGCATGGCATAGACCGTCTCGCGTGCCCACGCCACGTCGAGCGACTGCGTGCAGCGGACCAGGCCGAACCAGTAGCCGACCTGGACGTCTTCGACCGGCTCGAACCGAACGCGCCCGGCGGCGTCAAACGCGGCGATCGGGTTCTCCGGCAGCCGATGGCGTTTCTCCTGCGAGGGCTTGCCCAGCGTCCTGGTCATCTCCTCCCGCAGCTTTTCCAAGCGGTACTGACAGTGCCCGACTGCCGTCCGGAATTCGCGGTCGTCTCCGCACAGATCGCCGAGGTCCTGAATCATGCGGTCGCACGCGTCGAGGTCGTCCGGTCGGAACTTCCTCTCGGGACCGTAAACCCGCAGCGCGATCAGCCCGGTGCGTCCGTACAAGACGTTGACCGGCCGTCCGGTCTCTTCGAGCCGCTCGTAGAACCGGCGCACCGCGTTTGCCTCCAGTCGCCCTTCTTGAACCGCGTCAACCAAGTCCCAGGTATTCGAGATCGGCGTTGCGAGTGACATCACGTAACTCAACGGCACTGGCCGCGTCGCCACCTCGGTGAGAAACCGGTACAGGTTGTCCAGCGTTTGCCGATCATCGAACTCCTTCCCCCCGGGGACATAGCGGTATCGGGGCAGCTCGTACCATAGGAAACGAAGTCCGTCGCGCGTCCAGTCGACGTACTGCCCGGTCGGGGATAGCGGCTCGCCATAGAAGTCCGAATTTGCTCCTACGGCTCGGCACACGGCGGGGCTGGCCCGCCCCTGGCGAAGGCTATCATCCAGCTCTGGAATGAGCGGAGCGACTGCCCAGAAGAATCCCTCGGCCGCTCGCGTGCACTGCTCGACCAGCGAGGGGTCGGTAATGTAATCACCGATCCTCAAACTCGCTAAGAGACGGCTTGCCAGGAGCCCCGCTTCACGGGGATTCAGCACCCGCCGGCGCACCAAATCTTCCACCTGCCGGCTGGTATGACGGAACGTAGACAGTCGCGCGGCAACGCGTTTCTGCCGAAGGGCCTCGCGGGCCTTTTCCTCGGCGTCTCTCGAAAGCGTGCCCTCGGGATTTGCGACGACCAAGTAGTCACTCCCCCAGTAGTCAAACGCGTACCACTGCCGGTAGTCGCGGATCAGTGCCAACTGCTGGTCGACGTCGTCCGGCTTCATCAGCAGCGCCGCTTCCCGCAACCCAACAGCATGCTCGCACCCGCCAAAACGGGAAAACGTATCGGCCCGCCGAGTCAAGAGCGCGAATTGCTGCTCGTGGCCGATCGTCGGCTGGTTTTCCTGCTGGGCAAGCTCGACGATGCGGCCGGCGATCGTGTTGCGGATGATATCCGGCACCTCGGAAGCCGGCGCGGCCTCGCGGTGGAACTCCATGCGGACCTGCTTGTCGTCCGTCACCCGCAAAAACAGACGCACCGTCGGCTCCGTGTCGCGGTTTGTGGCGGTCACCTCGAATTCGCCGCCCACAAACAGCGGGGCGACGCGATCCTCCAGTGCCGCTCCGGCAATCTCCAGCTCGCGGGCGATCGCCTGGGCCTCTTCCGTCTCGATGACCGCCACGCCCGGAAACCCCATCAGGGCCGTCTCCAGCAGGTACGCATAGCCGGCCTGGAGATGGTCGTAGTCGTGAAGGAAGTTCTTCGAGAGCAGGTGCGTCACGCCGATCAACTGGCGGATTCCTGCGGCGAAACGGCGGCGGGTCTCCTCCACGCGAGCGGCGCACTCCCGGCAGACTGTCTCCACGCGGTCGTCCGTGTAGGCGAGCGACGCGAGCTCGAGACGGGCGCCGTAGCGGCAGTCGCTGATGACCAGCTTGACGGATTCTTCCTCCGTCTTCTCTACGCCTCTGTTGAAGGAGAGCAGGACCAAGGCGTCGGCGCCGAACAGTCGTCCCAGCTTCAACCGCTGCGGCGCGGCTTCGGCTCCGAACAGCGCGTCGAGCTCCAGCTCCCCCGTCGCCAGCCGCAGGTCGTCGCGTTCGACCAGCTCGAGGCCTTCCCCCCGGGACAGCTCCGCGGTGAGCAGATCGGTCAGCCCCGTCTGGCTGACCTCCGCCGACGCGACCACGGCCCACCGCCTCCAACCGGTGTCGTCCGCAAAGCTGCCAGCGGCAGCCACCGCGACGGCGGCAATCGCCCCGGCGAGACAGGTCAACCGATGAAAGACTCCCCAGCGGAGGTCAATAGTTCTGAACATGCCTGGCCCCCTCAGTTGCACCGCAGCACGGCCTCTGAAATCCTTAGTGCTTTGCCTGTTCAAGCCGGTAACCTTGAAACTGCGGCGCGAACGGTTCGCTGGACACGTTGATCGCCGCCAGGCCGACGGTCAATTGGGCGGGGAGCAGGAGGCGGATCATCGGCAGATTCACCGTCCCCGTCCCCAAACCTTGGGCAAAGGGGATAAACTCGCTTCCTCGGCGCAAGACCCCTACGTGTGTGATTCTAGCGCCGGGTATCCAACTGACGCGCTTCCCGTCCGGGGGCACGACTCCGTTGCGGCGAAACTCGAGATGGACGTATTCTCCCACGTCTTTCTGTCCGGGATGACGCACCGCGGCAAGCTCGATGCGAAGATACGTCTGCTCGTCCTGCATCACCACGATCCCCGCTCCCTGATAGGACACCTGCCCCTTAGCTACGGCGTTCTTCGGATCGAAGCCGGCATCGACCTGCACTTCGGCCAGGAAATCGCAGTCCACGCTCTGCACTACCCGGGGCGCGTTCATCTTGCCGATCTCCGCGCTCAGATCGTGGTGAGATCCCGGGATGCCGATTATCATCTTCCACCTGTCCAAAGTGAACGTGCAATCGCCGTCGGGATCAATCGGCTCTCCAAAATCTCCGATCCAGCCGTCGCCGGGCTCGAGGGGCCCGCCGCACGGCGACGGTCCGGCGGGAGACAATTCGGCGGTGGGGATTGTGCAGAGGAACTCCCTGTCCTGGGCTGAAAGCTCTTTGAGCGGAACGAGCACCGACCGTCCGTCTTTTCGCTTCAGGCGAACCCCCTGCGAGCTGAAGTCCTCGAACGTCGCTTCTGCGCTGAACTGGCCGGAGACGTCAGTCCACGTCCGCATCTGCTCGGTTGCCGGCCGCCGCGTCAGATCCCAGCGCCACAACGTGCCAAGCATGTCCACGGCAACGAGCGTCTTGCCGTCCGGAGAGAATATCCAGCGACCGGCGTTGATGGCCGTTTCGCTCGTGGCGACCTTCCGCCGGGCTGCAATGTCCCAAACGGTGAGCCTTCGACAAGAAGGCTTCATGTGCTTGGGGAACGCACCCCAGACTTCCAGCAGATATCGGCCATCCCGTGAAACCGCCGCCACGTTCCGCGGCGAGCGTTGCCAGAGGACACGAACGTCATTGGTGCCGAAGTCCCAGGCGATCAGGCTCCGATCGAGATTGGAGGCGATTGCCAGAAGCTCGCCGCCGGGCAGATACCCGAGGGGCCGGTGAATCGTCTCGATCCGCCCGGCAGGCCGGCGAGTCTCCAGGTTCCAGAGTTCCGTCTCCGGAACCTCGCCAAAAGCAACCAGGCGATGACCGTCCGGCGTGAACTCAACTTCCCGCGGGATCTCCTCCTGGTCGGCGATCTTGACAACCTCGTTGCCGTCTTTGGTATCCCAGACCGTGATGACGTCCCGCATTTCGCCGGATGCCAGCAGATTCCTATCGTACGAACCTGACGCCAGCAGCCGGCTATCCCAGGAAAACGCCAGCGAAGGGCCGTCGCCCACGCCGCTGTCCGTTCCTTCCACGTGGTGCAACAGGCTCAAATCCTCCGTCGACCAGAGGAACATCGAGTGCTCGGACCCGGCCGTCGCGAAATACTTGCCGGAACGATCGAAGACCACCGTCTTCATGGAGCCGGAGTGTTCGAGCAAATCGGCAATCAACAGCCCGGTTGCTGCATCCCAGGCCTGGACGCAGGGGCCGTGAGAGGACGCCGTGATGATCAGCTTGCCGTCCGGGGAGTACGCCAGGTCGTTGCAACATCGCCATCCGTTGGTTTCCCAGAGGACTTCCTTCCGCGGTGCGCGACGGGCAAGTACGCGGGAGGTGGAAAGCGGCGTGTCGGCGGCGGGCTCGTTCCAGACGTGCACCGCCTCCTTCAAGGTCATGCCGGAACCGTCGAACAGGACCTGCGCCAGGACCGCACCGCCGTCCAACTCTTGGCAAGAGACTACCCACCCATAGCGATTGCTATAGCTGACGGTGTCAAGTTCGATCTCCCCGCTCCTGCGGGGCCGGGACATGTCGTGCTTCCAGGGCACTTCGCCGTACGAAGTGACCTCTCCGGTGGAAAGGTCGGCCTGTGACCACTCCTTTCCAACAATGTGAAGCGTGTTCTCCCGAAGGTAGTGGTCGCCGGCGGGAATGGTGGGGATCACCACCTCCGGCTCATAGTTGGGCAGTCCCGCCCGCATCAGTTGGTACGCGTCAGCGTGTGGCACGTATTGCGCAAAGTGGCACATGCCGTTATGAACGATCCCACCGCTGAAGCTGTCTTCGAAAACGGTGACCGACATGTCATCGGGATTCACGACCAGCGGATGGTAGGCAAACTCCGGGTTGGCGTTTCGCGCGAGCGTCCGTGAGAAGAGGACCCGGGGAGCCGGAGTTCCCGATTCGTCTTCGATCGTGAGGAGCCAATTCTCCCGGAATTGGCAGGCGATGCGAGGATTCCTCCACGCCTTTTGGTAGACCTCGGACTGGACCCGTTTGAATGCATCCCGCTCGGCGCCGGTCGGCAGCGCTTCCTTCGCCTCGTGGAAGACTCGCACGTCATGGTTTCCATCACGGCTTATTTTCACGCGGGCCAGCCACGCCTTGCCCATCTCGCCGGCGACGATCGCCTCGCCCACCCGATACGGAACGACAGCCGTGGCAGTCGGCCGTAGCCTTTCCGGGGCGTTTTCGCGAATCATCCCCGGGATTCCGTGCTCGGGACCTATCTGCCAGGACTCGTCGGTCGCCGGATCAACGAGCCAAAGCTCCCTGTTCCCGTTGGTAAACCACACGTACTGTCCGTCGTACATGGGCTTGCTCGACCATGATACGCGATTGCAGACGACCACGGGCTCCTGCGAGGTCCCCATGAGTTTGTAAAGCGGCCACTCCGAGCCTCCGAAGAAGGCTCCTACTGTTCCCCAAAAGAGGTCTACCCCGGCATCCAGCGCGAGCCACTTCGCCGAACTTACGCGGTGCTTGCCCGCTTGGCCCGGATACCATACTTGGATTGGCCGAAACGTCAGCCCACCCGCCTTTTTCCCGTCGGGCGGGCGTTGCGGAGTTGCGGGGAAAGCCCCCCAATCAGCCTCCTCGTCCATCCTCTTCAATGCGTTGCGTGCGAGGGAGCGGATTTCGTCGTCCAGATCGGCATGAGCGACGAGTGTTTGCAGGAATTGACGCCGTTCGACCGTCTTCTTGCGGGAGCCGAACAGCGCGCGCTTTTGCGCCGAGTCGAATTCGCCTTGATGTGCCAGGATATGATCGACGCTGGCGGCATAGCGCGCGTGGGGCAACTCCACGTGTGCTTGAGGAGGCGGGAATCTCACGCCCGCCCACTCGGCCTGCCGCCGCTGCCGGTCGCTGAGATCCTCAAGTAGCCTGGCCTCCTCTCGGATCAGACCTTCGAGTTGAAGAAACGTCCCCTCCGGCACGGCAGGACTCCCGCGCAAGTGGTCAAAACTCGAACTCTGGTAGATCAGACCAAAATCCGAGTACAGCGACATTGCCACCGCGAAAGTCGCCGCTTCATCCGTTCGGTAGATCTCCTGGCAGTGTTGGAATGCCCGGCAGCGAAGACGCACCGTATCCACGTAGTCGTTGGTTGCCTGCACAGCGAGCCGGGCCAGTTCCAGCGCCGATCGCACCGCCTCGCAGCGAAGCTCTGGCTGATGCGGCTTCAGCAGCAGGCTCGCCTCTTGCAGCGCCATCGCCTCCGCCCAGTTGCCCAACGTGAGAAACGCATGGGCTCTGGCCGCGAGCTCGAGCGCCTCGGTCTCGACGTCGGGCGGTACGTCGGACGCGTCGCCGCCGTCGATCAGGGCTGTCGCCACCTGACGCAGGTAGGCCGCCCCCTCGGTCGGCGGCATCGTCTGCTTCAGCTCATTCAACTGCCGGCCGCCCCGCTTCACCTGGAGGGAGATCGTCAGTTGCCGGGCGTCGGCGAGCCCTTCATGCCGGTACTCGCCCAACAGATAGAGTGGAAGCCGGCGCCTCGGCCGCTCGTCTTGCGCCGTCAGTTTGTATTCCCGCGCCAAGGCGTCCGCCTCCGCCAGCTCGACGACCAGAATCCCAGGCCGAGCGGCCAGTGCCTGCTCCAGCACCTTGGCGAACGCCGCTTTGAGGTGATCGAACTCGTTGCTCAGATCCTGGCTGACAAACGGTGGAATCGCATAGACCTCGCGGATCGATTCACGGTATTTTGCCAGCGCGGCGTTGAGCAGGTCGATTAGGCTCGCGGCGTCAGCTTCAGGATCGCTCGTCAGCGCGGCGCTTCGCGCCAGCAAACGGAGTCCGCCTTGGGTTTCCGCGACAACCAGTTCGGCGTAAGGCTGCTTGTTCTGAGTGCCGGTCCGCAGCAGCACGAGCACGTCGGCCTTGAGGAGTTGCCCCAGGGCCATGCGGTCCTCACCGCCGCCCGCGCCGAACGCGGCCTGCAACTGCTGCTCGGCCAGGACCTGTTCGATCGCCGATCGTTCGAGCCACGACTCACTCCGCCGCCCCAACAACCGCGCTTCCAGCAGCGTCGCGACCGGCGACGTGTCCGCAATCACCAAGGCACAGCGCGGCGTTGCGGCGTCACCCGCGCCCGCCCCGCTGGAGGAACCGGCCAGCGCGGCGACGCCCAGCAGGAGTCTTGTCCACGTTGAGCCGGCTTGCTTCACGCTCTTCATACAAGTAGCTCCGCGGTTCCTGGCAGAACGGGTTGGGCGGGCAATTCAGGGCTCGATGCGCCAAACGCGGGCTATTCCGAAGCCCTGCCAGGCAGCTTCACGAGCAGCCGCTCGGCGATGCGGGCGCCGGCTTCCTGGAGGGCGTTTTTGGCAGCGATCTGTTCGGCCAGGTCGACGGCCACGGTCACTTGGCGGTCGGTGGCGAGGACTTCGCCGCTGGCTCGGTCGATCGCTTTGACCTCGACGCGGGCCTTGACGGAGACGAGGTTGCCGCGGCGGCCCGCAAACTCGCTGAACGCCTCGCCGACGACGCGGACGTCGGCCTTGGCAGTCCCGCCCGACTCGGAGTCGAACACCTCGAAGCCCGTCTCCGTGGCCAGCAGGGACAGCTCCGTCTCGGCGGCGGGGTCGATCGTCGCCTGGCCGACATGCTGCTCGGGGATCGAGATGGTCAGCGCCGGGAGCTGCTGCCTGCCGAGCGCCTTCTTGAGCGCGGCGATGCGGTCTTCGCGGGTGGGGATTTTGGCCACGAGCTGGTCGGCCTGCTCGACGATCGCCTGGCCGACCTTTTCGGCAAGCTGCTCGACCAGCCCGTCAAGCTCGTCGCCGACGACTCCCTTCACGGAAGCCCCCAGCACGCGGCTGGTCTCGGTGCCGATGACCTTGGCGATCAGGAACCGCGAGTTGCCGACCTGCAGCACCGAGCCGGTGACGAGGATCTTGGCCCCGGTGAGCTGGCCCACCTCGGCCGCCTCCTCGCTCTTGACCGCTCCGGAGAGGCTTAGCTCCTGCTCCTTGAGAACCGTTTCCAGGTCTTCGCGGTCGACGAGGAACAGCTCGGGGTTGGCCGCGAGACCGGCGAACAAGAGGTCGGTCACTTGTTGACCTTGCTCGGCTACCTCACGGCCCCGCTCGGAAAAGGCCAGGATCGCCACGGGATAGACCTCGTCGGCCGCCTGGGCATGAGCGGAGAGCAGGCCGGCCAGCAGCAGCAAACAAGGGGAGACGAATTTCTTGGTCATAGTTTGGTTCCTTTCAGCATCATTTCTTGCCGGCGTCCACGTCTCGTCCCTGAGAGAGAATTTCCAGCAGGGCAACGAAAAAGTATCGTGGGGCGGGGTAGTCGTCCCAACCGTCGAGGAGCCCCCAGCCGATCGCAACAAATCTTGCCCTCGCAGCGTTGAACTCGAGATCGATCCAGGCGTAGCTTCGAGGCTCCCCGATCACTTGCAGCACCGGACGTCCCGACCGGACCGCCAACACAAAGCCGGTCTTCCGTTCCAGGTCGTTGATCACGCAGGGCTCGATCAGCCGCCCGACCGCCGGCGCGCGGAGCTCGAATCGCTCCGGGCCGCGATCTGGCGCTGCCAACGACCCGGCCGCCGGCGCCAGCAGCAAAACGGGAACGCCACCGGTGGCGATCTGGTAGAGAGTCTGATCCAGCCCCCGCTGGTTCTCAAGGTCGATGCCCTCGCCGACGACGACCATTCCCCGGGCGACCGTGGACAGCGATCCGAGGTTGGTCAAGCGCCGATAGGGAAACTCGATGCGGTCGAGCGCCTTTGCCGTCTCGCCGGGAGGGTCATAGAGCGAAACGGCCAGGCCCTCAGCCCACCGCCGACGATCACTGAGCACATCGCGGCTGAAGACGGTGATCTTGTGCTCGGCGCCGCCGACCGCCAGTTGCAGCGGGAGCGCGACGTGCGGCTTCACCGGTGGCGTGCGAAACCGGATCTCGACTCGGTCGCTGGCGACGCGGAGCACGCCCCGGGCGAGCGTCTGGCCGTTGACCATCACCTGCCAGGGCACCCTCGACACACCACGGCAGAGAAATCGCAGCGACACCTCGGAGTCGGCGAAAACCGACAGCGGCAGCTCGATCGGCTCGACGGCCACTGCTTCGGCCCCGTCGGCCTCGGAAGACTTGGCGGAAGCAGCGGCCACCGCCGGCATGACCAGCCAGATTGCGGCCGCACAGCAAGAGCCACGGCTTACGTTCGAGGTGAAGACCACGTTCGCCCTCATGCTGGCGCCAAAACCGTTGGTCGTCGGCGATTAACATCAGTTAGTCGGCAGATGACCGGTCGTCGCCCCCGGGCGTCGGCCGACCGATTCCACTGCGTGACACTTCACAATGTCCTCTTGGAGTTCGGGGAAGCCGTTCTTAGCCGAGACATCAGCAGGAGCACCGCGCGGTATTCGTGCTGACCGCGGCGAATTGAGAAAATCTGCGTCGCCCTGCCCGCCACCAAGACTCCGCTCGTGGAGATCGACAGCGATTGCTCCCCTTCCAACACGAAATCGAGGTCGTAGGTGTAAAGGCTTTCGTCGATTGCGTAAACCCAAAAGGAGAGCTTCCTGGCAGCGCCGTCCTCGAAAACAGCTTCCACCAGTTGCTGCTCGCGGGTGAGGATGAAACTCTTGTCGTGGACGCGGAATTCCTGATCCGGCCCCTGCCGCGTGAGAATGGCCAAACGAGCGGCGAGGGGGGCGGAATCTGGACTGATCGAGTTGCATGTGACCTTCATGTCGACGCGGTCGCCGCACTCGACCATCCAAACCCAACGCTTTCCAAACAGCTCGTCCAATTGATCGAGAAGGTCCCACCGCCGTCGTAACTCGTCGCTGCCGAGCTGTACCAGCGCCGTGTCGGCCGGAGGGCCATCCGGGCGCAACGGTTGGACATCCGGCCGGCGGTCGTTTCGAGCCGGCGTCTGATCCTCGCGCCGTTCTGCATGCTCCCGTCGAAGGGCGGGCGGCTGGATCGTTCCAGAGCTGGTCTTCAACATCCAGGCGGCCAGAAGCGCGAGCACGGTCGCCGCGGCCCCGGCGGACAGCCAGACCGTCGCCCCATACTTTCGACGCGACGGACGACTGCGGGCCGGGCTCTGCGGTTGCGGCAACTCCGCTGCCCTGCGGAGCACCCGCTCCAGTTGCACCTGGTCGTCGTCGGACGGGAGGGCCTCATCGAGCCATCGGCGGAGCAAGCAAGTCAAACTGTCGTTTTCTCGTTTCGTCACGCCACTAGTCCAAACTCGCCAGCCACGATCAGCTCAGCAGAGCCAATCGCGGAGGGCTTGCTTCAGCGCCTTTCTCGCCTGATGGATCCGCCAGTAAACGGTGGCGCGGGTGCAGCCCTCGATTTCGGCAACCTCGGCCGGCGAGGCGCCGTCAAACGTTGTCCACACGATGGCTGCCCGAAGCTTTGGAGCGAGCATGCTCAGTGCCCGGGTCACGGCCGCGTCAAGCTCCTTGCCCGTGACGATGTTTTCGGGCTGGGTCGCCGCATGGGCTTGAAGGCGCCGCAAATCGCACAAACCCGGCCGCGGCCCCCTGTTGCGCCTCGCCAGGAATTGATAAATCGTGTTCATCGCCACGTGGCCGAGCCAGGTCGAAAAGCTTGCCTCACGGCGAAAAGCCCGCAGCCCTAGCGCGACCCGAACGAGCACCTCCTGGACGACATCGTCCGCATCCGCATGGTTGAGCACCATGGGATACACCAGCCGGCGCACCCGCCCGAGGTTCCGCCGGATGAGAGTCTCCAGGATCTCGCGGTCTTCGGAAGCCAAATAGGCGGCTACGAGTTCCTCGTCCGTCATGTGGCCGAACCATTTCGTCGCCGGCACTTTCCCTCTTAGACTCGTTTCCGGAACGAATCTTGGCAGAAATCCACGGAAGATGGAACATCCGGGGGGAAGATTCCGCGGGGGGGAGCTTGGCACTTCGACAAGCTGCCGGCCGATCCGACCTGTCAGAGCTCTCTTTGACAGTCGGATCCGCGATTGGGGACGGCGAGGTGCAAGCACACTGTTTGCTAGGTGGTTACCCGACCAAACCACCATCGAGCCTGTGGGTTCGAGTCCTGTCCTGGCAATCCTTCCATTGTCGGGCCGCGACGGCCTACCACCGGGTTCAGCCTTCCTATGGGACCAGCAGGTCTCAAATTGCCGTCTCTGAATCAAAATCCCAAGAACTCGTTGAAATGGGATACGAATGAGACACGCTCGGAAGAAGCTGTTTCCCTACATAGAGGTATTCAAGAAGCCGTGTGGATTGAGCTCTTGCATACGCAGGTGGCCGAGACCCCCTGGAGCGATTTGCCCATCGAGCCGGGGCTTGAATACACGATCAAGCTGGAGCTGGGCCAAGATCAGATCGACCTGCTCCGGTCAACCTTGAGCGAATAGTCTGAATGGGGCCCCTCACGACCAGGAGGTCTGGTCCGCCCCCCTGCCCGTCGCCGCGTGTCCATGTGCCTTTCTCCCTGGCCACAAGGTCGAAAGACCCCTGTTAAACTGGGCAAGTAAACGCGCGTCATCTTCGCATCCCGCCAAGGTTCGGCTGGGCGGTGTTCTCACCCCGATCTTACGTCGCGGCTTCGCGGTCGTAAGGCATTGCCATGACGCCGTCTACGGATTTCGGGAGGAGGCTGGCGAAGCGTGAACCCACTCGCCCAATTACCACCGATGGGTGTGAGGAGAAACGGCAGAAAACCCTACCAATGGACGGGCGGAAGTCGGGCCGTGAGCAGCTAAAGATGGTTCATCCCGTCTCTCTCCCTCCGCATCGAGTATGATCCGGACATGTCTTCCTACCTGGCCGATCCTGCCTTCACGGACGCGAACACCGGACCGCAGGACACCAATTCCCTTGGCCGGCCGACGCGGTGCCGGGCTCCCTCGGCCAAGCAGATTGAGATGCGGGCGGCGGTGATTCAAGCATCCTGGTCGGCCAGGGAACGGCG
>Ga0180438_10007727_pt1 | contig 13901 bp, 12 predicted proteins | sample SS_ome_12_FD_132455 | JGI IMG/M metagenome (GOLD analysis project Ga0180438, IMG submission 132455) | Hypersaline lake sediment archaeal communities from the Salton Sea, California, USA - SS_3_D_2 metaG | ecosystem: Environmental > Aquatic > Non-marine Saline and Alkaline > Hypersaline >... | reverse complement strand
TTCAACAACTGGGCGCCCATATTCTCGTACGGGTCTTCCAGCTCCACCTCTTTGGCCACCGTCACCCCGTCGTGGGTGATGGTCGGCGCGCCCCATTTCTTGTCCAGCGCCACGTTGCGCCCCTTGGGCCCCAACGTCGTCGCCACCGCCTGGGCCATAGTATCGATACCAACCTTCAACCGGCGGCGTGCATCTTCCTGAAAGACTAGTTGCTTTGCCATTATATCACTGCTCCTTAATCAGATATCAAATGTGGGCTTCGTCACTCGACGATAGCCAAAACGTCAGTTTCTTTGAGAATCAGATACTTCTTGTCCTCTAGCTTGATCTCAGTGCCAGCGTACTTGGCATAGAGAACAGTGTCTCCTTCCTTGACATCCATTTCGACGCGCTTGCCCTCGTCATCGCGACGTCCAGGGCCTGCCGCCAGCACCTTGCCCTTCTGTGGCTTTTCTTTGGCGGTCTCTGGGAGGATGATGCCTGAGGCAGTTGTATCCTCCTGCTCGGTGGGCTCAACGATCAGCCGATCCCCCAAAGGTTTGATATTGAGTGACATTTGAAACTTAACCTCCTCGAATTAGTAAAATGGTAGCTTAGGTGTACAAGAATAGTTTTAGCACTCTAACACTCAGAGTGCCAAGAAAGAATACTACCGCAAATTGGACCAAACGTCAAATCGGGGGAGTCATTTTGTGAAAGCGGAGGGCAGAGGGATGTCCCGCTTGCGACTTACATCAAGAACTGCCCTAGGAGCAAAGTGCGATAGACATCAGACTGAAATTCAGATATAGTAAAGAGTAGAGACTATCCTTTAACAACATAGAGGTTGAAATGCAAACATACAAGATCGTGATAGCCGGCGATGGAGGGGTAGGAAAAAGCAGCCTGCTGCATCGCTACGTGGCCGGGCAATTCAACCGTTCATATAGCGTAACCATCGGGGCCGATTTCGCGAGCCGCGAAGTGGATCTGGGAGATGAAACCATCCGCCTGGTCATCTGGGACTTGGCTGGCCAGCGGCGATTTCACGTCGTACGCGACGGTTTCTATCGCGGGGCAAAAGTTGTCATCCTGGTCTTTGACATCACAAACCCAGAAAGTTGGGAAGACCTGTCGTTATGGGAAAAGGAAATCTCTCAACAAGTGCCTGGTGCACAAATCGTGATCGTCGGCAACAAAACAGATCTAGATCACCAACGGGAAATCCCCCACAAGCTGGCATGCGGGTGGGCAAAACAGCGCCGTTACGGCTATGTGGAGACGAGTTGCGCCACCGGTGCTGGCGTAGATGACTTATTTGTCGGAATAGCCCACCTGGTCGTGAGTTATGAGTCGCCCATCAAGCGCGCCAATTCCTCCTCCGCAACGTCTTCGTCCAACTTCTTGAAAAGAGGCAACGGACGCTGTAATCCTTGACCAGGCGGCAACTGACTTGGCTCCCACTTTCCCGTGGCCTGGCTATCGTCATAACACAAGGCTGTGTGCGAATGCTCAGCCTCATCGAAGGTTTGCGTGTATTGCCGACCATAAAGCTGTCCCTGGTAGCCCAACGTCTCGTGCAAGCGCTGGCTGGTGAAGGGCAGGAACGGCGCGAATAATACCTTCAGGTTGTCGATAACCCGGAGAATGACGTAAACGGTGGTGGCAGCCGCCTCCCGATCTTGCTTTATTTGAAACCACGGCGCTTTGCTATCCAAGTAGACGTTGGCGGCCCGGGCAATTCTCATCGCCTCCTCCAAAGCGGCTCTCAACCGGACCGCCTCTATCAACTCACCCACCGACTCAAACCCGGCTTCGGTCCTGGCCAGAATATCGCGGTCCAGGTCGTCCAGGTCACCGGGCTGGGGAACGCGGCCGTCGAACTGCTTGTAAGCAAAGCTCAACATGCGATTTACCAGGTTGCCCCAGGCGGCGACCAGTTCGTCGTTGTTGCGCCGTACGAAGTCACCCCAGGTGAAATCAGTGTCGCGCGTCTCGGGCGCGATGGCGGTCAAGTAGTAACGGACCGGGTCAGGGTCATAACGTTCCAAGAGATCAGGCGCCCAAATGGCCCAGTTGCGGCTGGTGGAGAGCTTCTGGCTCTCCATATTCAGATACTCGTTGGCCGGCACGTCGAAGGGCAGGTTCAGGCTTTTGGTCGGATCATCCTCGTATAGACGCTCGACGGCCATCAGTTCACCCGGCCAGATGATGGTATGGAAGGGTATGTTGTCCTTGCCCATGAAATAGAACGCTTGGGCAGCAGGATCATACCACCATTCCTTCCACTTCTCAGGCTGACCAACGTTGCGAGCCCACTCGACGCTGGCTGTGAAATAACCCATCACCGCCTCAAACCAAACATATAGTCGTTTCTGCTCATATCCTTCCAGCGGCAGCCGAATGCCCCATTCGATATCGCGGGTGATGGGACGGCCCTTGAGTCCCTCTTTGAGGTAACCTCGCGAGAAGTTGATGACAGTAGGTCGCCAGTGGTCTTTGCCATCGTCCAGATACGCCCATAGTCGATCGGTGAGTTTGGGCAAGTCAAAGAAGAAATGTTCTGTCTCGCGTACGACGGGTTTCGTGCCATCAGTTTTACTGCGCGGACTGATCAGTTCGGTAGCATCCAGGAGCTTACCACAGTTGTCGCATTGATCGCCTCGTGCACCGTCATAGCCACAATTAGGGCAGACACCTTCCACGTAACGATCGGGCAAAAACCGCTCCTCTGTCTCTGAATAGAGCTGGCGCTGCGTTTCCTTGTAGAGGTAACCGTTGTTAAGGCAGGCCATAAAAATATCCTGGGCGATGCGATGGTGGTTTTCAGTGTCGGTGTGGGTGAAAAGATCATAGCTAATGCCTATTTCCTGGAACGTTTCCAAGAAACTAGCATGGAAACGCTCAAAGACCTCGCGTGGGCCGACTCCCTCGGCATCGGCACGGACAGTAATGGGTGTGCCATGCGAGTCAGACCCAGAGACCATCACCACGTCGTTGCCGATTAACCGATGGTAGCGGGCGAAGATGTCAGGCGGCAGGTATGAGCCAGCCAGATGTCCGATGTGCAAGTCACCGTTGGCATAGGGCCAAGCAGTGCAAACCAAGATTTTCGCTGCCATGGGGCTTCTCCTATTCCTCTTTTCCCAAGATTCAGATTGTAACATACTGCGCGTGGATGCCAAACAAAAAACCGCGCCAGCGGCGCGGCTCGGAGCTATTTGGGCAGGAGTCAATAACTCCTGGCACAAGCTGGACAGCCGCGCCAGCAGGTGAAGCACATCATCATAGCGCGCATCATACCATTCATAGCCTGAATCAGACTCATCTCCATCACTCTCAGCAGGGCGTATTTCAGAGGCACCCTGACCCTGGCCGTATTATACTCGAATCTCCTGGATTGTAAAGGGGAGATGCGTTCGGATTTGGGGGAGAACTACTGTGATCCGAGGAGTGAGACATCCCCAGATGCAGAACGGAGCCGCATCTAGGGATGCTGGCTCCTCATTTGCCCCCAGAAACGAACGCACCCGTAAAGGGCGACCTAGAAAAAACAGGAACAACCTACTTCTGTAGGGGGTATTTGCCACCATAAGCAGCGTGGAGTAGAATTCTTTGACCTGCTATGTACAATTCAATACAGGGCGCGTTCTCAGCATAAACACATTATCTACTTTGAGTCTATCAAACTATGTGGTACTATAACGTTCACGAAAGTGGGTGTTCCATTCCATCGCTTCCTGGTTCTCGATCAATTGCGCCTGCCTCCCAGGCCCCTGCCACATTGCGCACGGATCGACGTGCGGGGAGCGATTGGGCATGGAAGTTGTGGGAATTTGAAGAAACCCAGGTTCGTTACCAAGACGTCCCACCAGCAGGTCAGCCTCCCTTTCGATACCTGCCAGGCATACGGCCTGTGCTCATTTCGGCTCCACACGGCGCGCGTCACTGGCGGCACGGTGGGTGGAAGGGCGAAGATGAATATACTGCAGCACTAGCTCACGTGCTGTCGAAAGAGACGGGTGCGCACGCTCTTTATACGGTGCGGCGCATTCGGCCTGATCCTAACTTCGAAGACGACACCGAATACAAGCAGACATTGTCCAAGCTGCTAGTCGAGCACGACATTGAGCTGGTTCTCGACCTGCATGGTGCACGGCGTGGGCGACATTTCGGCATAGAACTGGGCACGATGAGCGGTCTCACCTGCCCTGACTACGAAGCGACCATCATCCGGCATCTCGAATGGCAAGGATTCGTTCGGGATCACCGTCGCTCGTTGGATCGGCTGTGGGTGAATCAACTCTTCAAAGGGGGTGCCCGGCAGCGAACTGTGACGCGCTTCGTATGGGAACAATTCGGGGTCAACGCAGCTCAGATCGAAATCAACGCCCACCTGCGTGTGGTGCGCCGCAAACCTGACGCCATGCTTTATGGCGATGAGCCGGATTTCAGCGCCGACCCAGTTCGCCTGCGGCGGACGATCCGGGCGCTGGTGAGAATCATCCGAGCGGTTTGAGGACGGCAGCAAGTAGCAAGTAGCTGGTAACAGGTAGCAGGTAGTGGTCAAGGTGAAGAATGCGTGCCATTTACGTTGATAAGAATGTCCCCAAGGCTCTTATCGTCAAAGCGCTAAAGCCAATCTGGCCGGGCGTTGTTTTCAGCCCCCTGTCCATAACCCGGTATGAGGACCTGCCGGAGCCCGACTTGCCCGGACCTCGCTGGGTGCGGGTTGAGAACAAGCAGTGCGGCGTTTGTGCCAGTGACTTGTCACTGCTCTTTGTAGATGCCGAACCTTCGATCGCGCCTATCGCCCTGCCCGGCTATCAGCGCCTCTATCTTGGACATGAGACACTTGGCACGGTGGAGGAGGTCGGCCCTGAAGTGACGCAGGTGCAAGTGGGCGAACGGGTGATCATGGACACCCGTTTTCAGGGGGCTACCTGTTTGAGCCAGGAGATCGATCCGCCCTGTCCCCATTGCGCCGAGGGCAATTACATACGCTGCGAGAATCAATCGGCAGGCATCGGGCCACGTGGGGTCGGTGGGGGGTGGGGTGATGGATTCACTGCCCACGAGACCGAGATTTACCCAATTCCCGATGATCTGACAGACGATCAGGCTATGATGATCGAGCCCATCAGCACCGGGCTACGAGCGGCCCTGCGTCGCACACCAGGACCGGACCAGCGCGCACTGATTTTGGGCAGCGGCATCGTTGGCCTCAACACGCTGCAATGTCTGCGCGCTGTGTCGCCGGGATGCCACATCACCGCCATCGCGCGCCACAGGCACCAGTCCGAAATGGCGCGCCACCTGGGAGCGAACGAGGTAGTAACAGGTGAAGATGGCTACCAGGCATCCGCCCGTATCACCGACGCCAAGCTATACGAAGGGATGTTCGGCAACCGCACGTTGCTGGGTGGCTTCGACGTGGTTTACGATTGCGTCGGCTCAGCCAAAACGCTGCAGGACAGTCTGCGCTGGGCACGGGCCGGAGGGACAGTTGTGTTGGTCGGCACTAAACTGAAAACGCTCAAACTAGACCTCACCCCCATCTGGCATCAGGAAGTAGAGCTAATCGGCCTTCTTGCCCACGGGACCGAACCGTGGGAGGGCCGCACTTGGCGTACCTATGACCTGGTAATTGAGTTGATGCGCCAAGGTAAATTGACAGCGGATGGCCTCATCACTCACCGCTTTCCACTGAGCCAATGGCACCAGGCAGTGAACGTTGCGTTGGACAAGCGCAACGGAACCATAAAAGTAGTGTTTGATTACACACTAGAGTAGGTGAAGAATCTCAGCTAGGCGAAACACACGGAGGTAAGTATAGTGGTTTCATTTGACGTCACAACACACGCTGGTAGTGCCAACTCCACGGTAGTTGCAGAGGATGGCGTGCCTGAGAAATATATCTGGCAACCACGTCCGATCAACATTTGGGTTGGTATGAATCCTTCCAATTATCTTCAGCTACACGTGCTCCGCACGATACAGCAGAGACTCAGCTCCAAGGGGTGCAATTTCGTTCAAGTGCCAGGAGAAGAGACAGAGATTGGGTCGGTAGCCGACCTCGGTATCGGTTTTGGAGCCAATCTGCGGGAAGAGGTCAGACCTTCAGCCATATACGGCCGGATGCCCAAGCCGCGTGGCACAGTGCTAATGATCACCGCGGTTGAGAATATTCCAGATACTGATCTGTTCGATCTCGCCCGTGGACAGCTTGTCAAGAAGGCGTGCCATCTCGGAATTCTCGTAGAAGGCGACCTGGAAGGAACCAGAGTGAAGAGAGCGCTCTGGGCCAGCATGGCGGGCAACCACAGTCTGCTTACCGGGCACGAACAAGATATCCTCGAAAACCTGGCGCTGCGTGTGCAGGCTCACGCTGGCGCTGAGAAGATAAACAAATACGCAGGCGACGACGAATCATCCCTGTCCTGGGAGGAGTGGAGCCGATCCAGCGTTCACCAAGATATCGCCCAGGCCGGTCAGATATTGGGAGAGGCTAGCATTATCGAGGATAAAGTTGTCCTGGACCAATACGGAACAGACAGGCAAGCGCGAGATGTGCTACGCTTCCTGGAACGGGGGGCATTGGGTGAAGGCATGCGAAGCCAGCTCGACCCAACACTGCGGGTGATGGCAGTAACGAGCACCGGTGGAGGTAAGATCAACGTCAACGCTGATCCTATGGCGGGTCAGATCATCCCCGTCAGTCAATTGACGTGGGATGGTTACGTTCGGGCGCTACCGCGTGGTTGTCCCATCACTTTCAATGACCCCTCCATTGAGACACACGAAAACGGACTGGTATATCTGGCTGGTGCGCTGATTAATGCTGGATTGATAGATAGTTTTGACGGCTTTATGAGTTTTCTCAAGAGCCACTTTGCCGAACATGAGCGGATCGATGTCCTTCCCAGCGGTATGGAAGCCAAGGCAACGGTCATGGAGCACTTCCACCGGCAACCCAAGAAAGAGTCTATAAAAGACCCAGCCAAGGTGGAGCTTGTACATCCAGACCAGGAACGTTTTCCACCGATCGACTTCCCTTGCGGTGTGCGTCCGGCGGAACTGCAATTGTTATCGGCTGTTTTCAAATCCCAGGCCTTCAAGCAGCGTGGTCCACTGGACAAAGTAGTGATCGCTATTCTGCCGGGGCACGGATCTGTGGCTATCTACGGTGGGGGGCCGAGGCAGGAACTCACTGACATCTTAATCAACGGTATGGAGATGGAGTCCCCAATACGAGTCTAGGTTTATGCTAGACTGGGAATGCGTTCTTCGATGTGCTGTGACGTTGTATTTCGAATGATGGCAAGTGTCTCGTGAAAGTCCTAGTCATCGGCGCTACTGGTTTCATTGGCGGGGCGATTGTGCGAGCGGCGTTGGCTCGGGGTTGGCAGGTGCGTGCTATGCGCCGCGACGACCGGCGGGTCGGCGCGATCAGTGACCTGGCTGAGAAGCACGAGATTGAGTGGTGCCAGGCCAACCTGATAGATGCCAGCACGATCGCCGAGGCGATGCTCGGCTGCAACGTAGTCTTCCACGCGGCGGGCTATTATCCGACCAGCAGTCGCGACATGGCCCGCCAGGTACGACGTGCACAGAGCCAGATGGAAGGCGTGTTGCTAGCTTTTCGCCAGGCCAAACCAGACACCTTGGTCTACACCAGCTCGCTGAGCACCATCGGCCCGCCATCAGAACCAGGCCGTCTGGCGAACGAGAGCGATCTATACGAATTGGGCAGTGTATCGGCTCCATATTTTGACATCAAGATGGTAATGGAGCAAACTGCTCTGGAGTCCGGCCTACCGGTGCTGGCTCTGTGCCCTACCGCCGTGTTCGGACCTGGAGATGTAAAACCAACCAGTGGTCGACTGCTGATCAACGTGGCACGTGGCCAAATGCCCCTCTACCCTGATGGTCACATTAACGTGGTGGATGTGCGAGATGTGGCAGGGGCGCACGTGGCTGTCGTGGAACGAGGTCAGCCTGGTGAACGTTACATCGTTGGCGGTGAGAATATGAGCATCCGCCAAATGTTGACCATAATGGCCCTCCAAGCCGGACGAAGGCCGCCAGCGGTGCGCCTGCCGTCAAAATTGGTTGAATTGGCCGGTTCGTTGGCAGGCCAGTTGGGCATCTTGGGAGCCGATATGCTCCAGGCGATTCGCCAGTTTCAGCCTCTCGACACGAGCAAAGCCTGCGCCGAGTTGGGCCTCACCACTCGCCCCTTCGCTGAAACCGTGCATGACACCCTGGCCTGGTTCCAAGAGCATGGCTATCTGCGTAGCCAGGTAGATGATGGACAGTAGACGGTAGACAGGGAATCAATACAACACTTGCACCGCGCATACACTTGCATTCCCTGGCATGCTGACACGATGCGTCGGACACCTGTTGCCCGCCAGGGTGTGTCATTGCAGGTCCAGGTGTACGCAATACGCAATACTAAAGGTGAAATCCAGATGAAGTATCCACAACACCCTAAGAGAGATGAAGCAGCTTATATCACTATCGTAGAAGGGCCACCTCCAGAGTTCATGGAGGTGGACACGGATTGGACAGATTCCGTCGCCGAAGGGCCATTCCCGGCCATCGTTGCCAAGTGCGAGACGCGCACACTTAACGGTGAGGCATTGGTCGAGCGTTGCCGCCAAGCCTGGCAAGAGAGACGACCCGCTCGACTGGATTTTCCACAGTCTGATGGCGAGCGAGGTGAACTAGAAATCGTCGCCGCTCGCTGGGAGCAGGTCCCCGAAGGACAGAAACTGGTTCTGTGGGTCAAGGTTGAAGATTTTGAAGTGGTAGAAGAGGACGATCTCGAGTATTGAACCCGCGCCTGGAGTGATTCTGCAAGAACTCTCAATCTACTGGGGTATGTATTAGGACCGGAGCATCTACCTCAAAAGGAGCAACAATAGTGTCCCAAGAGCTGCAGAGGTTTATCGACGAGCACGTAGCTGCCGTGGAGCCGATGGAAAAAGCGGCCAATCTGGCCTATTGGAATTTTACCACAACAGGAGAGAAGAAATACGAGGAGGAAGTCACCCGCCTCCATGTTGCCTTACGTAAGATCTATGCCGACCGCGCTAGCTTCCAGCGACTCAAGTCGCTGGCGGACGGCCAAACCATTGAAGACCCAATGCTGGCCCGCCAGGCAGCTCTGCTGCGAAACGCCTTCCTCGGCAACCAGATGGACGATGAAACCATCGAGGAACTCACTCAACGCGAAGTGGCCATTGAAAGCATCTTCAACACCTTTCGAGCCGAGCTCGGCGGGAAGAGAGTCACTGAGAATGAACTGAAGCAGATTCTGCGCGAATCAGACGACGAAGACTTGCGTCGCGAGGCATGGGAGGCCAGCAAGCAGATTGGTGGTCAGGTGGCTGACCTATTGATTGACCTGGTCGAATTCCGCAACAACATCGCGTGCAACATCGGCTTTGAGAATTATTACCAGATGCGCATCACGCTTCAAGAGCTAGACGAAGCGGAACTGTTTGCTATCTTCGATGAGTTGGATGAGTTGGTAAACCCTGTCTATCGTGCCTACAAAGCGGACCTGGATGCGCAGCTTGGCGAGCGTTTCAACATCAACCCGCTTGATCTACGCCCCTGGCATTACAGCGATCCCTTCTTCCAGGAAGCGCCAGCCGCTGACCCGGCTGTGCGCAAGTTGATGGCTGACACCTATGCAGACCAGGATATTGAAGCCCTCACCCGCCGCTTCTACCACGCCATCGGCCTCGACGTAGATGACGTGCTGGCGCGCAGCGACCTATACGAGCGAGAGGGAAAACAGCAACATGCCTACTGTATCCATATGGATCGGGCGGGTGATGTTCGCATCTTGGCCAATATCCAGCCTAACGATAAATGGATGGCCACCATGCTCCACGAGTGCGGTCACGCCGTCTATGACAAGTATCTGGACATGGACCTGCCCTACATCGTGCGCGAGCCAGCTCACATTCTCTCCACCGAAGCGGTTGCCATGTTGATGGGACGCCTTGAAACTGACCCGGACTGGTTGACCACCTATGCTGGGGTTCCCTTTGAGAAGGCCGGATCCCTTTCCAATCAGCTATGGGAACAACTGCGTGGCCAGTTGCTGATTATGGCTCGCTGGGTACCTGTGATGAGTCATTTCGAACGTGCGCTCTACCAGGATCCCCATCAAGATTTGAACACCCTCTGGTGGGACTTGGAAGAGCGTTTCCAGATGGTGCCACGCCCAGAGGGCCGGAAGGCGCCCGACTGGGCCGCCAAGATCCATCTCGGCACTGCCCCCGTCTATTACCACAACTACCTGATGGGTGAACTGGTCGCCTCACAACTGCACCACGCCATTGAGACTCAGGTCTTGGGCGGAGATGGTGATCTCGGTCGCCGCTTCGTCACCGACCCGGCCGTGGGTCACTTCCTCACCGACAAAGTCTTTCATCCCGGCGGTGTACGGCACTGGCAGGAAGCGCTTGAGTTCGCCACGGGCGAGCAGTTGCGTCCGCAGTACTTCGTTGATCAGGTCAACATCTAGTTCGAGAACGTGACATTTCCCCAGTTCATGCCGTCCCTTCGTCTTCCATATTTAGAAGTGGGAGCCTTGGGTACGTCCAGATTTTTGGTAGGGCGGCATCCCTATGCCGCCGCTGAAGCCCTGATCGATAAGGAAGTGCTAGAGGCGAATATCGACACAGGTGCCAAACCCTCGATGAGGAGGAAATCACCGATGGAGATCAAAGGCAGGACTATCCTGGTATTGGGCGGCTACGGGCTGGTGGGTATGGCCGTCTGCCGCCAACTGATGTATGAACGGCCCGACACACTCATTGTCAGTTCGCTGTTGAAGGATGAGGCTCATAAGGCAGTTGACCGCCTGCACATAGAATTCCCTGACAGCCAAGTGAAGCTCATCCCCATCTGGGGCAATATCTTCGTGCGAGCAGATCTCAAGGACAAAGCTCGTGCCGAAGTACTGGCCAGCCCTGACTACCGGCGCTGGGTTTACGACGATGTGCTGGCCGAAATGAGCGAGGAAACCATAGCCAGCTCGTACCTGGCGCAGATCATTCGGGGTGAAACACCTCAGTCGCCAGGCGTCGTGCCCGATGCCGTCATAGACTGTGTTAACACCGCCACCGCCCTGGCGTACCAGGACATCTACACCAGCGCTGCTGAAGTGCTTGACATCTACGACCGGGCCATTGAAGTCTGGCGACTGGGCAAGGGATCCCCTGAACAAGCCACCGAGAGCTACGTGGGGGCAGTCGAGCGACTGCTGGCCAGTCTTTACGTGCCGCAACTTGTCCGTCACATCCAGATTCTGCATGAGGCCATGCAACGAGCCGGCACACGAGCATACATTAAGATTGGAACCAGCGGAACTGGTGGAATGGGGTTGAACATCCCTTACACCCACGGAGAGGAAAAACCCTCGCGGGTATTGCTTAGCAAATCAGCCATGGCTGGCGCGCATAGCCTGCTTCTTTTTTTGATGGCCCGTACGCCGGGAAGCCCAGCGATCAAGGAGATCAAACCCACTGCGGCTATTACCTGGAAGCAGATCGGGTATGGGCCGATCAAAAGCCGGGGGAGAGAGATCCCGCTTTACGACTGCCCGCCCGACCAGGGGCTGCGACTGGTTGGAAATGGACAATTTGACCTGAGCGGTCATCAAGGGTGGCAACGGCTGGATGGGGTACTGGAGTCAGTTTATATTGACACAGGCGAGAACGGCTATTTCTCACTGGCCGAATTCACCGCCATCACCACCTTGGGGCAGATGGAAGGCGTCACTCCAGAAGACATCGCCTTCAACGTAGTGCGCGAGCTTAAGGGGATCAGCACCGGGTGTGACGTAGTCGCCGCCCTCGATAGTGCAGTGATGGGCCCCAGCTACCGGGCTGGAGTGCTGCGCCACCGGGCCATCGAATTCGCCCGCCAGTTGGAGGCCGAACACAACATTGACAGCATAGCCTTTGAGATTCTCGGTCCCCCGAAGCTGTCCAAGCTCTTGTTCGAAGCCTATATGCTCAAGCGCATCTACACCGCGCTTCAGTCCGTAGCCGAAAGCAGCCCCGAAGCAATGTCGGACGCATTGGTCGAACTGGTGACAAATGATACTCATCTGCGCAGCCACGCTATCTCCATCGGCATCCCGATCCTTATGGCAGATGGGAACACCCTGCTCTGCGCCGAGCGAGAGCGGCATGATCACCGCTGGGAGTGGCAATCCTGGAGGCTAACCCCGGCTGCTATCAATCGCTGGTCGGAGACTGAGTGGATTGACCTGCGAGTCAGCAATATGGCCCGCTGGAGGACGCGGGTAGTCAACATCCTGTCCGAAGCAAGGAATATACCTGACCCTGACTTCGACTCCAGTTCTCGCTGGGGGCGATCAATGGCTGGCCCGGACACCTGGCAACTGGAGCCTGAGATTAACGTCGGTGAAGTGGTGGGGTGGATTTTCGTCAACGAGGAAGAAGGCGAGCGGATGAAGGGCTGATGAAAGTGTGAGGTTGAGGGAGCTGAGGCAGAATGCACTTTGAAACGGGCGAGAGATGCGGCTGGTAGAAGCCAGAGCTGAATATGACTGCATCTCCAACTGGTAACCAACGTCGGAGTATGGTATATTCAGGCAACCAATCTTCCCGATTTAGAAGGGAGACCCCCCATGTGGGCCAGGAACATCGTACATACGTGTATGAATGTCTCAACCGGCGAAAAGGTATTGTTGATTACCGATCAACCCATGGCAAAAATGCGGGAACGCTTGATGGCCGAGATACTAAGCACCAACCCCGGGCAAGTGTGGACCTATGTCCTCCCCGACGCTGAACGCCCCGTCACGGAGTATCCACGCCTGTTGCATCAGGCGGCTATGGAAGTCGATGCCGCTATGGTGTTTTATTCTCAGGTGCCGCCCGAGGAGACACCGGGCCGGCTAGCCTTTTGGCGCACCTGCCGTGAGAACGGCACACGTGTGGGGTATGGTGCGCAGATTGACGACAAGATCCTGGAGAACGAGCTCAGCGCCGACTATCAGGAGATCGCAGCCATCACTCAGCGACTGAAGCAGCATCTGCATGGCAAGGATAAGGTGCACATCACAACCCCTATGGGAACCGATCTCACTTGCTCGATCGCCGGGCGGGATATCAAAGAGGACAGCGGGCTGATTCACCAACCGGGCCAATTTGGAAACCTGCCGGCCGGTGAGTGCTTTGTCGCTCCGTTGGAAGACAGCGCCGAAGGCGTGCTGGTAGTGGACAAGAGTTTCCCAGATCTGGTGGTGAAACAGCCGGTCCGTATCGTCTTCGAGAAGGGGCGAGCCGTTGCCATTGAGGGAGGAGCTGAGGCTCAAGAGCTTCTGCGCCGTATTGAGTATGGCGAGCAATTGGAACACGGCGAGAATTGCCGCGTCATCGGCGAACTGGGTATCGGCACTAACCCTAAGGCTCGCCTTACCGGCAATCTGATGACCGATGAGAAGGTAATGGGTACCATCCACGTGGCCATTGGTGATAACGCTTCGCCCAGCTACGGCGGCGTGAACCCTGCGCCCATCCACATCGATGGCGTCGTTGGCCAACCGACGTTGGTGGTGGATGGAAAGACCCTGATTGAGGACGGTAAGTACTTAGTTTAAGCGATTATATGGTTGAATAGGGGGTGACTATGTGAAGGTAAGCGTACATTTGCACGGCATACTGCGTGACCATCTACCGGCTGATGCTAAAGGGCGGGCCACAATCAATCTCGAAGACGGCGCTTCGGTCGGCGACCTGCTCGACCAACTAGGCATCAAACGACGAGTGATTATCTCGCTCCATGGCAATCAGAAACTGGAAAAAACACACATCCTTCAAGACGGTGACCAGATAGCAATTTTTACCGTCATCGGTGGAGGATAA
>Ga0180438_10007726_pt1 | contig 13903 bp, 8 predicted proteins | sample SS_ome_12_FD_132455 | JGI IMG/M metagenome (GOLD analysis project Ga0180438, IMG submission 132455) | Hypersaline lake sediment archaeal communities from the Salton Sea, California, USA - SS_3_D_2 metaG | ecosystem: Environmental > Aquatic > Non-marine Saline and Alkaline > Hypersaline >... | reverse complement strand
CGGATTATGATCTGGATTCGTATCCCGGAGAGGTCCTCGACGACGGCGTCCAGGCAATCATCGACACGATCATGAAGTCGCCCGAGCCGATCACCGTGATCGCCGTCGGCCCGCTGCCGAATATCGCCGAGGCGCTGAAGCGTGAACCGCGGATCGCCCAAAAAGCCCGGTTCGTCGGCATGCACGGCAGCGTTCGCAAGGGGTACGGCGGCAGTCCGACTATTTCGGCCGAGTACAACGTGCGGGCCGATGCGAAGGCGTGCCGGGCGACCCTTAGTGCCGCCTGGGACGTGACCATTACGCCTCTGGATACCTGCGGCCTGGTTCACCTGCGCGGCGCGAAGTACGCCGCCGTGCGCGATTGCCGGGATCCCCTGGTCCAGGCGCTGGTGAAGAACTATCGCATTTGGGCGGTGAACAACCGCGGCTACGATGCGAAACGCGCGGAGACGGCCAGCAGCACGCTGTTCGACACGGTGGCGGTGTACCTGGCCTTCTCGCAGGAGTTGTGCAAGATGGAGACGTTGCCGATCCGTGTTACCGACGACGGCAAGACGGTGATCGACCCCGCCGCCAAGAAGATGCGCGTGGCGACCGAGTGGAAGGACATGGGGGGCTTCGAGGACCTTCTGGTCGAACGTCTGACCGGTTCGCGATAGCCGCCCGGCCTATTCCGTAGCAGAGTGCCCAGACGCGCGGGTCTGCCGCGACGCAGAGCGACGCGCATCTCGACCGGCGTTCTTTGGACGCTGGGCGGAGGTCATTTGTGCCGGAGCCGCTCTCGCGGCCTTTGAAACGGCTCCAAGGCGTTCTCGCGCATGATCGGCCGGCGCCTCGGCCACGCACCGGCGCGTGAATTCAGTGGCAGCGTAAATGCCTTCGGCCGCGCCTGTATCCGACGCTGGCGCGACGCCCAAATAGAGAGGCAGGCCCCCCGGCTGACCGGGCAACTATGGTAATATAGTGTGGCTCCAGCGCCATGGCCAAGGGCGCTGAACACGGCCTCTGCCGCGGCGCTGGCAGCGGCCGCCGATGCCATTGCGGGATACGCGATGCAAGCGATACCAAGGATAGGGCCTTTTACCCGAAAAAAAACGTTGGAGATGCTTCGGCTTTGCGCTCCAGTTGCCTGGTCGACCTAAGCCACTGAGACTCAGGCGGTCGGAGATGAGTCAAATGGTAAGACCCCTGTATCGGACCACAGCATTGCGCGTTGTTTTCGGCTTATGTGGTTTTTACTTATCTTCAGAACAGCATTCGACGCAGCGTATGGTGGTTCCCAACAGGATGCAATCATGGTAAGTTGAATGCGTTTGCCTCTCGCGGCGGATCTGGCGAGTGGCTCGGTCACTTGGCGGGGCAGCCCAACCGAGTCGCCGCGCCGAGTGGACCCGGCAAGAACCGGAACGTGCACGCGTTGCACTTACGCTCGTCTCGGCAGGGCCTGGTTGAACTGCCATGAATCTCTCGCGCGAGGAGATGGGGGAAGTTTCGGTGATTCGCAACTGGGCCGTGGGGGTGCTGACGGCGCCCCGGCCGGTTCCGACCTTAGAGCGCACGTTGTCCAGCCTGCGGCGGGCAGGATGGCCGGACGTTCTGGTTTGGCGGAATGAAGGATTGCCGCCGGGAGAGGGCAATACTTCTGCTTGGCGAGACCGGCTGGCGTTTCTGCTGAGAAAAGTCCCCGACGCCGACGCCTACTTGCTTTCGGAAGACGACGTCGTATACTGTCTGGATTTGCGGCACTACCTGCAACGCGCTCTCTGGCCCGAGGATCCGGACAAGATCGCTCTCTGCGGTGTGTTTACTCCGGAAGCCTACGCTTACGAGGAGGCGGGTTGGCACCAGCAGAATCGCGGGTACTATCTCGTGGCGGCGCAGGCTTGGGTGATGCCGCCGGCTGCGGCCCGGGCGGTGTTGGCCGACTTGGCCTCCATCCATACACACTATGGAGTAGACCGGGTCGTAGGCGAGTGGGCTGCCGACACGAACCGAAACGTGTGGTTTCACAGCCCCAGCCTCGCGCAGCATATCGGCGTCGGCAATTCCGCGTTGGGTGACACGCTGGAGGGGCCCCTGCGAACCGCCTGCGACTTCATCGGAGAGGACAGCAGATGCGATTTGTGACCGTATCCACGGTGCCGCTGGGAGAGTCCAGTTCGCTGCGGAGGTCGTGCGACCGATACGGAATCGATTTACGCGTGCTGGGCGTCGGCTGCCGGCACCATCCCGACTACATGTACAAGCTTCGATTGGTCCAGGAGCATCTGCCGCAGCTGGACGATCAGGAACCGCTGCTTTACACCGACGGCTGGGATACGTTTTTCTGCGCTTCGCCCGACGAAATCATCGCCAAGTTCCACGAGTTCGACTGCCCCGTGGTCTTTTCCGCGGAGAAAGGCCTCTGGCCGCCCGTGGTTCAACATCACCCGATTCCCTACCCGGAAGCCCCTACCGCCTACCGATATCTCAACGCCGGCGGATTCATGGGCATCGCGGGACAACTGCGGGCGATCCTCGAGGCGGCAGATCCCTTGGATCGCTACGAAATGGATCAGCACCTCTGGTCCGATTGTTACCTGCGCCATCCCGGAGCCATGGTGCTCGATCATCGGTGCAGCATCTTCCAGACCCTCTTCGATCCGGCACTGCCCGACAATACGGTGACCCCCGAACTGGCCTGGGAAGACGGACGTTGGCACAATGCGGCCACGGGTACCAGACCGTGCGTCGTGCATGGAAACGGTTCGTTCAATGAGGCCGTCAATCAAATGTTCGAGAAGATGACGCCATGAAGATCGCCGCCGTATGCTGCACGTTCCTGAGGCCAGAACAGTTGGGCCATCTCATCCAGTGCTTCCTCAAGCAGGATTACCCGGCGCGAAAGAGAGAACTGGTCATTCTCGACGACGCGGGCCAGTATGACAGCCAGCAGGGCGACGGCTGGCGGCTGATCTCGACGAATCAACGCTACGACACGCTGGGCGAGAAGCGGAACGCGGCGACCGCCCTGGTGGCCGACGACGTCGAAGCCGTCTCCGTTTGGGACGACGACGATCTCTATTTGCCTTGGGCCCTGCGGACTTCGGTGGAAGCCCTGAAAGTCGCGCCTTGGTCGCGCCCTTCGGTGGTCTTGCACCCGGAGGAGGACGGCTCGCTCAGGCAACATGAGACCCTCGGGCTGTTCCACGGCGGATGGGCATACAGCCTAGAAGTTTTCACCCGCGTCGGCGGATATCCACCCATGAACAACGGCGAGGACCAAGGCCTGGCACTGAGATTCAGCCTTGCGGGGGTGGAGTACGCCGATCCGATTCAGCTGGAGCCGATGCCCTTCTACGTCTATTCCTGGGGCAGCGCCAATGGGTGGCACCTGTCGGGAATGGGGCCCGACGGCTATCATGAATTGCAGAAGCGGCTGGACGATCATCAACGGCAGTTCAGTGCCCAGAGAACGAAGAAGGTTCGCTTGGTGATTAAAGATCCGCCGCACCTGGACCTGCAATGCCCCAGGGTCCTGCCGGGCGTCCATCCACGGAAATTCTAGTGCCTTGTCAAGCTTGAGATTGGGGATCGGGTGCCATGCCCACGTTTGCGTGGGCATGTTGGTCGAGTTTTGCCGCAGGCCCACGCTTGCGTGGGCACGGCACCCCAAGAACAGAGAGGGACAAGGCGCCAGGTTTTCAACGTCGACTTACTTCAAGTGATGGCTTCTGACATGCCTTGCGTACGATTGATCCGGGAAGTCACCCAACCGCGAGGCTCCGGCCCCTGGAACGGACAGTACGCCCTGCAGAAGGCCCTTCGCGCAACCGGTCCAGAATGGCTCCACATAGGTGGGCCGCTCCGGGAAGGAGAAATCCCCTGGATCTGGTGCTGGGAGGATGCAGAGTTGGCCGCCCGGTGTGCGGCTCTCGGGCGATCCTTCGTCGTGGGGCCGAACGTACTGTTCGCCAATAGCCGCGAACCGTGCAAGATCCCCGCGGAACGCGCCGTGTGCAGCGCCGATTCCTGCCGGCTGATGTTCACCGAATCCGCCTGGTACCGCGACTTGATCGAGAAGCACCGCGGCCCGAAGAACGTTGCCCCCATCGTCTTGTGGCCGTACCCCATCGATCCTCTGCCCGGCGGGCCGCTGCCGCCGCAGTATGATCTGTTGATCTATGCGAAAAGTGGTTACCGCAATGATCTGATCTCCTCCTTGCAGGCGCAGTATCCACGGTCCGTGGTCGTGCGTTACGGCGAATATCAGCGGGAGCAGCTCTACGCGCTGGCCCGTCGCAGCCGCGCGTGTACCTACCTGTCAGACGACGACCGGGGGCCTTTGGCACTGGCCGAGATTCTCCTGGCCGGCTGCCCGGCGATCGGGCTTCCCCACGGTGCCCCCTTCATTTGTCACGGCCAGACGGGCATCCTCGTCCGCCGATTCGATCTGCAGATCTGCATGGAAACCATTGGGGTCTGCCAGGAACTCGATCGGCAGGCCGTCGCCGCGGCGGCTGCCGGCGAGTTTGACACGGAGCGGATCGTTCGTATCGTGGTCACGGCGCTGCAGAGATTCGCGGCATCCGCAGAGTAGCATTTTTAGAGGGGCAGCCTTCAGCGCGCGGAAGGGGCAGTCGCCTTTTGCTATAACAGAATCAGGACCGTTTCAGAACGCGTTTTGAAATTCATGTCCGGCAGGAATCGGCTTGTACGACGGACCTCCAAGCCCGTCCATTTCCGGCCGTTCGCTGGCTCGTCGACGGCTTCGGAGAGCCAGCGCACCTGCTTCAAAACGCGTTCTCGGGCAGGATCAGCGGTGCTGGAGAAAGAAGTCTTTCAACGAGACCGTGGTGTTGTGGGAGCCGAACCCGACGTGAACCACGTGAGTTCCGCCGGCTGCCTCGGGTACGGTGGCGCCCCACACGTACTCGCCCTGGTAGTAGAATCGCAGGACGTCGTCCTTCAGGGTGACCGCCTGGGAGCACCACTCATCTGGTGAAGCCACGATTCCGGGCAAGGAGTCCTCCTTGTCGCCTTCGAGTACTTGGGTTCCGAGATTGTTCCAGTGTCCGCGCGAATAGGAGTATCGCACGCCGTCGATTTCCATGTGGATGAGATGGTGGCGCTCTGATTTCACTTTGAATCCGAACTCGACCGCGGAGGCCTGGCAGGGGGCTTTGGTTCTGGTCGGCCAGCGGTCGCCGCCCATCATTCCGGTCAGGTATTCTCCGTCGCCGTCATTTTGCACGGTCCAATTCGGAGCCTTGGAGTCGAACATCTCCTTGGCTTCGTTAAGCGGCATAAACGCCTCCGGGGCGGGAGGCGGCTCGGCCGGCGGGAGCGCGTGGGAATCGGGCCACAGCCATATCCCGACGGCGGGCAAGAGAACCAGTGCAAGAAGACCGCAGGCCGCCACGGTGATCCGGAGCCCACGGCGGCGTCTGGGCGGAGGGGAAACGCCGCTCGTCTCAGCGGCAACGCCCGCCTCCCGCAAGCGGCTCTTGAGCACGTCGCACTGGCTATGGAGTTGGGCGATCGTGGCGTCGACCTCGCCCAATTGTCGATCCAGCTCTTCGATGAGGTGAAGCTGCTCCTCTTTCTCTCCTCGCGTCATTTCCGCGTTCTCCTCGTACTGTTGTTTCCGGGTTAACGCCGCCAGCCTTTCTTCCGTGTCGGTTGCCGATTCCGCTTCCTGGGCGGCATCGGCCGCATGCGCCAGGTCCGTTTGAATCCGCCGCGACAGATCGGCTTCAACGCTGCAAGCTTCGTCAAGCGATTGTGCCAACTCGTCCCGCCTGCGCTCGCAGACCTTCGTTTCCCTCTCGAGAGCGCGTACCGATTGCCGGATTTGCACGAGCTGCGAAGTGTGAGCGGCCGGCCCAACGCCTACCCAACTGCCCAACCGCCGCCACCAACCCGGTCGGGCCGGCTCCAGCGCTTCCTCGACCCCCGCCAAACCGCCAACTTCTGTAAGCATGGGAAGCCTGGTCGTCGTCTTTTCCCAGGATTCCGCTGAGGCGTTGACCGGCCGTCCCTTCCGGAATGCCTGGATATCGGCCAGGACTTCCATGCAGGTCGAATATCGATCGGTCCGGTTCCTGGCGATCAAGCGATGGACGATGTCGGACACGCGGCGGGGGACGTCGGGGGCAGCCTGCTTCAAAGGCAGCGGCTCCTCGTAAGCGTGCTGCAAGGCAATGTCCTCTGGCGTGGTACCCTCAAACGGAAGTCGGCCGGAGAGTAATCGATATAGCAGGACGCCCAGTGCGTAAAGATCGGTGCGGTGGTCTGCCTGCCGGCCACGGACTTGTTCGGGCGCGATGTAGTCGACGGTCCCCATAACCGTGCCGGGGGCCGCGTCGTGCAGGTTCTTGCCTTCGATCTGGACCAGTCCGAAGTCGACCAGCACCGCGCGTCCGGTTTCGCGTTCGATCAGGATATTGCTGGGCTTGATGTCTCGATGGATCAGCCCCTGCTGATGGGCCGCCGCCAAACCGGCCAGGCACTGCTCGACGATCCGAAGCGACTCCTCCAACGTAGGGCGCGGCTGCAAGGCCAGATACTGATCCAAAGACTGCCCTTCGATGAACTGCATCGCAAAGAAGTGGTGGCCGGCGTCCTCACCGTTGAGGTGGACGGGTACCACGTTGGCATGCACGACCTTTGCCGCCGCACTGGCTTCCGTCTGAAAGCGCCGCACAAACGCCTTGTCCCGTGCCAGCCTTGGCGCCAGCACCTTCAGCGCCACTCGGCGATCGAGCAATTCATCCTGAGCCAGATAGACGTCGCCCATGCCTCCGCGGCCGATCCGCCGAATGATACGAAAATGCCCTAGACGTTCGAAGGGAAGGGCATCGGTGGTTTCCTCGGCCCGGCCCCGTTCTCCCCCAGTCCCGGCGGCGGCGGCTGGCATGCCTGCCCCGAACGTACGGCCCTCCGCCACCGCCGGTGTTTCCAGGATGGAGGTGGAAGTGTGTCCGGAACCTGCCAGCTGCAAGACGTCCTCCAGGGCCTCGAGGAACTCGTCGCAATCCGCCAGCGGCTCGACATCGTCACAACCGAGAGCACGGCTGAGGAGACTCCTCGCCAGCCGGGGAACGCTGGCTTTGGCCCGCGAACTATACATGTACTGCAGGACCGATCTGCCGGTAGACAACACGCAGAGCAGCGAGCCAAGCTGATAAACGTCAATCCGTCTCGAGTCGAACCTGTGCCCGCACTGGTGCAGTATGGCCGCTGCCCTTTCGATCTCCGGCGGCAATTCCAAGACCTCCCCGCCGGCCAATTCGGGCGGACAGAGGTCTGGATCGGAGTGCTCTCCGCCAAAACGGCACAGGGGCGCCGGGGGACCGAGTTGCGGCTCGAATTCTCCATCCACGAGCACCTCATCGACCGTAATGGCGCAATGCGTGCGACCGCTCTCGTGCAACGTGCGAACCTGCGTGGCGAGCTTCTGGATCAACAGAAGCCGGTCCGCAAGCGACCATGGCTGACGGTCTCTCAACCACTGCGACAGACGGCGTGGCTCGTCCGATTTTGTGAGTGTATCGGCCATATTGTGCGCACCCTCGGGGTAGACAAGGACGTTCGCCGGCCGGCGAAATGTCTCCCTTATTCTACCCTTTCACTGGCGCTCGCCAATCGGAGTCCCCGGTGCTTCCTTCCCCCCGCGAAGATCCGAGACCAAGGCATCCGTTGCCTGAGATGGGACCGCAGGCCAGACCGTCGTCGCCCTCTGGAGAGTCAACACCCGCCTGCTGGCCCGGCAGTGCGGCGAGCCTCTGCTTGCTCTCGGCCAGTTGGGATCCCAGTGCCCTCAGTCGGTGCTGCAGCGCACGGTTCGTCCGACAAACGGCCCTGCATTTGCGCTCCGACTCGGCAACGTTCCGCTGGCACTCGTTCTTCCTGGGCAAGACCTGTTGAAGCCTTGCGAAGTCTCCTGCTTCGACGGCCTCCACAGCGCGTTCCCTCCAGTGCTTATACTCCGAGCGGCATCCCTGCAAATTGCGAAACACGGCCCGCTCCGTGGCGATCGCTTTGGCGGCTTGCGCGGTCAGATCGTCAACCGCCTTTTCCAACTTCGCAACGGCTCGCTGCAGTGTCGCGCGCAGATCGTTGCATTCCGCGGTCACGATGTCGACCAACGTTGGGTGCGTTTGGTAATACTGTGTCATACGATAGCCCCCCCGGGGCGTATGGCGGCGGAGCGGATCTCTGGAAGGCAACCTACGGCGCCCATTGGGCCGAGATCCGACTACCCCAACCACTTAATGTAATGACGGCCGGGCGGGTGTAGAAAATCTTTCGAATTGACCAGAATCGTGCTCCCTGATGGGCAGCAAGCCGCCGGGAGAAGTCGCAGGCGGCCGCGACGGAAGATCGGCTCAGCCGATCCTATCTCGTTTCGTTTGAAGAAGTTGCGTCGGATGACGTGCGGATGACCGAGGTGAGCCGCGCCATGGTTTGGGTGAGCCGATTGTCTCTGACTCTGGGGACGCGGACGGGGTCCAGCAGGTCATAGGCCCGCCGCACCGCGGTCTCCAGACCTCCACATTCGGCCAAGTGAAGGCCGATTCGCTGCCACTCGACGCAGAACTCGGCTTCGACTTCGTCGGGAAGACAGTAACGTTCCACGTGTTCGCGGACCAGGCCTTCCAACTTCTTCGACAGTCGCTGGCGGACGTGGCGGGAGTAGTTGACCACTGCGGAGGGCTTGATTTCCAGCGCGTGGGCGACCTGCGCTACGGTGAGCCGCTCGCACAAGCGGCTGTACAAGACCCGGACATAGTCTCCCTTCCGCTCGCGATAGTACTCGCGTGCCAGCGACTCGACGGACCGCTGCACCAGGTCGTCCACCCAGGCAGCGTAGAACGCGTCGATCTCGCCGCGCTTTTGCCCGACCAAACGGTTTAGTTGCTCCTTCAGGTCGGGCAGCAAGCGCTTTCGCCCCTTCCGAATCCGATGGCGATTCGCCAGGATGTTCCTGACAACACTGCACAGAAGAGTCCGCAGTTTGGCCCGTCGGCGCGACACCCATCGAACCAAGAGTTGGTCTTCCCAAAGGGCCTCGAACGTTTCTGAGGCAACGTCTTCGGCATCCTCCAGACTCGATGCACCCCAACGCAGCGAAAACCGAACGATGGATCCCCAATAGTCCTTCACGAAGAGGTGCCAATCCGCCTCGGTGCCGTCCGTGGCCAGTCGCTGGATAAGTGTCAGACGGGTTTGCGGAAAGCTCATCGTCCGTCCCTGCATCTTTGCCCCGCTGATCGGGGCCGCATGCCGGCGGTGCTTCGTGCTGTTAACAACATCACCTGGAATCTTGCCGCGTTGCACTCCTCGACGAGTATCGTTGCCGGCCTCTTCATGCCCCGAAGAACGGCCACTCGGCCGGCAGCGATACGGCCGACCGCCTCATTCGGCCCGTCCTGCTCCAAGGTCGTACCGAGACCACAGAAGTGTAGTATACCCCATACGGCCAGCAGGCCGCCAGTCTTCTCGGGCGACAAGACCGCTTTGGGCTTCGTACTAAAACGGTAGCCACGCTCGCCGAAGCGTGGTTCACGGGCGCCAATCTCCTGCCACGGGCCGCTTGTTCCACCGTCTGGCGACGGCAGTTGCTCGCAGAACGCCGTTTTGAGACAGAACCCGACCCGAAACCGAGGGTAGGATAGCACACCCCGGACGGTCGAGCCGGTTCATCGCTGCTACCCGTGCCACAACGGCGGTCGCCGACTGACCGTCATGCCCGTCGGGCGGTGTCACGGCAACCCGGGTACGTTCGGTACCGCAAGAAGTCCGTGGCTCCAGGCAAGTGAGACTCGCCCGATCAGACCGCCACCTCCGGTCTCGATGACGAAAAGAGCGACGTTGCGGGCCAATTCTCCGCGCCGGAAATCGACTTTCCACCCACATCGAACGTGGCACGAATGCCGTGGACACTGTCGGGTGTCTTGGCACAGGGGCTCAGCGATGTCCACATCTTCTCAAATCAACAGAAGCTTCCGCCGGATGAACCTGAAATGTTACGACGATCCGGCTTCCCGGCGGTCCAGGCTGATGCATGCTTCAAGCCCTGGGAGGATCCGTGACCGCATAGCACGATAGATGCCGGCCTGACGGGTACCTTGACAGTTGCATATTGTATGGCGTGCAAATAAACTGTATGATCGTGGCTGTAACATAGGCATTCTGAGAAATGCGCCGTTGAGCCGTATGGCAAGAGCCCCAATATTGCGCCGAGGAGAATCTACCGTGAACATGAGGATACGCACTGTACGAGATTGGTGTCGCCGACGTCTTTCAGGATCCCGGCAAGCTCATCGTGGGCCGGCATTGAACCGCACGACAGGACTTTCGTTGGAGAGGCTCGAGCCGCGGCGGTTGCTGGCCCCCTGGTCCGGGCAAATCCCCGACGGGACCGTGTGGCAGGGAGACATCGAGATCGTCGGTCACGCATGGAATGAACTGGGCGATACGCTGACCATCATGCCGGGGACGACGATCCGCACCGATCGGTACTCGTACAACGACTACATCTACGACTTCAATATCTGGGGCACGGTGAACGCCACCGAGGCCGAGTTCAGCGGGTACACGGACCTGAAGGTTCGCGACGGCGGCACGCTGAACCTTACCCGGTCGACCGTTTCGGGATCCAATGCCGACAAAGAGATCTCGTCGGTCGATTTTCTCAGCGGCGCGAGGGGCACGGCAATCGGTTCGACCTTCAGCATCCCCCTCGGCCAATACAGCGGCACCAAGGCGGACCCCCTGGTGTCGTTCAGCGGAAACACGTTTCTGTCGTCCACTCCGCTGTACACCTATGCGGCGCTGGCCGAAGCGTTCTACGACAATACGTTCGCCTGTGCCAGCGGCGTGTCCACCATCATCATCGCAGGCGGGACACTGAGCGAGGACGCCTCGTGGCAGGTCGCGGGCACGGCCTCGCGTTATCTGATCAACAACCACTTCACGGTTGATGCCGGGGCCACCCTGGAGATCGGAAACGGCGTCGAGGTTTCCACCAACCGGTACTCCTACAACGACTACATCTACGACTTCAACGTCCATGGTACGGTGGACGCAACCGGCGTGAACTTCACCGGGTCTACCGACCTGAAGGTCCATAACGGCGGCACGCTGAACCTGGCAGGGTCGACCGTCTCCGGCTCCAGCGCCGACTACGAGGACTCGTGGGTTGGGTTTTCCGCCGGGGCCAGGGGAACGGTGACCGATTCGACGTTCAATATCCCGCTTAAGCAGTATAGCGGCACGAAGGCCACACCCCTGGTTTCCTTCAGCGGGAATACATTTCAGGCATCGGCGCCGGTATATACTTACGGAGCGCTGGTCGAGGAGTTCTACGACAACACGTTCAATGCTTCCGGCGGCCTCTCCACCATCGTCATCCAAGGCGGCTTGCTGAGTGAAAACGCCTCGTGGCAGGTCGCGGGAACGGCGTCGCGTTACTTGATCAACGACCACTTCACGGTGGATGCCGGGACCACCCTGGAGATCGGAAACGGCGTCGAAGTTTCCACCAACCGGTACGACTACAACGACTATATCTACAACTTCAACGTCAGTGGTGCGGTGGAAGCGACCGGTGTGAACTTCACCGGGTCTACGGATCTGAACATCCTCAGCGGGGGCAGACTGAAACTCATCAGCTCGACCGTCTCCGGCTCCGACGCCGACTACGAGGACTCGTGGGTCGCGTTCTCCGCCGGCGCCCAGGGAACGGTGATCGATTCCACCTTCAACATCCCGGTCACTCAATACAGCGGCACTAAGCAGCAGCCCCTGGTGTTGTTCCGGGGAAACACCTTCCTGGCGGCCGATCCCGTGTACACCTACGGGGCGCTGGTCGAAGAGTTCTACGACAACACCTTCAACCACGCCGGCGGCATCTCGACCATCACGATCCAGGGCGGGACCCTGGCCGAGAATGCCTCATGGCAGGTCGTAGGAACGGCGTCGCGTTATCTGATCAACAACCACTTTACAATCGACGCAGATACCCTCTTGACGATCGGCGACGGTGTCGAGGTCTCCACCAGCCGGTACGACTACAACGACTATATCTACAACTTCGATATCGACGGTACGCTCAACGCGACCGGCGTGGAGTTCAGCCAGTACACGGACTTGAACGTTCGCGACGGAGGCACGCTGAACCTCACCGGCGCAACCGTGTGGGGAGCCAACGCCGACTACGAGGATTCGTGGGTCGAGTTTCGCGCCGGCTCCACCGGAACGCTGACCGAGTCGACCCTGAATATCCCCATCGCGCTGAGAGGCTCCACCGACGCTTCCTGCAACCTGTTCGAGAAGACGGTGATCTTCGATGCCAGCGCGGAGGGCACCGTCCGGTTCAACCAGTTTCCCGGAGCCGCGATCACCGTCAACGCCGCCCCAAGGCGTGGATCCACGAGAACAACTTCGCCGAAGCCTCGGTCACCGCCACCGGCAACAACACGGCGGAAATCGACCTGACGGACAACTGGTGGGGAACGACCGTTCCGGCCGAGATCGAAGACATGATCCTCCATCGCGTGGATGATTCCGGCCGCCCGCTGGTGCTCTTCGAGCCCTTCCTCCTTAAGCCGCCGGAAGTGCCGGACCTGGCCGTCGCGGCGTTTACCGTCGACAGCCCGCAACTTATCGCCGGCAATACGATCACCTTGAGCTACACGGTCGAAAACCTCAGCCTGGGCGGAGACGCCGGCTGGTCGGCCACGCTGTTCTACCTCAATACTGACGACTCGCTGGACGCCGCCGCCTACTTGGGGATGATTGCCACGCCTCCCTTGGCGGCGGGCGCATCGACGGGCCTGCAGACGGTCGAGTTGATGTTGCCGGAAGAAGCGGACGCGATCTGGTCGGCCGGGTTACCCGGCAGCTACACCTTGACGATGTTCGTCGACGCACTCGACCAGGTGCCCGAATGTTGCGACGGGAACAACCAATCATCCATGGGTGTTGAGGTATTCGGGCCGGCCATCAGGGGCCGGTACGTCTTCTACAACGGCTCGCGCTTCGACGGTACCGATCCGGCGGCCAACAAACTCGACGATGACGCGATCCTCATCGAGAAGCATGCTCTTCTGCCGGGCGATACGGCCACGCTGGCCAACTACACCAGCTACAGCCGCGGCATCAATGGCATCATGATCGACATGGCAGACCTGCCGGGCACTCCAACCGCCGAGGATTTCGCGTTCATGATCGGCAACGACAACGATCCCGCCAACTGGTCACCGGTAGCCGCGACTCCCGAAATCAACGTCCGCGAAGGCGACGGTCTGAGCAACTCGGACCGTGTTACCATCACCTGGCCCGACAATACAATCCAGAACACGTGGCTTCAGATCACGGTCCTGGCGACCGGCAATACCGGCCTGGCCCAACCCGACGTCTTCTACTTCGGCAACGCAATAGGCGAAGTCGGTAACTCAACCGCGAACGCCAAGGCCGACGCCGTCGACGTGCTGCTCGTCCGGAACAACCCGCGTACCCTGCTGGATGAAGCTCCCATCGACTTCCCCTATGACTTCAACCGCGACGGGCGCGTCAACGCCACCGACATGCTGATCGCTCGCAGCAACCAGACCCATTTGCTCAACGCGCTGCGACTGATCACGGTGCCCCGTACAAAGCAGTCCGCCAACGACCTTTCCGCCGAGCCCCGAATTCTCGCCCGGTTGGACGTTCACGGCGAGGGGCTGGCCGAGTCGGCCTGCGAGATTGCCTTCGAGGAAGCAACAGGAGAAGCGAACGGTGCGTTACACTGGTTCTACGAGTTGGAGGAAATGGGCACGGAAACGCGGTCATCAGACGAGCCGGTAGTCGTGGAGCGTGCTGCAGACTTGTTGATGGAGGCGATGCGATGAATGCCTGGTACGAATCGCTGCTG
>Ga0180438_10007725_pt1 | contig 13903 bp, 32 predicted proteins | sample SS_ome_12_FD_132455 | JGI IMG/M metagenome (GOLD analysis project Ga0180438, IMG submission 132455) | Hypersaline lake sediment archaeal communities from the Salton Sea, California, USA - SS_3_D_2 metaG | ecosystem: Environmental > Aquatic > Non-marine Saline and Alkaline > Hypersaline >... | reverse complement strand
TAAAAATTATTTAAAATTAATCTTTCTTTTCTCTCTTAGTCACAATAGGTCTCTTGGTTGTCTCTTCCTGAGTTACATCATAGTCGGGTTCGTTTGGAACAACTTTAACCTTGTACCTATCATCAGGGTTTCTTTTGCGTGGTGCAAATTCTCTATTTATATCTTTTCCAGTCTGGTCTTTCATGCTATTCACCTAAAAAGTATGTCGTAAGGTCTTTCTTAGTATCAGGGTCTTTTATTTGAATAGTCTCAAATGGTCTTTGCTCATCCAAGAATGCCATAACACCATGTTCTGTGTTAACCACCATCTTGAATGCTTTTTTCATTCTACTAACTGAACCATCAGGATAGAATTTAACAGCATAAACTCCACTAATTTCAAACATCTTCCTCTCCTAATAAACATCTCCATTCTCTTGTATTTTAGTATCTTCATATGGAGAAACTTTTCTGCGATAGAATTCTCTACCTACACAATCTATTACTCCCATTGCTCTATTGAACATATAATAACCACCCATGCCATATAGAGCATTTAGGATTCTAGTTATCGTATAGTTAACTTCTCCATCCAAAGCACCCTCAGCGTGGCACTCTTTGATTCGTTGGAGCTTTTGTAGCAGAGAATCTATCTCTACGTCCACGAACTCTCGGAACTCTTGGTTTACGTAGGGCATCCTTCCTCTCCTTTCTCAACCTACGAAGCTTTGCTTCTCTTTGCTTTCTACGTCTCTTTGTAGATGGTTTTTCATAGAACTCATGCTTCTTCAAGTCTCTCAGGACTCCTGAAGCTTGAACAAGACGATGAAACCTAGCAAGCATAGAGCTTATTGCTCCTACCTTGTCTCCCCTGCGGTATAGGTCTTCTTCTAATTTATTTATTTTAACTTGAACCATTAACCATTCCATTCCACAATAACAAATCTGTCATCCAGATATGTACTACAGATGGGTTTTACCTCAGTTTCCCAATCACGTCTACCATTATCACAGCCAGGTCTTACCATATAAAACTTGCCATGCTTACGTGGTGGAATATCTGCCCAAGCAACAAGCTGTTGCAGAGACTTTGCGATAAGATTAAGGTCTGCTTTATCTTTCCAATGATGTTTAACAGGTAGGGTAATTATTTTCAAATCATCAAAAATATTAACCTTATTCCCACCAACATTTAGTGCATTACCAAGTTTGTACGGTAAATCGGGGAATTTGTCAGCCGCTTGTTTAGCTACACCACGACCCATGACGCAAGCTCCGTCTTTCCTAACGTCCCCATTAGTAGTAATAACTACCCATCTACCAACTTCGTGCTGTTCCCAAATATTTCCAAATATTTCTTGCATTTTCTACTCCAATGTTAAAGTCTCCCACTCAACTTTCCCCTCTTTAATCAACTTCTTCAATTTGTTTTGAAGTGGGGTTGTTGAACTTGAACCTTTTTTGACTTCGACTAAAACTATTTTTTCTGGTTTACCAGTAGACATACCTTCGAACACAACATAATCTATTGGTGAACCTAAGAACCTAGCCTCACTAGGAGTATGTGTCCACTCAGGAAAGTGTGGGACTAATTGTTCAAACACTTGTCCTTCAATCACTGAACGACTCCTCTTAACTGCATCTATTCGTTGCTCTCTTATATCAATTTGATGTTGTTTCTCGGCTATCCTTGATTTTGCCACTTCACGAACATACATGACTGCAAAATAAGCCACCAATCCGAATGCCAAACAGAGAGCTATTATCGTACCTACTGTTCCAAACATAATTATCCTCTGTAAACTAACGCTGGTTTATCTGTACTTTTCAATACAGCACAGAAGCTTTTCCAGTTTAGTTCAACCTCGTCTCTTTCAGTATAACATACAAATCTGAGACCACACCCATCACAATGTGTAGCATCGCAATCGTATAGGTCTTCATCTTCATATTTATTCTCTACCTTTAATCGCATATGACCTCCAAAAGTTTAGCTCCAGCATGGGTCATAGCATACCCATCTTTACTCTTCCAAACATTATAACCAACCTTCTCAACTGGTTCATCTGTAAACCAAGGGTCTCCCGAAGATACATAGGTTCTTATAGGTTTACCGATTTGGGTCATCCGAAAAATATCAAGTTCCTCATTATCCCTTACTTGTTTGTGATTAGTCATAGATAAGTTCGTAAAATCAAGTTCATCATCATCAAAAAAGTAAATTTTGATTATGTCGAAATCACCCTGATTTGGAATGGTCTGAACAAACTGTTGCCTAGTCTTTAGGTCAACGTCACAATTATTTATTTTTATAGTAATCTTACCCCAAGGAGATTCAGCCACGAAATCGGCGAAGTCACTTTTAACCAAATTGAACCTATTCACACATGCAATAATATCTTCGCTATTGTGAAATTGGTACTGAATCGGAAGCTTTGACTCTGTTACATGGTCTGTCCATACCATGCTACGCATAATGTCCGATTCTGGTTCTGGAAATTGGAATTGGTTCAATAAATTAACTGTAAATATATTAACCTTATCAATCCACTCTTCGCCAATATTGGGTAACTTTTTAAATCTAAAACCAGGATGTGAAGCGAACTCAAAATGCTCCCAATCATACCAATATTCCTTCGGTTTGCCCCATTGAAATAATCCAAATCCCGACTCGTCTATCTTGGTGATGTATCCATGAGTGTAATCCTCACGAAATCCCACCACAATCTGCTCACCTTTATGAAATAATGTGTTGAACCGTTTATAGTTAGACTGTGATAGCTTGTTCATTTACTCCTCTCCTATGCCGATTAACATTATTGGAATTAACATTAACCACATCCAATGCAAATTGTGGAATCTCAGGTAGGACTATATACTTATTTTTCGCTACTTGTTCTTTCCAAATTAGCGAGTCATCTTTAGGATAGTCTTTATTCCACCCTCTTGCTTCTACTTCCTTCCTGACCTTCTTGTTAAGAGGATAAACGTAACGATACATTTTACCTCTTATTCTCCTTATTCCTTTCTTTTTCATGAACTCAGGAGTTAGCCAGAATACCATATCCTTACCCACAAATTCGGCGTTTTCTTTACATAGTTGTCTTGTGGTTCTAGGATGAATCTTTTCTCCATCCGCTCCGATATAGACATCAGTCCAGAAGAATCCACCATAGTAGAAGTTACTAGCTTGATAAACATACCCTATCTTACCAACAATACCATCCGCTAATGTATAAAGTAACTTCTTATCGGTGTTCTCTTTCATCCACTTAATCAAGAGGGAAATGTACTGACTTTCTGTATTGCGTGGCATTTTATCATGAACACATAATTTGCCAAGTTCATAATAGTCTTGAGTTGTATACCCAGGGAACAGTTTATTTATAGTAGCTAACGGTTGAGTTCCCCATCCTAAAGTAACAACCCCAACAAACTCATCATCGTTAAATAACCCTAAATAATGCTTGGTTAATCTTGGCATTACTTTTGAATAGTGGTGAGCCTGAGTAAAGTCAATACATTCGACACTATCATATTCTCTTATACTAAACACTATCCAAATATTCCTTTATAATGTCCCCATGACAAGTTTGTGGTTTACAGAAGCAACCTAATCTCTTACCCTTCAAACGGGAAACCATGAGTTTAAACATGGGGTCTTCAAGTCTGCCTTTGAAGTAACTTCTATATTTCTCTATCACTTCTTCCCTTGTACCATCCTCACCTATCTTGAACGGGTTGCCAAAAGGAGAACCACGACCAATATAGATATAGTTCTTCTCTTTACATTTGTAGATATTAACTATTTCCGTTCCGTTGCACATATAAACCTTTTCTTACACTCCTTACAGAAGTCATAAAAACCACATCTGTGAGGTTCACCAATCACTTCTCCACGTCCACAAACTGTATACCTGATGAACTGTTTCTCAGTATCACCAAAAGTAGTAACTTCAACTTCTTCTTTAATACAATTATAACACACTTCGAACTGATTGTCAAGCCCCATTTAGACTAAACCATCTTTAATCCTCTGAATTCGTGGTAAACACCAACGTTCCTTCCAATGAGCAGACAACTCCTCAAATGTTTCGTGAGCATATGGTATCAACTCATCTGTTTCTCCCCTGAGAAATTCCCTAGAGTTCTCTGATAATGGGATAAAATAGACTCCTCTTTGGTTCTCAGTTTGCTGGATGTCCCAATATTTTGTAAGCTTCTGGAATCCCTTAACAACTCCATACGCCTCTCTAACTGAACCGTCCTCATTATAATAGATTTCAGAATGCTTTCCCTTATCCCGCTTATAATCCTCACGCATTTTGTCTTTAACTTCAAGAGGAACTAAAGCAATACTATGCCCCTTAGTTAACCCCAAATATTCATAACCCTTTAACCTATTATATACAGATGACTTACCAAATAAGCTCGTACAAGTCATTGCGGCTAATTTGTGTCCATATTTCTGTTCAAAATAATCCTGAATCTCTCTACTCTCGACTGAGAGAGCACATAACTTACCTGTCAAATATTGAGACATGGGTGGAGTGCTAACACAAAGGTGAACATTCATCAGATACTTCATCCTATCCCATTTATCTTTAGTAGTCCATCCAATATGCTTATCCCTAATCGGAATGGTCAAATCAGACATTAGAACTACCATACCTATGATATAGTCCGTTGTCTTATCTCTTACCAAAAAATGGACTCTCCTACCAACCGCACCAGAAAAAGCGAAACTGCTCACCGTCATCCTGCCATAAAATAGTAAATCTAACAGTTCTTTTTTACCGTCTGCCATCTGGATATAAGGTTGGATGTCCTCTATTTTTGGTTCATTAGCTTGAATTTCATCCCACTTTGGTTTTATTTTGCTTAACCTATCTGCATATTTTACTAGATAAGGTTGCTGTGCTTCAATTAACTTAGCTCGTAGCTCTTCTTTCGTAAATGTCAAGACATCCTCTCCTGCTCTTCCTGTGGTAAATCAGCCTTTAGTCCAACCTTGATATTAGGTTTTCTTTTTCTACCCGTTATCCCTCTGGACTCCGTTGTGTGAAAACCTGGACCTTTATAAATAGGAGTAAAGGTACTAAATAGTTTGCGTAAAGCGTCTTTACCACACGCAGGACAAGTTACACAAGGTTCATCATAAAACCCCTGTCTGACTTCAATTTTGTGTTCACACTCATCACATTTATACTCATAAATCGGCATTATTTCTGCATATCCTTCGGTTTTCTTCGTTGTGTATAACATTTGAATCGGTAAGGACATGTCTCACAAGTTTCATGTTTACCGCACTCAAAGATAATATCGTATTCTCCCTTAACCTTCAGCCACTCTTTACATCCCATCATATGTTCTATGAGGCACTCATAACAAAAGTATTTATGACAACCCCAACACTCACGTATTGTAGTTATCTTATGGCAACCCGCACACTTAACTGTAGTAGCACCAAAGATGTCACCTAAATCACCAGGTCTTCTGAATCTATCCCTGGCAACTAAGCCTTTTCTTGCTGAATCAGGAGAAAGAAAGTGTCTTTCAAATGTATCATAGTCAAAGATTGGTGGGTCACCTGTTGCCATTACCACTCCTTCTTTGCTTTAGGAAACCACTTCTCAAAGTCTTTCTGAGCCTTAGCCATCTCTTCATTCCACTTTTTCATGCTTGGGTGGTCATCACTAATCACTGTAATCTCGTTTAACCAGTTATCGTTATAAGTCCATTTACCCCAAAACCACCAATGTAATTTCCAGTAGACATCTTCTGTAATCCAAGCTCTTAGTTTATCCCAAACAATCTTGCGTAGTGGTACAAAGAAAGCCGCATCACGTTCGGTAGCATCGCTTGTCCACGCAAAGTGGGGGCAATGTTTAGTCCTACCGTTGCCTAGGCAGAACGGAGAAGGTACGTTTCTCCCACAAGGGTTATTACCATTCTCATCTTCCTTTCCAAAGCAATGACCTTCAACAACTACATAAGTCCAATGTTTCATCGTCTACTCCTAAAATAATATGGGTCATCCATTCCTGCTAGTCCTTGAAACTGACCGATTAAATCATCATAAGAACCTACCTCACACCCCCATTTGTCGAAACAGGGGATGTTGGGGAAATCTTCAGGGTAGTAAGCTAATCTAGTATTCTCTCGTATCTCAGAAATTACACCATTCTTAACACGAACAAAACCATTTTCACGGAGAAGAACAATGTACTCTGGTAAACCAAAATCGGGAACTGCATCACCAATTTTCTTAGTGACCATTTCACAGTTCCAAAGCTTTACCTGACTGCCTTTCGGTAGCATATCATAAACACCCATCTTTACCTCACTATTTCAAAGTAAGTAGACTTTTACCAAGTTCTTTTCGCATTGAGTTGACTTCATCAAGAAGTTCTTGCAGTAGTATTTCCCCACGTAGAAGTTGTTCTTCTGGTGGTACTGCAAGCAAGATTCCATCATTTATTGCCCAATTTTGATACTCTTCCCAAAGAGCTTTATATGCCGCTTCATAAGTAGCAGTTTCAAGAGCAGTTACACCAATGGTATTCTTCTTCTCATAGTAAGGGTCACTTAAAGCTTTACTAGCTTCGTAATATTCTTTGTCTTTTACTTCTTTTGCCGCAACTTGTTCCTCAGTTAAAGATTGATTAACTTCATACAATATTTCCATTTTACCTCCATTTTGGTAGCGGGAATGGGATTCGAACCCATGTTCTTCTCCTTATGAGGAAGATGACTTAGACCGCTTGTCCATCCCGCCCTAAAGTTCTGTGCTTCCCACATTTGCATCTTTGGTGTTTCCATCCCCGACTATCAATTACAATCGTATGATAACGATGGTGGTGTTTTTTAGGAGTTACCATCCACCAATAAGAACACTCTGCCATCGGAATTTGGCACTTATCACAGTTACCTGGCTCTGGACAGATGTTGTCTGGTTCATATTGCTCACAAGGTTTCTTTACCATTGGACACCAAAATAACAAAAAATCGGTTGTCCTTCTCGTACCTTGCCTTTACGGTAGCAACATCTTTGGTCTCTTCTATAACCCTATGTAAGAGATTACTCCCAATCTCAGGGTGTGTAAATTCCCTACCACGAAAGAAAATCTGAATCTTGACCTCATTTCGAGGTAAAAGTCTTCTTACTGCACGAAGTTTAGTTTGGAAGTCATGTTCAGCTATTTTGGGTCTTATTTGAATCTCTTTGACCTTTTTTGCCACCTAAATTCTTTACCATCCTATCATATAAGACACAAGTTAGTGCCTCTTGAGAATACAGAGCAACATCTTCATGCAGATACTCAATAGTCACTAGCTTATCTTTTTCTGTAAGTGTAGGTAGTGCTGTTCCTACTGCATCTGCACCAAAGCAATATAGCACGTCTCCTTGCGGATGTTTAAAATCATGCAAGAATTCATACTTAACATTCCCTGGAATTACTCCTCTGTGTTCTACAAAAACCCTCATCGCTGTTGGATAAATGACCGATGCTTCTTCTAGCTTTTCTATCAGACTAACAGTAACAGTACCAGATTGTACTCCCCCAAGGGTCTTGAGCAGTTCGTTTGTTCCAATCAAAAGCAACGCATCAAGCCCAAAGGCATACAACTGATTCACCCATCGTCCAAAGTCTGCTGAACGACCAGAAAATGGGTTTCGTTCATTTGACTCCCAATAACCTAATGCTCCAATCATTTTGAGCGTCCACAGGGATTTGAACCCTGACTACAACGTTGGAAGCGTTGTGTGCTAAACCGTTAAACACTACGGACGCATAACCACCTACCGAAAGAGAAGAGAGATTCTCGCCTAACACGAATACACAATTTATAATGGTACGCATACACGAGAAATCCGTCTGCTTCGCCTCTACACTAACGGGCTGTGACAGTGGTATAACATCTGTAGACATTTGTCCACACTGCAAAAATCACTGCTTCCCAATCAGCAGGCTTGGGAGAGAGGTGGGTTTTAGACCCACTCCCTCAGTTCTGCGATGTCCTTTTCGTCAAGACCAATACAGTCTAACTCAAGGTTCGTTCTCGCAATTGCCTGTCCGAGCTTTGTGTGAAGTCGGGACAGTTTCTTAATGGTCTCGTGGTTCAGGTCAAAGTCGAAGTTTGGTTTCATTTCAGCATCAGGTGTCTCTAATGACCTGTAAGACCATGCTTTTTGTGTTTCCAGTCCTCTGAGATGCGAAATCTCCGCACTCAGAGCTTTTTGTGCTTGCAGAGCTTGTGAAATTTTCATTTTTCCTCCGAATCTAATCCTCTAATTATATTATACCACATCAAGGGTTAGTTGTCAAGCCCTATTGTGGCATTAGAAAGAAAGGACACTCATATACTGGTGTAACTAAGTCACATTCTTTACACACAGCGAACAACAAATTAGCAGTTGTACAATTTTCCTCCGTGTCAGGTTTGAACCTACCGCAACTAAAACAGAGACAATGGTCTCTATGCTTTCCTTTTAAGTCCTTTCTAACCCATACGTTTACTCCGTGATGCTCATACTGTATAAATTTTTTCATTCTACCCTCATTATATCATAAGCCAAGTGATAAGTCAAGCCTTTTATGTGGCATTACGCATAGAAAAACATGGGAAACGGTACTCACATGTGTCACATGTATCTCCCAATGTCCTAGAACAGAGGGATAATGTAACAAAATCAAGAGTACCCTTACACTCTACGCAAGAATATTTTTCTTTACTCAAGAGCAAAGAGATTAGAGGAAGTACATCTTCTGTAAACATCACATGCTTACAATGAGGACACTTTACAAAAGCTTTAATTCCCGCACCACCTTTGATGAGATAACCTGCTTCGTCTGACTTAACCACGCTTGTAACACTCCGTACAAATATACTTTGCGGGTTTAATTTTTACTACTTTACCATTCTCGTCCACTTCACGAACTCTACGTAGAGTGAACTGAGTTTCACCACATTCAGAACAGCAGAGAACCTTTTGCATAAACATATTTAATGTAAGACTACTAGGGTCTATATCTGTCTTTCTTGGTTTTTCAAGTTTATCTATTGGCATTATTCCTCTCCTTTTACTACAATCTCTGTTTTCTTAGCACAAACATTTGATAATCCTAGTGGACAATTTTGACAATCGGGATTCTTGTTGAAACACCAATCCCGTCCGATGTACCATGCTGGCTTATCCAATATACCAGGATACTCTGGATACTCTGTACGTGCTACTTCAATAATGTGGTTTATATCATCTCGTTCTGCTAATCCAGAACGTAAGAACACTTGACGAATATGTTTATCATAAGACACATCAATTCCATTCTTATCGCTTACAGGAACATTACAGTCTCGAACAAGAATGTTCACTGCCATAGAAGCTTTCTTCTGACCAATTCCCTTAAACTCCAAGAACCTCTCGTACATTTGAACAGATGTTGGATAATCCATCCAGATATTCTCTGCCCAACCATTATACTTGTCTAGTAGTATCTGAGCATCTTGCTTAATGAACCGAGCCATGTTTCTCCAATATCTACAACCCACACCCTTCAAATCTTTAGCAAGGTCTTCAACATCTGCCTCTGCGATTAAGTCCATTCTGTCCCACTGCCAGAATAGGTTCTTTGGCATTGCCCATACTTTTTCAGCTTTCATTCCTTGGTCAAGAACAACAGCCATGAGATAACCATTTGGGTTATTCTTAGCTAGTAAAATCCCGTCCCATTGGTAGTCATCACCCTCAAGCAGAGAACCAAAACCTATTAAATAAGCTGTTACTTCCTTCACTTTACACCCTCAAATTATTTAAGTCTTCGTACATTTTTCTTATGGACTCTTCCCTATCGGTGTAAACCTTTTCTACTGCCAGTTCTACAACAGATATTCTGGTATCCATACTAACATCACTACCAAGTTCGGTATAAGGTATTCCATGTAAGTCAAGGAAACCTTTAATTTGTGTGTCCAATTTGCCAATCCTATCCCAATCCTGTGCTCTCACATCATCTTTAACCGTCTCTCTGAATGGACGCAATAAAAAGATTAAGTCGTACCTATCTTCTATGATTGTTAAAGTCTTGTTGTATAAGTAGGTAAGCATGTCCCTATCTTTATCATCTTTCACCAAATCAATAGCGTAAACATAAGATAAGATAATCGGACAATCCGTATACATTATTTGTGTGCTCTGAGAACACATCTCTTCTTCACGTTCGTATTGAGTGTAGAACACGAAGAACTGCTCTGCCACTGTATTAGGTCTTAACCCATACTTTGTAATGTAGTCCCTAGCATACTCATGAATAAGTGCTGGAACATAGCCCTTTAAATTTAACCTTGCTGACACAACCTTAGCTAGTGTCGTTTTACCTGAGTCTGGTGCTCCTACAAATGCTACTCGAATCATACTCTGATAACCTTCTTTCCTTTCCTTAATACAATTTCAATGTTTCTCAAATCCCTACCCTGAAAGTAAGCTACTACGTGTCCTTTATGAACCATAGGTAAAGAAATGACGAATGTTTGAAGATGAAACTTTAATTTGTACCTATGAACATGCCCGCTAATGTAAATCTTTGGAACGAGATAATTTAACATCTCTTCGAGAACAGGTTCTCCCACACCCTCAAATAGTCCAGTTGGAGGTTGGTGTGTAACTAAGATGTCAATATCGTTCAAATGCGACAAATAGAGAACTTCACGGAATGAGATATTGTTTACTTGTTCTTTCAAGAATGTTCTGGATTTAAGCATTCCATTTAGTGCCGCTACCTGTATTCCATTTATATTCTGAACAATTTCAAGAGGGTTGAAGAACTCTACATTATCATGGTTGCCACGAACAAAATATCCATTGCTCCGTTTCTCGATTAGTGAGATATTTCGTGGTGTTACATCATTTAGAGTACCAACGTCCCCCACTGATATGAAGAAATCAAATGGTTCTTCAGCCGTTAGAACAGCATCCAACTTCTCAAAATCACCATGACAATCTCCAATCAGTACCACCTTATTACGTTGTAGAAGCTTGGCACATAGTTGCTTTGCTTCCTCTAAGTTCTCTGATGCCCACGCTACACACTCCTTACAGAATGTTATATAGCAATCATCAGTATCCGCAGTAAGGTCAAATTTACAGAGAACCAGACCTTCAAACTTCTTCCCGCACCGTTTGCAAGTCCATCTGTCCCTCTGTTTTATCCTTTCCTCTCTTTGTATCATATTCTTCCCTAAAGTTAAAAATGTTTATCCCTTTTATTGGACGACCTGATTTGATTACTTTCCAACAAAATTTTATCTCATCAGGAGCAAGCTCCCTACCCATTCTAGCTTCAACTTCTTTAATAATTTTCTCATCTTGATACTCAGCACCTAAATAGTTAGAAATTTTCTTGGCAATCTTGTTAACTTTGTTATTAATTGCACTCTTTTTCTTCCCCACAACTTTAGCAATTTCACTATTATGAGCTTGGTCAATAGTAAGTTGAAGAATAATACGCTCTTCCTCGCTGAACTCACCACTCTCAATGAGAGTTTTTATCGCTGTGTCCAAGTCAAGTCTAGAACTATCATCCACGTTATAGTAGTTCTTCAATAATACTTTAACGAGTGCTGACATAATTTTATGACCAACTTCTCCCAATTTTCCTTTCCTTACCTAGACAGTGTTCAATGAAATAACAACTAGCACAATTCCTGCCTAAATTCCTAACAAAGATTTTACCTTTTAACCTTTTCTCAATCTTTGAAACTTCCTCATGTAGAAGCTCAAAATCCTCTTCGGTACGCTTTGTTTTCATATCCTTCATAGTACCAAGATGTCTTAAAACAAGACCAGTCTCTTCCCTGCCAAACAATTGCCTAAAAGCATAACTGTACATCGTAAACTGTAAATCGAGGTCTAGTTTTGCTTGAGTTGGTTTAACACCAGTCTTGTAGTCAATAACTCTATCTTTAGCGTCTATTTGGTCAAGGACTCCTATAACAACATGATTTCCAAGCATTACAGCTTTGTCTCGACCAAAAAAGTATTCTAGCATTTTAGGTGGTTTTTTAGCCTTTGCTACAAAGGTATCATAGTAATCAAGTAGCATTTGTTGCCCATCTTTAAACTTCTTCAAATACTCATTATCATAAGCAAAAACTATATCTTTACTAGATGCTAACGCTACCCATTCACTTTTAAATAATTTTGCCCAATCATCTCTAGGAAGGTCATTTTCGTAAGCGGTCTTTATTGCTCTATGAACAGCAGTCCCATATACTGAAGCTGACGATTCCCTGATAGGAACTCTTTCGATGTATCTCAAGTAGTAACTATATTCACATTCCATAAGGGAATGCAACATAGTGTAGCTGATTTCCATATATTACTCCTCTTCTGAAAAGAAACTCTTATCAGGTTTGCCAGTAATCTGATGATAACTGTCAGTCCTATATAGCTCCTTCTTTGCTTTCCATGCCTCGATTTTCCCCCATAACATCCTTACCGCTTTTTTTCTATCGTGGATTTGTTCCATTAAAGCATCCATTACTTTCTGCTCTTCTTCATTATTACCTAGAACCTTAACACAATCAAGCTCTCTGGTTTTTGCCCCACGATTTATAGCTGTACGAACATTGGTAGCAACTTTCTTGCTATATTCGTACTCCATCTTGTTTAGTTCATCTTGTATATCTGCAAGATTATCAACAATTTTTATAAATTCCTCAACATCTGGTCTCTCTGGTAACATTACTTCACCTCTCCATAAACTCTTCGACCATCCGTTTTACCCTCATTAACTTTACGTGCATACATAAATCTGAAAGCATCCCACAATGTAGCTTCGCTACGTATATAAGGTCTATCTTTAGATAAGTCCCAAAGTTCTTCGCAAGCTTCAACCCAAAGGTCACTAAGCGTCTCCATTTTCTTCAATCTCCTCTTCACCTTCAACAATTTCAACTGCTACTTGGGATTGCGTAGCTTTCTCATAAAGGTCATCTCTAAGTGCTGAGTTGTTCTTCAATTCTTTAGAAAAGTTGTCTAATCCTTGAAACTTGACTTCCTCAGTTCCATTATCGTAAGAATACCATGACCCCGCTTTTTTCACGATACCTGCTTTCTCACAAATACCAATAATGTCACGGTCAATGTCAATTCCTTTACCATGCTCCATATGGAGAGTAGTAGTTCCCCAAGGAATGACTTCCCACTCTTTGCCTTTGCTGACTGTTACTTTGCTATCAATAGCTCCTGTAGCTCTATCTTCAGAACCCCACATCGAGATTTTGATGTCTGTGTAATATTGCAAAGCCATCCCACCAGAAGGTTTTAAACCAGAGGTAAACTTACCAATATTAGACCTAAGCTGATTAACTGTAACAAATAAGGCTTGCTTTCTTCTGATAGGGTGTTGTAGTTGCTCTACGAAGTAACCAACAGTTCTAGCTTTTGCCCCAAGACTTGGACCTTTGTCTATGTTCTCGGTGGGTTGTTTCTTTTCTATGTTAGCTTTCGGAACAGCCGCAGTAATAGAGTCCATAACTACTACTTTCAAATCATAGTTCCGAAATCCCTCAATACACATATTAAAGATTTCCTCAGCGAAGTCACCTGAGACTTTGTGCCATTTGTCACTGGTAATATCAACCCCACATGCTTGAGCGTACTGTTCGCTATATCCTTCCAGACCAATATACAGAGTAGGGTATCCCAATTTTACTGCTTGTCCAGCAATATGATATGCAAGAGTTGTCTTTCCAGCACTCTCTGGACCATAAATCTGAACAATCGCTCCACCTGGAAGTCCACCACCAAGAACACGGTCTAGTGATGGAATACCTACAGGTAGTCTCCACGTTGTCTTGCCTTCAGGAACAAATATTTTATCTGTCTTTTTTAAGACTGCATCTACTAATTCTTTTATTT
>Ga0180438_10007723_pt1 | contig 13903 bp, 11 predicted proteins | sample SS_ome_12_FD_132455 | JGI IMG/M metagenome (GOLD analysis project Ga0180438, IMG submission 132455) | Hypersaline lake sediment archaeal communities from the Salton Sea, California, USA - SS_3_D_2 metaG | ecosystem: Environmental > Aquatic > Non-marine Saline and Alkaline > Hypersaline >... | reverse complement strand
TCATGTCTCGTTCATCTTTTTTCGCTGGCGGTCACTTCGCGAACCGAAAGTAAATGACATCTCCGTCCTCGACAGTATAATCTTTTCCTTCGAGGCGGATCGCTGCCTTTTCCTTGGCATTTTGGAAAGAACCAAAGTGACAAAGATCCTCCCAACCGATGACCTCGGCCCGTATAAATCCCCTCTCGATGTCCGAGTGGATGATACCGGCAGCTTGTAGCGCAGGCGTGTCTTTCGGGATCGTCCACGCTTTGACCTCTTCTTTTCCGATGGAAAAAAAAGTGATCACATCCAGAAGCTTGTAAGAAGACCTTAAAAACTTCGTTGCACTGAGCTCCTTGAATCCGTATTCTTCGAGGAATATCTCCTTCTCTTCCTCATCGAGTTCGAGGATCTCCATTTCGATCTTTCCGCAAAAGGCAAGGGTGGCAGTCCCTTTTTTGTCCGACGGAAAGATCTTTTCCGGAGTTTCTATGAGGCTTATCTCTTTTTCGTCAACGTTGATCATGTGAAAAAGGGGCTTTTGGCTGAGAAAGGCAAAGCTTCGGAAAGCCTTCTCTTCAGGAGGGGATAGACTGAGCTCACGGATGGCTTTTCCCTCAGAGAGTTTTGAATGGAGCGAGGTGAGCCATCCCATTTCCTTCTCTCCGTCGGGATTCTTCCCCCCTTTGAGCTCTTTTTTGAGCTTTTCCATCCGGGACTCGACCGATAGAAGATCGGCGAGAATGATCTCTTCGTCCATAGTGCGAATATCTTTGGGCGCATCGATCTCGCCTTGAGCGTGAGGGATGCTTTCATCGATGAAATTGCGTACCACATGCGCCAGTCCGTCGGCCTTTCTCAGATAGTTCAAATAGGATTCGTTTTTTACCTCGCCGTAGGATATACCTGCCAGGTCGATGAAATCCACTGTTGCCGGTTTCTTCTCTTTGTCGGGATATAGGTTCGCGATTTTGTCCAGCCTTGGATCAGGCACAGGGCATGTCCTGAGGTTTGGTTCTTTCTTTCCGCTTGGGTATGTTTGGACCTCGATATGGGCGCCGGTCAGCAGGTTGAAAAGCGTGGTCTTTCCCGTTTTGGGATAGCCGAAGATCGTAAAATTCATACCTTTAAAATAGTCGCTCCAGCCCGAAACGTCAAACCACAAAATGGGGACAGGCTACTTTTTACGGAGGTAATTATAAAAGTAGCCTGTCGCCTTTTTCTGCGAACAGTCCCTAAATCCAAAATATCGGGTCTCACACATTGGGCTCAGAGTGGAATGAGGTTGATTATTAGCCAAAATACTTTATAATAATCCTCTTTATAATCTCTAGGTGATGAAGAAATAACTGGGTGAATATTTATGAAAAAAAGCAAAGCCATAACAATGCTCTTGAGGTTGCCGTTTATGACAGTGACCATAGGGGCAGTCCTTCTGGGGACGGCTTTCGCCACTTGGTCGACGGGGCGGTTCCATCTCGGATTTTTTATCCTGGCTCTGTTAGGAGCCTGTTTTTTTCACATCGCTACGAATGTGGCCAATGACTATTTTGATTTCAAGAGTGGTAACGACGCCGCCAACCTCAGCGGAACGGCACCATTTTCTGGAGGAAGCCGGATGCTCGTTGAGGGCTTCGTTTCGCCTCGAGAAGCGCTTTCAGTCTCCATTCTCTTTGCGGCTGCTGGTTCGATCATCGGGCTCTACTTGAATCATATCTCACCGGGAAATGTCATTCTGATCATCGGGATCCTCGCACTCCTCTTTATATATGGCTACAATGGATTTCCTTTCCGTTTGGTGAACAAGGGATTGGGGGAGATCGCCATTTTTTTATCGTGGGGCCCCCTGATCGTATTGGGTGCCTATTATGTTCAGGCCGGGAGTTTCCAATCGTACTGGCCGCTGGTTGCGTCTGTGCCTTCAGGTATTATGACCACACTGGTTCTTCTTATCAATGAATTCGCCGACCACGAAGCGGATCGATCTGTTGGCCGGAAGACCTGGGTGATCCTTTTTGGATTCTCAAAAAGTCTCTTTATCTATTTATTCCTCGCTCTGACTTGCTATGTGATCGTTGGGATCGGGGTCTTCTTCGGGGGGTGGCCCCTCTGGTCGCTCCTGGTCGTGATCTCGCTCCCGCTTCCCTTTAAAGCTTTTCAGGCCGCCAGGAAAAACCTGGAGCATTGGGGCGACTTTCTCGCCGCTGTCAAAGCAACCATATTGATGAATTTTGTGTTTTTGGTTATATTAAGTGTTTCATTCTGGATCTAACATGGAAAAAAAGAAAAAAGAGAAGAAACCACGAGAAAAAGGTATTTTCCGTGAATATTTCGAACTGATCGCCGAAACAGCCATATTTGTCTTTTTCGTGATGACTTTTGTGGTCCAGGCCTTCCAGATCCCCACAGGATCGATGGAGCCCACACTCCTCATCGGCGATTTCCTTCTGGTCAACAAAATGGCTTATGCCAAGCCCTATTTCGGATGGGAAAAAATAATCCTGCCACAAAAGGACATCGAACGGCATGACATCATCGTTTTTAAATACCCGAGAGAAATGCAGAAGGACTTTGTGAAACGGGTGATCGCCCTGGAGGGTGAGAAGGTGGAGATCAAGGATAAACAAGTTTATGTGAACGATAAGCCTATCGCAGAGAACTACAAGGTGCACGTGGACAATCAAGTCATAAAAAACAGCGAGTACTATCAGTATGATGATGCCATCCGGGATAATTTCGGTCCGATGGAAGTGCCCGCCGGACATTGTTTAGCCCTGGGCGATAATCGTGACAACAGCTATGACAGCCGCTACTGGGGTTTTCTGCCCCTCAGCTACATCAAGGGACGTCCCTGGGTTATCTATTTCTCATACGACGCCGAAAAGGATGCCTGGCAGAAAACGAGCTTCCGGGAACGTCTGGAAAAATTCGCTCGGTTTATCCCCAAGGCACGCTGGGGCCGGCTCTTAAGAATAATCCACTAACTTTCTGAATTATTCATAAAATTTGCCGACACATCGAGTATTGGAGCTTATTGTCATCACAAAAGGCGTTTCGATCTAGAATCTGAAGCTCAATGAAATATTCGGAATGACCACAGACATTCTATGCTCGCCCGGCATGGCATATGCCCAGTCCGGGTCGGGAAAAGGATCACCCAGAGTCTTTTCAAGGGGGATGTTCCTTTCGTTCCCGTTCCAATATTCGAGACCCACATCGAACTGCAAGTTCTTCCGGCTGTAGCCGATCCCACAAGTCAAAACGTCGAAGTCAAAGCTGGGAAGCAGTATATTCAATGTTCTGTCCGGGGTTGGTGACGGATTCCGGCTATACCCCCCACGCACGGCCAGGGATTTATGCCTGTATTCGGCTCCGAACCTGAGCTGGAGAGTGTCCTCCCAGAACATCGGCCTCAGAGGATGGATCATGAGCTTCCAGAACGTATCCTTGTAGTCGGTCAAGATGTAAGCCCCGAATCCAACATCAATGTCGCCCGTTCCATAAGGTATAACTTTTGTCCGAGACCATTGTGTGAATTGGATGTCAGCGGTGACGGTCAAATTCTCAATGGGAGAGATGGCGATGCCTGCTGACAGCCACATAGGCCAAATGACCTCCCGTTCAAGATCGGTAGTCCCGACGCTATCGTGTCCTCCCATTATAAAACCCAGAGTCGGAAGGTTCGAGATACTGGCTTCTCCGCTGAAGTTGATCCTGCTGGCCGTTCTAAAAGTCGCCCCCAAACTGAGAATCTTGTTGGGCCTTGCCAGAACTCCAAAAGTGGCGCCATATCCCCATCCATCCATGCTTTCCTCATACTGCCCCAGGTCGATCACCATGTTTTGAACGGGATTCACAACACCGGCATATCCGGCGGCATCGAACATACCGTAGTTTATGTTCAAGGCAGCACCGATGGAAAGAATGTCCTTTATTGTGAATGCAATTCCAGGCGCGATCGTTACCACACCAACTTGGCTTTGCCAATCGATGTCGGGATTCCAATTCGAGATGCCTGAAAGGTCTGCTCCATGCCATTTCACTCCCGATGCTGAAGGCGTATATACGCCTATCCCGGCCACCAGATTTTTGCCGACCGGATGATAGTACGCGAGCATCCCTCCGGGATAGAGCCTGCTTTCAGTCTTGGCATCCGCTATAGGAATTTCCATGGGAGGCCCCGATAAACTCAATCGATAGGAGCCGTCGGGAATAAATGCTGACCCATAGAAGCCGAAATGCTTCTGTCGGAAGAATCCCATCCCAGCAGGATTCCAGTAGATCGCGCTGAAATCATCGGCAAGCCCGGTGAATGCACCACCCATGGACAGTGCTCTTGTGCCAAGGCTGTTCAAATTCAAGCCGTTTCCCAGTAGTGCCGAACATGCGAACATATAAAAAATCAACGAAGCCACACAAATTTTTATGCACGTCATCGTAATTTTCTTTGACCTCCTGGCAAATGATTCGCATGAATCGTGCCATTTCAAAGATATTAGATCTTCTTATTTTGCAGCAGGTTAGGAGTGTTCAAAAAGCAGGCACCAATGGTAAATTCGCAATTTTGAATAATTAGGAATAAACATTCGCTATTTTGGATTTTAGATCGGAGCGAGTGAATCCGGATTTCTCAATTCATTTGACGGAGATGCGGCTCTATTCATCCGGACCTTTGATCTCGACCTCTTCGTAGGATGTGATGTAGAGGACGGGGTTTTCGACTTTGAAGCCTTCCAAGAATATCGAGCTGTTGACAACGCCATCCATATCCTTGCCTACGGGAAGTTCGAGATAATTGAGGAGTGTCGGGGCGATATCGATGAGACGCATCTCTTCGATGTGTCTACCGCGAGTGATGTCTTTTCCGTAATAAAAGATAACGCCCTCAGGACCGTTTTCATGGTAAGCCGAGATATCTTTATCTCCGAATAACCAGTTCACCATCCGTTTCCAGATCGGAAGAGGTTCGATCCCGTGGGGAGAGTAGACGACGAGAAGCTCGTCCTCTTTCATGCTGGCCAAATTTTTGCCTATGATCTGGTCGTAAAGCTTGTAATAATTTTCGATCACAGTGCTGAATTTGGAGATCTCCTCCTGGTCCATATCACCGAATAAGTCTGGAAAGTTGTATTTGTAAAAATAGGATTCTGCGAGATTTAGTCCATTCAAGAGCAGATAGGAAAGCTGCGGTAGAGCTTCATTTCTTTTTTGAGTGAATTTTTCTTCGCACACAATGTCCGAGAGAAGTGCGTGCCGAAGATTGTCCAGGATGGGGATGTTCTCGAATTTGTAGTCCTTGTAGAGTCTGTTGAAAACAGATTCGGTGTTTTCCGATAAGTCTTTGACTTCGACACAATACGGACGGTCTTCCTTAATAAAAGTGATCTCGTTGTCGCTAAAGATCTCCCAGATGTCTTTGATTAACTGTGGAGGTTTATACGGGCGCGATGTGAGGAAGCCCAATCTTTCGATCTGTCGGTAGAGGATGTAGCGGGGGACAACATGGATTTTCTTTTCAAGATGGCGAAGCTCGTACTGGACGGGGGAGAGTTGAAGATGTTGGGCGGGCAGCTTTCCGGTGTTAAAAGATGCGTTGAGAATCACCGGCTCATTAGGTGAAAAATTCGTGAGGGGTCCCCAGCTTCCCTCCTCCATGAGCCAGGCGAAATTTGGGAGCTTTTCTTCATTGACGAGGGGGATGATGAAATCGAAACTCATCCCTCGCATACCGATGATGGTGATTCTCTTATCGATCTCTTTGGCTTCGAGCCTTGCCACTTTTTCATGAGTGGGTCGAGGAGGGAAGGTCGTTCTCAAGTGAACTGTATAGGTCATGCTTGCCGAAAGACAGAGGAAATAAACCAATAGAAATAGAAAGCTCTTTTTGTAATAGAGGTACCCATAAAAAAGAAGAAATCCGATGATGATGGTGAACGCCAGGACGATGAACTGGGTCCGGAGGATCGATTCGACTTCTGGAGTAAAAAACGTGCGGAAGTGCTTAAAATTTTCCCAGAATAAAACCAGGAAGAGTATAAGAATCAGCGTGGAACTGATCATCAAAAACGAGGGAGAGATCAGCTTTATCTTAAAATTCCTTCCGGAGAAGAACTGGATTATAAAAAACAGAAAAGTGCCTAGCAAAGCTATGATAATTCCATAAACCACTGCGTTGAAAAGAGTTAGCTGTCCGAGGAAAAGGAGCTCAAAATCGATGTCGACGTTCAAGGTCAAGATCAGCAGCGCGACGAGACCGCTGAAAAAGAGGCCACTCACGAGCGAGTTTATGAGCGCTTTTAAAAATTTCATCGACAAAAACTTAGCATGATTTCTTGTGGCCGTCAATCTCATATATTTGGGAAACCTTCCCTTTTGAGTTTGTAAGTTGACCTTGATAATTGTTTAACATAAGATAGACGAAAATGGATCGACCAGTTATCGGTTTATTGACGGATTTTGGCACCGAGGATTACTTCGTCGCATCGCTAAAGGGCGTCATCGCCCGGATCAATCCAGAGGCGTGTGTCATCGACTTAAGCCACCAGGTGCCCTCATTCAATGTGACCTCAGGCAGCTTTATGCTGTATGCGGCTTACAGATGTTTTCCACTGAAAACGATATTCTTAGCTGTGGTCGATCCCGGGGTGGGAACTTCTCGGAAGATTCTATGTGCAGAAACGGAAAGATATTTTTTCGTCGGACCGGATAACGGCGTGCTGAGTTTGGCTCTGGAGGCAGAGACGGTCAACCAGATCAGAGAAGTGACGGAAGAAGAATATTTTCTTCCCCATTTGACTCACACGTTCGAGGCAAGGGATAAAATGGCACCCGTAGCAGCGTGGCTTTCCAAGGGGACGCCCTGCGAAAAATTCGGCCCGAAGATCGTCTCCTATAATAAATTGGATATGTGCAAGCCCAAAGGAGAGGGAAATAGCCTGGTCGGCAGAATATTGCACATCGACAAATTCGGAAATATGATCACCAACATCCCAGCGGAGATGCTTACGCAAAAATGGACAATATCCAGCGGCCACAGGGTTAGACTTAGGATGATCGGGGGATCCGAAGTCGCGACTCCGGAGCTCAGAGGGATGGATACTCTGTTCCGAAAGACCTACGAGGAGGCTGAAAAAGGTGAGGTGTTGTGTCTTTCAGGATCTCTCGGATTCCTCGAGATCGCAATCCGTGAAGGTTCGGCCTTTGAGAGGCTCAAGGCGAAAGTGGGGGATGGGATCGTTTTAAGTGTGATAAGTGAAACCGGAAATGTATAGGATAATGGATTGAATTTATTCCAAATTGTAGGGACCGTTGGAAAAACGGCCCTAAAATGAGTGACATTATTGATCCGCACCTTTTTACAGTGTTGCCTTCGGTGACTTTGGAAGTGAGATGGACTACATAGAAGGCACCGTCGAATCGATCGTGTATTACAGTCCGGATACGGGGTATCACATCTGCAAATTTTTGCTGGAAGACAAACGGACAATGACGATCATCGGAAATTTCCCACCCCTCTCCGCCGGCGAAGTGCTCAAGATCAAGGGGAAGTGGGAGCTCAATCCCAAGTTCGGAAAGCAGTTCAGGGTGGAGAACTATGTGCCAGTTATGCCATCCTCGGCACAGGGGATCGAAAAATTTCTTTCCTCCGGATTGATCAACGGCATCGGTCCTGTGCTCGCCAAAAGGATCGTCAGCCAGTTCGGAGCGGACACCATCGATATTCTCACCAAAGATCCGGCAAAAATGCTTCAGGTCGAAGGCATCGGCGCCGTCAAACTCAAAGAGATAAAAAAGTCGTGGTCCGAGCACGAAGACATCCGTGAGCTCATTATATTTCTCCAGGATCACAATATCACTACCAGCCTTGCAACAAAAATTTACAGACAGTACGGGGATAAATCATTCCATGTGTTGAAAACTAATCCCTACCAGGCATGTCACGATATCTGGGGCGTCGGATTCAAGACCGCTGACCAGATCGCGTTGAAGCTGGGCTTGAGTCCCACATCCCCCGAAAGAATCAAAGCGTATATCTCTTATCTCCTCGAGAAGGATACAGAGCAAGGGCATGTCTTCTCTTACCAGAGGGATGTCGTCAAGGCGGCTAACAATGAGCTTGGGGTCGATTCCCAACAGATCGAAGATGCGATCGCGTCTCTCGAGGAGCAGAACTTGATCATCGCCGAGGAGATCGATTCCGGCAGAGCGCTCTACCTTCCTTTTTTCCACCAGGCGCAGGAGGAGGTGGCTCGGGCTATTCATAAACTGGCGCATTTTCCTTTTATGACTCCAAAATTCGATGTCAACAAAACCATACAGGATGTCGAAAAGGAAATGAGGATCATCTTTTCAGACGCCCAGAGGCTAGCTATTCGGGAGAGTTTCTACAAAAAGATCTTGGTGATCACCGGGGGGCCCGGGACTGGAAAGACCACGATCATCAAGGCCGTCGTGGATATTTTCCGCCAATGGGGGCGGACGGTTTTGCTCGCTGCGCCTACGGGGAGGGCAGCTAAAAGGCTTGCAGAAGCCACACACAAGGAAGCTAAAACCATTCACCGGACGCTCGAGTTCACGCCCAAAGTCGGTCAATTTCGGAAAAATGAACGTTCCCCTCTGAGGGGGGATTCCTTGATCATTGATGAGTTCTCCATGGTCGACCTTCCTCTAATGCACTATTTGCTGAAAGCTGTTCCTCCCACGATGCGTCTGATCCTAGTGGGGGATAAGGATCAGCTTCCGTCGGTGGGGCCGGGGAATCTTCTCAGGGATATCATCGAATCCGGATCGGTCAGGGTCGTACGGCTGAACCAGATCTTCCGACAGGAGAAAGACAGCCTCATCGTCTCCAACGCACACCGTATCAACCAGGGGAAAAAGCTGATCTACCCCGAAAAGGGAGATAAAGAGTCGGATTTTTATTTCATCGCCCAAGAAGACGAGCACAAAGCGTTCAACACGATCATAAACCTGTGTGCAGATAATATCCCCGAGAAACTCGGCCTCGACCCACTGTCGCCGCAGATCCAGGTGATCAGTCCTATGTACAGGGGCGTCGTCGGAGTGGATAACCTGAACATCGCCCTGCAAAAGAAGTTGAATCCCGGTCATGGAGGATTGAAGACTGGAAACCGAGAGATCCGGATCAACGACAAGATGATGCAGATCCGGAACAACTACGACAAAGAGGTTTTTAACGGAGATATCGGCACTGTCGTCGAGATAGACGGAGGGGCCTATCGTGTGGCTGTGGATTTTGACGGAAGAGTTTTACTCTATCAGCGGGAGGACTTGAATGAAATCACTCACGCTTATGCCATTTCGGTCCACAAATCCCAGGGCAGTGAATACCAGGCCGTTGTGATCCCATTGTTGACACAGCACTATATCATGCTCCAACGGAATCTCTTTTACACGGCTTTGACTCGGGCCAAACGGCTGAGCTGTATCGTGGGCTCATACAAGGCGCTCTATATCGCCATCAAAAACGATAAACCCATAAAACGGAACTGCCATCTCAAACAAAAACTTATGGCCATCGAACATGCTTCATCTAAAAAACCTTAAAAAGAAAAAAAAACGAAAAGTAAACCTGAGTGCGGTCTGCGGGATGGATCGCCTGAAAAATGGGGAGAGGTTTGGATTTCCGGACGCAAAAAAGGACCTGGCCCCGATATGGATATATCTCGGGCAGGAACTCCACCTTGAGCTGAATGATGCAGGCCCATTCCCCGAATGAACCATTCGGGAAAGGGCTACGGCTTTATATAAAAATATTAAGGAGGTGTCGATGCGAAAGCTATCCCGTATGAACTCTCTGCTGGGATGCGTGTTCATCGTCTTGGTGACGGCGTTGATTGCGGAGACTCTAATGGTTAAAGTGCAAACCACACATTTACGGAAAGAACCCAAATTCTATGCGTCCACGATCACGGTGCTCAGAGCCGGTGAGGTCGTCGAGACAATGAGCGCGGCAGATGGTTGGTACCAGGTAAAAACCGCTAAAGGGACAGTGGGTTGGCTGCATTCCAGTGCCGTCCAAACAGGATCATTCAATCTTACGGCTACAGACAGGACTCTCGCAGCTAAAGCCACAGCGGATGAGATCGCCCTTGCGGGCAAGGGCTTCAACAAACAGGTGGAGGAGAGCTACAAAACTAAAAACAGCAACGCCAATTTTGCCGCGGTGGACAGAATGCTGAAGGTCAAAGTCTCAAGAGATCAACTTCTCAAGTTCCTCAAAGAGGGAATGCTGGGGATATACGGAGGACGGCCATGAGTCAATCACAAAAAATACGGATAGGAACCTGTGCCCTTCTGATTTTTGTGCTTATGAGCTGCGCAACTCTCGAGCAGCAGATCGATGCCATCTCTCCCGTTAAAGTGAGCGATGCGGAGACTGCTGTCAAGGTGGGAAAAACTCTGAGGGACAGTTTTCGAGATATCACTGAAGAGGAAGAATATTATATCGGCCGGGCGGTGTCGGCGCTCATCCTATCAAAATATGCTGTCTATAACGATAACAGGTTGACGCAGTATATCAACACGGTAGGACAGGCCGTTGTCGTTCACAGCGACCGGCCGGAGATCTATGCGGGCTATCATTTCCTTATCCTCGATACGGATGAGGTGAATGCTCTTGCGGCGCCGGGAGGATTTATCTTCATCACCAAGGGACTTCTCAAACGATGCCGGGACGAAGAGACGATCGGTGCCATCCTGGCTCATGAAGTGGGCCATGTGGCCGCCAAACATGGATTGCAATCGATCAAAAAGTCGAGGCTGCTGGATGCCTTCGTCCTCATTGGACAGGAGGCGAGCAAAAGATACGGCCCCCAGGAGTTGGCTCAGCTGACCTCGATATTCGAGGATGTGCTGGCCGATATTGTCGAAAAACTCGTTGAACGGGGTTATGACCGGAAGTTCGAGCATGAAGCGGATAAACTGGGAGTCGAAGTATCGGCGAATACGGGATACGATCCCAACGGACTCGTCGATTTTCTCCAAACGATGGTGGACGATAGCGCAGGCCAGACGGGGAAGGGCTGGTTCAAAACACACCCCTCAGCCAAGGACAGGATGGACCGGGTGCAGAAACAGATCGGAGGCATGGAAGCGATCCCCGAAGTTCCCTCCGTCCGCACATCCCGATTCCAGCAGGCTGTGCAGTCCGTCAAATGACAGATGCGAAGATGTGAGTTTTATCGGATGTATTTTTGAGCGCACAAAAATAAAAAATTCGATAGGATAAATGAAGAAGAAGCTAGTCCGTGGCTTGGTCATCGGTGGCGTTGTCTGGGTTTTGGTGGTTGTATTGTATAAGACACATGTTTTTCAGACGCTCGAATGGCAATCCTGGGATCTGCGACTGCGCCTTTTTTCCGATTCCGCCGAAGCCAGCGAGGATATCGTCCTATTCCTTGTCGACCAGCAGAGCCTCGATGTCTATGAGAAGGAGATGGGTCTTTCCTGGCCGTGGCCCCGACAGATGTATTCTGCTCTCATCCGGTATTGTATGCGCGGAGAGGCCAAAGCGCTGGTCTTGGATTTTGTCCTTTCCGAAGGATCTATTTACGGTGTAGAGGATGACCGGGATTTGGCCGAAACCATGGACAAATCCGGGAATGTGTTCCTCCCCTTTTTCCTGAGCAAGCATGAGACAGAAACGACAGAAGACGTATTGGCATCGCTCGGGCGGTTCTCTATGGACCCATCTCAAGTTCCATCCGACTATCTACACCCCATGAAGTCGGCTTCGCTTCCCCTGGACATTCTTTTCCATAGCGCACACGGAGCCGGGAACGCGGGATTCCCGCCGGATCGTGACAGCATCTACCGGCGCATACCTTTAGTCTTCGGATTGGACAGCCTTGTACTTCCCGCACTGCCTCTGGCTCTTGTTAATGATGTCGGCGAGGACCGTGACCTTTCCGATATCCCTCTTGACCGGTCGGGCAAGATGATCATCCGCTACTACGGGCCCACGGGCACGTACGACAGCTTCTCTATAGCGGCGATCATCAATTCCTTCGCCCGAATGGAAGAGGGGAGAGCGCCACAGATCGCACCCGAAGCCTTTAAAGACAAAATAATCATTGTGGGCGCGAGCGCACCCGGACTTCTCGATCTTCGCCCCACTCCCTTCAGTGCCGTATGTCCGGGCGCCGAGATTCAGGCCACGGTAATCGATAATCTTCTCGAGGGCGATTTCATCCGCCTTCCATCGACGGCTTTCGTTTTTCTCTGGATCGCGTTTCTGGCACTGCTCTGTGGGATTGTCACGACCTTGATTACGAAGATGTGGAAGATCGTCGGGGTCGGAGTCCTCTTTTTTGCCCTTCCTGCGGCACTTTCGGTGATTTCCTTTCTGAAGGGGTTTTGGATGGAGCTTGTTGGTCCCGAGGTCGCCGTCCTCTTGAGTTTTGTAGCCGCGAACGTCCTGAACTATGGGTTCGAGGGTAGAGAGCGGCGGTTTCTCAAAAGCATCTTCCGCCATTATCTCAGTCCCGACGTTATCGAGAGGATCATCGCAGACCCGTCGCTTCTGCGGTTGGGCGGGGAGCGACGGGAGATCACATCCTTTTTCTCCGACGTGGCCGGATTCACTTCCATTTCGGAGTCCTTATCACCGGAGGATCTCGTGCAGCTTTTGAATGCGTATCTTTCCGAGATGACCGAGATCATCCTCGATCTGGGGGGGACTCTGGATAAATATGAGGGAGACGCCATCATCGCTTTCTGGAATGCCCCTCTTGACTATGACGATCATGCGGCGAGGGCCTGTCTAGCGGCGCTCAGGTGCCAAAAGCGTCTACAGGAGTTGAATCCGGAATTTCAGGATCGGTTCGGACATCCCCTCAAAATGAGGATCGGGATCAACTCCGGCCCCGCTGTGGTGGGGAACATGGGTTCGCAGAGACGTTTCGATTACACGGCCATGGGCGATACCATCAACTTGGCATCCCGATTGGAAGGAGCGGGCAAGCAATATCGTGTATCGATCCTGATCGGCGAGTTTACATACGATCTGGCAAAGGAAAGCGTGGTCGCAAGGGAGGTCGACATCATCCGTGTCGTAGGTAAAGAAAAACCTGTGCGGGTGTATGAGCTCATCGGCGAGAAAGGGCAGGTTGCCGATGATGACCTCGAACGGATAAATAGCTTTCACGAAGCGTTAAAACTTTACAGAGATCAGAAATGGGATGGAGCGTTAAACTTGTTTCAAAGGTATGAAGATGATACATTAGCCGGGATGTACATAGAACGGACAAAACTTCTGAAAGACAATCCTCCAGGAGCGGATTGGACCGGCGTATTCGATCTAACGAAAAAGTGAAAAAGAAGAAATATGAAACTTGAATTTTGGGGCGTTCGAGGAACGATGCCCATATGCGGGAGTGACAGGATTAAATATGGAGGAAACACCATCTGTTCGGCCGTTTATGCGGAAGATGACACACCGATCATTATCGACGCAGGCACGGGAATAAAAAAACTCGGCGATAAGCTCCTCTGGAAAAAAGGCGGTAAGCCCTTGAACTTGAGTATCCTGCTCACACATTTCCATCTCGATCATATTCAGGGATTTCCCTTTTTCGCTCCCCTCTATCTACCCGACGCAACCCTTACGATCTACACGCCTCAAACGCCCGAAGAGACGGAACAGTACTTGAGCGGTCTCATGTCGGGCAGATATTTCCCGGTCGATTTTTGGGGGACTCCATCCAAAAAGATCTATCATCAGATCCAGGGAGATTTTTCTCTCAAGGGCGTTCGTATCTCTATGTGTCCTCTTCATCACCCCCAGGGGAGTGTGGCCTACAGGCTCGCGACGGATAAGAGGTCTGTGGTGTTCGCCACCGATACCGAACATCCCGCCCAAGGGATCGATGAGAGACTCGTAAAATTCGCCGAGGGGGCC
>Ga0180438_10007722_pt1 | contig 13907 bp, 10 predicted proteins | sample SS_ome_12_FD_132455 | JGI IMG/M metagenome (GOLD analysis project Ga0180438, IMG submission 132455) | Hypersaline lake sediment archaeal communities from the Salton Sea, California, USA - SS_3_D_2 metaG | ecosystem: Environmental > Aquatic > Non-marine Saline and Alkaline > Hypersaline >... | reverse complement strand
TCGCTTGTCATTGTCTCGATATTGATGTAGACCGGTAACTCGTTTCTTGCTGCTTCGTGTACCAGTGCTTCTACGGCAGGATCTTGTGGATGATATAGATCTTGATGTAAGACCAATGCTCTACATCCATTGTCAACAAAGTCGTTAAGCTTTTGTTTCGCCAAATTGATTGGTCTGGGAATTATGGAACATGCTGCGAATAAACGATCTGGATAGATATCCGTAGCCTGCAGGTAAAGTTCAGTACTGACTAGTGGTTCGTGGGGTGTTAGAACAGCTCTGTCGATGCCAAATGTGTCCATTCTTGATATCAGAATGTCTACATGTTCGGTGTAGTTGTCACTCCTGACATCTGCCACCTCATTGTGACCCATCCCAAGATTGGTGTGTATATCAGTAGTCATCAAACACCCTGTGTTTGAAACGAATTCATCACTTTTCTATTCATGTGTTATGAATACCTTCAGCATCATCATCTCTAAATAGCCCTTAGAGTTTAGTTCATTTGGTTGATTCACTTGAGTGATGATGACAAGCCAAAGAGTCTAGAAAGAAGTCTACGTGCACTCTCTCAGAGCATCAATACAGATCAATACATGCTCATGGAGTATCTAGGTCCTGTTGTCGATGGTTGTAGGGCTGCACTCAATGTAAGCATTGAGAAGGCTCAAGAATTGCACAAATTGACAGAGGATGATTTTGAGGAGTATATTAGTTCGGTGCCAGACTCGTTCAGAGACCTGACTATTTGTCTGAAGACTTCAGACACTGCAGAGGAATATTCTATTGTTTTTGAAAGAGGGAAAGCGACTATCTATGATGAGTGTGTCGAGCCTGATGTTCTCTTCATCTCTGATAATAACACACTGATTGCACTCTGTGAAAGCGATCCGAAAGTGTCACCACCTGAAGTGCTTGGCGTTAAAATTGAGGTTTCAGGTTCTGACAATTTAAACATAGTTGAAGGTCTTGGGTTTCTCTGCTATCCATCGCTTCTAAGAGTTGCACAATCCGGTGTGGATCCTTCATCATTACTAAGTGAAGATGCTGATTCGGTAATAATGGCTGCAGCTTCTGATTTGGTTGTCAAGATGATAAAAAAATGGATTGATGTAACCTTCTCAGAGTAATATCTCATGATTATAGGCCGTGATACGGAAACACAAGCTCCTGCAGTCTCCGAAGAGATCTGTCGAGATCCATTGTAACTTGCTCTCTCGGTACATACATCTGAACGACCTTGTCCTCATCACGCATGAACTCTGGGATATCATGATATCCCATTTGAGTACAAATATCTCTGAACTCCTCAGGAATCAATTTGGGTACATCCTCTTCAAGCATTATTGCGAGAAACAATGTCCACAACCGTGCTACATTGACTGGATGATAACCTCCGCCACCTACTGCAAGCCAGCCAAGTTCACAACTATCTGATGACATATCTCGCAACTTCGCAACTACCGTTTCATATCCATGGGAAGTGTAGGTGAGATGCGCAAGCGGGTCCAGGTAATGACCATCAACTCCGAGTTGTGTTACAAGAAGGTCTGGTTTGAAGGATTCAAAGAGTGGGGCCACAACTTCATCGAAGACTCGAATCAACTCGGGGGTTCCTGCTCCGGGAAGTAATGGAATGTTCACTGAGTAGCCAGTACTCTCTGCTCCACCAGTTTCGTAGATGAAACCAGTTCCTGGAAAAAGCGTTTGGCCTGTTTGATGCACCGAGATAGTCAATACATCCTTCGAGCCATAGAATGCGTTTTGGACACCATCTCCATGATGCGCATCGAAGTCGAAGTATAAGACTTTGGCTTGTTTCTTTTTGTGCAATAGATTGATAGCGATGGCAACATCGTTGTATATGCAAAAACCTGATGCCAGACTTCTGTGTGCGTGATGTAGTCCCCCTGAGATGACAAATGCATTCGAAGCTCCATCGATGATTGCCCTCATGGCATCAAGTGTAGCCCCAACATATCTGGCACCAGTTTCGTGTATCAAAGGAAAAATAGGATTATCCGCAGTTCCAAGGCCATATCGAGGATATACGTTGTTGTTTGTCCCACTGTCCACTACTGCATCAATAAATTCTGGGGAATGGAAAAGCTCAAGATCTTCCCTTGTGGCAAGAGCAGGCTCCAACTCCTTCACCTTCTCAAGCAAGCCCAGTTGTTTAGACAATAGATAGGTAAGCTTCAATCGATCTGGTTTTAGTGGATGGTCTCTCTTGAACTCATACCCCAAGAGCGCATTTGAATAGGGATAGACCAGCTTGCCTCTCATTTTACTTGACCTCCCGCAAAGGGATTACAAACTCCTTTCTAAGTCTGCGGTTTTGAACTTGGATTCATTAACTCAATTCCCTAGTACCATTCTATTGTACCTGGTGGTTTTGATGTGAGGTCATAAACTACTCGGTTTATCCCTTTGACCTCATTTACGATTCTTGATGCTGCTCTGAGTAACAATGGCCACGGTGGGGTACTTACTGAAGCAGTCATTGCATCCTTGCTCTCAACGATTCTAATGACAATAGCTTGGTCAAAAGTCCTCTCATCCCCCATAACTCCCACTGATCTGACAGGCAAGAGAACACAAAACGACTGCCAAATAGAGGGATACATAATGTCGCTTCTAAGGGTATCCTGGAGAATTGTATCTGCATGTCTTAAAATGCTCAGTTGGTTTCTTGTTACTAGTCCACCAATTCTTATAGCTAGAGATGGTCCCGGAAATGGTTGACGATGTATCATATGATTAGGGATGTCTAATGCCAGTCCGACTTGCCTGACTTCATCCTTGTATAAGTTACTGAGAGGTTCGACCAGCTTCAATCTCATCCAGTCTGGTAGTCTAACATTGTGATGACTTTTGATGACAGCGGTATTTTTGCCCGTTGCAGCACTCTCAACTCTGTCAGGATATATGGTTCCCTGTCCAAGAAACTGAAAATGACCATGCTCATCTTCAAGGTCCTTTGCTTTCCTTTCAAATACCTCAATGAACTTGTCTGCGATGATGGTTCTCTTTTTCTCAGGATCTTCTACACCCTCAAGAGCGTCAATAAACTCATCTTTTGCATCTAGGACGACAAAATTCTCAAATCCCATCTCATTAAATGCACTTCCAACCTCTTCTACTTCTCCCTCTCTAAGGAGTCCATTATCAACAAACACACAGAAGAGACGGTTACCAATTGCTTTTCTGATCAAGAATGCTGCAACAGTTGAATCAACACCTCCACTTGTCCCCATTAAGACCCTCGCCTCTCCAACCGTTTTCTTCACATACTCGACCATGTCCGCAATCTGGTCCTCGGGCTTCCATGAATCCACATACCTACAGAGATCCCTTAGAAATGCATTCAAAATACTCAACCCATTTGGAGTATGAGTGACCTCTGGGTGGAATTGCACACCATATATGTTGAATGCATTATCACGGAATGCGGCAATACGGTCTTCTCCACTCTTTGCTAGCACAGTCATGCCACTAGGGAGCTCAACCACTTCATCACTATGACTCATCCAGACGAACTGTGAATCCTCAAGTCCCCCTAGGATGCTCTCCCTCTCAACTATCTCTATTTGCGTTTGACCGTACTCGGGATTCCCACCTGCTGCAAGTTTCGCTCCAAGATGGACTGCTAGGAGCTGATGGCCAAAACAGATCCCGAGAGTCTTGATTCCTGTTTTTTCTATCATAGATAGATTGTCTTTGAAGGGAGTGCCTAGATCCTTTGCTGTGACAGTTCTTGGTCCACCTGAGAGGATTACGCCCTTCACATCGCAGAGAGATGCGTTAGTGAACCTCACATCTTGGGTGACAATCTCAGAGTAGACTCCCAACTCTCTGCACCTTCTGGATATGAGATGGGTGTATTGGCCCCCATAGTCCACGACCAGTACTTTCTCATTCGTTGTCATAGTCCTCCCCCAGATCTCAAGCATCCTGAGCTATGTCGGATCTATATCTCACCTTTCCCTTGATTCTCGATGCATTTGCATATGCAATCTCTCTCGCCTGAGCAACATTCTCTCCTTTTCCTAGAACCCCAACAGCTCTACTTCCAGTCGTCAGAATTTTGTTGTCTTTCTGATACACTGAGGCGAAGTAAAGTTCAGCAGATGTAGCTACACTTGTGTCAATCGGATAGTCCTTAATGACATCTGGACCTGGGTATCCTTCAGGAACGACATAAACACAGACTGTGGCTAGGTCATCAAAGAACACATCAGTCAGTCTCCCATCTATAATCTGTTGGCATACCACATCCATGGAGGAGTTCAGAATCGAGAGCACATTGAGTGCCTCAGGGTCGCCAAATCTTGCGTTATACTCTATGACTTTGAGACCGCTTCCAGTCTTCATGAACTGACCGTAAAGAATCCCCTTATACTCTCCTCCTGTGACCTTCTTAATCTGAGCAACAGTTGTTTGCATGATCAGCTTTGCAGATGAGAGGTCTTCGTCACTAACATATACGAGATCATGCCTCTCAGTAGAATAGGATCCCATCGATCCTGTATTAGGCCCCTTGTCTTGGTCATATGCTCTCTTGTAGTCTCTCACTAGTGGCATTGTTACTAGGTTTGTTCCATCGACAAAGGCTTGAACTGTGAACTCAATGCCATCAAGCCTTTCTTCAAGTACAACAACTCCTTGCTTACTTAGTTCATCAACAGCATACTTCTCAAGTTCCATCTTTGAATGAAGATGCTCTCCAAAAATCTTGACTCCCTTTCCACCTGTCAAGCCATCTGGTTTTACAACAATGTTTTCAATTCCTACTTCACTCTCGAATTTTCGCAAGTCGTCAAGACTTCTCACTATAGAATATTTTGGATTTGCATCTGGAAATGTTTGCTGAATGATTCTACGAGCGAATGATTTGCTAGTTTCAATCATAGCAGCATTTTTTCCTGGAGCCACGCAGGGAACTCCTCGATTCATGAGGAAATCGGACACACCGCTTGCCAAGGGTGCTTCTGGGCCAATGACTGCGTAATCAACTCCATCAAGATCTGGTAGCTTCCGAGAGTCTAGGATTGAATTAATGGAAACCTCTATAGCCAATTTTGCAATGCCAGGATTCAATCGGTCCATGTGTGCTACAAGATCGACGCCTGAGTGGACCAGAGCTTTGGCAATCGCATGTTCTCGTGCTCCGTTACCTATAAGGAGAACACGTGTCATTCTATAGTCACCCCGAATTGAGTAAATTCGATAGAACCTTTTCCTGATTTCTCCACTTGACCGATGCATTCAACTTTGTCAATTGAATTCAGCGCATCTAGAGCTTGTTGGCAGTTACTCTCAGACACAACAACAACCAAACCAATACCCATATTGAATGTTGAGAACATCTCTGCTAGCTCTATATTTCCAATTTCCCTAATGAGTTGGAAAATCAAGGGTATTTTTGGGAAGTTATCAATCCTGTATCTGTTCGGACCTAATCGAAGAAGCTTGCGATAACCTGAACCTGTTATGTGCGCCATACCTCTTATCTTGATATTCATTTCTTGAAGAATTCTGAAGTGGGGGACATAGATGCGAGTAGGCCGTAGTAGTTCTTCAGCAACTGGAAGTCCCCAAGGCAACTTATCTGTTATCTTGTACTTTGAGAGTAGCACCTTACGCGCCAATGTGAATCCATTCGAATGTAGTCCGCTGGATGATATACCAATCATAACATCTCCTGACTCAATGGTTTCCCCGTTAAATAGGTCTGAAGGTTTTGCGATTCCAACTGCTGTTCCTGCGAGGTCCAGTCCATGATTGTTTACTCCACGGATCATATCTGGAAGGATTGCTGTTTCGCCTCCTAGAATGGGGACACCTGCAACCCTACACCCCTCAAGGAGCCCTTTTCCAATCTCTTTGATTACATTCTCTGATAGGGGGCGCTCCATTGCTAAATAGTCAACAAAACCTACAGGAGTCGCTCCAATGCATATCAGGTCGTTCACGTTCATGGCAACACAATCAATACCAATTGTATCGTATTTGCCAGCAAGTTCTGCCACAATGACTTTACTCCCGACTCCATCTGTAGAAAGTGCCAAGGAGAGGTCATCACTAATCCTAGTCGTATTTGCATAATGACCAAAATCATGCGTTACTTCGCCCTGATCAAACGATTTTCTGACATAAGTCCCGATAGTCTTCAGGATATCTGCAACCCGTGCTTCATCAACTCCGGCTTCTGAATATGACTTCGGAATTTTAGTTTCTTTAATCCCATTCACCTTTAGTATTCTTGCTGCGAGATAGGCAGCGTTCTGGCCATTATCAATTCCAACTGTTGCTACAGGAACTCCCTTTGGCATTTGCATGATTGAGAGAAGTGCATCAAGTCCATCAAGTCTTACATCCACTGGAACACCAATAACAGGCTTTGAGGTATAAGATGCTACTACACCTGGGAGAGCAGCAGCCAACCCCGCGATGCATATGATTACTTCTTCAGTACTATTGGTCACAATCTGCTTAACCCTCTCAGGTTCACGGTGCGCAGAGGCAAACTCGACTCTATAGCTAATATCTAGTTCATCCAGTACAATGGTAGCCTTTTCAACAATTGACTCGTCACTCTTACTCCCTGCAATAATGAGAACTCTCGACATATAATTGTCACTCCAGATATTTACTCAATCCTCCAGAGAAAGCCTTCCTTGCATCGCTAGTTCGTATAGCGAATCTACCAAAGTCTGCAATAGGATCAGTAGTAGTTAGTCCTAGTTCACAGCAAGTGGTTCCATGTTTCTCAATCAATTTCAGGAATTCAGGCTGATTGCTCTCTGTCACTTCTGCTAAATATCGAGAGGAGGTCTCGGAGAAGAGACCCTGCCCTATGCTATTTATTGTGCCAGGAATATAGTCCATGTTCAACTTGAATCCAAAATCACTCTTCAATACCATCTTCAAGAGAGCAACTGCTATTCCGCCTCGTCCAACATTGTTGCATGATCGAATAAGTCCTCTTTCGTGAGCCTCCAAGATTGCATTCATAGAATTCTTTTCCGTTGTTGGTTGGTATTTCGGTGGGATCCCCTTTACCTCACCCAGAATTAGCCGCTGGAACTCACTTCCATTCAACTCAGGAAAGGTTTCTCCAACTAGAAAAATATTAGCCCATGGTGTGACTAGGTTTCGTTTAATTGGATTAAATCCTTGATTAAAGATGCCTGAAATCATGATTTGAGGCGTCGGATTTATTCTTCTATTCTTCCCATCTATCACTGTTTCATTATATAGCGACACATTCCCACCGATGATAGGAATATCAAAGTCATGAGAGAATCTCCCGAGTCCCCGGACTGATTCAACAAACTGTGCATAGGACTCAGGTCGTTCTGGATTACCAAAATTGAGACAATCAGCTATGAAGAGCGGACGTGCACCCATGGATACCAGATTTCTCAAAGACTCAGCAGCAGAGTTTGCGGTTCCTGTTTGTGGGTCAAGTTTGCACCAGAACGAGTTGCAGTCACTGGTAAAAGCAAGTAGTCTGCCGTTCGGGAACTCCAAAACTCCTGCATTCTCTCCAAGATCCACAACTGTGTTTGATTGAACATGTTGATCATATTGACTATATATCCAAGACCGATCACAGATATTCGCAGATTGAAGCAGCATTAGAATGGTTGTTCCATAATCCTCTGGTTCTTTGAACCAGCTCAGTGATTCAGTCTGAGCTGTTATTTTACCCTCTATCCTCTCGGGAACTGGGAACCCATCAACCAATAGACTGATTGGAAGGCTTGCAACCACCTCGCCCTTGTATTTAGCAGTGTATTGAAGATCATCTGTGACAGTTCCAATCACTGCATAGGTTGTATCGTTCTTCTCAAGAATTACCTTTGCCCTATCCATTTTCTCTGGAGCAATGATAGCGAGCATCCGTTCCTGGGACTCGGATATGATTATCTCTGAGGGATCCATGTCATCTTCTCGTAAGGGAACCCTTTCAAGATGAATCTCAATTCCAGTACCTCCTGCGCGAGCAAGCTCGCCTGCAGCTGATGTCATTCCGCCGCCACCAAAATCCTGAAGACCGTCAATAAGCTCCTCCTCTATCAATTCAGAAAGGGTGTCTATCAGAACCTTCTTTGCTAATGGGTCTCCAATCTGAACAGCGCCTCGGTTCTCCTCCTCTTCATTGGAGAAGGTTTCTGATGCAAAACTGACCCCCGCAATGCCATCCCGACCTGTTGTCGAACCAAACATAATCAAGTAGTGACCTGGAGTTCGCGCACTACTCCGAACCACTTTCTCAGGCTTCACATAACCGACACAAACAACATTCACAAGGCAGTTATCATCATACGACTCATCGAACTCAATCTCTCCTCCAACAACTGGGATTCCAACACTGTTTCCGTATTCTGATATTCCTCTTACAACATTCTCCAGCAAGTAAGCATTATGGGGTTTCTCTGGGTGTCCAAACCTCAGACAGTTCATAAGACCTACCGCCTTGCATCCTTGTGAAATCACATCCCGGATAATACCTCCAACACCAGTCGCAGCACCATTGTATGGGTCGATCTGACTTGGATGATTATGGGATTCCATTGCCACTCCCACATAATAGCCCCCACCTATATCAACGAGACCTGCTCCCTCACCAATTCCAAGTGCTACATTGTCCGCTGTAGTCTTGAAGAGATAGAACCAACGTTTGCTGCTTTTGTAGCTGCAATGCTCAGACCAAAGAACATCAAGCATACCCAGTTCAGTCTTCGTTGGTTCCCTGCCAAGGACCTTTGTTGCGTGCTGAAGTTCCTCTCTAGTGATCATTTTGTTGCCCTCACAAAGTTTTCAAGGATTTGCAATCCATCTGTTGATCCAAGAAGGGGTCTAGATGCTCGCTCTGGATGTGGCATCATGCCCAATACATTTCCTTTCTGATTGATAATCCCTGCAATGTTGTCGATTGAACCATTGGGATTAGCGTCATCGGTGACCTGACCACGAGAGTCGCAGTATGTGAATGGGATTCGCCCTTCATCCCATAGAGGTACAAGTTGCTCCTCCGGACAAAAGTAGTTGCCTTCAGCATGTGCGATTGGTAAACGTAAAACTGCATTTTCGATATTCTCTGTGAATAGAGTAGTTTGCTCACTCACTTTGAGGTAAACCCACTTGCACACAAATCGGGCTGATTGGTTTGGCAACAATACTCCCTGAAGGATCCCAGTCTCTGCAAGGATCTGAAACCCATTGCAAATCCCCAGAACTGGTTTTCCATCTTCTGCGAGGTCTCGTATACCTTCAACAATGACATCTACTGATGCCACTGCACCAGCTCTTAGATAGTCTCCATATGAGAACCCACCGGGAATAACAACTCCATCAGCATCTTTCAATCCTGCCAGACCCTTTCTACTTTGCACTAGGTATGGCTTTGCCCCTGGGATTTGAGCAAGCGCTCGGAGTACATCGTCTTCATTGTTTGTACCAGGGAATCGGATTACAGCGATAGACACTAGTCGAGACTCACCTCATGTTTCTCAGATATTGGATTAGAGAGCAGTTTGACACTCATCATTCTGAGCTGATTGAGAATCTCTGATGTTAAAGGTCTCTTCAGTTGAATCTTGAAGATTTTTCCAACTCTCACCTCTTCCACATCGCTAAATCCCAGTCTTACTAGTGCTTTCTTGGTGACTTCTCCAGGGGGGTTCTTGATCCCACCCTTTGGATCCACGATGACTTTGACAGTTTCTGGTCTAAGCGACACATCCTCGGGTCTCGTCATTTTAAGTGAGTCAACTAGTTGCGTGTAAGCCTCTATGAGATCGCCTTTATCCTCCCTGAATACATCCTTATCCACTGAAGTTGAATCATTATCCCATACTCTCATTGTATCTCCTGAGAGTTCATCTGCGAGAACCACATGTCCATCTTTCGTGCTACCAAACTCAAGTTTGAAATCTACCAATGTGAGTTCTTGCTGTCTGAATAACTCGGTAAGATAGTAGTTTGCAGAGAGTGTGACTGACTTCATGAATTGAAGTACATCTTCTTCAAGAAGACCAAGAAGAATGATTGAGTCCTTGGCAATCAATGGGTCATGAAGACTATCATCCTTAACAAAAAATTCTACAAGTGGTCTACGCAGAGGTTCTCCTCTTTCAAGACCATAACGTCTGCAAAACGAGCCTGCTGCTATATTCCTGCAGACAACCTCGATTGGATAGATTGCTACTTTTCTGCAGAGTAGCCTTGCACCGCTGAGAGGTTTCACATAGTGAGTATCAATCCCTTTCCCCTCGAGGTACCCAAAAAGGTATTCGCTCATTCGACATGCAAGCTCTCCTTTCCCCTCGATTACTTGTCTTTTCTTACCATCACCAGCAGTTACAGTATCTGTGAATTCTATGATTACCCTCTCTGGTGAATCAGGTTCTTGGAAGACTCTCTTTACTTTTCCTTCATGTATTATATCCATTACTTCATCTCCGAGGGGTTGTAAGCGCCGCCTTTCTTGTTAGTAATAATCATGTCGACACCTCATTGAGTTTCTTCTCTTTCGTTGCGGCGATGATATCAATCATACATAGATCCAAAGGCGATTGAATATCAGAATTGAATTTGAGGGACAGTCTCCTCATTTCCGGACTGGTTGGTCCAACACAAGGTGCTCCTGGTACTCTTGGACTAAGGTCGAAGACTATGAATTCTGATTCATCAGTGATAGCTCCCTGTAGCGAAAAGAGACCAATCATCTTTGGAGGGAAGTGTTTCCTAACACCTTTCAATAGCATTTCAGCAGCTCTGTACACAAGGGGTTTTTTGCTCTCCCTCATTGTTAATCCCTTATGACCTACTTCTTCGTTCACAACCGTTACATCAAGTTTCAGTTGCTCTTTAGCAGGCAAAGTCAGTAGTCCTGACAGGTTGGTCTGAACTCGATCATCAAATCCAACAAGATCTACCTCTCCAAAGTAGTCTGACATTCCATATGCTTGGAAATTCGCATTGAAGCGAGGTGCTATCACGAACTCCTCGATAGTAGCTTTTTCCAAGTCCTCCTCTGAAATGGTTCCCTCTTTAAGTAGCAAATGACTTTCCTTATCGTAGTCAGTTGGAGAGGCGGCAAAGAAAAATGCGCGCTCAAGTGGTCTGCTTCTCTGTTGGACTTTTATTATTGATAGTCTGTCAATCGAATCAGGTGTGAACGAGATTGGTATCCTGATTCCAGACTCCTTTAGAAGCCAGTACTGGTCTTTTGGAAATCCTCTTTCCTCCACACGTAGCATCTTACGATTTCCATAGATTGGAATTCTGAAATCATTCTCTATCTCATCATAACCAACATAGACTGAGAACGACCTATTGGGAATCCAGAGGGTGTTAAGTTCTTCAAGTCTTTCTTGGACCTCTGCTTGAAGAATATCCTTGAACTTGTCAAGAATGATAATTGCGTCGTATAGATGCTTGTTGTAGACAGAATAGAGATGCTCTCTGCCTTTTTGGCACACAATTACTGTTCGGAAGCCTCTAACCTTTGCTGCTATTCCAATTTCCTCAGCACTATGCGAACCAATCATTCCAATGGTTGGTAACTCAATTTCAGCCACCAATCTCACCTCATAGCTTCCTCGAGCTGGCCTTGCTCCATGAGTTCCCTAATCTCAATAGCAATTCTGCGTCCCATCCAAACTGGCTCTCCAAATTGCAGATACGAATATGGTGATGTTGGGATCCACACATTTGTCCCCGCAACTATACGTCCACTAAATTCAAAGCTAAAGATTCTCTGCTCTTTGTCAATAATGGTTTCAATACAAAATGGACCAATAAGTTTCTGTCGAATAAGTCTTTCAAAGGCATCTGCAAAGGCTAATCCCATGTCATAATATTGAGCGAGTGTTGATTCTCTCAGCACCATCGGAAGGTTGCCGACAACAATAAAACTTGGTCTATCATCAAATCTGAGATTGGCATCTGCATCAGTTTCGTATCTGATGTCTGCACCAAAGATCTCTGTTCTTTTTCTAGCAAGTGAATTGAAATAGGTCACAAACACTTTGGTTCCAATTATGTACTCTTGGAATGAGTAATCGGTTGATGGATTCATTTTTGCCTGGGCTTCAGTGGAGTCCTTTGCTATGAAGTAACCCTCTCCTCCTGCTGCACCATGTGTTTTTGCGATGACTGGACTGATTATTTCTTCAACAGATGTGTACTCCCTTGGTACAAGCAACCCTGCCTCTTGCATCAAGCGTGTTTTAAGATTCCTATCTTCTTCCCATCTTAGTAGCTCTTTGTTACCAAACAGCTTGATTTCTGAACTGAGAATTTTCTCTGCGCCAATATAAGCCACAAAGGAGCCGTGTGGCACCAAGATGACATCTGTGAGATCCAAATCCAGAATTTCATCGAATGAGTCTATGATAACAATTGAATCTTCAAGTCCAAATGATCTGTAGAATGACGAACGATTGGGCGTGCAATATAGCTGCGTATCGAAGCCTTCTTTCTTTGCCCCAGAAATAATATTGAGCGCACTATGACTCGCAATGGTTCCGATCTTCATTCTGACAACTCCCTCTCATAGTCTCGTTCGTTGTGGGTGGTACCAAGCTCTTGAACCTTGTCGCGGATTTTTCTAGCATGTTCTGTGGGATATTTGCCATCCAGACAAGCTAGACAGAGATCCTTGATTCCTATTGCGTTCTCTAATGTTGAGGTCTCCTGATAGATGAGAGCGTCAGCTTGGACAAAATCAGCGATTTCCTGAATACTCGATGTAGATGCAATGAGCTCACGATCAGTCGCAATGTCTATGCCATAGTAACACGCATGAGTCTGAGGCGGGCATGTCACAGCGAAATAGACCTTCTCAGCCCCCCTCTTTTTAAGGTCTGCCACAATCTTCCTTGCAGTGGTCCCCCTCACAATACTATCATCAACTACGAGAATATTCTTACCCTTGATTTTTCCATCCAAATAGATATACTTGTTACTAGCCATGGAGTCTCTTTCTTCCTGCGACCTTAAGATGAAGGTGCGACCGAGATATCGGTTCTTCAGTATAATTTCCCTAATGGGTACCTGCAGCATTTCAGCCATGGCTTGAGCTGCTGGTCTACTTGTATCAGGAACTGGTACTATATAGTCTGGTGGGTCGAGATTCATCCTAATGAAGGTCTGACCAAGTGCCCTACCAAGTCTGAATCTTACATCATATACAAGCTGGTTTTCTATAGTCGCAGCGGGATGTGCAAAGTAGACATACTCAAAGAAACAGTGTGTATGTAGCGCATTCTGTAGTATGGAATAGGACTCCATTACTCCTCCAGTATCGAAGATAAGCAGTTCTCCGGGATAGACATCGCGTTCCATTGGGACACCAGCCATATCGAGGACAGTGCTTTCTGATGCAACAATGGTGGTGTCTCCGCTTCGACCAAAGACTAGTGGCTTGAATCCTCTACTATCTCTGTATGCAAAAAGCTTGTCATCTAATACGCCCACAACACTAAAAGCTCCATCTATTTCGGACTCAAGGTCTTTGAAAGCCTTTTGTAAACTACCATCATTGGAATTGATATTGTTGGAGAGTCGTTCAGCTAGAAATTCAGTATCACAATCATATCTCTTTGAGCTCAATACTTTCACATTTGTGACATTTCCATTATGTGTCAAAGAAACCCTGCCACGATGAAATGGTCCAACAAAAGTTTCAAGGTCTTCCTCAGAGGTCACCCGGCGCCCTGTGGTTGGATATCTTGTGCTTCCTAAAATGAACTGACTTACCTTATCTGGTACTATAATTCTTGCAGGACTGCCCATAGATCTAGATGTAGTGACCTGTCGATCTTCGACCCACAATAACCCTGAAGCATCTTGGCCTCGATGTGCCAATAAAAGCAATAGGTCTCTTGCGC
>Ga0180438_10007721_pt1 | contig 13908 bp, 9 predicted proteins | sample SS_ome_12_FD_132455 | JGI IMG/M metagenome (GOLD analysis project Ga0180438, IMG submission 132455) | Hypersaline lake sediment archaeal communities from the Salton Sea, California, USA - SS_3_D_2 metaG | ecosystem: Environmental > Aquatic > Non-marine Saline and Alkaline > Hypersaline >... | reverse complement strand
GAAAGCAGCGATCACTCCCAGGGGAGCGCTGAGCCCCACGTAATAGATCGTGTTATACATCACCTGGCCGAAGTGGGGGTCTTCGCTGAAGATATCCACAAAGTTCCTCAATCCCAGGAAAACGGGAGGTTTTAGCAAGTCATAACGGGTAAAGCTGTAATAGAAGGAGGATACGAGTGGGTAGACGGTGAACGCCAGGAAACCGATCAGCCAGGGAGAAACGAACAAAAGCCCCAGCAACAGATTTCGCCGTTGCGTGGCGCTCCTGCGACGTCGCCTAGAAAGGGATATAGACACGGTACCTCACCTCAACATGTGATCATTGCAGGCTCGGCGCCCTGCTACGTCGGACTCAATAGAGGTTGGGCAGGAACAGCTGTCCTGCCCAACCTGTTTACCGCACTGGCCCTCCTGTCCGACTCAGGCAAATCCTGCCGCTTTGTATTCGTCTTCGCAGCGCTTCTGGAATTCCTCGGCGGCCTCGGCACCGGTCATCTGGTCACGATAGACCGCCTCTCGCAGCTCGACGTATTGGGTCTGGACAAAGCCGGTGATGGGGCAACGGGCCGGGGTGTGCCAGGCGGTCGCCTCATCTACCGACTTGAGGTAGAACTCCAGACCAGGATAGGTGGTGGGATCCACTGTTGCGAGGTAGGGCTTCAACGCAGGCAGCCAACCAACCTGCTCAAAGATCACATCGCAAGCGGGCGTGGTGTTCACCAGTTCCGCGATTTTGAACGCCGGCTCCGCGTTTGGAGCCTCTTTGAAGAGAAGGATGTAGTGTCCACCGTAACCCTGGGCTTTGGTGCCTCTGCGGCTCTCCGGTACCGGGGGCCAGGTGGACCGGTTATGCTCGGCGACCTCGGGCTTCTCAAAGGACGTCTCGCCGGGGTGCCAGTATCCCTCGATGATCATAGCTTGGACCTCGGTGTTGAACGAGCCGCCCCAGGTGCCCTGGCCCTCGACCTGGCGCATACCTGCCATATTGTCGGGGCCGGCGATCCTGTAGAACTCGCCCTCGACTTCGAAGGATTCAGCCATCATCTCGTTGTCCAGATCGAAGGTGCCAGCCTCTTCGTCAAACCAGTCCCATCCCCATGACAGAGCGGCGTAGAACCCATTGTCGAACTGGAGCGACCCACCCATAGCGTCGTAGGGATCCAGGCCAACCTGGAGCAAGTTACCGGCGTCATCGAACTTGGTCAGTGCCTCATGCCACTCCATGCACTCCGGCCACGTCTGGGGCGGGTTGTCGGGGTCGAGCCCGGCCTCCTCGACCAGCCTGGCGTTGTAGTTCAGGCCGTAGCGCAGGAAGCCCTCGTTGGCCGGGACGCCGTACTGCGTACCCTGCCAGAAACCGTTCTCCCAGCTGCCCTCCAAAAAGTCTTGCGCCTTGATGATTGAGCTGGCTGCCACCAAATCCTCAACGGGCAGCAATACCCCTCGCGCCATATAGTCCAGGTACTGTCCTGAAGGGTGGGAGACGGCGTCGGGCGGTTCACCACCTGCCACAGCCGTCAGCAGTGTCTGGGCATCGAAACCAGTCTTGAGTTCAACCATGTTGTTGCCGACCAGTTCCTGGTATTCGGCCAGCGCCTGGATCTGCTCCCAGCATCTCACGTATTGCCCCCAGGCGGCCCAGTACTGAATGGTGACACCCTCTGCAGGGGGAGCCTCTTCCACTGGCTCAGCCTCCGCCGGCTCCTCTGTGGGCGCTGGAGTCGCCGGGGCGCACGCGGCCAAGGCCGCGCTTGCCGCGGTCAGGGCGCTCACACGCAGAAAATCGCGCCTACTTAACTTCTTCCCTCTCATTTCTTTCCCCTCCTTGAAATTTGAAGAGATCCGAAAGCTTTGACTTAATACGAATAGTCTGGTACACTGCCTGTGTGGAGCTGGCCCCACAAGTATGGCGTTAGTAGAGATCATCGACTATGCCAAAACATGATCCCTACTCCCCATCACACGATCTTGGATGCCTGGTCACCTCCTTTCTGCCTGCAGGGAACAACAGCTACGCTTGCGAAGACGTCGGTACGAACATTGTGATCTAAACCAGCACTGTGATACAATCGCAGGCGTAGCCCATAACACAAATTGGCTTTCGGCACACAACGCTCAACGTCCGTCTACGGACGGGCTTTGTCGTCGGGGATGTCTGGTACAGTGAGCGCCGGCTTGCGGCAGGTGCATTGACGGAGCGTTTGTGCCTGCCAAACCCCCCAGGTACGGGGGCGGGAGCATTGGGAATTGCCTTGTTATGCTAAGTATAGCATGCCTGCCCATAGTTGTCCATCCGGGGCAGTGTCAAATGTATGTCACCGGAGTGCCATCAAGTGGAGTTGGGAATGGTGACTGATAGTCAGAACACACAAGAGCACGAGACCCCGCCAGAGGATTTCGTCAAAAGAGTCAAAGACGCGCTAGAGCATCTCTACGACCTCAGCTACTTGCAGCATCACCCGTTGTTACAGGAGCTCGGCCTCACTGCACAGCATGCAACTGGGCCTGCCGGTCAACAGCTACGCCGGGAACTGGCTGCCGCCATCGAGGCGCTTAACCCGGGCCTGGTCCCCTTTCGCGCACCTCACGCCCGCCTGTACAACCTGGTCCGGCTGCGCTACGTCGAGAGGATGACCGTCCGGGAGGCTGGGCACGAACTAGGTCTTTCCCTGAGACAGACACACCGGGACCTGCGCCGCGGGGAGGAGAGTGTGGCCGAGGTGCTGTGGGCCCGCTGCTCCGCGACCCCTCGGCCCGAACCCAGCGCCTTCCAGCTCTCCTCCTTCCAGGCCGAGATGTCCCGACTGGCTACCCACTCCCATCCAACGGACATATGCGCGCTCCTCCAACGGGCTCAGAACGCCGTAGCACAGCTAGCGCTACAGCGAGACGTCAGCTTTCGCACCGAGATCCCACCGGAACCTGTAATCGTCTCCACCGATCCCGTGATTGCCGAACAGGCACTGGTCAACGTGCTCAGCCACGCCGCCCAACAGTCTCACCCAGGAATCCTGCAATTGGCCCTCATGGATCGCCAAGGCCAGACACGCCTGACCCTACGCTACTTTCCAGAATCCGAGGCCGCCAACTTGTCCAGTGTCAGCCTCGTGGTCGCACAACTGGTCGACCGGTTGGGCTGGGCGCTGAGCTACAAAGAACAGCCGGAAGGTGCGCGCGTTATGGCCCTGCAGATGGTGACACACGGCCCCACCGTGCTGGTCATTGACGACAATCAGGGTTTGGTGGAGCTATTGGAGCGTTACCTGACCGATCAGGCTTGCCGGGTGATGCCAGCTACAGACGGCCATGAAGGCCTGCGACTGGCGGAGGAAGCTCCCCCAGATGCCATCGTGTTGGACGTGATGATGCCAGGCATACAGGGTTGGGAATTACTACAAAGGTTGCGCAATCAACCAGAGACGGCCGCGGTCCCGGTAATTGTCTGCTCCGTGATTAATAATCCAGAACTGGCCTATTCGCTGGGCGCGTCCCTCTTCCTGCCCAAACCAGTCAGCCGGCAACACGTCCTGGATGCCCTGCGCCAACTGGGCGTGGTATGATCCTCACACGAGCATCCCCTCCGGCATAGACCGTTCGTCGTAGCGTGGCTCCAACACGCCGATCGCCGCCCGCAAGCAGCGCAAGACTTCGGCCGGACTCAGTCCATCTGGACGATGAATCGTGATTTGCTGGGCCCCACACCGCGCTAGAGCGTCCTCGGCATAACTGGTGGCCGTCACCAACACCACAGGCACGTCCGCCAAATCGGGTTGCCGCCGCATCTCCTCCAGCACCTGAAACCCGTCAACCGTTGGCATGATCAGATCTAGCAACACCAGGTCAGCTCGCCGGGCACGCAGGGCCAGCAGGGCGTCCTCGCCACCATAGGCACGACGCACGTCCAAGTCCCGACCGCTCGCCTCCAACATCCGCTCCACCAGGCGGCAGAAATCCCGATCATCGTCCACGACTAGAACGTCATGAACATTCTCAAGCCGTTCGATCTCCCGCAGAAGTTGTCCAGCGGTGATCGGTTTGGTCAGGCAGGCCAGCACGGCCAGGTCATCCGCGAGCCAGGCCTGGCTGGGCAGCGAGCACTCGATGAAGGGCACCGGCACAGATAGCGTGCCATGTGCGCCGATGCGCATGTTGACACTTGTAGCATCGTTCCACTCCCTTGGGGGCACATTCCAAACCACCGCCCGCGGATGATGCAGCGCTATCGCCTCAGCCAATCGCCCCACCTCCTCTATCCGAACGACCTCGTATTCCCCAAGGTGACGGTCTATCATCGTCGCCACCGCCGGGTCGGGATCCAGCACCAAGATGGGCGGACGTACGTCGATCTCGGGCGGTTCCAATGGACGGTCCACCCGCAGGCGCGAGAAGGGCACACACTCACCCGGGATGGGCAAGACGAAGGTAAACGTCGAGCCTACACCCTCCTCGCTCTCCACCCAGATCCGTCCGTCGTGCGCTTCTACAAAGTGCTTGCTGATCGCCAGCCCCAACCCCACACCACCATGTCTGCGGTGCATAGAGCGATCCACCTGATAGAACTCCTCAAAAAGGTGGGGCAGCTCGTCCGCCGGGATACCGGGGCCAGTGTCGCTGACAGTGACCCTCACCTCTCCGTCTGCCCGCCACACTTTCACCCGTACTGTGCCTTCCTCGGTGAATCGCGCGGCGTTGTTGAGCAGGTTGAGCAACACCTGGCGGATGCGGGTGACATCGATCTCCAACGTCGGCAAGTCCTGAGTGACATCCACTTCCAGACAGATAGGACGCCCCCGGAAGAGCTTTTCGGCAATGTCCACCGTATCCCGCAGCAACGGTTCCAGAGACATGTGTTCCTTTTGTAGCGTAAACCCGACCATCTCAAAGCGGGAAAGTTCCAGGACATCGTCGATCATCTTCAGCAGGTGACGACTGCTATTGTAGATCTGGTACACGTCCCGTCGCAGCGTAGAGGGCCAGTCCAGGTCGCCATAGACCTCTGGAGTGAGATACATAACCTCACTGAAGCCCATGATAATGTTGAGCGGTGTGCGCAACTCGTGGCTGACATTGGCGGCGAATTGCTCCTTCATCAGCCGTGCCTCCTCCGCCTGCTTGCGCGCGGCGATCAACTCGCGCTGCGTGCGGCGCAGAAGCGCGTTGCTGATGTCCAACGATTTGAGCGTGCTACCCAGCTCACCCTGGCGGTCGCGCGCCAATTCCAGCAGATGATCAGCGCGCTGTTGCATCGTCCAGGCCCACCCCAACACGGTATACAACGTGCGCACCGTCTGCCAGGCCAGGGCCACACCCAACGTCAGCGCGATGAACAACGAAGGCAGCGGGTAGGTGCGAACTCCGCTGAGCGTCAACCCCAACGCCAACAGACCAATCAGGCTCGCAGTCACAAACTCACCGCCCGAGATCAACATCGCGCCGATAGAACTCAGCATCAGGCCAAGAAAGGGAATCCATGGTTCAAGAGATAGCCACATAGCGCCCAGCAGTCCGGCCGTAAGGCCCCACACCAAGAGCTGCCGTGCCAAAGCTGGACGTGTGTTAACCAATAGTCGCACAATCAGGCCCAATCCCACCAGTAGCATGGCCAATGGGACAACCGTAGCGGGAATCCATCCAGCGGTCGAAAAGGAAACCAAAGGCCAGGTGAACAAGATCAATAGTCCCCCGACCCCCATCAACGTCAGCGCTACCCGATCGGCCAATTGACCGCGCAATTCCCTTAGATTGACGGCAGATCCGTACTCGATCGTGGTCATACGAGCACCCCTTACTGAGCAAAATCAAGGTCTCACCGGTCTCGTTATAACCCTTTTGTTGAACTTTGGCAAGTCAAGACGGAAACAACAAACACTGGTATCATCGACAGCTCACATACTTGGAGCACGGGTTGTCTTGTGATACAATATGCGCGCCTTGCAAGCGAAACCTGGCAACCAGCAGCCCCGGCATGATACAGACACATGCGCCGATCACAGACATAGAGGAGAGTGGCCCTTTCGTGCGGCTCGTCTTGAGCGCTCCTGAAATCGTCCCTCACTTGGCTCCCGGGCACTTTGTCCTGGCCGACCTTGGCGATTACACCCGCACTCCGCTCTTCCCCGCCGGACTGGAGGTTGGGCCGAAGGCCAACCTATTCGAGGTGCTCGTGCTCCCCGACCATCCCGCTGCCACGCTCCAACTGGAATCTACCATCGACCTCATCGGACCACTCGGCCAGGGCTTCGAGGTGCCTCCCACCGCTCGTCACTTGTTGTTGGTCGCCGATACAGCCCACCTGCCGACACTGCTTCCTTTGACACGACCAAGAGACCAGGTTTTTTCCGGAGAACCTGGTCTCTCTATCGCGCTGCTCCTTTCAGCTGTCACCATCACCGGACTCTATCCCGTTCAGTTGCTTCCCCCTGCCCTGGAGGTCCACATCGCCACCACCGATGGTTCTGCCGGCCACCACGGATCCGGCCTCGAGTTTTTCCCCGATCTGGCACGCTGGGCCGATTGCATTTGCGTCGCCGACGACCCGGCGACCTACCTGGCGCTGGCGAACGTTGTGCGCGACGTGCGCATCGGGCCGCCCCCTCGCCTCGCTCAGGCGCTGGTCGTCCCGCCGATGGCCTGTGGCGTGGGAGCCTGCCAGGGCTGCGCTGTCGAGACTGCGCATGGTTTCAAGCTAGCCTGCATCGACGGGCCCGTGTTCGACTTGATGGAATTGCGATGAGCGAGAACATCGACGCCGCCATCGAGCTGGCTCCCAATCACAAGACCGGACTCACCCTCGCCAACCCAGTGATGCCCGCCGCCGGCTGCTTCGGGCTTGGCACAGAGTACGCCCGCTTGGTGAAAACGGAGGCGCTGGGCGCCGTCGTCGTTGGCCCGGTCACTGCCGGGCCGCGCCGGGGAGCCAGCCCACCCCGCATAGCGCCCATCCCTGGCGGCGTGCTGCTTCACACCGGCCTGGCCAACCCAGGCATCGGTGCCGCGATCCGTCGCTATGCCCGCGCGTGGTCGCGCTCCCCAGTGCCCGTCATCGTGCACGTAGCCGCCACCTCCCCAGACGAGACCGCTTCCTGTTGCCACCGCCTGGCGAGCGTCGAAGCGGTGGCTGGCATCGAACTGGGTCTACCCGATACCATCGACGGTTCGGTTGAGGCTTCGGGCCGAGGGCTCGCCAACGCCCTCAACGACGCCATCGCCATCATCCAGGCAGCTCACGCAGCCGCTCGGCAGCCCTTGACCGTGCGGCTGCCTCTGGTCAGCGCCCGTTCGCTGTGCGAAGCGGCCGTGCAAGCTGGTGCCAGCGCGCTAACCATCGCGGCACCACCTCGCGGGACGGTTTGGCTGAGTGGCTCGATCGAGCCCGGCAATGTCTTGCCAAGGCCCATGTGGCGAGAGTCGAGGGGACGCTTCATCACCGGCCGCCTCTATGGCCCTTCCGTATTGCCACTAGCGCTGCGCAGCATACGCCAGGTGGCGGAACTCGTGTCAGTCCCGCTCATTGGCTGCGGTGGCATCTACAGCGCGGCAGATGCCCAGGCATTTCTCCACGCCGGAGCGACGGCCGTCCAGGTTTCCGCGGCGGTGTGGCGTGACCCCTCCTGCCTGGCCCGCATCGCCTGCGGTCTATCTCCAACAGACACACTGGGATAACTTGCTAGGGCAATTGCATTTGGAGGAGCGGAACGTTTTCGCCGTACCTGTCGGCCCACTTCGCTCCCTTTGGATCGCCAGATCCGAAGGTTGGGCCTGCCAGACGTCTGGATCTGGCAATCCAGACCGAGCGGATGGGCTACATGCGATTGCCCTTGATAACTTGCAGCGTACCATGTGTGTGGTATAGTATAGGTGACTCTGTCGCACAACTCCGCCGAACTTGAGCGACGTCCTCAACCGAACGAAGGAGCCGAAAAAACCGGGATTCACAAGGAGGAGACTATGTCACGTCTACCAGCACCACCACCAGAGAACGTTGCGGCCAAGAAATGGGTGCCAGTATTGATCATCGGCATCCTGGGCATCATCCTGATTGTCGGGATCTACTACCTCAATCCCGCCTTTCAGCCCGTCGAGTTGCTGCTGATGTTGTTGGCGGTGACCGTGTGCGCGCTGGGCTACACTCGAGGGATCGTCCGTGGCGTGCTGACCATCATCTCACTGTATATCGCTACAGGAATATCGGCCCTGCTGTACCGGGGAGCTGCTCCGTTCGTGAACGCCGTCCTCCAAGTCCTCAGCTTCAACCTGGAGGCCTCGGTCGATGATCCCGCGGGCCGCGGGGCGCAGGCCTTCACCTTCATGCTCCTCGCGATGGCCTTCTGGGGGTTACTGGAACTCCTCAGGCGAGCCTTCTTTCAAGCCACGGACCTGCCTGAGGTGGGGATACTGGATAACCTGGGCGGGGCACTGGTGCATCTCGGTGTTGGTATGTTGATCGCCACCCTCCTTTTTAATGCCTATGGCTATGGCCGATCGCGGCCTGTGCACGACAAGGCGCTGCTGCGACTCCAGTTCAACCAAGTGCTCACCGTGCTAACCAGCGCCCAGTCGTTCTGGTTCTCTGATCCGCCCCCGATTTACAGCTACGATCTGGATGCACGCTAAACATCTGTCCACGCTAGAGTTCCCCAAGGTCTTGGACCGGCTGGCAGCGTATGCCAGCTTCTCCGCCGGAGAAGAAAAGGCCCGCGCGCTCACACCAGCGACCTACCTGCAAGAGATCCGCTGGCGCATGGAGACGACGAGCGAGGCCCGCGCGCTGCTGGAGGTCAAGCCCGAAACCACGTTGGGCGGTGCCCACGACGTCCGGCCGCTTGTGACCGCTGCCCAGCGAGGAGCGGTGTTGCCGCCGGTGGACCTGCTGGACGTGCGTGACACCCTCGTCGCGGCCCGCACGCTCCACCGCCTCTTGACCCGCCTGAAGGAGCAGTTCCCCCATCTGGCGGACATCGCCGGTCGTATCCAACTTTGCCCGGAGATTATCGCCGAGATCGACCGCTGTCTGGATGAGCGCGGAAACGTGCGCGACGATGCCTCTCCAGAACTAGCCCGCATTCGCCGGGAGGAGCGCATCGCCCACGAGCGGATACAGGACAAACTCCAGCGCATCATCAGTTCGTCCCGCAACGCTCCGTTCCTGCAAGAGCCGATCATCACGCAGCGAGAGGGGCGCTACGTCATCCCTCTCAAATCCGACTTCAAGGGCCGCATCCGGGGCGTCGTCCACGACATGTCCTCTTCTGGCGCGACCGTGTTCATCGAGCCCCTATCCGTCGTCGACCTGAACAACGCCTGGCGCGCGCTCCAACTTGAGGAGCAACAGGAAGTGAACCGCATCCTGGCGCATATCTCCCAATTCGTCGCCGAACGGGCAATCGAGATCGAGCAGACCGTGGACGCGCTCGCCGATCTGGATCTGGCCTTCGCCAAAGCCCAATATGCCGACGCCATCGACGCCACCGCGCCCGAACTCGTCCCTCCGCCACCTCGAGAGGTGAGCGGGACGAAGGGAGCGGGCGGCCCCACCATGCGCCTGTTTGGTGCCCGCCACCCCCTGCTCGACCCGAAACAAGTCGTACCGATCGACGTCGTGCTGGACGACGAAACCCACGTACTGGTCATCACCGGCCCCAATACCGGTGGCAAGACCGTCAGTCTAAAGACCGTGGGCTTGCTGACCCTGATGGCCCAGGCGGGGCTCCACCTCCCGGTCGAGCCGAATGGCCGCAGCGGCGATCGATCAGCTATCTCTCCCTTCGAAGCGGTGTACGCCGACATCGGCGACGAGCAGTCTATCGAGCAGAACCTCTCGACCTTTTCCTCCCACCTGAGCAACATCCTCTCGTTTCTCAATCAGGTCGACGAGCATAGTCTGGTGCTGCTGGATGAACTGGGCGCAGGCACCGATCCGGCCGAGGGCTCGGCGCTGGCCCGCTCCCTATTGGATCATTTCCGGCGGCGCGGCGCGACGGCCTTCGTCGCGACCCACTATCCCGAACTCAAAACCTACGCCCAACTCACGGCCGGCGTGCAAAACGCCTGTGTCGAGTTCGACCCACAGACGCTCAGCCCAACCTACAAACTGACTGTCGGGCTGCCGGGCCGCTCAAACGCCTTCGCCATTGCCCAGCGCCTGGGACTGCCACGCGACATCGTGGAGGCCGCGCGACACATGGTCTCGCCGGATGAGCTGCGCACTGAGGATATGCTGGACGACATCCACCAGTTACGCATCCAGGCAGCCCAGGCGCGAGACGAGGCCAACAAGGCCCGCGCCGAGGTCGAGAGACAGGCACGCCAACTGCGCGAGCGGCTGGCGTCAATTGAACAGGAACGTCAAGGGATCCTGGAGCAGGCTCGCGAAGAGGCAGCGGCAGAACTGGAGGCACTGCAATCAGAGATACGCGCTTTGCGACGCCGCCTGCAGGCCGCCGCAGCGCCGCTGGAGGCCGTTGCAGCGGTCGAGGAGGCCGCCGAGTCGATCACGGAAGAATTCGAGGATGAGCTGGCGGCGGCCGAGCGCGAGGCGGCGTCACTAGAGGCTCCGGCTGCTCCGCCGCAGCGCCCCATCCGTCCAGGGGATACCGTCTGGGTCCATCCACTGAACGCCCAGGGACAGGTCCTAGAAGTGAACGGCGAGGAAGCCGAGGTACAGGTAGGGCCAGCTCGCACCCGCCTGAACAAGACGGCGCTGGAGCTTTGCGCTTCGACCGCCCCGTCTTCCGAGCGTGAGGAACTGGGGGATGGTCACATTCACACTGCCACCGCCCCATCGCCCGGCGTGCGCCTCGATCTGCGAGGTTGCACCGTTGACGAGGCATTGCAGCGACTGGATTCACACCTGGACGCCGCGATGCGGGCCGAGCTGCCGTGGATACACATCATCCACGGCAAAGGCACCGGTGCGCTGCGCCGTGCAGTGCGCGAATTCCTGGCTGAGCATCCCGTCGTCAGCAGCTACGAGGCGGGTGGCGACAAGGAGGGAGGCGCAGGTGTCACCATCGCCAAGCTGGTCGTGTGATGGGGTCAAATAGCACAATCCACAGCAACGCTCTTGACAAATGACCGAATTCGCCTATCATATAATGTGGGAGGGCGGGCGTCTTCAAATGGTCCACCGGGTTTTCTCCTCCCTAGATTTGACAGCCCTGCACAAGTGCTCGACCGTCCCGCCTCCCTCGGAGCGGATGAGCAAGAAGATGCAGCAAGTCACTTCCACGGCTGCCAGGGCGCAACAGCCTTCCACTCGATTGGATGGACCACCCTTGTTCCTACTGAGTCTCCGGATCAGAAAAAGGAGGTAGAATATGGCCAGATTCATCGTCGTCCATAGCAGCCCTCTCGAGGCTAACCAGGATCAGCTTTTCCATGCTGCCAGACAGGTGACAGCATCACTGGCGCCAGGTACGGAGTGGCGGAACTCTTGGATTTCGGCGAAGGAAAGGACGCTCTTCTGCGAATGGGAGGCCCCTGATGGCGACGCGATTCGTGCCTCTCTTGAGCCAGTGAAGAACCTCTTTCCCATCGAGATGATCTATGAGGTAGAATGGCTCGATCCCAGGTGGTATGAGTAGGATGCTGGTGGGGCTTTCAAAGAGGTGGCTGGACCCCGCCTTTGCTTTGGAGGAGGTGATGCATAAGAGACGAAGCGATCTGTTCTAGTGGATTCGGGCAGCAGGCCCTTTGCCAACCTGAGTTAGGTAGATATGAAGCAAGAAGGAGGTAACAAGATGTTTGGAGGCTATGCTAACAGGATTGCCCGCATCGACCTGACCACCGGAGACATTCAATACGAAGAGATCGATGAAGAAATCGCTCGCAAGTATGTTGGCGGCCGAGGTATGGGAATAAAGTTCCTCTTCGACAACGGACCGGAGGTCGAGCCCCTTTCCCCAGACAACATACTATGCGTGATGGTCGGCCCTTTGACCGGCACAAAGGTGAGGATGAGCGGCCGGCTGTGCACCGTCACCAAGTCGCCCTTGACAGGAACCTGTACCGATTCCCATATGGGTGGCTGGACAGGAGCCAAGCTCAAGTGGGCCGGCTTTGACGGCCTGGTCTTCAAAGGCAAGGCCGAGAAGCCGACCTATGTCTACGCCGAGAACGGGGAGGTCACCCTTCATGACGCCTCAGACCTGTGGGGCAAGGGCGTCCACGATACTGTCGAAATGATGCAGGAGAAACACGGCGAGGACGTGGCGGTGATGGCCATCGGTCCGGCCGGGGAGAAACTGGTGCGCTTCGCCTGCTGGGTGAACGCCGACAACCGAGCATCGGGGCGGGGTGGCACCGGGGCGGTAGGCGGCAGCAAGAATCTCAAATGCATCGTCATCAGAGGCGACCGCAAGGACATGCCCAAACCTGCTGATCCGAAGGCCTTCCAAGTAGCAGACAAGGCCTGCTTGGCCAAGATCAAAGAGGTCCCAACCACCAGTCCCGTAGATGGCGACCTGCACGTCCACGGCACCAATGTCCTGGCGAACATGATCAACGAGATTGGAGCCTATCCGACGCGCAACGCGCAGACGACCGTATTTGCGGAGACCGAGGCCATCAGCGGCGAGACAGTAGCGGATACCATCCTGGCGAGGCGACCCACCTGCCACGCTTGCCCCGTGGCCTGCAAGAAAGAAGTGGAAATCACCGAGGGCAAGCACAAGGGGCTTCGCATGGAGAGTATGGAATACGAGTCGGTCTGGGCCTTTGGGCCTATGTGCGGCTGCTCCGACGCCAGTGCCATCGCGGCTATGATCGACCGCTGCAACGACTTTGGGCTGGACACCATCGAGACCGGCGATGCCCTGGCCATGGCTATGGAGGCCACCGAGAAAGGCCTGGTTGATGGGCTGGGATGGGGCGACACCGACGCGATGCTGACGCTGATCGAGGACATCGCCTTCCGCAAGGGGCTGGGCGACGACTTAGCCGAAGGGATGGATCCCTGCTCGAAGAAGTGGGGGGATCCCAGCATCGCCATGACAGTCAAGGGCCAGTCCATCCCTGCCTACGACCCACGGGGCCTTAAAGGGATGGGCATCGGCTATGCTACCTCTAACCGCGGCGCCTGCCACCTGCGGGGCTATACGCCCGCCGCTGAGGTGGTCCATTGGGTCCTAGGCGAGGAGAGCGAGGCCGATCCCTTGGAGTGGAAGGGCAAAGGTGAACTACAGGCCATCTTCCAGAACGTCTACGGATTCACGGATAGCCTAGACGTCTGCAAGTTCGGAACTTTCGCCATCCCTCTCGCTGTATACGCCAGCCTCTACTCCAGTATGACCGGGGTGCCACTAGACGTGGACGGTTTGCTAAAGATCGGCGAACGCGTTTACAACCTGGAGCGCTACTATAACAATCTCAATGGCTTCCGCGAGGGATCTGACTACTTGCCCAAGCGCTTCCTAGAGCAGCCCGGCGCAGGCGCCGCAGAGAACTCGGTCTGTGAGCTGGATCAGATGCTGGAGGAATACTACGCCTTCCGTGATTGGGAGAACGGCGTGGCACGCGAGAGCAAGTTAGTTGAACTGGGGATCATCTAGTCACAGCAACGCTTTGATGACAGGAAAAGGCGGCTGGCGGCCCAAGTGGCGGCCAACCGCCTTTTTGTCTCCAGAATGAGAAGAGAACCTAGCGCTGGATGAGTCCTATCCGCCCCCCACGGCAGGGAAAAGGGCCAATTGATCGTCATCTCCGATGGCAGTATCGAGACCTTGCAGAAACTTTACGCTTCGCCCGTTGACAAGAACATGTATCGACCTCTGGATATTGCCATCCTCATCCAGAATGCGTTCATGGAGGGCAGGGTACGTATCCTTGAGCCCCTCCAACACATTCCTCACTGTGTCGCCGGCCCTCGCCTCGACTTCTACCTCCCCTGCCCCCACAAGTGGTCGCAGCGTG
>Ga0180438_10007720_pt1 | contig 13910 bp, 13 predicted proteins | sample SS_ome_12_FD_132455 | JGI IMG/M metagenome (GOLD analysis project Ga0180438, IMG submission 132455) | Hypersaline lake sediment archaeal communities from the Salton Sea, California, USA - SS_3_D_2 metaG | ecosystem: Environmental > Aquatic > Non-marine Saline and Alkaline > Hypersaline >... | reverse complement strand
CACCGCCGCAGACCACCGCGCCCGTGCCATGTCGTTCTCCTTCCCAACCGGTCTAACCCGCGAACGCTCTCACGGTTCGCCACGGCTTGACAAGCACGCCGTGCCGCCCGACCATTCAGCCGGACGGGGCGGGCGACACCGTCCGATGAAAGGAGCCGGCAATGAGCAGATCGATGAACCGGCGTGAGTTTCTGGGGCGCTCTGCGTGTGGCGGCGCCGCCGTCGTTGCCCTGGCCAACAGCCGATCGGCGCGGAGCTACGCGGCCAACGAGAAGCTCGACGTCGCCCTGATCGGCGTGGGGGGGCGCGGCGGCTGGTTCGTCCAGACGATCCCTCGGATGGAGAACGTGGTGGCCTTCTGCGACATCGACTCGCGGAAGATCGCGGGCGCCTTCAAGCGGTGCGCCGACCTTGCCACCCGGTTCGCCGCCTCCGAGCATTCCTGGGAGAAAAACGCCGCCCCCGCTTTCAAAGGCCTCGCCGAGGCGAAGATCAAGACGTACTGCGACTTCCGCAAGATGCTCGACGAGATGGGCAAGTCGATCGACGCCGTCATCGTCGCCACGCCGGACCACACGCACGCGGTCGCCTCGGCCGCCGCGATCCGCGCCGGCAAGCCCGTCTTCTGCGAGAAGCCGCTGACGCGGACGGTCCACGAGTCGCGCGCCCTGCGCGAGCTGGCGCGCAAGGGCAAGGTCGCCACGTCGATGGGCAACCAGGGCACGTACAGCGGGGCGTTCCGGCGGGCGCTGGAGCTGATCCGCAACGGGGCGATCGGCAAGGTCGGCGAGGTCCACGTCTGGAACAGCGGCGGCGGGGCCGACCGGAAGCAGCCGCCCAAGGGCGGCCAGCCGATTCCAAAGGAGTTGAAGTGGGACCTCTGGCTCGGCCCGGCCGCGGAGCGATCCTATGATCCGCAATGGATGAAGCGGAACCTGTGGCGCGACTTCGGGACGTGCCAGCTCGGCAACTGGGCCTCTCACACGGCCAACCTGGGCTTCATGGCGCTGAAGGTCCACGAGCTGTGGCTGGGCGAGGCAGGCGGGCGGGCGAAGCGGCGGCTGCGCGTCGAGGCGACCAGCAGTGGCATCAATCGGCTGTCGTTTCCCAAGTGGGAGCACATCCGGTGGCACGCCCCCGCACGGGCCGAGTTCGGGCCCATCACGATCGACTGGTACAACGGCCGGGCGCCGGGCGTCGAGAAGGTCCTCGACCGCGCCTTCGCCGGGCGCGGCGAGCAGGACAAGCGGCGCGGGCGCTTCGCCGGCACGCTGATCGTCGGGGAGAAGGGCAGCATTTACACGACCGGCCATAACATGTCCTTCCGCCTGCTGCCGGAGGACCGGTTCAAGGGCGTCCAGTGTCAGCGCCCGGAGAAGGTCGCCTCCTCGCGGGGCCCGGAGCAGGACTGGTTCGCCGCCTGCCGGGGCGGGAAGGCGCCGTGGGCGAACTTCGACTACGCTTCGGCGCTGAACGAGTTTCTGATGCTGGGCAATGTGGCGACGCAGTTCGCCGGCCCGCTCGACTACGACCCGCCCGCGATGCGCATCGTCAACAACGAGCAGGCCGACAGGGTCCTCTCCAGCGAGTATCGCGAGGGCTGGTCGCTGTAGGGACGGCGGCGTATCCGTCATTCGTCGTCGGCGCCGGCCCGTTGTTTCGTAGCCGGGATGACGATCCGCTTGACCACGGCGCGGTTGGCGAGGAGGAAGACGATCAGCGCGGGCAGGGCGGCCAGGACGGTCGCGGCGAGGAGGCAATCGCCTGCGGGACCGCCGGTCCCGATGTCGCTGCCCCCCCCACCGGCGCGCCCGGCCGCCGACCCGGCCGGAGGGCGAAGGCCCACATGAAACCGCCGTAGCCGAGCAGGAGCGTGTTGAGGGCGATGAATGCGAGGATCGGCTTGACCTTCAGCGCGCAGATCAGCGCGCAGAGGACGAGGATGACGGCGCCGCCGATCGCCCGCCCGCGCCCGGCCAGGTGCTCCCAGACCCGCCGGTACGACTCGGTCGCCATCGACCAGCGCAGCTCGCCCGGCGTGTAGCGCACCGGCGCGTAGTCGGCCAGGGCCAGCGGCAGGGGGACGAAGTGGAAGCTCTCGAATCGCGTCCCCCACGCATCGTTCAGCGCGGCCAGGGCGGCGCTGCCGTCCAAGCCGTGGTCTTCCGCTTGCCCCGCGGGTTGGGAGCTGCTCGCGCCTTCCGGGCCGTACTTGCGGCGAGCGAAGCGCCGGAACGCCAGCTCGGGCGAGTGGAGGATGAACTGGCCGGCCGGGATCGCGCCGGAGGAGGTGTACTCGTTCCAATACCGCGCGATGGCCTCGTCTTCCGGCTGGGTGGCGGGCAGGGGCACCTCGTCCCAGCTCGTCAGGCCCCAGACGGCCAGCCAGGCCGCCTCGCGAAGGGCCCGCTCCTCCTCGTCGGCGTCGCCGCGCATCTTGCCCAGCAGGCGCTTGCGGACGTGCTGCTGCCAGCCGAGGATGAACTGGCCGGACCAGGGCACCTCCAGCAGCCGGCGCGGCCAGCGTTGGATGATGAACTCGTCCCAGTCCGCCCGCATCGCCGGCGTGTCGACCGGCGGCAGCAGCGGGACCTTCAACTCGTGGAAGCCCTCGTGCTCCGTGCCCCACGCCCCGTTCAACGCGCCGATCGTGCCGTACTTCTGCCGCACGTGCTCGTGCCAGTAGCTGTCCGACGAGACGATCATCAACTGCTCCGGCGGCAGGGAGGCCTTGAAGTCGCTCCACAGGATGTCCCTCGCCTCCCCCCCCGGCCGCCAGAACGGCTCGAGGAAGCTGCCCGGCTTCGGGACCGCCACGCTGTCGTAGCTCAGGTAGTCGCTGCCGAGATCGTGGTTCATGATCGCCACGCCCAGACGGTCGTGGTCGGCGAGCAGGCGCCGGCGGGCGTCGGCTTCGGGCACGGCCCGCTCCAGCCACTCCGGTGGCCGGCCGGTCTGCTCGTAGGCGGCCAGCAGCGCGTCGGCCCGCCGGCCGTAGCGGTCGCGAAGGAACGGCCGGAAGTAGTCCTCGATGCGGAACTCCTTCGCCACCAGGTCGTCGGAGTTCATCGTAGCCTTGAACTCCTGGAGGTCGGCGACGATGGTTTGCCAAGCCTCCAGCGACAGGCCCATCTGCTTCAGGGCGGCCGGGCGGGTGGAGTAGAAGTCGGCGTCGTCTCGCAGGGCGGCCCGGCTGGTCCACTCGTTGCGGTTGTGCCGTCCTGCCAGCCAGTCGATCCTCGTGGTGAACGACAAGACGTGCTTCAGCGCCAGCTCGTTTCGGTCGGTCAGGTAGTAGGGGACGATCGCGTTGTCGCGGAGGCCGTAACGATCGCTCATCGTCTGGGCGAGGACGATGAGGACCGGGCAGACGATCCCGGCCGCCCCGAGCGCGAGCATCGCGCAGATGCCCGTCCACACGGCGCGTCGGCCGGGCGAGCGTCGGCTTGTTCGAGAGAGGATCGGCATCACTGTGCTCCGCGGAACTCGACCTTGCGAAGGAAGCTCGGGCGGCTCGTGACCGTGCAGACCGATCCCGTAGGGCATGCAGCTCTGCCGTGCCCGTCTCCCTCGACGATGGCAAGCGCGTGTGCGGCAGAGCGGCACACCGCCCTGCGAGTCACGGCCTGTTTGGCCGGGCCGGCGGGGCCTGGACGTCCATCACGCCGGTGGGCCCGTACCGGCCGGCGAGGTGGACGGGCAGGCCGTCGCCGAGCACCTCGCGGTGCGTCGCCATCGCCACGTCGGGGCTGTTGTTCTGTTCGGAGAGGTGGCCGATGCAGGCCCATCGCATCCGTCGCCCGGCCGCCAGGGCGAGCAGCTCGGCGGCCTCGCGGTTCGACAGGTGTCCGCCGGCCCCGCGAATCCGCCGCTTCAGGGAAGCCGGGTACGGCCCCCAGTCCAACATGTCGGGGTCGTAGTTGCTCTCCAGCAGCACCGCGTCGAGTGTGGCGATCAACTCGCCCAGCCCGCCGAAGACGTGCCCGAGGTCCGTCAGCACGCCCAGTCGATGCCGCCCGTCGTCAATGACAAACGCCACGCCGTCGACCCCGTCGTGCGGCGTGGGGATCGTCTCGACCCGCACACCGTCCAGCCGCAGCACCTCGCCGGCCCGGAAAGGGCGAACGTCCCGAACCGGCCCCAGCGACCGCGACGCGGCGGCCGCGCGGTACGTCGCCTCCGTCGCGTGGATCGGCAGGCCGAACTTGCGCTGGTAGATCCCCGCGCATCGGCTGTGGTCGGCGTGATCGTGGGAGAGGATCAGCGCGTCGACGCGGCGGATGTCCCGCCCGTGGGCCGCCAAGCGCAGCTCCGCCTGCTTGCCGCTGATCCCCGCGTCCAGAAGCAGCCGCACCTCGCCGGCCTCGACGTAGATGCAATTGCCGTTGCTGCCCGACTGGAGCGAGATCAACTTCATCCTCGCATTCTATCGCCCGCCCGGGGCGTTCGAAAGCGCCTCTTCGAGCCAGCCGAGGGGGGACTTCCGCGCCGGGGTCTTCGCAAGCTTGGTGGTCTTCGTGGTCTGCTTTTGACCGTCCTGTCACCGAGTGCCGACCGCACCCGCGCCGATTCATGCCCTTGCCTCCGGCGGGCCGATAGGCGTATACTGCCGGGTTGCGAACTGTCCGCCGCGGCGGCATGCGCCGCGAGGGGGCGGCCCGGGTCAGAAGGAGCAACTGCGGATGAATACCTTCGAAGGTAAGCTTGTGGCGCCGCCGGAGGCGGGCTTCGCCATCGTCGTCAGCCGGTTCAACGAGTTCGTCACCACCAAGCTGCTCGGCGGGGCGATCGACGCGCTGAGGCGGCATCACGTGAGCGAGGACAACATCGACGTGGTCTGGTCGCCGGGCAGCTTCGAGATTCCGGTGTTGGCCCAGCGGCTGGCGGGCAGTGGGAAGTACGCGGCCGTGATCTGCGTGGGGGCGGTCATCCGCGGCGGGACGGACCATCACCAGTACATCGCCTCGGAGGTCGCCAAGGGCGTGGCGTTGGCGGGGTTGAGCACGGGCACGCCGTGCATCTTCGGCGTGCTGACGTGCGACACGGTCGAACAGGCCGTCGACCGCGCCGGCGCGAAGGCGGGCAACAAGGGCGCCGATGCCGCCCTCGCCGCCATCGAGATGGTCAACTTGCTGGGCCAGTTGCCCGGCGGGAAGCAGTGAGGTAACCTCCGGCCGTGCCTTCCCCGCATCGGGCAAGACGTCTGGCCCTCCAGGGGCTTTGCTGCCTCGATGCGCAGGGCGCCAAGGCCGTCCCACTCGTCCACGAGTTCATCGCTGACAGCCGCGAGCCCGACGAGACGCTCCGAGTGGCCGGGCAACTGCTGACCGAAGCCTACGCCGACTCGCCCGCCTGCGACGCGCTGCTGGCCCGCCACGCCCACCACTGGGAGCTGAACCGCCTTGCGATGGTGGATCGGAACATCCTCCGTCTGGCCGTCCACGAGCTTCGCGGCGCGCTGGCGCCGACGAAGGTGGTGATCACCGAGGCGATCCGGCTGGCCCGCGAGTTCTCCACCGCCGAGAGCCCCCGCTTCATCAACGGCGTCCTCGACGCGATCGCCAGAGACCTCGCCGGCAGCGGCAGCCGGGCGGAAGAGGAGCAGCAGGGATGAATGCGGATTAACGCAGATGGGGAGAGAGGATTATCCACATAGGGAGCTGACACGGACGATTATTGGGGCCGCCTTTGAGGTGTCCAACACGCTCGGGTGCGGCTTCCTGGAGAAGGTTTACGAGAACGCACTGGCAGCGGAGTTGCGTTCTCGCGGCCTGAGGGTCGTCCAGCAGATGCCGGTGCGTGTGATCTACAAGGAAACGACTGTCGGAGACTACGTGGCCGACATGATCGTGGAAGCCACCGTGCTGATCGAGACAAAGGCCACGCCGGAGCACAACGCGATCTACGGAGCACAAGTACTGAACTACCTGAAGGCAACCCAGTTGCCCGTCGGCCTCCTGGTGAACTTCGGCCGGCCCCGACTGGACGTACGCAGGTACATCCTCTGCAAACGCCTCCAACGAGACGCCGATGAGACAGAAGAGTGGATGAGGGAGTAGACTGGCTCCCCGGCCCTGCTATCCTCCTACATCTGCGTTCATCTGCGTTCATCCCTGCAAGAGGAAACGGAAGACGAACATGGCGCTATTTCGGAAGGCACTGGAGAAGCTCAGCCGCGGGCTGAGCCGGACGAGGCAGCGGCTGGTCGAGTCGCTGCGGAGCTTCCTGGCCGGGCGCGTGCTGAACGACGAGACGCTCGACGACCTCGAGGCGATGCTCATCCAGGCGGACATGGGGGTGGCCACCGCGCTGCGGATCCGCGAGGACCTGTCGGCCGCCGCGCGGGACGGGCGGATCGAGAAGGGCGACGACGTGATCGAGCTGCTCAAGGAGGAGCTGAAGAAGTACTGGCCCGAGTCGGATCGGGCCGTCCACTTCGCCGACGCGCCGCCGACGGTGATCCTGGTCGCCGGCATCAACGGGTGCGGGAAGACGACCTCGGTGGCGAAGCTGGCCTGGCAGTTCAAGCAGGACGGCAGGAAGGTCTGCCTGGCGGCGGCGGACACGTTCCGCGCCGCGGCCGTCGAGCAACTGACCATCTGGGCCGACCGCATCGGCGTGGACATCATCAAGGGCAGCGGCACGGACCCGGGCGCGGTGGTCTTCGACGCCTGCGACGCCGCGCGGGCCCGCGCCGCCGACGTGCTGCTGGTCGACACGGCCGGGCGGCTGCACACGCAGGACAACCTGATGCGCGAGCTGACGAAGATCCGCGACGTGGTGGCGCGGAAGGTCCCGTCGGCCCCGCACGAGGTGCTGCTCGTGCTGGACGCGACGACGGGCCAGAACGCGATCAGCCAGGCGAAGGCCTTCGCCGCGGCGATCGACGTGACGGGCATCTTCCTGGCGAAGCTGGACGGCACGGCGAAGGGCGGGATCGTGGTGGCCATCCGCAACGAGGTGAACCTGCCGGTGAAGTTCATCGGGCTCGGAGAGGCCTACGAGGACGTCGAGCCGTTCGACCCCGAGCAGTTCGTCGAGGCGCTGTTCGCCTGAGCGGCGCGCCCGGCATCCGCCCGGGCGACCGGATAGCCCTCAGGGATGCAAGGGATGAAGGGGATTGGATGGCTCCTCGAGCCGGCTCTTCGAGGGCATCTGTGGGTCGCTGCCCCCCCGTGGCGTCGGCCTCTGAGATGGCAGCGGGCCCGGCCAAGGACCCGAAGAAGACGCGGCTGCGCCGCGGGGTTCTCTGAGGCATGGCTCAGGTGTCCGATGGCGCGCATCCGGCTTCCTGCGCCGTGTACCGTACGACGTCGTGCTTCGCCACGGCCATCGGACACCGGAGCGATGCCTTGAAAACCCCGGGGGGTACGGGGGGCTGGCCCCCTGGACGTCGACATGGGCGAGGACTCGTGCAACGCGGGGAGAGTCGGCACGAATGGACGGCCCGAACGGCCGGACCGGACCGGGCACCCCACGCGTCCCCACCTGGGTGAGCAAAGGCCCGTTTTTCGCACGAAAAGCCTTTGACACGTCCCCGGGCGGCCGATAGTTTCTCCGGCAAGCCGTTGCCGCACAACGCCGTAGTTCACAGTGCCGGCTCTCAAGGACGCGGGCCGGATGTTGGCCTTGAAGAACCCAAAGGAGATTGCGAATGACTGAAGCACCGCAAGCACCCGTTCCTCCCGCCGGCGGACCCGTCGCGAACCCCGGCAAGGGCCTCGGCATCGCCGGCATGGTTCTGGGCATTGTGGCCCTGGTGCTGTTCTGCGTCTGGTACCTCGCCATTCCGTGCGCCATCGTCGGCCTGATCCTGAGCATCATCGGGAAGGGCAAGTCGAAGGCCGCCGGCGCGCCGACGGGGATGGCCACCGCGGGCATGGTCACGAGCATCATCGCCCTGGCGCTCGACATCATTCTCGGCCTGCTGCTCTGGAGCTTCATCAGTGCCATGTTCTCCTTTGGCCAGCAGATTGCCGAGGACGCCAACAGGATGAACAACCTGGTGGACGTCATCCGCTTGCTGCTGTAGCCGCCTCAATTGCCCGGGCTCCGTCACGACGGGAGGGCCGAGCCTCCGCTGACAACCGTGTGTGCGGGCGCGATCGGCTGGGTGCGAAACGAATCGAGAGGCTCTCGTTCCGCCCGGCGGCCGATGCGCCCGCCGCTTTTGCGCGCAGCGGCCCGCCGTCGCTCCGCGGGCGCGACGGCGCGAAGGGCCGATCACGAAAGTCTGAAACATGCAGCCTGACGGCCGGTCTATGCCGATAGAAGCGAAGGGCGCCGCCGGCGGGCCGGCCGATCCGCCCGCCCCGCTGATCCTGCCCCACCGGGCCGCGGCCGTGACGGCCTTCAGCCTGATCGGGCTGGCCTGCTGCGTGCTGACGGCGGGCGTGTGGGCGGCGATCCGGCTGGGATGGCTGGCGGTCGACGCCGGCTCGGGCAGCCTGCTGTTCTATTCGAGTCTGGTGACGCTGACGGCCTACGTGGTGTTCTGTCTGGCCGCGTGGACCATGGCGACGACGGACCTGGCGGCCATGGCCGCCGGGCGGACCGACCCGAGCGGCCGGTGGGTGACTCTCCTCGGCAAGCTCCTTGCCATGGGGCTGCTGCTGGCCGGGGCCGCGTTCGCCCTGCTGGCCATCATCGTGACAATCCGAGGCGATACGCCCTGGCCTTTTGGGGAATGAGCCGATGGCCGAGACGGGCAGGCAATGGTACTGCGTGGTGGACGGGCAGCGGTACGGCCCGATCAGCGAACTGGAGTTCCGCGACTGGGTCGCCCAGCAGCGCCTGCGGGCCAGCGACACGGTCTGGACCGAGGGGATGGCCGCTTGGCAGCCGCTGGAGTCCGTCGTGTACATGTTCCGCGGCGGGCTGCCGCTGATGTCGAAGGCCCCGCCGACCGCCCACGTCGAGCCCCACCGCGGGGCGCTGATCCTCACCCTCGGGATCGTCGGGCTGTTCTTCAGCTTCTTCGGCGTCCTGCCGGGCATCGCGTGGTACCTGGCCAACCAGGACCTGCCCAAGATGGCCGCCGGGCTGATGGACCGCAGCGGCGAGGGAATGACCACCGCGGGGAAGGTCTGCGGCATCATCGGCGTGATCTTCACGATTGTCGGCTGCTGCGCCGCCGGCTTCTGGTTCACCGCGGCCTTCAGCTTCATGGGCGCCGCGCCCTTCTGATCCGCCGGCCCCGCCGCGGGGCGGAATCCGTCCGCCTCCGCCGCCACGGCTGGTACAATGCCCGCATGCCTTCGGACTTCGACGTCGTCGTGATCGGCGGGGGCCATGCGGGTGTCGAGGCGGCCTGGGCCGCCGCGCGGCTCGGCGCGCGGACGGCGCTGGTGACGCTGAGGGCCGACCGTGTCGCCCGTATGTCCTGCAATCCCGCCATCGGTGGCGTCGGCAAGGGGCAGATCGTCCGCGAGATCGACGCGCTCGGCGGGCTGATGGGCCTGGCCGCCGACGCGACGGGCATCCAGTTCCGCATGCTGAACCGGTCGAAGGGCCCGGCCGTCTGGGGCCCGCGCTGCCAGTCCGACCGCCACGCCTATGCCGCCTGGGTCCAACACGCCCTCGCCGAGGCCGACCACCTCACCATCCTCTCCGCCGAAGCCACCGACATCCTTACCGAAGATGGCGCCGTCGTCGGCGTCCGAGTCCTCCCTGCCGAGTCTCCATCCGATCGCCCCTACCCAACCGGCGCAGAAGCCCGGGGGCCGGAGCCCCTGGGATCCGAGCAACAGGGACCGGAGCCCCTGCAATCCGGGCAATCGGGGACGGTTGACGGCGGACCGGCAGATCCACCTTCCCGGCAAGGAAAAGGGGACAGGCACCTGCGCTGCGCTGCGGAGCCAGTCCCCTTTTCCGAAACACCAACCGACTTGTCCTGCCGCAGCGTCGTCGTCGCCACCGGCACGTTCCTCAACGGCCTGATGCACCTCGGCGAGCGAACCTGGCCGGGCGGCCGCTACGGCGAGCCGGCCGCCGCGCCGCTGAGCGATGCGCTGCGGCGATGCGGGCTCGAGCTGGGCCGGCTCAAGACCGGCACGCCGCCGCGCCTGGCGGCCGAAACGATCGACCTGGCCCGCTGCACCCGACAGGACGGCGACGAGCAGCCCGTGCCGTTTTCCTTCCTGACCGGGCGGCTGGAGGTCGAGCAGATCCCTTGCCACCTGACGGCCACCACGCCGGCCGTCCACGACGCCATCCGTGCCAACCTCCACCGCGCCCCGCTGTACACCGGCCAGATCCGCTCCGTCGGGCCCCGCTACTGCCCCTCGCTGGAGACCAAGATCGAGCGCTTCCCCGACAAACCGTCGCATCAGGTCTTCCTCGAGCCGGAAGGCCGCCGGACCAACTGGGTCTACTGCAACGGCCTGCCCACCTCGCTGCCGCGCGACGTCCAGGACTTCATCATCCGTCACGTCCCCGGCCTCGAGGAGGCGACGATCCTCCGCTACGGCTACGCCATCGAATACGACTACGCCCAGCCGACGCAACTGCACGCCACGTTGGAGGCGCGCTGCACTGCCGGCCTGCTGCTGGCCGGGCAGATCAACGGCACGACCGGCTACGAAGAAGCCGCCGCCCAGGGCCTCGTCGCCGGCGTCAACGCCGCGGCCCGGCTGACCGGAGACGAGCCGCTCGTCCTGCGCCGCGACCAGGCCTACATCGGCGTGATGATCGACGACCTCGTCACCCGCGGCATCGTCGAGCCCTACCGCATGTTCACCAGCCGGGCCGAGCATCGCCTCAGCCTGCGAGCGGACAACGCCGACCGCCGCCTGACCGAGCTCGGCCGCCGGCTGGCCCTCGTCGACGGCCGGCGATGGCGGCGCTTCGAAGCCAAGCGCCGGGCCGCCCGCGAAGCCCGCCGGCTGATGGAGTCGACCCGCGCCGACGGCAAGACGCTGTGGTCGCTGCTGGGCCGGCCCGGCTCGTCGGTTCGCCACGTCGCCGCCGCCGCGCCGCCCCCGGTCGCGCGGCGGCTGGCCGAGCTGCTCGACTCCGACGCCGAAGCGCTGGACTCCGTGGCCGTCGATGCCCGATATGCCGGATACCTGGCCCGACAGGAGCGGGCGCTGAGGCAGATGCAGGAGCTGGACCGCAAGCTGCTGCCGGACGGCATGGACTACGAGGCCGTCTCGCACCTCCGCCACGAGGCGAAGCAGAGCCTCCAGCGCGTCCGCCCGCGGTCGCTCGGCCAGGCGCTGCGGATCAGCGGGATCACGCCGGCCGACATCACCGTCCTGGCCGTCCACCTGGTCCGGCTGGGCGACCAGACGGAACAGACCGCGTGTTAGAATAGGCAGTTTGGGAATTGTAGTAAACTTTCTGTGACCGTCAGGACCCTCAGAAAACGCAGAATAATTGCGGCCGGCCGAGCATGTATGCGCAAGACATTATTCATAAACGATTTAAGATTTCGCCTCCCGCCGGGAATCTCTTAAGCTGGCGGGGGATCTTGACGAAAAAGATGATGCATGGACGCGCAGGACTCGCCGAAACGTGTGTGTACGGCGGGCCCTCGGGTAGAATGAGACAGTCGCGGACCGACGGCTGGCATCGCGGCCGGTGAATTGGACGCACCGGCCGCTGCCGGCCCCGCAAGGATGCCCGCCCGCGCGGGCCGGAGTGCGAGGAAGACATGAACGACGTGAATGGCGTCCATCCTGCCTGGGGTCCGAAGCCGATCGAACCGACGCACTCGGTGACGCCCCCTGATGCCGCCACCGGTGCCGGCGGGGTCTCCGACGTCGTGGAGATCTCCAACGCCGCCGCCCTCGCCGCGAAGATCCAGGAAGTCCCCGAAGTCCGGGCCGACCTGATCGCCCGCGTCAAGGAAGAGATCGCCGCCGGAACCTACGAGACGCCCGAACGAATCGACGCCGCCATCGAACGACTCCTCGAAGAACATTTCCCGGACCTCCTATAGCCGGTTGGCCCTGACCGGAAGTGTAACGGACGCGGAAGGAGCCGCGTCCGTTTTTTTTGCGCGCCGATATGGCCGCCGCAGCGACCATTTGCCGGAATGAACGCGGATCGTAAGTCGATTTTGGACGCCGCCGCTGATTGTGTGAATCTCTACCGTTTCGGCGAAGGCCGCAAAGACACACAATCGACACTTAAAACCTTTTACAGCAACGAGAAATGATTGTGTGTATGATTGTGTGCATCGAAGGGATACACACAATCATACACACAATCATCAAGAACAACTTACGTCACGAAGGCCCACCCGGCCCCGCTAGTTCGCCGACGCGCCGGCAGAAACAGCGCCCCCTTAGCATGCATGGACATCTCGCGGCCCCTTTTGTCGCGTCAAAAGCCGCATTTCTGAAAAAAAACGGGCTCTTGTCCCGGAGAAGTGGCGGATCGGTTGGGAGCCAGCCCCCAAGCCCCCGAGGTCTGTCGCTTTTTCGGGACAAGAGCCGGAACGAGTGAGATGCCCTGCGATTCTCAGCGTCGTCGAGCAGCTCGCGCCCGCCGGCAGCGAAGTTGCGGCGGACTATCTCCGACGGCCGGCGGCCCGGCGGCGGCGGCGACGGCGGCACAACGGCAGGCAGGCCCCGATCGCCAACAGCGCCGGTGTGGCCGGCTCGGGGATCGTCACGACGAGCTGCCGCACCGGTGCAACGTCGCCCAGCGGCGTCGATCCGGGATGCGTGTGCCCGAAACGGACCCCGCCGCTCGTGGACTGCGGCGCAAGGGCCCCGCCCAGCACGAGCAGGCCGTCCTCGGCGCTGATGGCCGCGAGGGCCGTCTCGTTCAGCCCGATCGTCACGATGTCCGTCGCCGCGCCCCCGCTGGGGATCTCCACCGACCCGTACGCGAGGCCCGAGCCGAGGTCCGCCCAGATCGCGGCCTTCTGCTCATTTGTCCCGCCGCTCGTGACCGTCTCGACCGGCGTGGTCACCTCGTACAGCGTGTAGGTCGCCGTGGGCGCCAGACCGCCGCCCGAGCCCCGCGTCAGGCGCAGCTTCGCCGAGACCGCCGTCCCGTGGAGCCCGCTCAGATCGAACACGAAGAAGTTCCGCCACGTCTTGTCGCCGGACGAGCCCGGCGAGAAGCCCACCACGTAGTTCTGGTTGGTCGAGGGGCCCGTGTAGATGGAGAACCTCCTCTCGTACCAGGCCGACCTCGTCGCCTCGACCGTCACGGTCACCACGTCCGCCCAAGCAGTCATCGCCCCCGGCCAAAACAGCGCCGCCGCCACGCAGCCAAGCACGCATCTCATGGTCCCGGCTCCCGTACCTGAGCGCACCGCCTCCTGTAGCGATCCTCGGTGGGAACTTGGCCGGGCGGCCTGGCAGGACGAAACGAGTGAGCGAGCCTCGCGCCTGCGCAGTTCTTGACGCACAAACGTAGCTAGCCGCTCCCGAAGCCGGCTGGAGCAACACGCATTCTATCCGAAAACGGTAATATGTCAAGGCAGAAGCCCCGACCAGAAGTCGGAAGGCCCGGCCAGAGCATGCAGGTAGCCGGCGGCTGGCAGGTGGAGGACGGACTCATCACGAAGAACCCGGAGAACCCGGAGGGGGAAGAGGGGCGGAAGCAAGAACGTCGCCCAACTCAGCGCCCTCAGCCGTGCTCAGATCACGTTCCTTTGTCTCCATGGAGGTTGTCCGGGCCTCGCAGGCAGGAGATTCGCTTCGCTCGGGACGTATCGCATCAGGCCGATCGGCAATGCGCGGCGCCGAGCGCGAGCCGCAGCAGGCAAAGATCGATGGGCTGCCCCTGCCGCAAGCGATGTGTCGCCCTTGACAGGGCTCGTCCCCGGATTGCTCCCGGTCTCCCACGGCTCGCGCCGTGGGCTGATATGTGTCGCCCTTCGGGCTGGGCCGGGATGTCACTTGAATCGTCTGTCCCGGGTGCCGTGGAAAGACGCCGGTCTTCAGCGGGTT
>Ga0180438_10007719_pt1 | contig 13910 bp, 13 predicted proteins | sample SS_ome_12_FD_132455 | JGI IMG/M metagenome (GOLD analysis project Ga0180438, IMG submission 132455) | Hypersaline lake sediment archaeal communities from the Salton Sea, California, USA - SS_3_D_2 metaG | ecosystem: Environmental > Aquatic > Non-marine Saline and Alkaline > Hypersaline >... | reverse complement strand
GTAGGAATAACCAGGGCTATGGAGAAGGTGTTCCTGACATCCTCCATGTCGCACAGCATATACGGTGAATCTAGCTATATGACACCCTCCAGGTTCTTGAGGGAGATACCCGGCCACCTTATAACAGATGAGAACAGGGCGGAATCAAAAAGGCCTTATGCCGGGGCCGTTACTGGAAAGGATGCCGGCAGGTTAAAGACACACTATAAAATAGGTGATTTTGTGGAGCACAGGATGTGGGGCAGGGGCCAGGTCCTTAATGTAAAAAGGTTAAGTGATGATATAGAGCTGGATGTCAATTTCAGCAGTGTGGGGTTAAAGCATCTCCTGGTCAGCTTTGCACCGCTGGAAAAAGTGGAGGGTAAATAATATGGATTACCGTGAAAGGATCTTAAGGACTATTGCCGGTAAGTCAGTGGACCATCTGCCGTTCGTACCCAGGCTGGACCTGTGGTACACATCCAACCGGGTGCGCGGCACATTGCCGGAAAAGTACAGGCATTCCACCCTAAAAGAGATATCCAGGGGCCTGGGTGCAGGTTTCCATTCTGTGGTCCCTGACTTCAGGGATTTTATAAATAGTAAAAGTGAAGCTGTCCAGGGACTGGGCATATATGACCTTAACAGCAATCCCTACAGGGTGGTGATGGACAGCATCGACTTTGAATATGAAAAGGACAGCCGGGGGCTTACCAGGACAGTATTTAAGACCCCGTACGGGAGACTTATTTCGGAGACGCTTTACAGTAAAAAGATGAGGTCGGACGGTGCTTCCCTGGGTCATACAATACAGCATATATCAAAAAGCGAGAGTGATTTCAGAGCCCTGGGATATATCTTCGAGAATATTGCCGTGGAAGAAAACAGGGAAAGTTTTGAGAAATACAGGCAATATACAGGAAATGACGGCGTGTGGGTGGCATTCGGCATGCTCTCAGCCTCGCCCATGCACCATATAATGAAAGAGCTTATGCCTTTTGAACCGTTCATATATGCATTACATGACAATCAAAAGGAGCTGGAAAGGCTGGCAGAAAAGATCGGTATATTTTTCCAGAGAGTCCTTGATATAACCATAAAAAGTGAGTCAGATATATTCTTTCTGGGGGCGAATTACGACAGCTTCCTTACCTGGCCTTCTTTTTTCCATAAATATATAACGCCTTACCTCAAGAAGTATTCTGGACTTGCCCACCAGCACCACAAATATATGCTGACCCATACAGACGGGGAAAATGAGGGTCTGATACAGGAATACCTGGAAGCAGATATTGATATAGCCGATTCCATCTGTCCCCATCCCATGACAAAGCTCCGTCTCAGTGACATAAGGGATAGTTTCGGTGACGGTATAACCATATGGGGCGGTCTTCCTTCCATATGTGTTCTGGAGGATTCAATGGGAGACAGTGAATTTAAGAGGTATATAGATGATTTTTTTCATAGACTGGGTGAGGGAAAGCACATCATCCTCAGCTTTGCCGATACCACTCCGCCTGATGCCAGGTTTGACAGGATAGAGAAGGTGGCCCAGATGGCAGGTCAATTTAATCCTTAATAAGTTGAAATGGATGGGCGGGAGAGAGAGTATATGGGAGTAACAGGGGGCTAAAACAGTGCATGCACTAAAAAAAATGGTATGGGATGCCATAAACCACAAGACTGTGGAAAGAATACCCATGATGTACAGAGGCGAGCCACTTCTGGACCATAAGATGATAAGATTCTTCGGGCTGGAAGATATAACTTCAGACTGGCAGGTCCTGGTTGAGAATATAGGAGCAGATTTTTATTCCGGCGGAGTAAGCCTTTGTGATTTTTATACCTACAAACCAAAATATATAGGTCCTGATTTTGAATCTGACCATGATCCAAATTTTTTCTATATATGGGGTATAAAATCCAGGTTTATCGAAGAAGATGGGATATATAAAAGCATTGATTATTTCAGCGACCCGCCCCTTAAAAATATTGACAGGATCACAGACCTAAAGAAGACCCATTTTCCTTCCCCCGATTGGTTTGATTTCAATTATTATACAGAGATCTACAAGCAGGCAGCATCAGATGATTACTATCATGCCAGTAATATCAATGCAGTGGAGAAATATTTTACTGGTGCCTGTTCGGTTAACAACCTATTTATGATATCCAGCTATATGCGTGGTATGGACAGGCTTCTGACAGACCTGGCTTTTAATCAGAAGTTTGCCTCCTATCTGATAGATAATATAGGTGAGATGTGTATAGAATTCTGCCGGCGCAACCTTAGCTCAATAGGGAAGAAAATAGATATATACGGGATGTGGGATGATATAGCCATGCAGAACAACCTTATCATGTCTCCCGAGATGTGGCGGAGGTTTTACAAACCCTGGGATAAAAAGATAACAGAAGAAGCAAAAAAATATGATTTAAAAGTAATGTTCCACTGCTGCGGCAGCTGCTTTGACATAATAGATGATCTAATCGAGATAGGCATCGACATACTGGAACCAGTACAGACCTCGGCCAGGAACATGGAGATCGATAGGCTAAAAGCAGTCTTTGGCAATAAAATATGTCTTCACGGCGGCCTTGATATACAAAACCTGATCACCCAGAAAACACCGGGAGACATACAAGATGAAGTGAGAAGGATAAAAAGATTATTTAGCGGTGAAGGAGGTATTATACTGGGTCCGGCCCATTATTTGACCGCTGATACCCCGGTAGAGAATGTCCTTGCTATTTATCATGATTAATACTTCTAATGCCTGCTTTTATAACCAGCCGCCCAAGAAAATACTGTTATTTTTTCACATAATCTGTTATTAGTCTTATATATGAATCTTTAAGAGGGGGAACTGAAAATGTTTGAGAATATCGATGAAAATATCCTCGCCCAGGGCAGAGAGCACCTGATGTCCGGTTCTGTGGGGGGAGGTCTTCCCATAATCATAGAAAGCGGAAAGGGAGCTGTAGTAAAGGATGTCAACGGTAAGGAATATATAGACTGCACCTCCCAGGCATGGAGCTTCAATATCGGGTTTTCCCATCCCCGGGTGCTGGAAGCAGTGAGGGAACAGCTGGACAAGATAACCCATGTGAGGACCAGTTTTGAGACAGTGGTAAAGCTGCTGCTGGCCAAGAAGCTGGGGGATATTGCACCGGAAAGCCTGAAGAAGATAATGTTTTCCCTGCACGGTTCCATATCTATCGAATCAGCACTCAAGCTGGCCATGACCAATAGGCCCGGCGCCACCAAGTTTGTCACTGTATATAATAACTACTCTGGAAGGACCCTGGCCACCATAGCTGCCAGCTGGCCCTATCACCCTATAAGCAGGCTGTTTCCCACATTCATGCAGAATTTTGTAAGGATACCCAATGCCTACTGCTACCGGTGCCATTACGGGCTTACCTATCCGGATTGCAACCTTTTTTGCGCTGATTTCTTAAAGACGACCCTGGAACACGGGGCGGAACCGGTGGCAGCAGTCATAATGGAGCCCTTCCAGGCACACGGAGGCATGATAGAATATCCTCAAGGGTATCTTCCCAGGATAAAAGAGATATGCGCCGAGATGGGAGTACTCCTCATACTGGATGAGATACAGACAGGTTTCGGGCGCCTGGGGGCCATGTTTGCCAGCCAGCTTTATGGTGCTGTCCCCGATCTATTGGTATTCGGCAAGGCACTGGGCGGAGGTTTTCCTATAGCCGGTGTCCTGCAGAGAGAGGACCTGAACCCCCCGGAACCGGCTACTGACTCCTTCACATTCGCCCATTTTCCCATATCATTTGCCGCTTCCTGCGCCACACTTGATGTAATAAAGGAGGAAAACCTTCTGGAGAAGTGCAGGAATATCGGTAAATACTTCACTGCCGGCCTGAGGAAGCTGCAGGAAAAATATGACATAATAGGTGATATAAGGGGTCCGGGCCTCATGATAGGAATAGAGCTGGTAAAAGACAGGAAGACCAGGGAGAAGGCCAGTGATGTCACCCACAGCATAGTAAAGGAAGCCATAGATGACGGGGTAATATTCGGTGAGAGCCTGTTTAAGGGCCTGGGTAATGTGCTCAAGATAAAACCACCCATGGTGATAACGGAGTCCCAGGCAGATTCAGTCCTTCAAGTCTTTGAAAAGCACATTAAAAAGCACAGCGACAGGCTGGCCAGGGAGAAAGGGTAGAAAAGGCAGGATGTTATGGATAAAGACTATTTAAGGCTTATTGTCTCTGAAGTAGAAAACACGTTGGTAAAGATACCGGAAAAAGCTATAGAAGAGCTTATTGAGAAAATATCAGGTGCCGGCAGGATATTTATTGCCGGAAAAGGCCGCAGCGGCCTTATAATGAAAGCTTTTGCCATCAGGCTGATGCAGATGGACTTTAAAGTCCACGTAGTGGGCGAGGCCACTACCCCGGCTATCGGGGCTGGCGACCTGCTGGTCATAGGTTCCGGTTCGGGAGAGACAGAAAGCCTGAAAGTGGCAGCCGGGGAGGCAAAGAAGATAGGGACAAAACTGGCACTGGTGACCATGGAAGGCAGGTCAGCTATTGCCGGCCTGGCTGATGTGACTGTAGTAATACCGGCCACAGGCTCCAAAAAAGATAAAGATGCACGGTCTGATTCCATACAGCCCATGTGCAACCTGTTTGAGCAGAGCCTGCTGATATTTCTGGATGCCCTCACCATGCGGCTGATGGACCGGGAAAGTATCAGCAGGGAAGTACTTTACCAGAGGCATGCCAACCTGGAATAAGGATAAAAAAGGTATATAGGTGGTATATATTTGAAAGAAATGATGAAAGCGGCACTGTTTTACGGTGACAGAGAGGACCTCAGGCTGGAAGAGGTACCTGTCCCGGAAGTGGGGGACGGTGATATCCTGTTAAAGATAAGGATATGCGGCATATGCGGGTCTGATTCCAGGTATTATTTTCACGGCAACGAACCCCGCTACAAAAAGCCAGTAATACTGGGACATGAAGTGGTGGGAAACATCTACAGGATGGGCAAGGATGTAAAAGGCTACTCCACCGGTGAAAGGGTGGCGGTGGCGCCCATCTACGGCTGCGGCAAGTGCGGCCACTGCCTTTCCGGGCTGGAGAACCTGTGCCGCCATGTAGTAGTATTCGGCACTAATTTTGACGGAGGTTTTGCCCAGTACATGCTGATACCGCAAAAAGGCATAGAAAGGGGGGTGCTGGTAAAGCTTGCTGACACTGTTGCTGATGAAGCAGCCACCATGCTGGAGCCATTTTCATGTGCCCTGCACGGCCTGAGAAAGATCGGTATAGGACCGGGGGATACAGCGGCGGTATTCGGTTCCGGTCCCCTGGGCCTGGCTTTCCTCCTGCTCTTAAAAAAACTGGGGGCCGGAAAGGTGGCAGTAATTGCCAGGGCAGGGGACAAGCTGCAAAGAGCGGAAGAGTTCGGGGCGGATGCGACTTTTTCTACCCGGGAAGAAGGCTGGAAAGAGAAGGTGCGCGGATATTTTAAGGATGACGGCATAAATATCACGGTAACGGCAGCCTCCACCCTTCCGGTGCTGGAGTACAGCATGGAACTGGTCAAAAGGGGCGGCAAGATCCTGGTGTTCAGCGGGCTGCCCACCGGTACCAAAATAGAAGTGGACCCCAACTACCTGCATTATAATGAGCTCTCCATAAACGGTACCATTGATTCCACCATAGATGATTACAAGCGCATGGCTCTTATGGCGCCCTATCTGGGCCTGGAAAGATTTGCCACCCATATGTTTTCTTTTGATGAGATAAGAAAAGGATTCCAGGCCACCAGGGACAAGGACAGGCTGAGGATAAATATAAGGATCATGGATAAAGATACCGATTTTGATACGGAGGTCCGACATGATATGTAAAAACTGCGGTCTCCCCATCAGCAAAGGCAGCACCAGGTGTCCGGGCTGCGGCAAGGCTGTCAAAACCACCGGTTCAGGCTTTATAACCATGGCCTCAGACTGCAGGTCCAAAGGGATCCCCCACATAAATATCGGGGTTATCGGTTACGGGTTTATGGGAAAGGCCCATTCCATCGGTTACAGGAAGATGCCATATATATTCTGGCCCCCGCCCGCACTTCCAAGGCTGCTTAAATTATGCGGCCGCAGCAGGGAAAAGGTGGCTGAGGAGGCAAAAAGGTACGGATATGAAGGATTCTGTACAGACTGGAGGGAAGTGGTTGAAGATAAGAAGGTCGATATTGTGGTAAACCTTACACCCCACTATATGCATAAGGAAATATGCATAGAAGCGGCAAAAAACGGGAAACACATAGTGTGTGAAAAACCCCTGGCCCTGGATGCCGGTGAAGCCATGGATATGCTCAGGGCAGTTAAAAAGGCCGGTGTAAGGCATCTATGTAATTACAATTACCGCATGATACCGGCACTTACCCTGGCCAGGCAGCTGATAGAGTCAGGCAGGCTGGGAAGGATATTTCACTTCAGGGCAGTGTACCTGCAGGAATGGCTGGTAGACCCTTTATTCCCCCTTACCTGGGCAGTCATAAAGGAAAAAACAGGAAGCGGGGCACTGGGGGGCATCGGTTCCCATATAATCGACCTGGCCAGGTGGCTGTGCGGGGAACCTAAAAGCGTCATGAGTGTTATAAAGACTTTTACCACGGAGAGGCCCCTGCCCGATGACCCTTCCAGGAAGGGTACCGTGGATGTGGATGATGCCTTTGCCAGTACTGTCGAATTCGAGAACGGAGCCATAGGGACCCTGGAGGCATCCAGGGTCTGCACGGGCAGGAAAAACGGACAGAGGGTGGAGATAAACGGCGAGCTGGGAAGCCTGTATTTTGACCTGGAAGACCTAAACTATCTGTATGTTTATTTCAGGGATGAGGATCCGGATAATACTGCCGGTTTCCGCAGGATAAATGTCACAGAACAGGAACATCCATACTACCGGAGCTGGTGGCCCCAGGGACATACCATAGGCTGGGGGGATACTTTTGTCCATACTGCCTACAATATAGTAGACTCAGTGATAAACGGTACAGACCTGGAACCGCTGACTGCCACATTTGAGGACGGTTACCGGGCAGCTGTGGTGTGTGATGCCGTGCTCAGGTCGGCACAGACCGGCAGGAAGCAGGATGTGGTATATTAAAAATACGGGGAGTTATCTGTGAAAGACATGATGAAAGCGGCAGTATTTGAGGGAGAAGGAAAGCTCACCCTAAAAGAGGTCCCTGTTCCCTCTATTGATGCCAGTAGTGATGAGGTCCTTATAGAGGTGGAAGCAGTGAGCATCTGCGGTACTGATGTTTCCATAGTAAGGGTGCCCCCTGCATTTGTGATCGAACCGGGGATAATCCTGGGGCACGAGCTGGTAGGGCATATAGCCCAAAAGGGCGGCAGGGTGCTGGGTCTTGATGTGGGAGACAGGGTAGTGGTAAATCCCAATGATTACTGCTGCGCCTGCCATTACTGCAGGTCAAACAGGCCCAATCTCTGTGAAAACCTGAAAGCCCTGGGAGTGGGTATAGACGGGGCCTTTGCCAAATATGTGAAGACCAGCGAAAAGGTATGCTACCGCATATCTGATGCCGTTGCCCCGGAAGCTGCAGTCCTGGCAGAACCCCTTGCCTGTGTAATCAACGGTACCAACAAAGTAATGGCCAGGCCTGGCGAGACAGCTGTGATAATGGGCGCCGGTCCTATCGGTCTTTTATTCCTGGGTATGTTCAGGGCAGCCGGTGTGGCAAAAATAATAGTATCGGAAGTGTCCGGGTTCAGGAGGGATTTTGCCAGAAGTGCCGGTGCCGACCTGGTCGTTGACCCGGCCAGCCAGGACCTGGGCAGTGCAGTCTCGGTAGAGACTGCCTACGGACCCGACATTGTGGTGGATGCCGTCGGTTCCCAGATGGCCCAGGGAATAGACATTGTGGGAAAGGGCGGAAGATTCCTTATAATAGGGGGCAAGACCGGTGCGGTGGCCAGTTTTGACCAGATAAATGTAATCACCAAAGAAATAAAGATTATGGGGACATTCCTGGCAAATGCCTCATTCGAGTCTTCTGTAAAGATGCTTGAATCTTCAAAGATCGATGCCCTAAAAATGGCTACCCACAACATACCGCTGGAACGCATCCACGAGGGAATAAAGCTTCTGGAGGAAGGCAGGGCCATCAAGGTAGTGGTTATTCCCTGACTATTTTAACAATCATCGATCCATTAAGCGAACGGCTTTGTCATGCCTATTATCCTGTTGACCAGTCCCGGGTCCATGTTTTCCGTGCTGTGCCTGGCATCACAGTGGGGGCACTTGTAATAAGCGTCGTCATCATAATAGAAGTATTTCCTATACTTATCATCAACGAGTTCTTTTTTCCCTGCCTTGTCCTCTACTTCCAGCAGTATATTACCGCATTCCCCGCATTTGTAGCAGGTCTTGTTTTCCTGCTCTATCTTTTCTGCCATTATCATCCACCCTCCCTATTAAATGGTACTTTTTCCAGATCTATTAACCATATTATATTAAAAATGAAAGAAATGAAAAATATAGAAGCAGCCTGTAGATTAGAAAACAAAAGATATCTTGAATATAATATAAATAAGTGCACAAGGAAGGTGATGATATAAAATGAAGTTTAAATATATTACATGGAACCTGGCCGTGATCACGGCAGCCCTTCTGGTACTGGCCCTGGCCGCAGGGTGTGATGTGAGGGGTAATATAATCGATCCTGAAACCGGTGAGGATATCACAGAAGTAATAGTCGCTGAAGAAAGTGACGGCGAAGGACCCGTAGTAGGGGGCGGTGAAGATACAGAAGAAAGCACAGGAGACCTTCTTTTAAAGCTGCAGGAAAAGCAGGAGGAACTACCAGGCGGTGCAGCCCTGGGAGGGGCATACCCTGAGGTAGACGGCCTGCATGTCACCGGAAGCCCCATTGCGGTAAGCATAAGCCAGTACCGGCTGGAAGTCACCGGGGCTGTGGACAACCCCCTGAGCCTTACTTTTGATGAGGTCAAGGCCCTGGAACCGGTAAGAAAGTATATAACCCTTGTATGTCCCGGTTTTTTTACCGATGAAGGGTACTGGACGGGAGTGGAACTGCGGAAGCTGCTGGAAATGGCAGGTGTTGGACAGGATGCCGCCAAAGTCAGGTTTGTCAGCCTTGACGGCAGCTACAGCAAGACTCTTCCCCTGGAAAAAGTAATGGCAGGTGACGGCATACTGGTAGCCTATCAGTTTAATGATAAGGAATTCTCAGATATACACGGATATCCCCTGAGGATAGCAGCAGACGGTGAACCCGGATATATCTGGGTAAAATGGCTGGGAAAAATAGAGGTGCTAACTGAAGGGCAGACGGAAGGGGATTCCCAGGACATGTGAACGGGACCGGTTTCGTAATCCTTTAATTATAGCGTCAAACTGGTAAAATGGTCCTTATATTATTGAGCCCCCAAAAGGTCTCAGGTGTTTTTACATGGATATAAGGAAAATAGCAGAAATTACCGGTTTCTCCAAGTCTACGGTATCCAGAGCCATAAACGACCAGCCCGGGATCAAGCAGTCCACCAGGGACAGGATACTTAAAGTAATCGATGAGCTTAACTACAGGCCCAACCAGGTAGCCAGGAGCCTCACCACCAGAAAGACCGGACTTATAGGGGTAGTGATACCCGATATTGAAAATCCTTTCTACTCCAGGATCATCAAGGGGATTGGTGATGTGCTGGAGAAGTCCGGTTACAACATGATGATAATCAATACGTTCAACGACCTGGCCAAGGAAAAAAATGCCATTGATATCATGATAGGGAAAAAGGTGGACGGCATCATATTTTCGGCAGTGGAAAAGAATACCAGGAATATGGACCTCATAATAAACGCCGGGATACCCGGAGTCTCTCTTGACCTGGAGCTGGACAGGGACAGTGTCATAGATTCTGTGTTCTCCTCCCCCTATGAGACGGCATATAATGCGGCACATTACCTTATAGAGAAGGGACACCGCAGCATATCCCTTATATATCCCCCTCCTGATATCAATAAATATAATTCCGACTTCTGTCTCGGTTTTGTGACCTGCATGGAGGAAAACGGGCTGCATGCCGGAGGGGATAATATTATAGGCTGCCAGCCTTCTATCAGGGACGGCTACAGTACTGGTATGGAAATGCTTAAAAAGGACAGGCCCACTGCTGTCCTTACTGCCGATATAATTGCCTACGGATTGTACCGGGCAGCAGCAGAGTCCGGGATAAATATCCCCCATGGACTTTCTATTTTCGGCAATGACGACCTGGATTTTTCCAGCGTGGTAGTCCCCGGGCTGACCACTACATTACAGCCCAAGAAGAAGGCAGGCAGGATAGCTGCCAGGCTGCTGGTAAACAGGATAAACGGTATATATTCCTCTCCCAGGAGGATAGCCATGAGTCCGAGGATAGTCATAAGGGGCTCAGTAAGGGACATAGGATGAGTCTTTGAGGGAGTATGACCGATAAATATATTGACATAATGAAAACAGATATTATATAATTGTTGGGACCGGTCCCGAAAATTATTGACAGGGGGTCAATCATGGGTAAACTTTCCGGTATGATCAGCTTCCTGGATGAACAGGAACTCACGGCTATACATGAAAACAGCCTTAAGATACTTGGCGAGATAGGTTTTAACATCCCCAACAGGCAGGTACTGGAAATACTGGAGCAGAATAACTGCCAGGTGGACTTTAAAAGCCAGGTTGTAATGGTGGACCCGGATCTTGTAGAAAAAGTAATAAAAGAAGTACCCAAGGAATTCAGCACCATACCGTATCTTGAAGAAAATAAAATTGCTTTTAATGACGGCAGTCTAAAGCTGTGCATGGATACCACTCCTGACATAATAGAGCTTACAGAAAACAGGAAGAGGAGGGGAACACTGGAAGATACCCTGAAAGGTATTGTCGTGGGCAACTATCTCCAGCATGTGAATACTGTCTCCGCCTACTGCCTTCCTGATGATGTACCCTCCAGGGCAGCAGATGTAATCTGCTACAGGAACCTTTTCACATATTCAAAAAAACCGGTCACCACCTGGATATATTCAGCACAGTCAGCAGACTATATACTGGAGATGGCAAAGATAGTCTATGACGGGACAGAAGGTGTAAAAAAGCACAAGCCCATAACCTATTTTTCCGAATCCATAAGTCCCTTGCATTTTGCTCCCCATACCCTGGAGATCATGATAAAGTTTTCCCGATACGGGCTCCCCATATTCCTGGGCCCCATGGTGACTGCCGGGGGATCGGGTCCCGTGACACTGGCAGGGGCCATATCACTGCAGAACGCCGAAGTCCTTATGGGGATGGTGATCATATACCTTTTAAACCCCCGGCAGCCTGTTGTCCATGCCGGGCTTTCCCACATCCTCGATATGAGGACAGGCCTGTGTTCCTACGGCTCCCCGGAGCAGACCCTTCTTGCCGCAGGGATAACCCAAATGGCCCGGAAGTACAGCATGGCTAGCTGCTGCAATGTACACATATCCGATTCCAACTGTTGTGATTTCCAGAGGGGATATGAGGCGGCTGCCAGTGCCTCCTTTGCCCTGGCTGCCGGGGCTGAGATGCTGTCTATTTACGGATACGGACCTGTAGGTATAGTGGGATCGGGAGTGGGCCTGAGCCTGGAGCAGATGATAATCGATGACGAGGGCCTGTCCTACCTTTCCCGCATAAGAAGAGGATTTGAAGTAAATGAACGTACCCTTGCCTTTGATGTCTTAAAAAAAGTCGGCATAGGAGGCACCTTTCTGCCCCAACAACATACACTGGAAAACTTCAAAAAAGAGCACTGGCAGTGGGATCTTTTCAAAAGGCAGAATTATCCCGGCTGGAACAGCGGGGGGTCGAGGGATATACTGTACCGGGCCAGGGAAAAGCTGGAACGCATACTGGAACAGGGCTACCCTCCACAGCCGGTTATAGAAGAAAAGAAAGCCGCCCAGCTAAAAAAACTGGAGAAGGAAGCTATTGATAAACTTACGGGAAGGGCTTAATCGTTGTGTTAAAGGTGATCGCATTTTTTGACCTAAAAGAGAAGACAGACCCCGAAGTATTCCTCAAGTGGGTAAGGGAAAGGCAAACAGAGGTATTTGACAGGAAGATAAAGGGGATAAAGGACTTTAAGGTTTATGTCACAGTTGATTCAGACGGCGACATCGACCTGCCCCGCATGGTCCAGATCTTTGATTATTACGGCACCGCCCAGGACTGGAGGGATGCCCTGGAGATGATGAGGACCACTGACGATGATGAGATATCAGATGTGGTAAGGACATGGCGTGAATTCTGCCGGGATGAGACCACCAGGATAATCTATATCGATGAAAGCGGATATAAATATTCTATTATTGAAAAGATGGAGGGAAAATGAGCGATTTTAAGTACGAACCGTCCAAGTGGATACCTTTCAGGGATATGGCAGCCATAGAAAGGGTGCGCCATATCAAAAGGGCCGACATCACCAGACACAAAAACCCGGACCTGAACATACAGGTGGTACCAGATGACCAGGTGGAGTTTATCTGGATAATGGATATGTTCTACAGGATAAAGACAGCTTCTGATGAGGGCAGGGATCTGGTACTTATACTTCCCAATCCGGCCCATACCTACATGAAGGTGGCCATGCTTATAAACAGGTTCAGGGTCAACTGCAGCAAACTTCATATATTTATTATGGATGAGTATGCCGATGAGGAAGGGAATATAGCTCCCGAGAGCTACCCCCAGGGATTTATGAGGGCCACCAAGAACTACTTCTACTACAAAATAGATGAGGAACTGAGGCCTCCGGAAAGCCAGGTAGTGGGACCTACTAATGACAATGTACCGGACTACGGCAGGATGATAGCAGATATGGGCGGTGCCGACGCCTGCTACAGCGGCCCCGGCTGGACAGGCCACCTGGCCTTTATAGAGCCGGATGCCCCCGAGTTTGATGCCGACCTGGGGGAATGGAAGAAGATGGGACCCAGGGTGGTGACCCTGTCGCCCTTTACCATAGCCCAGAACTCCCTTCACGGCAGCTTCGGCTACTCCGGAGACATGGCCATGGTGCCCCCCAGGGCTTTTACCATCGGACCGGCTGAGGTCATAGGGGCAAAATACAGGATGGATATGCATGCCCTTGCCACCATGGGCACTAAAGTGAGCTGGCAGAGGATGGCTTCCCGGCTTTGCCTGCACGGACCGGTCACTCCCAAACTGCCCACTTCCCTGCACCAGCTGTTGAAATCAGACATAATAATGTCAGAGACACTGGCCCAGGATATAGAGCCAGACTGGACTTTTGGATATTGATAAAAGACTAGATAAAAGGAGAAGGACAAATGGAAAAAAGAAAACCAAGGGTAGGATTTATGGTGGCCACCAGCCACAGCGGTCTTATAGATGAAGTGGGAAACCCCTTCCCGGTCATGGGCATGGCCGAAAAGGCCAGGCGAAAGCTGGAAGAGCTGGGAATAGAGACCATACAGTTTACCGAAAAAGGACTGATAAGCGGTGACATAAAAGGCGACCAGGTAGAGAATTATAATCCCCAAGAAGTGGTGGACAACAGGCAGAAGGCCTGGAAGGCAGTAGAGAAGTATAAGGCTGCCGATATCGACTGCCTAGTGATATTCCCGCCTACATGGCTGTGGACCCACTACTACACCCAGCAGCTTATGGACCTTAATAAGCCCATACTGGTATGGGTAGGAGATGAGATAAGGGGCGCCCAGGGTCTCGGTCTATGGGGACTCCGTGGTACCCTTGATGCCATCGGGGGCTTTATCCACAAGGGAGTGTACGGCAGGCCCGAGGATGAAAAGGCAGTAAAAGAAGTGGTCGGCTTCATAGAGGCCTGCATGGTAAAGAACATCCTGAGGAAAAGCGT
>Ga0180438_10007717_pt1 | contig 13916 bp, 8 predicted proteins | sample SS_ome_12_FD_132455 | JGI IMG/M metagenome (GOLD analysis project Ga0180438, IMG submission 132455) | Hypersaline lake sediment archaeal communities from the Salton Sea, California, USA - SS_3_D_2 metaG | ecosystem: Environmental > Aquatic > Non-marine Saline and Alkaline > Hypersaline >... | reverse complement strand
GATTGGTAAAGGCAATTCCGAATTCGATTAAGCACAGCATTGCCGTTGGGATTGGGTTGCTCATCGCATTAATTGGGTTGGAATATGGTGGGCTGGTCGTCGATCATCCGAGTACACTCATTAACCTGGGCGATTTTGCCAATCCGGCGGTGATCATAACGTTGGTTGGAATCGTGGTAATGGCGGTTTTAATGACCCTCAACGTGCCGGGAGCCATTCTTTGGGGACTATTAGTGGCTGCTCTCGTGGGGCTTCCGTTGGGAGTCGTGGAATATCACGGGACGGTGAGTTTACCCCCCCCGCTTAAACCAACCTTATTTAAATTAGATATCATCGGCGCTTTCGAGACGGGGCTGGTACCCATTATTTTTGTCTTCTTTTTCCTGGATTTATTCGATACAGTGGGGACTTTAATCGGGGTGAGTGCTCAGGCCGGATTTCTCAAGGAAGGCAAACTCCCGCGGACCAATCGCGCCATGCTCGCTGATTCGATTGCCACGCTCACGGGTGCTTGTATGGGGACCTCAACCGTCACCAGCTATATTGAGAGTACAACCGGTATCTCTCAGGGGGCCCGTACTGGTTTCGCTAATTTAATTACCGCGATTTTTTTCCTGTTGGCCCTATTTTTTAATCCGTTGGCAGAAATGATCGGCGGGACTTACCAGAATACGATGCACCCTGTGATTGCACCCGCTTTAATCGTGGTCGGCTACATGATGATGCGCAGCGTGGTTCATATTAACTGGGAAGAAATCACCGAAGCAATTCCCGCCTTTTTAACCATTATTATTATGCCATTCACCTTTAGTATTACCGAAGGAATTTCTTTTGGGTTTATTTCATATTCATTATTAAAGACAATAAAAGGTCAGGCCCGTCAGGTGCATTGGGTTATTCATCTGTTTGCCTTATTGTTTGTGTTACGATATGTGTTTCTGTCAACCTAACCGTTCAGCAAGAGCCAAGGAATAGGTTTTAAAACCCTCAACGGATGAGGCGCCAACGGATTAAGTCTGAAAAACCTCGCATCCCCCATCCGTTGGCCCCTCATCCGTTGGACCTAATTTTTTTGTTTTTGATCAAATCATCTGTTATCAAAAAGGAAAATGTCATGGAGACGGTGTTTATTGCAGGATGTAATGGATTGCTGGGCCAAAAGCTGGTCCAACAGTTTATGAATGATTACGAAGTGTATGGCGGGGATGTCCAGCCGGAAAGTTATCTCCCACCGAATATATTTCATTATGAACCACTGGACATCACGCAGCGCCAAAATACGGTTAAATTCATAACGAAAACGAAACCCGCTTTTATTATTAATGCCGCCGCTTTCACAAATGTTGATGGCGCTGAAAAAGAAAAAGAGTTGTGCTGGCAAATTAACGTCATGGGAATTGAAAATTTAACGGTCGCGGCCCGCAAGGTTCAGGCCCACCTGGTGCAGGTATCCACAGATTATATTTTTGACGGCACCAATGGACCCTACCGAGAGACCGATTCACCCAATGCAATCGGATTTTACGGGAAATCAAAACTGGCCGCTGAAAATGTGATAATGGGGACGACGATTAACTGGTCCATCGTACGAACAATGGTGCTTTATGGTACCGGAATCAAGGTACGGCCTAATTTTGTAACCTGGCTCATTGCGCAACTACGGGCCGGAAAGCAATTAACCATTGTTGATGATCAATTCGGTAATCCTACCTTAGCCGATGATTTGGCCCGGGGAATTTTTCAGCTTGTTCGCCAGCATAAAACCGGTATTTTCAATATGACCGGGGCGGACATTTTGAATCGTTATGAATTTAGTTTATTAGTGGCTGAAGTTTTTGATCTAGACCAGACCTTGATTGTTCCGATTAAAACCCGGGAGTTAAACCAACCGGCTCCCCGACCTCTTAATTCAGGATTCATTCTGGAAAAAGCTCGCCAGAAACTGGGAATTTCCTTTCTGACGGCACGTGAAAGCCTTTTAGTGTTGAAAAAACAATTGGAAGAAAATCTGCTAAGGAACCTATGAAACTAATTGTCGTGATTCCCACTTATAACGAGGCGCAGAATATAAACAAATTAATTGAGGCGCTTTTTGGTTTACAAATTGACTCACTTGAAGTTTTGATAATTGACGATAATTCACCAGATGGAACGGCTGAGATCGTTAAAGAACGGATGCAATCCGATAAAAGGATTCATTTGATTGAACGGGAGGGGAAACAGGGATTAGGCACGGCCTATGTTCGGGGTTTTAAATATGCGTTAGCGCATGATTACGATTACATCGTCCAGATGGATGCTGATTTTTCGCACGATCCCAAGGAGATAAAGAGCTTTTTGAAGGTCATTCCGGACTATGATCTGGTTATTGGTTCGCGCTATATTATGGGGGTCAATGTGGTGAATTGGCCGTTGTCGAGATTATTGCTGAGTTATGGTGCGAATTTATATACTCGATTCATTACCCGGATGCCCATCAAAGATGGTACCGGCGGTTTTAAATGTTTTCGGCGGGAGGTGTTAGAGACAGTTAATCTGAATGAAATTCATTCTGATGGCTATGCTTTTCAAATTGAAATGAATTTTAAAACCTGGATTAAAGGATTTCGAATAAAAGAAATTCCCATTGTTTTCGTTGACCGAATTGCCGGTATTTCAAAAATGTCTAAAAAAATTATTCGTGAGGCTGTGTGGATTGTCTGGAAAATGACTTTTTTAAATTTATGCGGTAAGTTAAAATGATCATCACCAATATGATTAAATTCAACAGACCGTACAAAATAAAGGACTGGTAAATTCCAAAAAGTGGTATCAGGAAGGAACTGGTCAATAAAGCTCCGCCACAAGAGCCCACCAGATCATAAGCGTAAAGTGTCCCGCCCGATTTTTCGGGTGATGTACGACCCATCTGCGTTATTAAAGCACTTGCCACAACAAAATGATAACCTCCGGCTAAACCGGTGCTAAATATTAAAATCATAAAAATAACTTCGATGACGAGGAGTTGCGACAACGCCTCAACGGGCAGGTAGGTTAATAACGCCAGCATCATAATGAGCACGAAAGGGAGGAGTCCGATAATAAATTGGATGCGTAAAAAATAGTTTAACAGGTTGGTTTTGATTAATTGAATGTGGCGTGCAGCGAACCAGGAACCCATCGTCAATCCGAACATGAAACCGGTTACAATCAACGCGACTTGATAATAAGCAAATCCGTATAAAGCCTGAAAAGCAATGATTAATCCCACCTCTAAACTGATCTCGCTAAATCCGACGATCATCACCGAAATGACAATGGCGGATTGACGAGTGGGTTGCCGGAGGGCAATTCCGGTAAATCCACCACTGATGAGAATGACTAACAAACCCAATAGAATGAGACTGCTTTGAAGCTTGTGTTGCGCGATATAACTAAATACATCTCGAAAAAAAGGATTGGTGTGGCTGCTCCATAAAATCAAATCAAAAAAATAGGCAATGGGCTTGAAATCGCGATTTAGCCTTACCGGTGAAGCTTGCTCGATTTGTGAACGGAGATAAGACATTCGCTCCGGCGTCATTCGGAACGGCAAATAATATTCATTGACAAATTCATTGACGATTGTTCGTTGCTGTAATCGATTAATGAGTACCTGCGGGTCTGACGTCAAAGTGCCGGCGGTAACCGTTGACAGAAAGTAATTTGAATTTCCAGGAATAATGACAACCTCCTCGAAACAGCGCTGCAGCGAACGAAAAAGACAGCCCAGAAACTGCGCCAGCGGTTCACTAATATAATTTTCTGCTGAAACCACGCTAAACGCATAGATGCCAGATTGCCTGAGCCTATTTCGAACTTCCTGAAAAAATTCTACCGTGTAAAATCGATTTAATTGCGTTGAAGCCGGGTTAGGAATATTGGCCAGAATGACGTCGTACTGGTGAGAAGTACTTTTAACAAACAGGCGACCGTCCCGGAAGTGTAAATGCACGCGGGGATCGTTTAATACTTTTGTTTCGGCGGCGGGTAAATGCGTTTGAGCCATTCGAATCAACGTGGGGTCCAATTCAACATAATCCACCCGTTTGATGGAGGGATATTTTAATATTTCTGTTAAACTGCCACTCGTTCCCCCCCCAATGAGTAAAATCGATTGCGGATTGGGATGTTGCAGGAGGGCGAAATGAATCGATTCTTCAGCGTAATATAAATCGGGAACGGTGTACATCAACAGTCCGTTTTGAAAAAAACTGTAAGTACGTTCCAGTTCAGTAACGGTAATCGTTCCATAAATCGAATTACGCGTGCCAGCAATCTGGTAATCCCGCCAGAAATTTTGTTGAGCATCTTTTTCAAACCACCGGACAGCTTTTATCAGCGCCCAAAATGATCCCAACGCAATCAGTCCTACCACCAGGAGTCGCCACCAGTGACGATGGAAGCGATGGTTCAAAATAAGCCAGGTACCGATTGTCAGATTAAACACGCCGATAAAGGCCGCAATCTGAAAATTTGTAAAATATTTAATCAGCAAAAAGCTCGCTAAAACACCCCCGCTAGCGGCTCCGATTGCTTCCAGCAGGTAAACCCGCCCAACAATTGCCGATTTTTTGGTTTCTACCGTTGAATACAACCGACAACCGAGGGTGAATAATGCCCCGGCCAGGAAACAAAACAGACTGAGGGTAATGGTCGGAATGGCCATGATCGGGATAATTCCGGTGATTTCGCCCGGCGTGTGATTGATAACCAGTAGACTCATTCGATTGGCATACATTGTCAGCGGGAGCAGCAGGCTGATACCAATATGTACGCCAACAAAAAAGACCAGCGAATTAAGGGTGGGAGGGACGATTTTACCAATAAAACCGCTACCCAGGGCAGTCCAGAAGAGCCAGACCGCCAGCAAAATTCCTGATGATAATTCATTGCCATAAAACACAACCATTAGCTCGCGTATTAAAATAACTTGAGAAATGATAGTTGTGATACCGTAGTTCAGCAGGGCAATTTTTATCAAAACAGGTCGAGATGCTCGGTGAATTAAGGACATAATGCTGAGGAATAAATAAATTAACTTTTATATTTATATTGATTCAATTTATTGTGTAACGTTTTTAAACTAATACCCAGCGCCCGGGCGGCGTGGGTTTTATTGTTATCCATTTGATCTAAAGTTCGCAGAATCACCTCTTTTTCTATTTCCGCTAAGGGAGTTCCCAACTGGAGCACGATCTTTTGTGAGGTTCTTTTGGCGGCAGTAATTCGGCTGGGCAGGTGCCGACATTCCAGATTTTCACCTTGACACAGAATCACCGCGCGTTCAATTACATTTTTTAATTCGCGCACATTGCCAGGCCAGGAATAACGGGTGAGGGTCGCCATACATTTGGGAGAGATGGCGGTAATTCTTTTTTTATTTTTTTCGCTGAAGGTTTTCATGAATTCCATCGCTAGCAATTCAATGTCCCCCGAACGGTCGCGGAGTGGGGGTGGTTCAACTTCTACGACACAGAGTCGGTAATAAAAATCTTCACGGAGACTTTTTTCTTCCAGGGCTTGATTTAAATCGCGGTTGGTCGCCGCAATAATCCGGACATCTACCGAGATTTCCTTTTTCCCACCCAGCCGCCGAAACGATTGTTCTTCCAGGACGCGTAAAATTTTAGCCTGGATGTCCAGCGGCATTTCACCAACTTCATCCAGGAATAATGTTCCCTGGTCGGCCAGTTCAAAATAGCCCTGTTTTTCCTTGAGGGCGCCAGTAAAGGCACCAGCTTCATGTCCAAATAACTCATTCTCTAATATCTCGCGGGGGAAAGCAGCGCAATTTACCGCTACGAATGGCTTATCCGTGCGACTACTCTTGTTATGAATCGCTCGAGCAATGAGTTCTTTTCCGGTGCCACTTTCGCCGGTAATAATCACATTGGCGGTGGTATCCGCGACCGCATCAATTAATTTGTACACTTCTTTCATTTGCGGGCTTTGTCCGATGAGCGCCTCGTAACGGGTGAGATGCCGAACCTGGTCTTCTAAATGGCGGTATGAGACCACCAACCGATGATGTTCCAATGCTTTCGGAATGACACCGCGCAAGCGGTCGGCTTCTACCGGCTTGGTTAAATAATCGTAGGCCCCATTTTTCATGGCCTCAACGGCGGTATGAATACTGCCCTTGCCGGTGACAATGATTACCTCGGTGAATAACTCCTGCGTCTTAATTTCGTGTAACAGTTGTAAGCCATCGATTTTCGGCATTTTCAGATCGGCCAGTATTAAATCAAAAGGAGAGTCTATTAATTTCTCTAATGCTTCTGCACCATCTTTTGCGGTCTCGGCGGAATAGCCTTCCTCGGCCAGGAGCGCGGTCAGGCCTTCCACAACATAGGCTTCGTCGTCAGCAATCAGTATTTTTTCCGTTTTTTTTGACATACTTCCTCTCACAAATTATGATGCAAATGAAACAAAGACTTCAGTTCCTTTTTTTGCGGCGGTACGCATTCGAATTTTCCCGCCATTTTCTTCGATTAATTTTTTGGCCAGGGGTAGCCCCATTCCGACGTGGTCTTGTTTGGTAGTATAGCAGAGACCTAATATTTTTTGTCCTTCATCGGTTGAAATTCCGGTACCGGTGTCCGTGATTTTAATGACATTTTCAGCCGCTTGCCGGGAAACGGTAATCGTTACTGTCTGATTGGACGTACTTGCTTCAATGGCATTCGTAACCAAATGTTCCAGAGCGGTTCGGATTTCATCCTGGTTAACGTTAATCTGAAGTGATTCATCGGGCGCCAGAAACTCCAGATTGACTTGATTGGTCTGCGCGTAGGGCTCAAGATTCGCCCGTAAAACAGCGAGTAGATTTTTTATGTTAAATTTTTTTCGATTTTCACCTGCCGGTGTCATGTATTCGACAAAACGCTGAATAATTAAATTTAATCGCTTGAGTTCACGCGACACAAGATCGAGGGGTCGTTGATATTCGGCCACATCGGGCAACTTACTTCGCGTCAATTTTGAGCGCAAAACTTCTAAATTTAACCCCATTGCGTGGGTCGGATTTTTTACTTTGTGGGCTAGCAATTCAATTAAAGTTAATAACTGTTTTTCACTAAACATTGACTTCTCCCGGATATTATACAAAGGTGAAATCAGAAATTCACCAGAAAATATTGAGATGATATTTTAAAGCAACCATTCGCTCAAGGTCTTACGACCTATTTTTGATGGCGTGCTGAATCCAGTAATCAATTTTTTGAGCGACATTTTCCAATGTAAAGGGTTTGGCAATGTAGTCATCATAACCGGCTCTTAAGGCTTTATCGCGATCATAACTCATCGCTTTCGCGGTCATTGCAATGATGGGGATATTTTTAAATTCAGCTTTTGATTTCAGGGCACGGGTGGCTTCATAACCATCCATGACCGGCATCATCACATCCATTAAAATGAGGTCTGGTAAATATTGCATAGCCAGATTGACCCCCTCCTGTCCATTTGTCGCAAAGCTAATTTGATAGCCGCGTTCCTTAAGAAAAAAACTCATCGCGTAGCGGTTATCTTCGTTGTCATCAACGAGCAAAATGTGGGGCACCGCATTTTTCCGCTTTGGTCTGGCTGAGGACCTGGGAGCTTTTTCGGCTGGCAACCCCCCTGGCCTGCGAGCGGCGGGAACGGATTGTCTTCCTTCTGCCGGCACGGGTTCTGTTTCTTCGAGCGTTATTTGGCTGCCATCCTCGCTTTCCGTTAAAGCCAATTTAACGGTGCCGGTTCCGGCCCCTGGCTCTAACCGGGCCACATTTTCTTCCCCCACGCCTTTTAATGGAATGTGAATCGTGAATCTGGTGCCATGTCCGGCCCGACTTTTTACATCAATCGTCCCCTCCAACATTTCAATCATTTTCTTTGAAATCGTGAGTCCAAGGCCGGTTCCTTTGGCTTGTTGTGAAGCGTCGATTTCTAATTGAATGAATTCCTGGAAAATTTTTGCCTGATCCGCCTTACTCATCCCAATACCCGTATCCTGAATCACCATTCGTAATTTGGTGCCGTTCTCCCGGGACATGAACTCCAGTGAGACTTTTCCTTTGTCGGTAAACTTCACTGAATTGCTCAATAAATTAATCAGAACCTGGCTAATTTTATCAGCATCACTAAAGATGTAGGTGGGGATTTTTTTGTCGATGGAAACTTCGAGCTTGAGTCCTTTTTTGGCACACAGCGGTTTAATTGTTTCAATAATCGTGGAGATTAACTCACGCAGGGCAAAGCATGAATGATGTACCTCCATTTTACCGGCTTCAATTTTCGACAGGTCTAGCAGACCATTAATCAACCGTAATAAATTTTGACTATTTTTTTCAATAATCCGAATCTGCTTTATTTGTTCGGTATTCAGCGTGCCGGGTAAACCTTTTAATAAAATGTTGGTCAAGGTGATAATGGAATTGAGCGGCGTTCTTAATTCATGGGACATATTGGCCAAAAACTCGGACTTCAATCGACTGAGTTTTTCCATTTGTCCGGCCTGGCGTTTGGCCTCGTGGTAGAGGCGGGCATTTTCAATAACGACGGCGGCTTTATTGGCAAAGATTTCTAAGATTTGTGTCTGACCCACATCTGGTTTGGCATTATCCTGTGGGTCCTGGACAATGATGAAGCCCAGGATTTTGGTTTTGATTTTGATCGGCACCAGCAGTGAATCACCCGGATGCCATTGTTTCTCATTTCGGGGAATGCGGGGAATTTTCAATAGTCGGGATTTTTCGAAATTAAAAATACCCACTGAATGATCAATTAAATAAGAATGACTGATCAGGAAATCATCGCGCATAATGGACAGGACTTCTTTAAAATCGAAACTCTTTTTATGCGGAACAGATTTGGGCTTTTTCTCCGACCATCCCTCTTCAGAAACGATATAAATGGCATTAGATTCAAAATCACGTAATGCAATGATAACAATATTCCAACCCAAAGTTTGGGTGGCTTTACAAATTTTATCCAGAATTATCTTTAAATCAAGATTCAAAATGATGTCTTCACCAATTTGAATAATTTTATTGAGCTGGTTCACACGGCGACTGAGCTCGGCGGTCCGGCGTTCAACGAGAAATTCCAGATTTTTCGTCTGGTTCTGGAGTTGACTCTGGAGCCGTTTATATTCAGTAATATTGCGCCCAACAAACATGACGCCCATTGGCTTGCCGGCCAATTCCGGCAGCAGATGCACATTCCAGCTACACAGAATGGTCTCACCGGCTTTGGTTTTCACTTCATGTTCATAATCGTGTAATTCTAAATTGACTGATTTACCATATTCTTTCTGCAACCGGCGAAAGTCTTTATAAAATTCGGGTAGATTTTTACCGCTTAATTCTTCAGCCGTGTAACCGAGTAGTTTTTGGCCGTATTCATTGATGAAGGTGCAGCGGCCTTGATTATCCATGACCAGCATAATGTCCAACATGCCGGAAATCAAGGTTTCATAATAATTTTTGGCATATTCAAATTCGGAAGATTTTTTCTTAAGAGCGGCCGTTCGCTGTTGAATAATTTTTTCGAGGTTCTCGGAGCGGTCTTTAAGATCCTTTTCAATTTCTTTCCAGCGGCTGATGGGAACAATCACGTGACGACTCCCCAGGTATTCGCCACTTTTACCAAGCATGCCCCCACTGAGCACAATCACGGGAAGGCGTTCCTTATTTTTGGGGATAATTTCAGTCTCGATCTGGGAGTTAATCCGTTCCTGCCATTTTTGATATTCAAACTCAAATTTTTCAATCGCTCCCGCATCAAAAAAATTTCTATAATTCTCACCGATTAATTTGCGGCGATCATATCCTAAAATTGAGCAGAGTTGACTGTTACAGAAGACAATTTTTCCTTTCGGATCTAACACAAATATCCCTACCGGAATTTCATTGATTAAGGTCAAATGTTGGGATAATCGATCATGGCTTTCTGATAAAGATTTTTCAAGGGAATTACGAATGTGGGTCTCGGCTTCCAGAAAGCGATACTGTTCATTGAATGAGGCCATTAAAATACAAAAGAGGGCGCACGTCTGAAACAAATGGTCTAGCTGTGAATAAACTTGATATTCTAGCAAGATGAGCGTGTAGGAACTAAATCCGCCCATAAAAAAAATCGAAGCCAGACTCAACCAGAAAAAAACGCGATTCTCTTTTTTGAAATAATGCTGTAAATATTTAATACCCGCCGGTAATAGAAAGAAAAGTTGTCCCAATATTGAAATTAACGGAATAAGCGGGTAGATTTCATTTTTGCTGAGCAGCGGATCAGCAAAAAGGAGCGTAATAAAGGTAAAACTGATCAGCGCTAAAAAGCCGAGGATATTGGCCAGAATGATTGCCAACGGATAATGCTGCGGCTTTAATGGTTTTGAGGGAAAAAATGAACTGAGCAGGAAAAATAAGGCAAAGATGGTTAAACCAGCGGTGTAATAAATTGGCCACAAGTGCGTGTTGTCGGTTTGATGAAGGATTGCCAGCAAGAGATTATTGATTTCGGGAAAAGCGAATAAAAAGATAAAGGCCCACAATCCGAGGTTGAGGAGTAAATAATCCCAGGTCCGCTTAAGAATCATAAACCGCGTTACCATAATAAGCACCGGTATCCCTAATATAAAGCGAAAATTTTTTATCCCCTCGATACCGGTGAGACGGCCTTCAAATATTTCTGGCTGAAAAAATAACCAGAGGATGAATCCGATACTTGATAAAAAGATGAGAAAGATGAGGGTCGTATTAAATTTTTTGTATTCTGAATGAGACATAAGGGATAGTTCGCGGCTAATAATGAATACTTCCTGAATTCATGAATTGGTTAATCTCAGTTCTTTAAATCAATAATAAGCGGCGTTGAGCCATTTAAGCTATTTTTTTCAAATTGATCTGGCTGATTACATTTCTAATAATATAAAATAAAATCGGTAAAAAGCAACAGGAATATTATTTTTTAAATATTTACAAAAATAATAGCTTCGGCCCTAAAAAATCGCTAACGGCTAAAAATATTCTTGCATCTGGCCGGTAATATTACTATAATATTATATTAACGAAATTTATCAACCGGCTGGCTTTGAATCACTTGTGAAATTTGAATTAACAGGCAGTTAAATCTAATCCTGCCTCCATTAAATTTAACATTAATATCAACAAAGAAGATTGAATGCAGAATTTTTTTGCAAGGCGGAAGGAAGCGTAATTACTGCACCGTGCCCCGACATCATTCCGATAATCCCGTCTTACCTCATCGAATCTAAAATCGACAATGGGTTAACCTGGAGAAATTTATGGATCGACAGTTTTTTGATCTCTTTACGCAAGAGGTTTTGATCGAGGCGGGTTTAAATGATATTCCGGAAGATTTTAAAAAGGATTATATTCAACAACTCAGTTATGAATTACGCCGGCGCGTGGGAATCATGGCCGTTAGATCACTGGATGCTTTGAGTTTTCATGACTTTCGAGAACGAATAAAAGATAATCCCTCCCAGGATTTATTGTGTGTGATTGATTTTTTTAAAGAAAGGTTGCCCCAGTTTAATGAAATTGTGGCCGAGGTTTTTTTTGATTTCAAATGTCAGATTCTCGAACAGGCTTCATTGATCAAAACAATGGTCAATATGTCCAACACGGAAAATCAGAATCAAATTTATAATATTAATATTTTTTAAGTATGATTTCCGTGTTCCCCTCACCGTTCTTCGTATTTTTGATTTATGTTTCGATATCCTCACCATTCCATTCTTTTAAAAACTGCTGGAGATAAGTCTGCAGGAAATCATGTCGTTTCTGACCAATTCTCTGAGCCGTAGCTGTATTGAGACGAGCTTTTAGCAGCAATAATTTTTCATAAAAGTGATTAATACTGGTGCCTTTATTTGATTGATAATCCTCTGCGGTGAGATGATACTGCGCTGGAAGATCGGGGAGGTAAATCGGACGCTGGATTTCTGCACCGTAGGCAAAGGTGCGGGCGATTCCGATGGCACCCATTGCGTCCAATCGATCGGCATCCTGAACAATTTTCCCTTCCAGAGTTTTCATTTCGGTTTTCACTCCGGCCCCTTTAAATGAAAGTGACTGGATAATTTCACAAATCGCGTCAATCATCGCTTTGGGTAGCTGTTTTAATCGCAGCCAATCATAAACCAGCGTTTTGGGGGAGACTTGTTCCGTGTCAGTTTTTTTCCAATCTTCCAGATCGTGTAGTAAGGCTGCCAGTTCGATGATGAGGGGATTGCCACCTTCCCGCCTGGTAAGGCGTTTTGCCAGTTGCCAGACCCGCCAGGCGTGCCACCAATCGTGTCCTGAAAAATTTGTTTCCGTTCTTTCCTTTACAAATTGAATGGCAGCATTGATTAATTTTTCTTTTTGATTTTGATCAAATTCAAGCGGGTGAATTTGAGAAAGTGGCAGATAAGCCGCGGCATCCGGAATAACAATACAATCGAATTGGGGGGTGAGTTGTGAGTAAGCGAGGTCGAGGGCGGCTTTGATTGATTGGGCTGGTGTCATGCCCAATTTTCTGACCAGGTTTTCATCAAGCGCCGAGATCAGGATAATGTGAGCGGCATCGGTTTTCATTTTTAAAGCTAAAGCGGTATTCCCATTTATTTTAAAATGATGCAGCAGATTTTGATGCATCATCGCCCGAGTGGGTTCACCGTCAAACCACTCCAGAAATGTTTGTGAACCAATACCGTCGCGACACTGAGCTAACAAAATTAAAATTCCTCCCTCTTTCACCGTATTAAAGGCATGATGTAGTGCTTTGTGCACTTGAATTAAATTTAAGTCTTTGGGGTAGCCCCCCCCACTCGCGATGACCAAATCGGCTTTTTGTCGGAAAGGAATCGTATGTAAGCGATTAACCGCCGTGCAGGCAGCTTGATGGGCCGCTCCCAATTCCCCGGCAAAAGCCTGATTGATCAATCCCTTTTCATCCAGGACCACGTTCAGCGCAAAATCCACCGTGACAAATTTTAAGGCATCCTGGAGATCCAGATACACCGGATTATCGGCAAGATTTCCTTCCTGGCAACCCGGCTGTAGTGCCGGAAAAAAGGGATGAATCGTAAAGCGATGATTATGAAGAATTGTCTCGTAACCAGCACAACCGGGAACAATCAATTTTGGTCCTCCCCCGAATCCGGCAAAATAATGGTGGAGCACACCCCCGGTCACAATTACCCGTTCCGCTCGTACCAGAGCACGGTTAATATAAATCGGGGTGCCGGCTTCAGTTTCTCCCAGGTGGATCAGCGTTGTTAAATCATGGCAATCATGTTCAATGACTTTAATCTGTTTAAAAATGGCTTCACCGAGAATTTCAATTTCTTCAGCGGGCGTATTTTTTCGGTGCGTCCCATTGGCCATTAAAATGGTAATATCCTGCTGGTTAATTCCACATTGATTTAACCGTTCGATGATTATTGGCAGAAATACCGCCGCCTGACAAACACGGGTGCGGTCAGGCACAACAATACAGGTTTTTTCTCCCTTCCGGACAATTTTTTCTAAGGGCAGGCTATTGAGGGGTGCTTCCAAGGCCTGTTGAATCACCTCTGTCTCGGTTATTAATTCGTGGCTACCGATTTCTGGTTGTAAGCAGTGGGCTGAAATTTTTTCGGCTAATGTGAAATTAATCTGCTGGTTACCATATTTTAAAGTATAATTCATAAAATTACCTGACGATTGTTGGGGTGGAAAATAGACGATACGTATTTAAGTCCCATCCGTAAGCTTTGAAATGGATCAATAACATATTATAAAAATTCAAAAATGTCAATAGATTTTTATCAAGGCAACCCAGACAAATCCATCAAACGCTAAAGCAAAGTCATCAAAGTCATTCATTGCCCTGTTACTTCAAAGTTAAGCCTGTTTTCATTATTTTATTTT
>Ga0180438_10007714_pt1 | contig 13920 bp, 16 predicted proteins | sample SS_ome_12_FD_132455 | JGI IMG/M metagenome (GOLD analysis project Ga0180438, IMG submission 132455) | Hypersaline lake sediment archaeal communities from the Salton Sea, California, USA - SS_3_D_2 metaG | ecosystem: Environmental > Aquatic > Non-marine Saline and Alkaline > Hypersaline >... | reverse complement strand
CTGGTGACGGCGGGGCCTATCATGACGCCGTCGGGGTGGTCGGTGAGGTTGGTGCGACGCCCCTCGTACCCAGGCACCGTGTACTCGATGGTGAGGTCGCCGAAGATGGCGGATCGCTCCTCGGGGAAGATGTGGAAGTCCTCACGGGCCCTGTTCAGCGCCACCTCCATGTCGGTGATGATGTTGTCGCTCTCCTGCTGGTTGTTGTACTCGATGTCCCGCTGGCCCCGGGCCGAGTAGTAGACCTCCCTCAGGGTGCTTGTCTTGCGCTGCCTCACCAGCTCCTTGGCGAACCACGCCGTCCAGATGAGCTGTGTGAAGGGCCTCATGTGCCGGATGTTGCGGCTGTGCCGCCTTATCATCCTGGGGCCCAGCACGTACTGCCGCTCCTCCGGGTCGTACATTATGTTGTCCGTGGACCTGCTCTGCATGTGAATCCACGGGAACTCCTGGTTGGTGATCTGCTCGTAGATCAGGTTCCCTAGGCCGGTGAGGCTCTGCTCCATGGCCTCGCGGCGGCGCTCGGCTTCACTCCGACGCGCCTTCGACAATCTCCGGCACCTCCTCCAGTTTCTTCTCCACCTCGGGTATCTCCGTGCTCACTATGCTCAGCAACGGCTCTATGTCTGGCACCTCCTTCTCGGCGAGCCTCGCCGAGAACTCGGCGATGACGGGCAGGTACTTGCCGAACACGTTCAGCCTCCTGCGCTCCCGTGCTATCCTGTACCTGCGGTTGAAGTATCTTCTCACGCCCCGGGCGGCCTCCCTGATGGCGTTGGTCACCTCCCGCTCCACCTCGGGCTGGTCGGCCATGTACTCCTTGCCGACGCTCTTGTACGGTATCTTGGTGCTGCAGACGTGCACCGCTATCACGAGCGGGGTGTCGCTCTCCACCTTGTAGGTCTTCCAGTTGATGTTCTTGTTCGCGGCCTTCCAGACGACGCCGCTGCTCTCGTCGAAGAGCAGCGGTATCCTGTTGGCGAACCTGTAGATGGTTATCCCCGAGCCGTGGGTCTTACGCACCGTCTTCCCCGTGGCGACGGCGGCCTCGACTATGAACGGGAACCCGAGGTACGTGCTCGGCTTCCGGGTCACCACCTTGATGTAGTCGTTCTCACCGAGGCTAAGCTCCTTCCTTATGCCCGTCTCCAACAGCTCCTCGCCTATGGGGCTGAGGCAGCTGGAGTCGGGGCGCTTGAAGCCCGAGTACTCTCGGGTGGCCCGCACCAGCTTGACTATGTTCTCCGGGCTCAGGGTCTTGGGCTTGGCCTTTTCGCTGATGCCGGCGAGGTCCAGGAACTTCTCTGAGGTGATGGGGCCGACGCCTTGGAAGTGCTCCATCATGAAGTTTTTCATGTCCCTGGTCTTAGTCTCGGCGATGAGCCTCCTGACGGTCTCCACGTCTACGCCGTGGGGGTGGGGCTTAACCGATTCGGGTAGCGGCGGCAGCTTGTCAGTGCCACGCTCGAACTTGTAAAGCCTCCCCCGCGGGTCCACGTATGTGATGTCGGCGTAGGGGTTCACCATGGCGGTCTGCTTCAGGTACTCTATGAGCCTGTACATTATTCGGCTGTAGTCGCCCTCCATCTGCAGCTCCAAGGCGGTGCCGCGCCACTTGGAAGGGTTTTGCTTGATGTTGTGTTTGAGTATGCTGGCGCGGTTGTTCTGGATGTCGATCATCATGGTGAACTCGTGGATCTCGCCGCCGGTGCTGCTTATTACCATGACAGGCTTGTGGGTGGTGATCTGGCCGTAGAGCACGGCCATGGTGCCGCCTAGGCCGAAGGTGCCCCGGGCCTGTTTGAGGGTGTACTTGCTGCCGTAGAAGACCTGGCAGAACGTCTGCGGGACGTGGTCCGCGGGTACACCGGTCCCGTTGTCCTCGATCCGCAGCTTGTATATGCTAGTCTCAGTGTCCCGGTCGTCTTCCATCTCGGTTATCCTGAGGTAGACGTCCGGGGGCACCCTCTGGGCCTCGCAGGCGTCCATGCTGTTCTCCAGCAGCTCCCTGACGGCTGTGTACGTCGCCCTGCTCGGGTTGCTGAAGCCCGCGATCTCCCTGTTCCTGTAGAAGAAGTCCGCCGGGCTTATGGACTGGTACTCCGTCTGTGACACTAGCTTCCATCCCTCCTGCGTGGGGGCTCGTACCAGAGCTCTCCCTTTTCTTTCTTCATCTTGCGTCTATACGCATATAGGTGATTCCACACCGTCTTGTGGAACGCGCCGTCGATTAGCATCTCCACTGCCTCCCGTGCAACGGGGAGCATCTCGTAGCTGCCTATCAGGGCGACGGTGCTGCCGTAGACGCTTATGAGGCACTCCGTGAGCTCCTCTAGGAGCGCCCTGCTCTTTCCTCCCCTGCCTATGATCCTGCCCTTGATCCTGTTCAAGGCGTTTTTATTTGTGCCTACATACTCCTCCAGGTCGAGGACGAGAAGTTCTTGGTCCTCGTTCAGGAGGGTCATGGCCCGTTTGGGGCTGAAGCCTCGCCCGATGGCCTGGGATATGTTGCGGACGGTGAATAGGACCGAGACGTCGGTCTGTTCGGGCTGTGGGGTTATCTCGACGTTCCCTGTGTCGCTGTCTACCGTGAGGTTTACCTGGAACGCCGCCTCTATGCGTCTCTTGTTACTCCCGTGGGGCCCTATTAAGGCGCCGACCCTGTCCCTAGGTATCCTGATATAGGTCTTCTGTTCCACCGGTTATCCACTCCTTTAGTTCCTCTGGGTCCCTGGTCTCTACGCCCAGCCGCCTGAACGTGTAGTTAATGTTGCCTATGTCCCGCTCCACGAGCGACGGCGCCATGGGGTGTATGGTTAGCATGGCCTGGCTCACGTCGAACACCACGGGCTTCTCCTCGTGGACCATTATGTTGTACTCGCTGAGGTCCCCGTGGGCGAGCCCCGCCTCCTGCCACAGTAGACGCATCTCTTCAACCACGAGGCCGTAGAAAGCCTCCGGGTCCTCCGGCATGAACTCTCTCAGAAGCGGGGCCGGGACCCCGTCCTCCCCTATGAAGGTCATCACGAGAATGTTGCGGATGAAGTCGATGGGCCTGGGGGAGTTTACCCCGGCCTCCTCGCATAGCTTAAGGTTGCTGAACTCCTTCTGGTTCCAGGTGTAGACGATGCTTCGGGGGCTCTTGCGCACCCGCTTGAACCGGGGGTCGCCCCTGATGTAGTCCATCATCCCCTTGCGGAACTCGGCTGTGTGAGTGTAATATATCTTGACCGCCAGCTCCCTGCCGTCCGGGTGAACGGCGTAGTATACCCGTGCCTCCTTTCCCGCCTTGACCACGCCGTGGATGCTGTCTATGACGCCTTTCTTGAAGAGCTTGTACACGCCTTGAAGGGTCAGCCGGTCGAAGACCTCCTCCATGACGCGGAACTCTTCCTTGTTCTTGTCCTTGAAGAGGGCGTCTTCCTCGTACCTTCTATCTATCCTATCCGATATGTCGTCGTAGTCTCTTTCACGGGACAAGGGGTTTTCTCCCAGATGGCTCCCTATTCTATGAGCAGTACGCCCTTCTGGCGGAGTTCGTCTACCTGGTTGGCGGTGTAGCGGTGGAATATCTCTCCCCGCTCCTCGCTCTGGAAGTCCCACGGACTCACCAGAACCACGTCGCCTTCCCTGATCCAGGTCCGGCGCTTCATCTTACCCCGTATCCTGCAAATTCGGGTGAACCCGTCCTGGCACTTGACAAGCACCCGGTCGAAGCCCAGCAGCTTCTGGACTACCCCGATTACGTCGTTCTCGCTGGGTAAGACCAGCCTTCTGAGGCTTTTCTCGCTCAGTACCTTCTTTTTCCCCATCCACCATCCTCTTAGCGAGAATACATGGGCTCGGTGCTTAAAAACTGTGTGTAGACGTCAAGCCAGATAACCTTTATTATTGCTTTTTTCGGGTTATAGCTAGTTAAACGCGGTTTTTAGGCTCTAAGAAGGATAATTAGAGGCGTATAGGAATCCTATCACTTATCTCGACGCCTCGAAGCGAGACATCGGAGACATAGGCGTAGGCCTCCACGCCCATGGATGCGGCGAGCCTCAGAGCCTCCCCGAACGCGGGGTCTGTGCCGTCGTTGGGCATGAACTCCTGGGCGTCGTCTCGCTGGATCACGAACACGGCGGCGGCGCGGCCGCCGTCCAGCGCCTTCACCAGGGTCCTCATGTGTCGCGCCCCCCTCTTGGTGGGGGCGTCGGGGAAGCGAGCCACGCCTTCCTCCACCAGGGTGCAGGACTTGGTCTCCACCATGACCTGTTCCTCGCCGTCTGATAGCACGAGGTCGAGCCGAGAGTCGTGGAAAACCGGTTCAGTCCTCTCAACGGTGCAGCCCTCGAACTCTCTTAGGCGACCGGCGTGTACGGCCTCCGCGACCAGCGCGTTTGGGAGCCTGGAGTCCACGCTCACCAACACGCCCATATAGTCCACGAGCACCATGTCGTACCGGGTCTTCCGGCGCTCACCCCTCTTCTCAAGCAGGTAGACCCGGGCGCCCGGCACCATGAGCTCGTGCATCCGACCCGGGTTAGGTATGAAACACAATTCCTCGGAGCCTAGCACCTCCACGACCCCCAGGAACCTGTTGGGCCTGTCCACGAGCCTGGCTTCCACTGGCCGAGACGGGTACCTCATCCTACTCTCAGCAACTGGTTAATCTCGTCCATGAGCTCGGGGCTGCTCGCAGCCGCCAGCTCGAAACGGGTATCCCTCGTCAAGGGGAAGTCGCCGAAGGGCTCGCCGTCCACGTTGTAGACTCCGCCAGCCTCACGAAGTATGAGGAGCCCCGCGGAGGCGTCGGTGGCGCGGAGGATGCCCCTCATGTCCACGTGGGCGTCGAGGACCCCCGCCGCCACTTGGCAGAGGCTCATGGCGCTGCAGCCCCCCGCCCTTATGTGCCTGCACTCCCGGATTAGGGGCGCCATGACGTCGAGGCGGGGGACCTTGCTCACGTCCATGGAGACGAGGGCGTCCCTGTACAGTGTGGGAGCCGCGGTCTGGAGGGGCCAGTCGTCCTGCATGGCGCCTTTACCCTTCTCCGCGAAGTAGGTCTCCCCCGTGTAGAGGTTGACGACGATGCCCGCGAACACGCCTCCCTGGGTCTCTGTCTCGCTGACGCTTATGCTGGTCACCGCCGGCTGCAGCCCCCTGGCTAGGTTTGTGGTGCCGTCCACGGGGTCAGCGACTATGAAGTAGTCTCCGCCGCCGAACATCTGGTCGCCCTCCTCGCTCACCAGATACGCGGATACCCTGTTCATGGTGAGGGTCTCCACTATGGCTTCCTGTGCCTCGTCGTCGAGATGCCTCTTGAAGTCGTTCACCGGCATCGAGTGGCGCTTGGGGACAACCGATAGCACCTTGTCCTGTATGTTGTCCACGAGTTCCTGTAGAATGTTCTTCCAGTCCGGGGTCTCGGTCATGCCTCCCCACCTTAATAGTTTACATATTGGTCGATGAACCGAGACAAATAACCTGCGGTCAAGAAAAAAGGGGTTTTACTCCGACCACTGGTAGTTGCTGAACTCTATCGCGTGGAGCACCCTCTGCGCCGGGAAGTCCTCGTCGCTGCACTGGAAGGTGTACATGACGAAGCCGTCGAAGCTGAAGAAGTGCATCCTGCCCCGGTGATACATTATCCGGGGCTTAGCGATGCCCACCAGCTCCAGGAACTCGTCGCGCTCGAACTTTACCCGGTAGCTGCTCGCGCTGATAGCGGCGGCGGCCACCGCCCCACCTGCGTACGCCAACTCTATCTCTCACCTCCCTTCTTCTCGTCGTCGAAGCTGAAGACCTCCTCTATGGGCCTGTCGAACACCCTCGCTATGTTCCACGCCAGCCGCAGGCTAGGGTTGTATTTACCCTTCTCCAGGAAGAGTATGGTCTGACGGGTGACGTCGACCAAGTCGGCTAGGTTCTCTTGAGTCAGCCCCTTCTCCTCCCTCAGCTCACGTATCCTGGTCCTCACCTCTACTCTCCCCTCAGATAGGAGTGGTACATCCACGAGGCCAAGAATACCGCCCAGCTTGCGTACATGACGCCCACGAATCTGCCCACCACGGGGACCGCGGACAGAAAAGGCGTCAGCTCCACTAACTCGTCGAAAAAGGTCACGAAGCTGAAGCCCGCACAGACAACCACGAAGGCGTTCCGGGCTGCCTTGCTGAAGACGGCGCTCATGCGTTCGTCGTACATCTTCTCCCACTTGAGACCCACGACGAAGCTGAGGCCGATGCCCGCGCTCAGCCCTGACAACAGGTCGCCCGTGATGTATCCGTAGGCCAGTGCACCCGCTACCATCATGGCTAGGGCCAACCACATGACCCTCCTCCTCGTTTTCTTGTCCTGAATGGGTTCCTCGCCCGCGAACTGTTTACTGAACACAACTCCCAGCGCTGTGCCCATGGCTATACCTAGCGCGTAGTTCTCCATGAAGTACCCCCACACGAGTCCGATCAGTATGCCTGTAACCCAGCCCGCGGCTCTTTTTGTCTGTTCATCCATCCAATCTTACCTCCGTTTTGTAAACTATTTCTAACGTTAGAAATACTTAACGTAATATCTTTTTAACATTTCGGTGGATCGATGCTTGAACTCCGTGCCGGAACATGGAATCACAAGATATCAGGGTTAAAACAGGGAAAACCGGCCACGATCAGCATCCATCCCTACCCGTCGTCCCCCTTGTAGACCCCCCAGAAATGCCTCACCTCCATATCCTCGGGGCCGTCGGTGCCGTGGCTGCCCTTCCCGGTAACGGGGTCAACATGGGTGCCATGGTCAGGCAGGAACGCCAACAGTCTGTTCCTGTCGCCGCAGCTCTCGTCGAACGCCTCCGCGAGCCTCTCGAAGGTCCTCAGGTGCCCCCTGAAAGCCTCCAATGCCTCTGGGCTAGTTGGGGTCGAGCCGTGCATTGCGTCGTCGTAGCCCTGATGGTAAGCCAGGACGAGGTCGTGGGCGTCCCCGCTCAGCAGCCCCAGCGCCCTCTCCTCTACCTCCGGGTCGTACTCCTCGGTGTAATAGTCGATGGGGCGTCCACGGAAGATGAGGTCGATGCTGCTCCCCCTCACCGCCACGATGGCCACCCTCTTGCCGGCCCTCGCAAGGGCGTCGAACAGCGTGTCACACTCAAGCACAGGCTTCTCGTACCTCGTTATGCCGTGGCCCACGGGCTTGAGGCCGGTGAACATGCTGCCGTAGCAGACGGGGGTGACGCTGGGCTTCATGGATAGGACCTGTACCTCGATGGGCGCCGCCTCGAGGACGCCCCTGAACTCGCCTCTATGCATCTGGTAGAGCCACTCCCCGATGGCGTCTGGGGCGTAGAGAAGCGCCTTCTCCACGGGCTCTCCCCCCAGGGTCTCCTTCATATACTCGAGAAGCTCGGCTATGGGCTCAGCGGTGGAGCCGCGGGGAGGCTGCACGCCCATGAGGGCGCACACGGTGGGCGCCACCGAGTCTATGCCGTACATGCATCATAGTCCGACGAGGCGAGTAAAACGTTTACCCGTTCAAGAATGAAAAAAGGTGGTTAGTACACCCAGGCGTCCACGAACGCCCCGGCCACTATGGGTTCCTCGACGTACCAAGCCGCCTCCAGAGCCTCATCGTCCAGAAGCTGCTCCGTCTCGTGCTCGTACAGCAGGAACTTGACGTCGTAGTAGTTGCCCGCCATCTCCTCTGTCACCTCTAGGCACCCCAGCTCCATGAGCTGGTATTGGTCCGGCCCGAGCCAGACGTCCTCCACGCACGCTGTCTCCCACTCTCCCTCGCCGTGGAGGCTCCACTTGACGACGACTATGTACCCGGTCTCGGTGTTGCCGGTGTTCTTCACCTTGACCTTGAAGTTGACGACGTCGCCGACCTCCTTGGTCAGGCCATCCTCGGTGGCGTAGGCCACGGGAGCCAGGCTGCCCTTCTTCATCTGAGCGGCGTCAAGCAAAGAGTCGCCGAACGCGACGCTGAGGGTCAGCACGAGCAGCGCCAGAGTGACGAGTATGGGGGCCATCCCTCTTCTTCTTACCATACCGTTCACCAGACTGGGTCATACCGTCCCCGGATCATGTTTTAATGATTATGAAAGGGTGAAACAAATTTCATGTAAATATCGTGGTAACTGTAGGCCGCTCTTTACCTGGTATACCTACCACGTGTATAGAGTTCAATAAAAAAGGAAAAGAAATGGGGGGTCTACGCGAAGAGGTAGACGATGTGGATGCTCACGGTGACCGTCAGCTCGCCTTCCATGATGGGCGTCGGCGCCTTGGCTCCCGAGTAGCTAGCCTCGGCGTAGTCCATCTGGACGTAGCTGCGCACGGGGACGTAGCTGCTCTCGGTGACGGACTGCACGCCCGTGACCGTGAGACCCAGGGTCTCTGCGATGACCTCGACCTTGGCCTCTGCGTCCTCCATGGCCGCGACGTAGGCGTTCATCTTGAGCTCCTCGCGCATGGCGTCGCTGAGCCCAAAGCTGACGCCGTCGATCCTGTTGGCGCCGGCTTCGCCGGCCGCGTCGATGACGTCGCCCACCTTGTCCAGGTTCTTGACGGTTACCCTAACCATGTTGGTGACCGTGTATCCCCTGAACACGCGCCCAGCCTCCGTCCAGTCGTACTGGGGGTAGACGCTGTAGCCTGTCGTGACGATGTCGTCCTCGGACACGCCCTGGGCCTTGACTGCCTCGATCACCGCAGCCATCGCTGCGGCGTTCTTGGCTATGGCCTCGGCGGCGGACTCGTCCGTCACCTCGACGCCTAGGCTGATGCTGGCCTCGTCGGCCTGCGCGGAAGCGCTGCCCGACCCTGAGAGGCTGATGGTCTTCTCGTTGGCCTCCTCACCCTGGTAGGTGAAGGCCTCGAAGCCCATGCTCGTGCCGACGCCGCCGGGGTACCTGAAGTCTGTAATCCCGCTGGATGTATCGACCGGCTCTACAACGCCTGGCCTGTAGGCTATTATGGCTCCCGCCAGTATTATGCTGAGGCATATGGCGGTTACCGCGTATAGTTGCTGTGACTTGTTCATTTTAAGTCAAGCATCCAAACACCGTCGGAGTTAATATACCCATCAAATAGAACAGGTGTTCAACACCGTAGAACGGTGGTCTAGAGGCCGCGGTACTGGGTGTAGTTCTCGAGTATCTCCCGCGCCCTGGGCTTGCATCCTTTGGGCATCCACTGGTCGTCGTTAACAACGTCCTCGTGGTGGCCGAGCCTGTGCTTGAGCCAGTAGTAGTCCTCTAGGAGCAGCGCATAGTCCAGCTCAAACTCCATGGCGTTGAGGTGAGCCTCGTATATCTTCTCCTTGGAGGCCTCCATAAGGGTCTTTGAGCCTATCTCGACTCCCAGCCTCTTGAGCTCGCTTATCTCGTAAGCCTCGTGGAGCAGCAGATACTCGTTACCAATGACGTCGAGCAGCGTAATCTTGTCCCCTGAGTACGTCTCCCCCGTCATGTAGTCGTAGAGCTCCCTCGGCGTGCACTTGTTCAACTGGTACTCAAGCTCGTCCAGGAGCTCGTAGACCTGGTCGAGGCGGTACTCGATGTTTTCCTTGACTTCGTCGAAGCTCGGACTACTCATACTGGATAAACGGCGATTCAGGGTTTAAATTTCTCCCCTTCCGGCTACCTCTGGGGTGTGGGTATGTGCCAGTCGTAGCCCCTCTCGGTGGTCACGTACTCTGGCCACGGAAGGTCGATGGGCGGGTCCCACCCCGGGTCGAGCTGGGGAGGCTCGTACTCGTTTGATATGCGTCGTTTCCACTCGTCCCTGCACTCCTCTAGCTTCTCGGGCTCTGTGAACAGGTCCAGCATGGTGCCGCTGACTGCCTTGGCCGCCGTGTAGATGGTGCGGTTTATGGGCCCCTTCATGCCGCCCAGCGCCACGTGGGTCCACCCGGGCAGCCTCTCCCCCGGCACAGAAAGCCTGGGCCTGTATACCTGTATCCAGACCGCGGGGCAGTGCCACATGAACTCGACGTAGTCGTCGCTGCCGAACTTCTTCTGGTGGCTCGGGATTACGCTGCGCCACATGCGCTCCCACTCCGCGGGCGGCGTGAGCTCCTCGGTGTAAGGGTTCTCCTGGGGCGGGTAGCCAAGGTTCTCCAGTATCTCGTTTGCCTTTCGCCTGTCTTCGTCGGTGAACCTGGGCGGCCCCACCAGCACCAGGTTCTCATATGCCAGATCCGCGAGGGCCTTGTTGAAGAGGCCGGTGCGCTGCTTGGTGACCCACCTGACGGTGAGCCTGCAGCCCGTGACCTTTGCGACGTGCTCCGCGTTGCTGAGCAGCACCTTGGCTATCTGCTCCTGCTGGGTGAGGCTGGGGCTCCTGAACGCGTACTGGATGATGCCGACGCGGGGAGGCATGTTGTCCGCGGTGGCTTGGCCGGCGGCCATCACCGCCTCGTTGATGGTCCAGAGGCCGGTGCGTGGCAGCATGGCCTCCTTGGTGTACTTGGTGGTGGTGTACATCAGCGCGACGGCGTCCAGGGCGCCAGGGCAGCGGGCGTTCCTGGGCAGGTCGTCTGCGTGGGCGATCCACTTCTCCGGCTCTATGCACTCGAACACGAACGCCGCGTTCCAGTAGCTGCCCCACTGGGTCTCGTACATGACCGTCGTGGCCTGCCTGGGGTGCCAGCCCACCATGGCGTCCAAGCCTTCGAAGAGGCCCTTGGCGGCGAACCAGCTCTTGGCGCACACCTTCTCGGCGGGGGTCCCATAGACCTTGACGGTGCCTTCCAGTCCGTGTGTGTCCATGGCGTGCCTCACAGCGGAGGCGCCGGCGAGGGCCCCGGTGCCCAGGGCGCTGTGGGGGTCGGTGTGCCCCGCCCTGTAGGGGTTCTCGGCGGACCTGTAGGGCACCGGGTCCTGCCATCTCCCCGGGACAGCATCGTACTCCGTGTAGGTGCTGATCACCGGCTTGCCCTCGCCCCACTTGGCCAGGTAGGCGGTGGGCATCCCGGCGACGCCCACCTCAACCTCGAAGCCTTCCTCTCGGTGGAACTCGGCGAAGGCCTTCACCGACCTGTACTCCCTGAAGGCTGACTCGGCGTAGTTCCATATGAGCCGGTGGAACACGCTCAGGCGTTCAGCGTTGTCGTCTATCCACCTGAAGGCCGTCTTTTTGGGCTCTGTAAGCCTCGTCAACGTGGTTCACATCGTCTACGACGCCGAAGTGCTATAAAACATGTAGAGGATTAGTGTACAGTGAGATTAATGTTTGACCTAGTTGTTAGGGATGGAAGGGTTTTCACCGGCGCCGGGAACCCCTGGTTCAAGGCCGACGTAGGCGTAAAGGGGGGCAGGATCGTCGAGGTGGGCAGGATATCGGGCGACGCGGAGGAGATCATCGACGCCAGGGGCCTCGCCGTCTCGCCGGGGTTCATCGACCTACACGACCACAGCGACTACACCATCATGGTGAACCGTGAGGCGGACAGCAAGGTCCACATGGGGGTGAGCACCACGGTGTTCGCCAGCTGCGGAGGCGGGGCGGCGCCCCTAAACGAGGAGATGAGGGAGGAGATACGCAGGTCCAGCCCGTATCTCGAGGAGGCGGGCGTCGAGGTGGACTGGAGCACCATGGACGAGTATCTGTCCCGCCTCGGTGAGGGAGGGCTGTCCATAAACGTGGCTCCCCTCGTGGGCTTCGGCACCGTCCGCCGTTACGTGATGGGCATGGAGATGAGGGCGCCGACGTCGGCGGAGCTCGAAGCCATGAAACATGAGATCGCCGAGGCGATGGACGTCGGGTGCAGGGGCATCACCACCGGTCTCCGGTACGACCCCCAGAGCTACGCCGAGACCGAGGAAGTCATCGAGCTCACCAGAGTTGTCTCGGGGTACGGCGGCTTCTACACAAGCCACATCAGGGACGAGGGCGACCGAGGAGACCCACTGGGCGCCATAGAGGAGGTCATCAGGATCGGCAGAGAGACCGGGGTGCCCGTGAACATCAGCCACTTCAAGGTTCTCAGCAAGCGTTTCTGGGATCTTTGCCCCCGGCTCATCGAGATGGTGGAGGAGGCCCGCGGCGAAGGAGTCCAAATCACCGCCGACCAGTACCCGTACAGGGCCAGCGGAACCGGCCTCGGAGCCTGGATACCCAAATGGGCCAACGAAGGCGGTAACGAGGAGCTGTTGAAACGGCTGAAAGACCCCGATACCACCGATAAAATAAAAGAAGGGCTCGCCGAGGCCATGGAGGACCGCGGCGGACCTGAGGCCGCTCTAATCAGCAGCTACCCCCTCGACGAGGGCCTAGTAGGCATGAACATTGCCGAGGTGGCGGAGAAGCGAGGCGTGAACCCCCTAGACTGTGCCATAGATCTTCTCAGGGACCACGTGGAGAGCGTCGTAGAGGGAAAGGCCAAAGGAGGCTTCAGCATAGTCAACTTCAACCAGAAGGAGGAGAACGTTGAGCTAATCATGAAGCAGCCATGGGTCGCCGTGGGCACCGACGGCAGAGTCCACAGCCCGGGGGGCGTACTGAACAAGCACATACCGGCCCCCCACCCCAGGTTCTACGGCACCTTCCCGAGGGTCCTAGGTAGATACTCGAGGGAGAACGGCGTGCTCCGCCTGGAGGACGCGGTACGTAAGATGACTAGCCTGCCAGCTTCCATACTGGGGCTCAGAGAAAGAGGGCTGCTACTTCCCGGAATGTGCGCGGACATCACCGTCTTCGACCCGGAGACGGTCATCGACCGGTCCGACTACACGCCTGCAGAGGCCACCAAGCTCTACCCAGAAGGCATCGAGCACCTGGTTGTCAACGGCGTGGTCACCCTGAATGACGGCGAGCACACCGGGGCACGGGCTGGAGTGATCCTCCGAAAAAATAGCACCTAACCCTGTTTCCAGAAAGAAAAAGAAAAAATCGTTGAAGGGTGTTACTTGACTTTCTGAATGGCATTCCTCGTCTCTTCGGGGAAGTCCCTCAGGAGGTTTCCGAGAACTTCTTTCGCGATGTACTCCTTAAACCCTGCCTCGTCGTACTTGGCAGAGTAGATACGTCTGTGTCCTCCCTTCCCGGTCGTCTCCGTGTAGTTAAGCACACCCTCGTCTACCATGGAGTTCAGGAAGTTGATGATGGATGCTCTGCTGATGGTCCTCTTACCCTTGAGATCCTCGTTCACCTGCACCCAGACGTCGCGGCTGCTAGCGCCGCCGCCGTCCAGACGCCAGAGGTACCGGAGGGCTGCCTCTTGGTAGTCCTTCAGCACCATTTCAAGTCCTTCGCTTGACGTGTCAACGGTTAATGGCATTTTGTTTGTCACCTGACGGGGCATACGTGAAGGTCCCTCGTATTTAAACCTTCATGTGTTTGTTTCTAAGCCCCTACCCTAATGTAATAATATCATATAAAACACTTTTTTTAACAATTTTAAGCAAATATTCTAAAAAAGGCGTTAAATGATGCATTTGTTAAGAAAAACGCAATGTCTATGACATCAAACATTTCTAAGCTAGAGATCGAGGCTGAACAAGCAAAGCCGTCAACCCCAAACGATCATCAACAAACATTTTTATTCGAAACTGTTCACCTTGCCTACAGAAGTCGTCGGGTCGAAACCGCCTGATTATCGAGGGTTACTTGATTGGTGAACGCTGAGCAGATTCTTCTACTCATCTCCTTCACCATTATACTGGCTTACATAGCTGGCATATTCTACAACCGTACCCGGATACCTGACATCGTATGGCTGCTGGGCTTCGGCATGCTCATGGGCCCCGTGCTGGGTCTATTCGACGAGGCCCTCTTCGGCGGCATATTCGAGCTGATGCTCCTCGTCGCCGTCACCATGTTCAGCTTCAGCACAGGCATCTCCATCAACGCCCAGGAGCTCCTCGGTAAAACGAGGAAAGCACTAGGGCTGGCCGTGGCCAGCTTTTTTTCCATAACGGCTGCAGTCGGCGGCATCCTACGG
>Ga0180438_10007713_pt1 | contig 13920 bp, 12 predicted proteins | sample SS_ome_12_FD_132455 | JGI IMG/M metagenome (GOLD analysis project Ga0180438, IMG submission 132455) | Hypersaline lake sediment archaeal communities from the Salton Sea, California, USA - SS_3_D_2 metaG | ecosystem: Environmental > Aquatic > Non-marine Saline and Alkaline > Hypersaline >... | reverse complement strand
TAGGAGACGAAATACTCGACGGCACTTTTTGGGAAAAAGGTTTTGAACTCTTCGAAGAGCTGGGCGGCGAGGGTTTTGTTATGAGCGAGGATGAGGGCGGGGCGCTTCACCTGGGAGATCACGTTAGCCATGGTGAAGGTCTTGCCCGACCCTGTGATCCCGAGAAGTACTTGGGATTTTTTCCCACTATCTAGCCCGTCGACCAGCTTTTCGATCGCTTGGGGCTGATCGCCCCTTGGAACAAATTCGGTCTCTAGGTCAAACATCTACTTGGCTTTTTCGAGATATTTAGAGATGAGTGGCTTGAAGTTCCCTCTTTCTTCTAGAACATCAAAATAGACGACGAGCGCAGCGATGACCATCATGACGATGAGAAGAAGCCGCCTTGGCCCTGTCTGGTATTTCTTGAGCTTCCAGACCATCGCCGCGGGTAGGAAGACGAGCAGAATCGCAACAAACGCACCTGCATACTGAAGGGCGATGTAAAAACCTCTCTGATAGGTGAACACGAAAAACAGAGGGGGGATGAAGGTGAGGAAGATTGCAAGGAGTCGCCCTTCCCAGCTTTTCTTGATTTTGAAACCATCGGTCAAGAAGTCGGAAAGGCTGAGGGTCACCCCGATGAAGGAGGTGACGATCGCGAAGAAGGCAAAGAGTTTGGCGGCAAGACCAATCCAGCTATTTTGGAGAACTTGAGCTAGAGGTGTCGTGGCTGAATCCCCGAGCACATAGGCTTTGGTTAGGAGTGGGAGGGGGACGGTTCCAAGAATAAGGGTTTGCCACAGCAGGTAGACGACCACTGGAATCATGCTTCCTATGAGGATCGTTTTGCGCAGAGTTTTCCGATCTCTCTTCATATAATTCGAGAGGCTGGGGATGATGATGTGGTAGCCAAACGAGGTGATCACTACAGGGATCGCGATGAGCATCGCCGGCGCGTCTGCGTGGAGCAGGTGCTCAAAATTCACATGAGTTGGAACAAAGCAGACGAGGAGAATGTAGGCGAGGACCAGGCAAAACATGAGTAGCCTATTGACTCGATCGACTCCTCCCGTCCCGAAGTAAATGAATCCACCAAAAACTACGGGAAGGGCAAACGGTGCTAGCCACTCAGGAATGGAGTAGCCAGTGGCCGTATGAATAGCTTCAACGATGAGGGGGCTGCAACCAGCGATGTAGGCAGCGGTGAGCGAGTAGAGAAGAAGGAGATAGACGATCCAAGCAAGGAGCTTCCCCCAGGTACCGATCGTCTTCTCGGCCATCGAGACCATGTTATTTTCCCCTTTCACCGAGAGGTTCGCATCGAGAAAGAAAATCGCTGAGATGAACATCACGAGCCAAATGGCCATAAGTAGGAACGTGGAGGGGATAAACCCGCCGAAAGCTGTGACGACGGGGAATGCGAGCATTCCGACGCCAAGTGTAGTCCCAGCAATGAGGAGAATGCCTCCGAGCATTTGGTTTTTCATGAGTGCTTTCATTATTTTCTCCTAATTACAAGTTGGGTAGATAGGGGGCTCCCACCATCTGCGAAATCTGAAAAAAGGCCACAAAGAGGGCGATCAGAAATAGCAAAACGAGAAGGGGCTTCCCTCCAAATACCCGATATGGGGTCTCATTTCCCTTTTTACCTCTTCCCCGCCAAACCATCAAGACTGGCATGATTCCAAAGAGGATCACGGCGCAGATTCCCCCTGCGAAATTGAGCGCCTTTAAAAAGATATTGGGGTAGGCAATCGCCAAGAGCAAGGGGGGAACGAGGGTAAGGACGACGAGCCAAAACTCTTCCTTGCGCTTATGACTTACGCCAAGCCCATCAGCTAAAAAATGAGAGAGGCCAAGAGCTTGGGCAAGGAATGAGGTTAAAATCGCAAAAAAGGCGAGGAAAGTGGTGCAATAGCTCGCCCATGAGGCTCCGAGGGTGCCGATCACCGCTTGGGCTGCCTCCTCTCCTCCTCTTAAGCTGGCAAGGATCCCGTTATCCCCTTCGAAAGGGACGATCCCGAGAACAACCACCTGCCATACCAGGTAGATGGCCAGAGCAAAAAGCCCACCAAAAATGATCGCACGAACCACCCGCTTTGTGTCTCCTGCCAGGTAGTCGGTCAGACTGGGGATCATGTTATGAAACCCAAAAGAGATCACTAGAATCGGGAGGGCAAAGACGGCGTACTGGGGGGCCGAGCGCTCGAGAAGGCTTAGGTCGACATACTGGGCGCCGAGAAAGACAAATGCGCAGAAAGCTCCAATTTTCCCCACCATAAGAAGACGGTTCCAAAGATCAACGGGGCGCGTTCCTAGATAGACGACCCATCCAAACAAGAGGACGAAGAAAAGACTTCCTCCCCAATCGGGAAAGGGGATGTGGAAGAACTGGGTGAGGATTTTTCCAGAAAGTGCGCCGATCCCCGAGATATAGGCAAGGAGAAGCGAGTAGAACAGGAAAAGATAGAGGATCCAGCAGGCCACTTTCCCCGGCTTGCCAAGGGTACGACCCACAAGGGTGATGAGATTCACCCTACGTGAATACCTGCCCGAGGCTTCGACAAGGAGTAGACCGGTGAGAGTCATGAAAGCCCACGCCCCAAAAAAGGCGACCAGTGAGGGGACAAAACCCGACAAACCGGTCATGATGGGAAGGCCGAGCATCCCAGCGCCGATGCAACTCCCTGCAAGGAGGAGCATCCCTCCGAGGATACTCCCCTTCGATTTAGGCATTTTCCTGCCTGGCTTGCATCTTCTCAACGATCCGGATCTCTTGTCCTAGGCGACCCAGCTCATATCCTTCATAATCGACAAACTTGAAGTACCGTTCGAACTCAGGGCAGACCTGGCAGACTTGTTTGGCAAGTTCTTGAGCAATGTAGCGATAGGAAGGGTGGCCAGCTGGTGCAGACCGGAGCTCGCAGAGCCATTGAAGAGCACGCAAGTTGATGTGGAAGTACCAGTGGATGTTGTAGCCCATCGGAACGATGTATTGGGCCTCTTCAGGGAAGTCAGGAGCGATCTGATCATAGGCTTGTTTCGCCATCTCCATCGCTTCGATGTAGGGAGCTTCCATTTCGGTGTCACGAATCTCATTCGGGACAAAGTAGCCAAAGTCACAAGTGAGCAGCTGCCGCTCTTGGGTAAGAGTGCGGTGTCTGTGAAGATCCCGGTACATCCCAAAATCGCCCACAATCTCAAAGGTGAACGAGGCGTGCTCGAGCGCGCGAGGAGATTTGTGCCGCCGGTTTTCACGGAAGCTGCTTCCCATGTCGAGGATCCGTCCCAATTGATCTTCAGAGAGGCTCCGACAGTATTCCATCAGCTCAAGTAGACCCGATTGAGATTGGTTAAAGAGCATCGCTGCGGCCACTTTGAGGGGGCCTTCCGTATCATATCCAATGAGCCGAACGCCGGCACTGCGCATTGAAGGAATGTCTCCGGTGCACTCATCGCAGAGGGTCTTGGTCTCGGCAGCAAACTGCTCAGTGAACTGATTGAACGTCTGCTGGTATTTGTGATTGCTTTCAGAGCGACGAACGAAAGATGGGATCACCTTCGAGAGTTCTTGATAGGCTTTTTTACCAACGTCTTGCATCTCAGTCAAGTTATGGGCATTGAGTTTTTGGACAAGCGTTTCAAAGAAACGGCCGTTCCCGAATACTCCCATGTTGGTGAGCGCGCTCGAAGGGAGGAGCCCGCGCAGACAGTCGAGGACTTTGGCGCGAATGGCCGCTTTGTAGGCCACGTTGGATACATCGTGCTCTTTAGGAAAGTTCGCCTCCATCACCTCTGTGAGTTTGGGGGTGAGGAGCGAGTAGGTTTCAAACAGCTTGTCGCAGGTTTGGACATAGAGTTCTCGATAGGCCGAGGTCATGAGGATCGGCTCTCGGTAGAAGAGGTAGTCCCCTCCCACTTTCTGGTCGAAGTAGATGTAGCGGGTCGACTTTTCTAGAGGTGAGCCTCCGAGGCGGCAATCTTGGATCGCTTTCGCAGCCAGCATCGTGATGTTTTCAACAGCGAGGTGGGCTCCTCCGAGTTCACCGATCGAATCATCTCCATATCCGTCGAGAATCCGGTCGTAGAAGTTCTGCGCTTTTTTGATCGCCATGATCTGATCTTCGACTTCTTCCTCGTCGTCAGCGGATTTCATCACAAGACCGGTGATCGCTTCAAAGGCAGTCTCTTCGCTAAGGATAAACTCCTTGAGCAAGAGAGCGCGAAGTCCGAGGCTTGAGCGGGAGTAGCGAGAGAAGAGCGCCCCTTTAATCACCTCAGGCAAGTTGCGCAAGCAAAACACATTGCTTGTCGTGCTGGTGACGTAGCGATTTAAAATTTTCACCTGTTCTTCTGAGAAATCTTCGTAATTTTCGATCATAGAGGGGGCCTCTCTGTAGCAGTTCTTTATGGACAGTCTAACGCTTTCATGAATTCAGGTTAAGACTTTTCCCAGTTGAACTTCATATCTAGTAACTCTTCAAGTTCTTCGTTGTATGGGCGATAAAATTCAACGAGCTTCGCCCGCGTTTCAGGAGCCATCTCTGGATAGTTTCTTTCGCAGCTTGGGTATTCCATTTCGTGCTCTTTAAGTCCCAAAAAATGGAATACCTTCTTCATCGTTGTTTCTGGACTGCGCAAAAACTCTTCAAAAGAGAGAAACAAAAACTGCTCTCTTGGAAAATAGTCAAACCACCTCCCTACCTGATCCACGTAGATTCCCCGAGTTCGATGGGCTTTTCGATAATGCCTACGCCAGAACTCTGTGGGATTGGAAAGCATCCGTTTTTGCCTTGATTTGAGCAGCCTCTCTTCCATTTGCAACTCTTCTTCAAATGAACACTTTACCCAGCCTCTGGCTTTTGCCATTTGATAGCCCGAATAAGCACGATCGACCGGATTTCGGAGAAGCACGATCAACTTCATGTCCGGGTAAAAGGAGTGAACCCTCTCTGGAATGTGGGGCATAAAAAGGTTATTGGGGTTTTTATGGCAGACAAATTTCCCCCCGCTCCTCTTTTGGATCTGTCGCTGGTACCACTCTTTCCCCATATGGAAATTGGAGTTGTAGAAATAGAGCTCTCTCCATTCATCGCAAACATCGGGATGCTTGGAGAGAAAGATGGAAAGCGCCGTTGTTCCCGATTTTTCGGCCCCGATGATCATGCAGTCTGGACCCCCATCGCTATATAGGAAACCTCCACATAGAACAATAAAGCAAAGGAACAGTCTCTTCATCAATCCCAGTCAAACTTTTGCCCGAGTAGCTGCTCGAGCTCTTGGTTATAGGGGCGAAAATACTCGGCAAGCTGCTTCCGCGTTTCTTCGGCCATTTCTGGATAGCTGTGGACTGTATAGCCTGTATCCCATTGGTAATTACGCAGTCCCAAAAACTCAAAAGCCTTCCTCATGGCCCTTCTTGGATCACTGGAGAACTCTTCAAACGAAAAGACTAGAATTTGCTCTCTTGGAAAATAGTCAAGCCACCTCTTTAGCTGCTCGACATAGATCCCCCGCGACTTGTAAGCAAAGGGGTGATGCTTACACCAAAAACTGGTTGGATCCTCAGCATATTCTTCTTGGTCATTAGAAATAAGCTTCTCTTCCCGCGCTAGCTCCTCCTCGAATGTCGTCGGGATCGACTTGTTTCTTTTCATCATCTGATAATTGGAGTAGGCTCGATCGACCGGATTTCGGAGAATTGCGATGATTTTCACATCGGGATAGAGGGCGTGGACTCTTTCGGGAACTTTTGGGAAAAACATGTAGTTAGGGCTCTTATCCAGAGAAAATCTGTTCCGCCCTCTTTGCCCTAAAACGGTTTCATACCAATCTGCCCCATTAGAGAAATGGAAATTAAAGAAATCGATCTCATTGAAATTATTACAGACATCTGGGTGTTTGGAGAGGAATTTCGCAAACGCAGATGTCCCCGATTTCTGGGCTCCAATGACTAAACACTGAGGCCCTTTCTGGGGGAAATGGTCAGCCTGAAGAAAAGCGCTCAGGCAACAAAAAAGAAATGGGATAAATCTAAGACTAGTCATATCGCTCCTCGAAGAGTGTGTTGTAAAGGGGAACCCCCGTTTCAGCAATTGCTCCCACATCCCGAAGCCAGGCCGACATCCCATAGGAGAGAAGGGTCCGGCTACTCTTCTTTAAGAAGAGATCGAACGGAATTGTGAATGCAAAACCTTTATCATAATAACGCCTCCCATTTATTGCATCCTTTGCGTCAGTCACTGTCACCCAAAGAGAGAACCGGGCGCCGCTTGGAAAATAGCGAGTTGCCTGAACGCGCACCCCTTTATCTTTCGCCAAAAACTGTCCCGCCTTCACCTCAAAGAGAAGGTCAAGGGGCTTGAACTGGTAGTAGACATCCAAAAAGTATTGAAGTCCGAGGTAGGACTCCTCCACTGTCTCCCCCCGGTCATTGAATTTGGGGACTGTCCCCGTAAACCCAAGCCCCTGGTACTCCCGCTTCCACACAGTCGCCACCTGGGCACCGACTGCCCAGTTCGAAGAGACTGGGTACAGAAGCAGCTCTGTAGCACCTCCTCCATAAGCGGGTTCAAAGTAACCTCCTGCCAAGCGGAAAAAAAAGCCCCGTCCAAAACCCCACGATTTTTGCAAAAAGGCCTCTTCTAGGCGGACTCGTCCCCCTTGGTAGTAGCGGACCGTATCGCTTCGCACCTGGATGAGTGGGGAGGGGTTGAGCCGGTCACGACTCTGCAACCCGTGCATACTCGAATAGATCGAATAGCTTGCTTGAAGATGATAAGTGAGCCCGCCTGGCAAAAACCCCTGAAAAGCGGAGAGAACCCCCAAGCTATACTTAAACTTCCCCGAGGTGGAGCCAAAGAAGTTGATCATCCGCGGGCGAAAGGTGAAGGTCCAAATATCTCGTTTCCTCTCGAAGAGGCAAGCAGCCTCGTATGGATCGATTGGGCATCCCGCCTCGCTCATCGGAGCAAGCGTTTCTAGCTCCCATGATCCGAGGCAACAGTCACGAAAAGCGGTAAGGTCGCAGGTGCGAAACGTGTAACTATGGCTCACCACCCCTTCCGCTTCGAGGACCACTTTGACACACGCAATGTTCGAAGGAGTCAGCGATGCGAGAAGGTCTTGGAGCCTTTCCCGGATCTCACACTGCTGCCGATACCGATTGTTGACCACCTTCAGGTAGAGCATTTTCTCAAAGCAAGGTTGGTGATAAACGTAGGCCTCATAGAGATCGAGCCCCTGGTCGGCAAAACTGCAGGCCAAATCGCAAATGAACTCCGAGTCGGGGCGAAGAGGGCCAAGTGGCTCCGTGTCAATCGGAGAGGTATAGGGGACTGGGTTATCGATCTTGGGGAAGATCCCTTCTGATGAGCCGAGTGGAAATCGGATCGCAGCAGTGCCCCCAATTTTTTCTCCGCGGACAGAACTCACCGTGAGTTGAAGGGTGTCTTTAAACAGGTAGGAGAGCCCCCCATTAACACGTGACTTCACACTCCTTCCATCAGCGTGCTCCGTTCTGTGCTTCTTGTAGTCGTTCGCGTCGTACTCAGCGAAAAGAGTCAAATCCTTCAGAACGGGCGTCTCTAAGCACCGAAACGGGGTCCATGCGGCTCCTCCAAAAAGCCCGTTGATCCTTCCCCTTCCCCAGCCAAGGGAAAGCTCAAAGCCATACGACTCCCACGTCTTCGTGGCCACTACATACTGGGAACCAAACCGCTTTGTCCCAATGAAGTCATCGAGCCCAAAAGCAATCGACGGAAAGTAGGGGATCTGATCCTCTGGAACCAGAATTCCAAACTTCACATTCCCAATCCGGTCGGCGTCGTCACCAAACCCTTCCGCACCGAAGTTCGACTCCTCGACACCGCGAAAGATCCGGTAGTTCCCCGCCAGCTCAATCCGGCTGAAGGGGGCAAAATTGGCACCAAAGACATAGTAGGGGGAGATCGATGTAGCCCCAAAGGCTAGATCGCCACATGAGGGGAAGCGAGCGGAGGGCATCGTGAAGTAGCCCACCATCATCGATGAGTTGTAGAAATAAGGGAGCTGATCGGCAACCTCCCGATCGATCTCCTCCACTAAAGCCAAGTCGGAAAATAAATTTGAACAGTCACATTCGTAGGCCGCGCAAATCGAAGAGCAAGTAAGAAAAACAGATAGAAATATTTTCATTTACTGAAGGAGCCCCTTGACAGCACAGCGCTTCTGAAAGTAAAGGGTATGTAGGTTTTTTTCAAATTCAACTTCAGTTTGAAAGAAAATTCCTTCACCTATATACTCACTAGGTACCGGCGAGAAATTTATCAATTTTTGGGGAATATGAGTATAATTCAAGATCAAAAAGGGCAAGATATGGACATGGGCTATCTGGTAGACTTCGAAAAAGCGATTGAAAATCGGGACTCACCAACCATCCTCCGCCTCTGGGAAGAGTACACAGCTGCACCGGAAGATGTCGACGCAGAAGACTTTCAAGGGATCCTTGAAGCTGTGAAAGACTCTGAACTCCATGAATATATTGGACGGCATGTAGAAAGGGCCCTCCCCCTTCTCGAAGCGATCCCCGCAGGACCACAAAAAGACCGAATCCTCCAGCTCATCGTCGATCTCGAAATGACCAATAGCGATGACTTGCGCACACTCACCCTCGCCCATTTAGAAGAAAAGTTTGGAGATGACAAACTCTTCAGCGAGAAAATGCGACTCATCGGGCTCCGTTCGAAAAAAAGCCCCTTCAAAGGAGCCATTAGCCACTACCTCCTACTCAACCACATGCAAAAAGGGAACTTCGTTTTCCACACAGCTGGATGGGGAGTCGGAGAAATCATGGACATCTCGATGATCCGCGAACAGCTCAACCTTGAGTTTGACTATGTTCCTGGGAGAAAAGACCTCTCATTCAAAGTGGCCTTCACCACCCTCCTTCCGATCCCAGACACCCACTTCCTCGCAAGACGTTTTGGCGACGCTGACAATCTAGAAGCCGAAGCCAAAAAAAGCCCTCTCCAAGTGATCCGGATGCTTCTCAAAGACCTAGGACCTCTGACTGCTGGGGAAATCAAAGACGAACTTTGCGAGCTCGTGATTCCCGAGAAAGAATGGAATCGCTGGTGGCAAAATACCCGGTCCAAAGTCAAAAAAGACACCCAGATCGAAAGTCCAAAAGATCTCAAGTCTCCCTTCAAGTCCTTGAAAAAAGAGGTTTCTCATGAAGAGAGGCTCCAAAAAGCTCTCGAGAACAAACCCGATGCGGACACACTGATCCAGATGGTCTACACCTTCATGAAAGACTTCTCGGAAACCATCAAAAATGCCGAGTTTAAAAACTCCCTTATTGAACGAGTTTCCGAACTCATCTCTTTCCAAGAAGTGACTACGGCTCAAGAACTCCAGATCCACTTCTTCCTCCAAGATCTAAAAGGGGAGAAAAAATATCCACAGATCGCCGAGATCCTCAAAAACTCAGAAGCTCTAGAGCAGATCATCGCAGAAGTCCAAATCCACTCCTTCAAAAAGCGAGTTCTCGCAGAAATCGAAAAATGTAGAGAGGACTGGGCCGAACTCTTCCTCAAATTCTTCTTCATCGTGGAGCAAAACCTCCTCCGAGACTTCATCGTCGCAAAGTTGATGAAAAGCCCGAAGAAAGATGAGCTGAATAAACAGCTTCAAGAGCTTTATGCCCATCCTTACCAACACCCCGAGCTACTCATCTGGTACTTCCAGAAAGTTCTTTCTGATAAAACACTTCCCTTTGGCGATAAAGAGGGACAAGCCCGCAGCCTAGAGGCCTTCCTCACGCTCCTTAGCCACCTTGAAAAAACCGGAGAGCGACGCGATCTGATCAAAAAGATGCACGGAATCCTCTCTGCTGGGCGCTACCAGATCGTCCGAGACATCATGAAAGTCTCCACAATCGAAGATGTGCAAGAATTTCTCCTTCTCGTCTCTAAATGCCATTCTCTCTCCGACCATGACATCAAAGTTTTCCACTCCTTAGCTGAAGTAGCCCACCCTGCTCTTGCAAAAAAGAAGAAAAAAGTCGAAGAGCCCGAAGAAGAAGTCATCTGGACCACCAAAGAGGGATACGCCATCCTCCAAAATAAGATCGAGCAGATCGGCACCGTGGAAACCGTGGAAAATGCCAAAGAGATCGAAATTGCACGAGCTCATGGAGATCTTCGGGAAAACGCTGAGTTTAAAGCCGCTCTCGAGAAAAGAGACCGTCTTCAGGGTGAACTCAAGTTTCTCTCTGACCAACTCAACAAATGTCAGATCTTCACCAAAGCAGATATCATCACCAAAGAAGTGGGAGTGGGAACCATCGTTGACTGCGAAGCCTCCGATGGAACAAAAATCTCCTACACATTCCTCGGTCCTTGGGATGCAGATCCCGACAAGAACATCCTCTCTTTCCAGTCGAAGTTAGCGCAGAGCATGCAAGGACTCAAGAAAGGGGATACCATCGAGCTTCAAGGAAAAGACCTGAAAATCACCGGCATCCGCTCGGCTTTGTAGAGAACTCTTGGCAACAAGAGAAAAAACATGGTACCTTGTTCCTTATGAAGCTCATCATAGCCAGCCGCAACATCCATAAGATCCGCGAGATCCGCGCGATGCTGAAAAATAGTCCCAAATGGGACCTATTTTCCCTCATCGACTTCCCCGACTACGAACCTCCCGAAGAGACCGGCACCACCTTCATAGAAAATAGCGAACTCAAAGCCCTTCATGCCGCTAGAACCCTTGGAGCCTGGGCCATTGCGGATGACTCAGGACTCGTCGTCCCAGCCCTTGACCAAGCTCCCGGCGTCCGCTCTGCTCGCTACGCAGGAGAGAGAGCCACCGATAAAGAGAACCGAAAGAAACTCCTCAAAGAGATGGAGCACCTCCAAGAAGACGACCGGGCCGCCTACTATGAGTGCGCCATGTCTGTCGCTTCTCCCGAAGGAATTGAAAAAAGCGTTTCCGCTCGCTGCGAAGGGAGCATCACCTCCACAGAGCGTGGAAGTCAAGGCTTTGGCTATGACAGCCTCTTCATGAAGCACGACTACAGCAAAACGTTTGCCGAGCTCGAAGAAGAGATGAAAAATCGCGTTTCCCATCGGCGTAAAGCCCTCGACAAAATCCTCCTCTTCCTCGAAAACCGAGCCCTCGTCCACGAAGATCAATGAATTACATCATCGATGGGTACAACTTCCTCTTCCGCCTCCCCGTTAACAAAAAAAACTCCCTAGAAAACCGTCGCAATTCCCTCCTTGAAATCCTCCAGCAAGAACTCATCCATTTTGCCGGCCCCATCGCCATTGTCTTCGACAGTGGCGAGCAGATCTGTGACTATGCTCAAAAAGCACAAATGGCCCATCTAGAAGTGATCTATGCGCCCTGCAATAAAACCGCCGACGAATACATCATCGAGCTTGTTGAGAACAAGAAAAGCCCGAAAACCACCACCGTTGTCACCTCAGACAACGACCTTGCCCGCCAGTGCGGCTACCACGGAGCCAAGAGCCTCACCATCGAAGAGTTCCTCGCCCTCGTCGAGAAGCGGAACAAAACAAAAGCCCCTGCTGAAACCAAATCAGAGGCCGTCGCCCCCGGGCAGATGCAGCGCTGGCTCGAGATCTTCGAACAGCGCCTCAAAGACCAAGACTAGTGAACCCAATGAGCAGGTAGTTCAAATTATTCAGTTGCATCCAGAAAATTAATCTGATATTTTTTTAGCCATGAAAATTCAAGAAATCACCTCGTTTTCAGATTTGCAAAAACTCTTCGAAACTGCTGAAGTACATGTATCATTTCTAGGTAAGCGGTCTATATCTATTGATGGTGATGATGGCCCCCTTCCTATTGATGCTTTGCAAAAGCGGATAGATGAACTGGCAGAGAGAAACAACTATGAATTTACTTCAGAAGAGCGGAAAATTGGCAAAGCTCTGATAGAAAAAGTTGGACACCTTTATGATCAAGGCGATGAAGTGGTCGCAAGAAGCAATTGCATAACACGATTATTTGCATGTCTAAGAATCAATTCCATTATGTATACACCTGAATGGTTATGGCGCATAGGACTCTACCACTCTCCATTTGATTACTACACAGCACAACAATTTCAAAAAGGTTTTGGAATGCCTCCTCAGGACGCGATAGAACTCGGAGCCAAAATTACCAATATTTCCTCCTCAGATAAGCCTGCAAGATGGTCTAAACCAGATGAAGCGTTTAACCCTAGTTGCTTAGACCGAATAGGAAAACGTTTCGAAAAAACCCTGCAGTTTTTCACCCTTCAAAATGACAGCTCCCACTTGGAGTGGAGAGATGAGAGCGTCTCGGTTTGATCGAACCTTTGTATGCGAAGAGCCTATGCTTTTCGAAGTTCGTGATGCTCTCGCGGAGCATCTTTGACCAAGAAACTTGGTAATATAACCAAAAAAGTTGGTAGTTATGCACTAGAAGCTATTCGGAAATATTGTCATTGAGAAGATCCTATTCTATCTACTGATGAATGAGAAGAGCTATGCCTCTGAAATGAAGAGACGTCTAGATACCTCATTATATAGTATTCAAATCGCCCTCGAGCGTTTAGAACTAGGAGGAATTCTTGTTCGACAGCCTCTAGGAAAAACGCAGATCTATCAGTTCAACCCTAGATATCCCTTCCTTGGTGAACTAAAAGCCTTTTTACAAAAATCCTATGAAGCTCTTCCCAAAAAGATGAAAACCGAGCTGTATGAAGCTCCTGTTAGAAGAAGACCGCGTAGAAAAGGAAAGCCCTTACTAAAAGCGGATGGAAAAAGGCTCTAGCTCTGCTTCAACATCCGAGAACTTCGACTCCAGCTCTTTGATTCTAAACTCAACCTTGAGCTCAGTCACAAATTGCTCGAGCTCTTCTTTGGTCCCTTGCGCCACAACCTCAACCGATCCGTCGGAGCAATTCCGAACATAGCCCCTTAGCCCTCTCTTGCGAGCGAGCTGATGAGCGGTAGCCCTAAAACCCACACCTTGAACGCGTCCCTTTGCAATCAAATTCAGCTGCACCAACATTTGACAAATACCCTTTTTTTCCTATAGAATATTTTCCACTGTGAGGAATAAAAGTGGAAGATTTTTCAATTTCCGGCAGAATGATCGCTGCCACCGACTGCTGTTTACTTGTACATGAACAAGATACTGGTCTCAAGAAATATGCCAAGCTCACCGTAGGCTCCGTAGCCTACCCGCTGATCCAATTAGCGGCGCTTGTTGAAAAGGTCGCGAGCATGCTGATTACTGCTGCCATTACCTACCTGTTTCTCATCCTTCCAGACCAGATGCACATCGTCGACTCCCTAGAAAAATGGACCGCTGATGCTCAAATGTCCCTTTCGATTTCAGGCTGCCGAGGGATCAACAATTTCCAAAGAGTGGGCAAGTCCGATATGGATAACCTCATCAGCTCAGCACTTTACCTACTAGCTGGGAAAGTGGATGACATCCAAGCAGAGCTGGTTGATGATGAAGACCAAAATCATAAACTGACTCTCGTCATAGGATCGATTGCTGAAAAAGCAAGCCTTTTTGCCCTCCGCGAAAATGGGTTTCTCAAATCAGAAAAAGACATGGTCCGCGAGCTCGTGAAAAAAGTGGAAAACCACATGAAAAACCGGGAGAACCCGAAAAACTTTTTCCTTCCCTCTGGGGCAATGATCTACTCAGAGCTTGAAGATATCGAGTTTGGGGTGGATAGAAGAGGCTGCTTCACGATCAATGGGAAGATGGCGCTACTTGGCGACAAAGCCCTCGAAGCCGAGAAAATTCACTCTTACACCATTTTTACAGCAAGTAGAGAAGGGGACCTGCTGATTCTCTCGGACAAACACGATAAAGTTCGAACAGACGGGAAGGAAGGACTTGTTTTCAATCTCGATGAAAACCCCTTCCTCCAATGCTACCGGACCC
>Ga0180438_10007712_pt1 | contig 13920 bp, 14 predicted proteins | sample SS_ome_12_FD_132455 | JGI IMG/M metagenome (GOLD analysis project Ga0180438, IMG submission 132455) | Hypersaline lake sediment archaeal communities from the Salton Sea, California, USA - SS_3_D_2 metaG | ecosystem: Environmental > Aquatic > Non-marine Saline and Alkaline > Hypersaline >... | reverse complement strand
TCAGCGAAAAGTTGCGGCCTCTAGTTCGCCGGGTGTCCTCAACAGAAACCTAGCCAGTGTAACATGACAGTTGCGCGCATGAGAATCGGAAGGATTGAGCGCGAATCCAAAGGGTCGGCACATGAATGGCAAAACCGTGGACGAGACCAGACAGTATGTGAGGGGCGTTATCCTAGCCTGGGAGAAGCTGCGGGTTCTCTACACCGTGGTTCTTATTGTGGAAGGCTCCGTGTGCCCGGGGAACCTGTGGAAGCACCTCGGAGCGCCCCTCATTGTCGTCGCGAACGTGTTCTATTGCTTTGGCCCACTGGTTGAAACCTACGCCTGTGTCGTTTTTGGCCGTCGTATTAGTCGAGGCCGGTACTTGCTGTTCGGAGCGGGTCTAGTATTCTCCATGGGTGTCATTTTCATGTTCGCAAGCGGGAGAATACCATGAACGAGACTGCACGCTACCTTAAGCGCGCATCCCTAACCTGGGAGCTGTTGCGGGTGATCTACAACGCGGTTCTTCTTTGGGGAGCCCTCGCGTGCCCTGCGCAGCAGCGGCAGTTTATCGCCAGACATTTCGGGTTCGGTTATTGGGGCTACACGGTCCTTCTCATTGCCGTCGCTAACGCGTTCTATTGTCTTGGTCCGTTGCTTGATATCTACGCGTGCACCATCCTTGGCTTCCGTCTTGGTCCCGACCGCTACCTGCTGTTCGCAACGGGTCTAGTGTTCTGCATAGCTTACGTCGCTCGCGCATGGTGATCTCATCAGCGCGATCAGAATTGTGAATCGCGATCGGAGATCCGCGCGTGGAAAAAGGAGAACCGCGAACGACATGTTCGGCGTACGAAAGGAGACCGCTATGAACCGGTCCCTGGCTTACCCGAGAGAAGCATGGTTGGCTTGGGAGAAACCACGGATCGTGTACAATCTAACCCTGCTCGCAGTAGGACTGCCCGGCTTATGCTTCTTGTGGTGTTTTGAGGAGTACGTTGGACAATCTAGCGGGTTTATTATGGGTTGGGCTGTCCCCACCATCCTGTTCGGGGTGGTCGCGAATATCTGCTACTGCTTGGGGCCGCTGGCTGAGGTTGGTGTCTATTGGGTCCTTGGCTGGCGCATGGGTAAATCGAGATACCTCCTGTTTGCACCGGGGCTGTTGTTCACGATGGGCTGTCTTTTTGCCTTCCTAAGGCGGCTGTTTTATCATTTGGCAGGCTATCTTCGGTAGGAGGTGCTTTGCGCGACGACGGTCGCTGTGCCATGCGCTACGGACGGAGGTCGAACTCGCGCTACGCGTTGGCACGCACGTCATCTGTCAAAGACACCTTTCACGCCTTTTATAAGCTTTGACGCCTCTCCTTCAGCGGTTTCACGCACACCTTTAGCAGTGTCCTCGAGCGCCTCGACACTTTCCTTGAGTAGTTTATCGGAGGACATAACCGCTTCGGTAATCGCCTTGTAGATTGCCGGGAACACCTGATTGATCGCTTCGGCCAGCGTCGCGCCGCCCGATTCTTTTCCGATATCCGTCAGTTCTATGTCCGGGAGGGGTGCTGAGATCATCTCGCCCTTTACAAGCGTTGCAGCAAGCTCAACTTTCCCGTTTTTGAATGTGAAACGGTCAATCTGTACTTTCTTGCCTGCCTTTGCCGGTTTCTCGGGTGCCGGTTCCGCCTCCGCCGCGGGCGGTCGCTTGCTGGAGAAGGACTCGATGTTCTTGCGTATCCTGCTGATGTTGCTGCCGGATAGATCGCCTTCGAACGTGATTTCCGGAGCATCTATAAGGATCTCCCGGATAACGATTGTATCGGACCGCAACGATCTCGGGTCTATGCTGACACTCACCTTCCCAAGCTCGAACGCGTTGGGGGTATTGAACCCTTCAGGGTTGCCGATGCGCAGCCCTCCGAGAGCGCCCTGTCCCGAAAATGGCGAGATCCCGACCTTGTCGAGTGTCACGCCGGTTCCCGTAACCTTCGGTCCCATGGTTTCAACACCGGCTTTGACAATCCTGTTCAACGAGGAGAAGATCACCAGTAGAACAACGATGATCAGAACCGGCACGGCGATTACGGCAATCTTGAGAAGCTTCTTCATGATGCTGACCTCCCTCCTTATTGTGTCACCGCCTCGAGCGCGGTCACACCTCAGCGAAACGAACGACTCGACTCGCGATGTCGCGCAAATTTCGTCTGTCATGACAATCGTACCGCCGCGAAGTCTTTCTGTCAACACATTCCTTCAGGTCAGCCTGTTTACGGTCAACAGCAATTCGGGCTTGACAAGGGCCACCTTGGGATCTTATGATTGAATCCAGAGAAACGGTGGTTAGTCAAGGTAGATCCTTAATGAGGTGTCCTTTCTTCTGTCGGGTTGTTCGGGGTTTCCTTAGAGATTAGCTGGATTTCGCGTGGCTAGCCGTCTTTATGGGGGGACGCTGTGATGTTAAGAGCTTGCGTAGTCTCAGTAGTGGTATTGCTGTCATGCACGGTGGCCATGGCGGATGAGGTCATCCTGACGGATGGTACTCGGTTGATCGGGCAGGTGCAGAAGCTATACGAGGGCAAACTTACGCTGAAGACCGAGTTGGTGGGCGAGCTGGCCGTCGACGTGGCAAAAGTACAAGGTATCTCGACAGAAACGCCGGTGACGGTTCAGATGAAGACCGGTGAGCGGGCAATCGGAGCATTGGAGTACACGTCGCAGACGGGTCAGCGGATTCTGGCTGAGGTACCCGGAACGATGGCCCTAAAGCTCGGCGATGTCACAGCAATGTGGCTGCCGGGCCAAGTCAGTCCGGAGGTGGCTGAGCTCCAAACCCGCCTGGCCAAGGCTGAATCTCCCTGGTCGCTGCGGCTAGAGGGCGGTGTGGACGGTCAGACCGGCAACAGCGAGCGTGTCGCGCTGAACGGTCGGGCAGAGGTGCGACGAACCACCGAGAGGGAACGGTTGCTGCTTTATGGGCAGGTCAGGTTTGCACACGAGAATCACGAAGACACAGTCAGGGAGGTGCTCGGCGGCGTCAATCTGGAGGCCGATATTAACCGCAGATGGTTCGGGTTCGCGAAACTCGAGCTGGAGTATGACAAGTTCGAGAATCTGGACATGCGGACGACGGCGTCGGCCGGTCTGGGCTATTTCGCGATTAGGGAGCCTGACCAGGAATTGAAGTTCCGTGGAGGCGTCGGCTACCAGCACGAGAGCTTCAGGGACGGAACGAGCGACGATCAGGCTATCGCCGAACTCGGCATGGACTACCGCAAGGAACTGGCCCCGTGGCTGCTGTTTAAACATGCCACGACGTACTACCCCACGTTTGACGATATCGGCGATTACCGTATTCTTATGGAGAATGCCGGCGAGATTCCGCTGGGCACCGGTAAGAAATGGAAGCTTAAATTGGGCGTGCGAAACCATTATAATTCGGAGCCGCAGACGGGCGTCGAACGGCTCGATACGTACTACTTCGCTAACATCGTATGCGAGTTTGGATAAGGCAGAAAATGTGTCGGTCTAAAATTCAGTGATGGGAGGGTTTTCACTGATGGCGCCGTAACATCGGCGCGGTAAGGGAAAGGAGTATTATTATGGCTGCCGCTGCTCCAGTGGACGCTGCCGCTACTGCGCAGAATATAATTGAGAAGATTCAGGAGCTGGTTGCAGAAAAGGGGATTGATTTCGCTGTCGGCTTTCTGAGTGCCGTCGCCATCTTGATAGTGGGTAGATGGGTTGCCAGGTTGGCTCGCGGCGGTGTTAGAAAGTTGATGCGGAAAAGGAACGTAGACGAAACGCTCGTGTTGTTCGTGTCGAACGTTCTCTACGTTCTGATAATAGCGTTTGTGTTTATCGCGGCCATCAAGAAAGTCGGGGTAGACACGACGGCTGCGTTGGCAGTCGTTGGTGCGGCCGGTTTGGCCATCGGTTTTGCCCTGCAAGGGTCTCTGGGGAACTTCGCCGCCGGCCTTATGCTGATTATATTCCGGCCGTTCAAAGTGGGCGATTTCATCGAGGCCGCCGGAGCTAAGGGAACTGTCGAGGAGATTCGCATATTTACTACAAGGCTAAAATCGCCCGACAATAAGATAATCATCGTACCTAACGCGAAGGTGACGGGTGACAACGTTGTGAATTACTCCGCGAAGGAAACCCGCAGAGTGGACCTGGTTATTGGCGTAAGCTATGAGGACAATCTCGACAAGGTCAGGGGCGTAATCAAGGCTGTGCTCTCAGAAGACGCGCGAATCCTTCAGGAACCTGAACCGACAATCGGACTCCTGGAAATGGCGGACAGCAGCGTGAACTTTGCGGTTCGACCTTGGGTCAAGACGGCCGATTATTGGGGCGTTTATTTCGATACGCTTGAGAAACTCAAGAAACGGTTTGACAGCGAAGGTATTACGATTCCGTTCCCGCAGAGGGACGTTCATATATACGAACAGAAGGAAGGTGCTGCTTAGGACGCTGTGAGTCGTGGTGAGGTTAAAACGTCTTAATGATACCGAGGATCCTTGATTTTCTCAGGGTTGAGATTTGGCGAATTCGCCTGCACAACCTGCCGCCAAAGAAATCGTTCTTGATCAAGCAGCTCAGGATCGTTCTTCTGGCGCTGCGCGGCTTTGGCGACGATAAATGCTTGTTAAGAGCCTCGGCTCTAACCTTTTACTCTCTACTTTCCGTCGTTCCTGTGCTAGGCTTGGCCTTTGGCATAGCCAAGGGTTTTGGCCTGCAGGAAAGGCTTCAAACACAACTCTTAGCGCTTCAGGAGAGATTGCCTGTTCAAGAAGAAGTGCTAGCGGGCGTCATTGACTCCGCCGAGAACCTTCTCGAGAAGGCGAGAGGAGGAGTGGTGGCTGGTGTGGGTGTCTTGCTTCTTCTCTGGACAGTGATCAAGGTACTGGGAAATATCGAGAAATCGTTCAATGACATCTGGGGCGTTAAGAAACCGAGAACCTTTGCGCGCAAGCTGAGCGACTACCTCTCCCTAATGGTTATCTGCCCGATCCTGTTTGTCGTGTCCAGCAGCGCCACGGTGTTCATAGCCGGCCAGGTCAGGGCTATCACCGAGCGCATTGCTCTTTTGGGAGCGGTCAGCCCGCTCATCTTTGCGGCTCTGAGACTGTTACCTTACTGCGCCATCTGGGTCCTTTTTGTATCCATTTATATCTTCATGCCTAACACCAAAGTGAACCTCAGATCGGGCGTGTTGGCAGGGATAGTCGTAGGTACGATCTACCAGGTCGTTCAGTGGGTTTACATTACGTTCCAGGTTGGGGTGACGAAGTACAACGCCATCTATGGAAGTTTTGCCGCGTTGCCACTATTTCTGGTATGGCTCCAGCTGAGCTGGTTGATAGTTCTTCTTGGTGCAGAGATATCTTTCGCGCACCAGAACGTAGACACGTACGAGTTCGAGCCGGATTCGTTGCGGGCAAGTAACCGGTTCAGGAAACTGTTATCGCTCCGGATAGTCCATCTGTTGGTCAAGAACTTCTGCGGGGGGGAGAAAGCGTGGACCGCCACTCAGATCTCACATACTCTGGAAATTCCAATTCGTTTGGTGCGCCAGATACTGTTTGAGTTGACGGAGTCCGGAATACTCTCGAAGAGCATGGTGGAGGCAGGTGAGGTGCCCGCATATCAGCCTGCACAGTGCGTGGATAAGTACACCGCTGGGTACATCATTGACGCTCTCGAACGGAGCGGAAGCGATGACATACCGGTAGCGGAATCGACTGAGTTGGACAAGCTCTCTGAGTGTTTGGAAGCTTTTGGCGACGTTATTGATAAGTCGCCCGCGAATATTTCTCTGAAGGATCTGTAGACTCTCCATCCACGACCCGGGGACAGGCATAAGATTTCCCGGTTACTATCCATCTGGCCGAATCACACCAACTTGTCGCCGAACAAGAGCTTGATGCCAGCCGAAGAACTAGAGATTGCCTCGCTGCCCCCACCGCGCGGCCAAGGCTCATGCTCTTAGCCTTGCTCTGTTGAGCTCCTACTCCGGGACATTGACCAGATGCTCAGTCGCCCACGATGCGAATGGGTAGCGGTTCGGTGACGGAGCCGGTATACAAGGTTCTGTGCGGGAACGGTATCTCGATGCCTTCAGCGTCGAATCGTTCCTTTATCTCCCGCATGATTGTCTTCCGCAGATTCAGGATTTGCTCCTTGGCAAACCAGACGCCAAAGCGTATTTCCAGCGCCGAATCGCCGAAATTCATGAACATGATAAACGGTTCCGGTTCATCGAGGCAGTAGGGGTTCTTATTGGCGATCTCACGCAACACCTCTATGACCCTGCCGATATCTTCTTTGTAGGCGACACCTACATTGATATCCAATCTCCGAATCGGGAAACGCGTGACGTTTATCACCTCTGTCTTGATCAGCGTTTCATTTGGTATGCGAATGTACCTGTTGTCAAAAGTGCGCAGCTTAACGCTCAACAGATCGATGGAAAGAACGATACCGGTAGTGTCGCCTACTTTGACGACGTCGCCTACGGCAAAGGGTTTCTCCCAGATCAGAAAGATGCCGCTGATGATATTCGAAACGCTCGTCTGCGATGCGAAGCCAATTGCAATGCCGACTACACCGGCGGCTCCAAGCAGCGCGGTCAAATTGAACTTCAATTGCTGCAGGACCATGAGCAGAACCAACGATAGGCCGGCGTACATGATGCCCTTACGCACCAGCATGGTCGCCTGGTCTGAGAAACGCTTCTTCATAGTCCTACCGGCGATGCGCGAAAGAACATAGACCGTCGGTACACCTATAAGAATCAGTACGATGCACCTGACGAACGTTCCCAGTCTTTCCGGGGTTACCAGACCTGACCAGGCACCTGCCTCAGAAGCTACCTCGTCCATTCCATTCTCCTCCAACCGCTCAGATTTGAGTATAAGATTTCAGCGTATCAAACCCTCGTTGCAGGAACCCCTGGGTCAACGGTATCCTGGCTTCGCTGATCAACTCTCCGGCACCAGCCTCGGCTGGACACCGTTCCCCGTACTCAACCCGGCTCGGTTTGTCCTCGCCTTTGTATATTACAACGACCTCATTCGTCCAGAGACGCCCGTTACAAGAGTAAATGTTGAGGTGGCCGACGCGAACGCAAAGCCTCTGCAAGTCCAGCTGCGCCGTCGCGTCGTTCTTGACACGGACCGGACATATGGCACGATGGGGTTTCGGGCCGAGCGCATCCAGCGTGCGCCGAGCGGATGTCTGGCGAGAGTAACACAACTCACCCGAGACGGGATCCCCGAGCCAAGAGTGCGACAGGATGACGCTCGACTCTTCAGACAGGGGCACCCTAGCTCGCTCTCCTACGGCAACTCGCACCCACACAGGGATCGTTACGTAGAACAACGCCTGATTCCCCTGCGATATTCTCAGAGGCGTTTCCGGCCTCACAATGAGAGAACGGTCAGGCATAACCGGAATGTTTTGCACCACGCTTGCCTCATCGCCGCTGCTCCACCGGTTCCACTTCAGTTCTCCCGGGGCAGCAACGGAGACGGGCGTGGCAAGCGAATCTTCCTCTTCCGGCTGTCGTTCTGAAGCTAGCTGCCATTCGTTCTCTGTACGCCGGAGCCAGAGCTTCAATGGGCCGATCTGCCAATGCCAGCATTCGCCCGGTTCTATCTCGAAAGGTTCCCAGATATTCATGTGTCTGCCACCAAGTGCCCCCTGATACAAGACCACACATCAGCCGCCAACTCGACCGTCCAATCTCTCTGTCGTGGGCGGCAACGAAACTTGAATGACCCTTAGAGCCACCTTTTCCGTCTGAAGTAGAAGAGCATAATTATCCCAATGACAACCATCACGAGCAAAACCAGCGGGTACGCTAGACGCCAATGGAGTTCGGGCATAAACTCGAAGTTCATACCATACAGGCCGGCAACAAACGTCAGCGGAATAAATATCGTTGCTATGATTGTCAACGTCTTCATTACTTCATTCATTTTGTTGCTGATGCTGGAAAGATAGATGTCAAGCATACCGGAGACCATATCCCGGCACGTCTCAAGCGCGTCAATGACCTGGATAGTATGGTCGTATACATCTCGCAGGTAGATACGCGTGGCGTCACACACAATCGGCGATTCGCTTCTTTCAAAGCCGCTCGCGACTTCCCTCAAGGGCCAGACCGACTTGCGCAGGAAAAGCAACTCCCTTTTCAGCTGCTGTATCGCGTGTAAGGTCTCTCGGGTGGGATCGCTTACCAGCGCTTCTTGAACAAGCTCTATCCGATCTCCGAGCTTTTCCAACACGGCAAAGTAGTTGTCAACGATGGCATCCACCAAAGAGTATGCCAGATAGTCAGCTCCCATTTTCCTGATGCGACCTTTTGCCTGTCGCAGTCGGTCTCTGATAGAGTCAAAGACATCGCCCGGTCTTTCCTGAAACGAGATGACGAAATTGGGGCCGACGAGGAGGCTGATCTGTTCCGCCTGTACCGCTTCATTCTCATCGTCCCAATTAAGCATCTTCAGGACCACGAAAATGAAGTTCTCAAACTCCTCAAGTTTCGGCCGTTGGTCTGTATGGAGGATATCCTCAAGCACGAGCGGGTGAATGTCGTACTCTTTGCCGATCTTCTCGATTATGTCCACTTGGTGTACGCCGTCCACGTTTATCCAGGTGACGGTCGGCTTGTCCTTGAACGGAAAACACTCCTCGACTTTCTCGACCCGTTTTTCCTGAAACTCGCCTTCACTGTAGTCCATCACCGTGATGCTGACAACCTCGTCCGTTTTAAGTCCGACATGGACGAGCGTTCCGGGTGGAAGTCCCGCTTTCTTTGACATCCTATTGGCGAGTCTCGCCATGACTACCTCCTCGCACTTTCCGGTGCAGGAACAACTTTGAGCTTAAAATCATGCCCAAGGATAGCGCGTCTGCGAACAAAGTTGCCCTCTCACTAAGAGCGGAGCTACTGTATCTGCGCAGCCATCCTAAGACACGCGTCGACCAATCCCGCTTAGCCTCAAGCGAGCGCCTGGTGGAAATCGTCAATCAGTCGATATGGCCGCTAGGCCATTTTAGCGAACCCATACCGCTACGGTCAAGTACCTCTTGGGTTATATCGTCTACAGGTGGGCACACCTCAAGACTCGCACACCATTCGTGGAGTACAATCGGAATCAGAAAGAGACCCTTACGGTATGGTCGGCATCTCCTTATTCAACGCGCCAGCAGCGTCCTCGAGCACCTCGTCTGCCTTTTCCTGCACTTCGCTCTTGACCTCTTCGACCTTGTCAGCCGCCTCCTCCACCGTTTCGGACACCTCTTCCATCACTTCGGTGGCTGCCTCTTGCGCCTTGGTGGCACCCTCTTGGATCATCTGAATGGCCTCGGGAGGCGGCCCCTCCATCTGCGAAGGCGCGCTCTCGGTCGGGGCAGGGGTCGATTCCTTGCATCCGGCCATGGCCAAAGCCAACACCGCCACCAGGGTTAGAACCACAGCTAATCTACTCATGGTACCCTCCTTTCTGAAAGCAACAGAATGTAAACGCCAGCATGTCCTACCGGCTCGTTCGCAGCGTCGCTTCTCCAACAATGTTATCTCGCCACTGCGGAGTTGGGATTCTTGCGCGCTTAACCTGTGCTCCGGCCAGGAAGTGAGCAGATTTTTGCACCCTTTATTGTACACCTGCCTGCCTGTTCTGTCAACTGAAAACTCGTTCGTCACAACGACCAGGTTGTTACTCGGTGAGCCGGCGCTTCAGGCTATTTGAACACGGGAACCGTTTTGAGCCGGCTTGCGGAGGCGATAGGACGTTGTCGAACCGCGAGTCTCGGGTCTTCTTTCCTTGGGCCTCGAGCATGACTGTCAGGGCGATCGCCGCCGAGCTGTTACTGAGCGTGAGAAGCGCGAGCGCTCGCCGGTCGGGCATTGTTGAGAAGACGAACATGCCACGTATCGCTCGGATAAGCGGCTGTTTGAATCCAGCAGGGGTTATCCCGTTAATATAAGATATAGTAAACACTAAACTTACATTCGCTCTGACCCAGCCGTGATCCTTACCGGATGGCGGTTCAATGTAGGACAAATTCTTACAATTGTCTCATTTAATCTCGCGCGAAAAACAGATTTTGGCTGATTTACGGTAGGTTAGCGAGTATGATATAGTCTTTGGTAATTTAGAAAACGGGGCAAATGGTCGGGCGAATATAACCTCTAACGTCGAAACAGCAAGCAGCTGGCGCAACCGTCGGCTGAGACGAGCAAGATAGTAGAATGTGTGTGTCCAGGGTTTGGGGGAAAAGGAGGGTGATACAATGAGTACTAGACAGTGGGGAAAACTCTGGCTGTTGCTGCTGGCAGCGGCTACCATTACGGGTTGTGCGACGATGCAGCCTGTCCAACCGTTACGTGTCAATCCGGTGACGCGGGACCGCGGTGAGCCGATTATCGTTGAACAGATTTTCCTTGTGGCGGACGTTTCGGCGTCAATGCGTTCAGCGGACAGGTTCCCGGTGGAGAAATCGCTCATTAGATCATTCGCTGCAGCTATGCCGGACGGAAGCTATGATTCTGCCATCATCGACTTCGGCGGCAGAATTGACGAAAAATGGTATCACCAGGGATATCCCCGGCCCCATGGAACAGGTAAGTGCGCGTGTAGTCGGCTGCCCAGAGAGGCCACAGCAACGTTGTCGACGGAGTTGCTTCCTCTGGGGCGTTTCAACCGAACCGCCATGTCACAAGGGGCAGCCGGTCTGGACTATCGCGGAGGCAAAACGCCCTTGAAAAGAGCGCTGGTGCAAATTGGCCAGAATCTGCGCACCGCCAGCGGCCGCACGGCGATTGTGCTTTTCTCAGACGGATGTCCCACCAATGAGAAGGCGGCGGCTGCTGAATGCAAGAACCTGGTTGATTCTTACAAGGATGAGGTGTGTATACATGCGGTGCAACTTGGGTCAGAGCCTGCCGGAACCGAGTTTATGCGCAAGCTTGTGGCAATGAGCGATTGCGAGTCCGGCGGCACCTTCCGGACTTCCGGCGACCTCTCAGCCGCGTCGCAAATGGAGGGATTTGTTCGGAAAGTGATGCTGGGCCCACCTCCACCGCCGCCTCCTCCACCGCCTCCACCGCCCCCACCGCCGCCAAAGCCCGCTCCTCCGAAGGTCGTGGACACCGACGGTGACGGTGTACCGGACGATAAGGACCATTGTCCGGACACGCCGAGAGGTGTACCGGTCAACGAACGCGGTTGCTGGATAATCCCGGGGCTTAATTTCGACACCAACAAGTACGATATTAAGCCTCAATATCATCGGCAGCTCGATGAGGTGGTCGATATCCTCAAGAAGAATCCGCACATCAGGGTTCGAATTGATGGGCATACGGATTCGGCGGGAGCAGATGACTACAACCTGAAACTGTCTGAGAATCGAGCCAGCGCCGTCATGAACTACCTTGTCCGTAAGGGTGTTGTCCTGATCAGGCTGCGAGCTAAAGGTTTTGGTGAAACTCAGCCGATCCGGCCCAACGACACGCCGGAGAATATGCGGCTCAACCGTCGAGTAGAACTCACGACCCATTTCGATCAAGAGTGACGGGTTCGCCACAACGGCCGGCGTGCCGGAGTTCTATTGACAGCTTGATGGATGGTGCACGAGTATGCGGAGGCTGTTTTCCAGCCTCCGCAGAGAGGCTACCGGCATGAAGAGAGTTCGCAATATAGCTACTGCGATACTTCTGGCCGTGCTTATGGCGGGGTGCGCCAGTCTGGACGCACTAAAGAGGCCGGAGGTGCAGGCGGTCCGGCCGCGAATCGCTGGAATTGACTTTCGCGGAGTCGATCTGGCCTTCGACGTCGATGTGAATAATCCCTACCCAATGGCGATCCGGTCCCCCGAGTTTCGGTACGGGCTGGACATCGAGGGGGCGGAGTTTCTGGAGTCCACAGGATCGTCGCGGATTGATCTACCCGCTTTGAGCACCGGCACTGTGACGGTCCCGGTGCGCTTGCCGTACGCCAACCTGTGGAGCACCTTCAAGAGCCTTGCCGGCGCTTCCGAGGTGCCCTACACGCTTCACGGTGAGATCCTCGCGTCCGCGTTGGGCCAATCGTTTGCGCTTCCGCTTAAACACAGTGGCACCTTCCCCGTTCTTCGACCGCCCACCTTATCCGATTTGAAGGTCCAGGTTTCTGACGTGTCTCTTCGGGGCGCCAAGATTGTAGCCGATGCCGCGATGAAGAATCCGAACGTCTTTGCATTGAGCGTCAAGGATCTCGGATACGTATTGAACATGGGTGGCGAGCAAATCGGCGGCCTGACAGCTTCGACGGGCGAAACGATAGGAGCCGGAGAGACCGGGCACCTAAGGCTGACGGGCGCTATATCGGCAGCGGACGCTGTGGCGAAGATCGTCAAGGGCGGAATCGGATCTGCCAAGCTGGCCTTGTCCGGCTCCGTCGGAACGCCTTACGGCCCTGCGAAAGTAGAATAGTAGGGTGCGCATCTAAAGTCTGACGCAGGGCCCTCAGACCCGGCAGTTCCTTTATCTCATCCAATTCGGGAGATGACTCTTCTCAGGTTGCCACCAGTAATGATAGGATTGAGGGGAAATCTGTGACGGGGTAGAGATCGAGGAGGTGACAACATGATTGTTGGGAAGATGATCCGAATAAGGTTGAAACGGTATTTCGCAGAACAAAAACTCTGGGTCTTTGTTGGAAAAGTCCTGGAGTTTGGGGAGAACTGGGTCACCGTCCAGGGTAAAGGGATCGTTCTTCTGAAAGGGCGCCCACAGCCCGCCTTAGTCGACCGAGAACCGAGACAGCTCATGATTCCCAGAGAGAACATCGCTCAAATGAGGATCCTGCCAGACGATTTCGATCTGAGCGATATCAGGATTGAGATGGAGGATCTCAAGGTTCTCGTCAAGGTTGACGGCGCACCCGACACATGCATAGGTGAATGGGGAGGAGACTAGGACTATTCGGTTGGCCTCAGCTTCCGGGCAGGTGCAACTAAGGTTATTGATACGTTAGAACGCAACCACTTTCATTAGGGTCCCGGTCTGCACCCTGTGGCCGCAGGCAGGCTAAGTACAGCTGAACACAAACGGGGATACGCTTTCACGCGTCACTCGGATCATGTCCAAGGAAAAGAAAGCGGCACCGGCGTCTCGTCGAAGATGCGCCGTGGCGTGCCCTTGATTCCCTGCGCAAGGTGGCCATGCCGCATCCACAATTGCGTATCGCTTATTGTGTTGATATCTACTAAGCCAATCGATTACGATGCTGGCGGTCTTGCGGAGGGTTCAACCGGTGGCCGTTTTGGTCGGTGAGATCAGAATCGGCTCTCTTACACCTTTCAGAGCTGCCTGAATCATTAGATAGCGGCTGATGTTCTCAAGACAGAGTATCCCCAGCAACCTGCCCCCGTCGATCACTGCTCCGGCCGTCTTGTGTCTTGAAATCATCTGGCGATAGACATCGTCGAGGCGCGCGCCGGGAGAAAAAGAGGCAAAATCCCGGTCCATTACTTCGCTGACTGGGACATCGAGACCTCTTTCATGTATGGCGGCAAGTATGTTGTTCCGGGTCAGAATCCCCTCGACGCCCCCGCTTCCCACCACCGGGAAATCGTCCTGGCAACCATGGTAGACGTGCTCGAGCGACTGAGCAATACGGTCATGCGGTTGCATGCTCCGGAAGTCGGTCGCCATGACCTGTCTGGCAGTTATCTGATGCAGTGCGGACTTGAGCACAACGGCTTGCTTCTCGTTACCGGCGCCGACATAAAGGAAGAACCCTATGAGAGCCAGCCACAAGTTGAAGAAGATGCCGAAAAACATCATGAGCATTGAAAGGCCCTGTCCAACCGCTACCGCCACCGATGTGGCTTCAACATAATCCATCTTCATGGCCAGCAGGCCTCGAAGCACGCGGCCGCCGTCCATCG
>Ga0180438_10007711_pt1 | contig 13923 bp, 16 predicted proteins | sample SS_ome_12_FD_132455 | JGI IMG/M metagenome (GOLD analysis project Ga0180438, IMG submission 132455) | Hypersaline lake sediment archaeal communities from the Salton Sea, California, USA - SS_3_D_2 metaG | ecosystem: Environmental > Aquatic > Non-marine Saline and Alkaline > Hypersaline >... | reverse complement strand
TACTTAACAAATACCGGACGTGTGCCAGAGAGGCGCTGGGGGAGGAGGATGTGGAGAAATCCATCAAGCTGCTTGACCGGCTGGAGGATCTACCCAGCCTGACTGAGCTGATGGATATACTGATTGGTCAGTCTTAGGGCGCTGATTCCCGATAGTTGTTTTCACCTCTGGGATTGGACAGAACACGCTCGAGAGATCTGAGATGTGCGTTTGGTGCGCGGGTTCTCGCGAATTGTGCCTTGTCCTCAGTCGCTGGTAGGTGGCCGACAGAACGGACAGCATTCATCGTTGACTTCACCCCTTTTGGAATCCTCCAAAACCGGGAAGAGTCCGAAGAAGTCAAGGATTAGGTATATCTAACTATGTTGATTCCCATGATGGAGGCAAAGGAGTCCGGAGTCCACCAAAAGACTCAGTTTTCTCGAAGTCTTAGGAGGTTTGTGAAAGGCAAGAAAAGAGGAAGAAAGGAGGTGGGGTCTGGGTAAGTTTTGGGTAGGCTGTGGAAAGGCGATGCGCGGGAAACATTGAATCAAGTCCTTCTTTGAACAGTTTTGGACTAGGATGGATCTTAGTACGAAGAGCATGAAGCTCAGTGTACGAGCGCAACAACAGCCAAAAGGAGGGAACATTATGGAGAGGCGAAAAAACAAAGGTTACAGCCAGAAGTGGAGAGCATGCTCTACCCTTGTCGTCGTATGTGGGATGATGATCATGTGTCTGGTAGTCTCCCCCGTTTTGGGAGCTGAAAAGGTCGAATTGTATGGGGTCGTTAAGAGATACCCGATAACGGAAGCTGCAACAAAGGCTGCCAGAGAGGACCTCACGTGGGCCAAACTGGATGTCGATCTGATGCCATCAAAGGCACAGTATGACAAGACTAGGATGTTGCTTCACGCTAAGTCGCCAGATCTGGATATTGTCCATCTTAACGAATCTGTGACTGCAGAGTGGGCTCCATTCCTGGAACCACTGAACGATTACATGAAGAGATACTGGGATAAGTACAAGTTCGGTGACATGAACCAGGGTATTCTGGATATGCTCTCCGTCGAGGAAACCGTATATGGGCTACCTAATGATATGAACGGCCTTCTTCTATTCTACCGAAAAGACCTCCTGGATCAAGCTGGAGTGGCTGTTCCAACAACAATGGACGAGTTCTTGAAGGCGGCTAAGAAATTGACCACCAATGAACGCAAAGGGATCGCCCTACAGATGCGGCGACCCGTTGGCACTCAGACTTCATTCTCCTACTTCCTCTGGTCAGTAGGTGGCGACTACTTCGATGAGAATTGGATACCCATTTTCAACAACGAGAAAGGAATCCAAGCTCTCGAGCTCTTAGGGGAATTCTACAAGTGTGCTCCCGAGGGCAGTCTCGATTTTTGGGCCGACGAACAGACGATTGCGCTTCAGCAAGACAAGGCGGCGATGGGAATAAACTGGGTGACACGGTGTGCAAAGATGGATGACCCAAAATTTTCCAAAGTTGTCGGTAAGATGCAATTTGCACCTGCTCCTGGCGCGCCTCCATTTTCAGGATGCGGCAGAGCTGTTGCGGGTGGATGGTCCATATCGAAATTTAGCAGGCACAAGGAAAAGGCTTTCGAAACCATAGCCTATCTGGCCAGTGAGGAATTGGCCATGAGATTTGCTGACTTGGCCATATCACCCAGATCTGCCGTTTTCACTAACCCCGAGATCAATGAAAAATATCGGTGGTATCGCCCTGCTGGCGAGGCATTAGGAAGGGGACGTCCTCTCCCTAGTTTTCCTGAGTTCTGGGAAATCGGCGACCACATGGCAATCCAGATACAGCGGTTTTTGATTGGAGAAATGCAGGCCAAAGCTGCGCTGGATATTGCTGCTGAAAAGTCCGAAGCACTGCTCAAACAAAAGGGGTACGTGAAATAGAAAGAAAAGAAACCAGTCGAACGAGTGAAGGAAATCTCATTGCGCAGTTGAGGCGGTTTTCGGCTCAGGAATACCTCATCGTAAGGAATTCTGTGGAGATTCTTAGTGATGACATTTGCGTTGATTCCTACTGTTTATCTTCGTTACCAATTTCTAACGGTGGGGTATTCCTGAAGAAGGTGAGAGGTATTTCTTGAGACAAAGGGAAACAGGGACCTTTTTTCTCTTCACACTTCCCATCTATCTTGTGTTATTCGCCATCCTCATATATCCAATATATTTCTGTGTTAAGATGAGTCTGAGCACCTGGGATATCGGGACAGCGACTGGAAAGTTCACTGGATTTGAACACTATTCCTATCTACTCCATGATCCCATTTTCTGGGGCGCAATCAAGAACGTGATATACATATCTGCGGTTGCCATTCCGCTGGAGGTCGTTCTTGGGTTCAGTATTGCTTTGTTGGTAAACAAGACGTTTCAAGACCGGGGTGGATTCATAAACTCTTTGCTGGCAATTCCTATGGTTACTGCTCCTGTGGTCGCTGGCCTTTTCTGGAGATGGTTATTGGACCCTAATCTTGGCATAATCAACTATTTGCTAAATCAAGTCTACCTTCAACTTCCATCCTGGAAGTCCAGTCCTTTCTGGGCGAGAAACATGGTTGCAATGGTTGCCATTTGGAAACATACTCCCTTCGTGATCCTGGTTATGTACGCAGGCCTGCAGAGCCTACCCAAGGATTGTTTGGAGGCCGCGATCGTGGATGGGGCAAGAGCGTTCCAAAGACTTTGGTACGTGGTTATTCCTCTTCTCAAACGGCTCTTTTTGTTTGTTTTTGTTATTCGTGCAGCAGATGTTATTAAGTCGTTCGATGAGGTCTATGTATTGACCGGTGGAGGCCCAGGTTCCTCAACCGAGACTCCATCCATGTTTTCCTACAATACGGCGTTCACCTATCTTCACATGGACCGGGGAAGTGCAAGTGGCATCTTGTACTTGAGTCTGTCACTGGTGTTCATTGTCCTGTTTATTCGAATGATGTATCTGAGGGAAAAAGAGGAGTTTTGAGGCTCTTATGAATTCAAAAGTGAACAAGCTAGGGCTTATTGCTGTTCTTCTTATCTGTGGCGTTTTTCTCTTCCCTGTTGTCTGGACCGTGTCTGTCTCGTTTAAAGAGCCAGTGGACGCCTTTGCAATGCCACCGAAATGGTTTTTTGTCCCCACTCTGGAGAACCATATCTATATTTGGGTGGAACAGCCATTCCTCCGTTACCTCAAGAACAGTGTGTTAGTGTCATTCTTTACCCCCGTAATCTCGGTTAGCGTTTCAGCATTGGCTGCCTATGCTTTCTCGAGGTGGCGAACAGGGATAGCTAGATCCTCCCTTCTTTTCATTCTCACTTTCCGAATGGTTCCTGTAACTCTGATCGTGCTTCCTCTGTATGTGATTGCCTACAATGTGGGAATGCACGACAACCCGGTTACACTTGTTCTTATATATAGCGCCCTCAACATTCCCTTTTCACTGTGGCTTCTTCGGGGTTTTTTTATGGATATTCCCTTGGCACTTGATGAAGCCGCCATGATCGATGGATGTACTCGCTTTGGGGCATTCTGGAGGGTCATTCTGCCTACGGTGAGGCCAGGTTTGATCGCCGCGAGTATTTTTAGCTTTGCTCTGGCATGGAATGAGTACTTCGTGGCACTTATGCTCACAGGGAGACGAACAAAGCTTCTTACGGTAGCGGCGGCGGAATATCGGGGGGAACTGATACAATACTGGTCGTATTCGGCCGCTGCTGCGGTTGGGATTATATTGCCAGCAGTCGTATTCATGATGATCGTTCAAAGGTATTTCACGCGGGGACTGACCTTTGGCGCCGTCAAGGGATGAGGCGGTGGAAGTAACGTCAATTTGGGGGCATATGTGCGGGTTGTGAGTTGTGGAGTGCGCGTTGTGGAGAAAGTGCTGATTCAACATGTCTCCAAGGACTTCGAGCCGGTCAAAGCGAAATCGAGGGTTTGGGGTGGGATTGGAACCGATGACGTGGGCTATTTAAGGGATCACGATACGTTTTACGTGGGTGCGATCAAGGAGTTCTCAACGTGAAGCCAAACACATTGACGCCAGTTATAGGCCTTACGATCAATGAAATTGTATACAGGAAGTTGCTGAAGGCTATTCTGTCGGGAGACCTGCCCCCTGGAACGCCCATTACCATAAGCCAGTTGGCCGCAACACTAAGAGTCAGTCTGATGCCGGTCAGAGAAGCCCTAAAGAGACTTGAGACTCAAAATTTGATTCAGTTCTCACGAAACCGGCGGATCACGATAACAGAACTCAGCCCGTCTGACGTCGAGGAGATTTACCGAATTCGTGTGAATCTCGAGTCGATGGCGGCCCGGCGGGCCGCCAGGAGACGTGAAGATGAAACGGTTGAGAAGATTCAGCACATTATGGATGAAATGAGAGTGGCTGAGAATGTGGGAGAACTCTATGGGAAAAACCGCGAGTTTCACTTCTCGATTTACAGAGCGGCCAATATGCCGATTCTTCTGCAAATGATTGAAGGCCTCTATCACAGAATAAGCCCGTACATCCACGTCTACATAGATGAAGCGATGGACTACAGTGCCGCAATCTCTTGCCACGAAGGCATAATCCGGGGAATGCGTGAGAAGAATCCTGGAGAAGTTGCGAAATGGGTTTCCCGCGACCTGGCTATATCGGCGAAGATCTCTATCCGCGGACTCAAACGACTTCAAACTGAGCGTTGATAGGAGATGGCCGTTCTGGGATAGGCATCGCGCCGGCTGGTCTTGATTCGACATAGACCAATGAAGCGCAGACAATGACACAGGAAGGAGATTTGATATGAAGAGGGCTTCGCTATTGATCATGGGGCTGGGCGATCTCGGTGGGTATGCTCTGGAATTCTTGGCGCGGGAACCGCGCATGCCGAGGATAGTCACAGCAGACATCAATGAGGATTGGGGCATCCGTAAGACGAACAGTGCGATCGCAGGCGCTTCGCAGATGAACCTTTATCCCGAGATCGAATTCATCCCATTGGACGTCTTTGACATTGACAAGACCGCGAACATCCTGCAAGAGATAGAACCCACCGTAATCTACAACTCCATGTCTTTACAGTCGTGGTGGGTCATTACCCGACTTCCTGAGAAGGCGTACAAGGCGATTGATGAAGCAAGATACGGCCCCTGGTTCCCGATGCACTTTGTGCCTGCCTACAAATTGATGCAGGCCGTCAAGAAATCTGGTGTGAAAGCCAAAGTCGTGAATGCTGCGTTCCCAGATCTGGTAAACCCGGTTCTGGCAAAGCGGGGCCTCTCACCAGTTGTTGGGATCGGGAATGTAGACAACATTGCCACTATGATGAGAATCGTCGCGGCAAAGCTGTTTGAGGTACCCCTCCGTGCCGTTACCGTATATGTGGTTTGCCACCATTTTTTGAGCTACTACGCAAGCCGTTTCGGCAATAGCGCCGGGTCACCCTATTACCTCAAAATCATGGTGGATGACAAGGACATGACGGACAAAATCGATCCCAATGAACTGTTTACCCATCTCACCGGCATCGGCAGACGTCCGGGTAGTACCCACGCGCATCCTGTGGTCGCTGCGTCGGTGTGCAGAATCGTGAAAGGCATTCTCTTTGATACCAAGGAATTGGCTCATGCTCCCGGACCGAATGGTTTGCTTGGTGGTTATCCGATCAGACTGAGCGCCGAAGGCGCTGACGTCCATCTGCCTCAAGATCTGACTCTGGAAAAGGCTATAGAGATCAACAAAAGGGGACAGGTATATGATGGGATAGAGTCGATCGAGGAAGATGGAACGGTTGTTATTACGGATAAGTCTGCCGATCTTTTTAAGAAGTTCCTCGATTTCGATTGCAAACGCTACAGGGTGGAGGAGTGTGAACAAAAGTACCATGAGCTCGATGAGAAATTCAAGAAATGGGGCGCGGAACTTACGACAGCAGATTGATCTGACGCGCAGAAGGGACAAATTACGAGCAGTTCGTCGTGGGACATCAGGTGCTTTTCCTTTCTATTGAAGTGAAAGATCTCACTGGGAAAACGATTGTTCACCTCGGCGTGTTTTTATCCATCCGAGGTTACACTGTACACAAGAGAGCTTTGTTGGAGGGGTTTGTCAATGGTTTACGGCTATGCGGGGAAAGTTCTGTGGGTCGACCTTTCGTCGGGTGAAATCAGGGAAGAAGTTTTGGATGAGAAAATCCATCGCGAGTTCCTGGGTGGCTACGGATTGGCAGCCAGAATTTTGTTTACGGTGCAGCCTGCCGGAGTTGATCCACTCGGCCCTCAAAACACGCTGGGTTTCCTGACAGGCCCTCTGACCGGTACCCGGGTGCCCAGTTGCGGAAGATATACGGTGGCCGCAAAATCTCCTCTCACGGGAACCTGGGGGGATGCCAACTCCGGAGGGGATTTCGGCCCATATCTCAAGTTTTCCGGTTATGATGCTGTGTTTTTTGCGGGCGCATCGGATAGGCCTGTCTACCTGGTCATTGACGAAGGGAAACCAGAACTCAAAGATGCCAGCCGTCTCTGGGGGAAGGACTCACACGAGACAGATGATACGCTGAGAGAGGATCTCGGCAAGACCTCCAGCGTTGCATGCATAGGACCCGCAGGGGAGAAAATGTCGCTAATCTCGGGCATCGTCAACAACAAAGGTCGAGCCGCCGCCAGGTCCGGACTGGGAGCGGTCATGGGTGCAAAAAAGCTGAAGGCCATCGCCGTAACGGGTCGTTCCAAGGTCTCCGTCGCGCAGGAGCAGAGGCTGGAGGAGTGGAGAGCCAAAGCACTACAGGAGATGAAATCAAACCCCTGGTATCCCTTCTTCCATGATATTGGTACAAACTCCATGATCCCGGACTCTGTGAGTATGGGGCGCACCCCTGTCAAGAATTGGGGTGGAAGCATAGCGGACATACCGGATGTGAATGCCATAGGAGGTGATAGCCTGATAAAGCTCCAACAGAGAAGATACGCTTGCTGGGGCTGTCCAATCGCCTGCGGGGGCTTGATGAAAGCAGGTAATGGTGAATATTGCTATGAAGCGGGCGTTCACAAACCGGAGTATGAGACAGTGGCTGCCTTTGGAACAATGTGTTTGAACACGAGCGTTGAATCTATAATCATGCTTAATGACATTTGCAATCGCTATGGTCTTGATACAATCTCTGCAGGCTGCACGGTCGCCTTCGCAATAGAGTGTTATGAGAATGGTTTGCTCACGCGTCAAGATACCGATGGAATCGAGTTAACATGGGGGAACCATAGAGCCATCATAGCGACGGTAGAAAAAATGGCCAAGAGAGAGGGGTTTGGGGATGTGCTTGCCGATGGAGCAAGAGTGGCTGCGGAGAAGATAGGTGGAGGCGCCTCGGAATATGCCATTCACATCCGAGGACAAGAAGTCCCCATGCATGATCCCAGGTCGCAGATCCGCCTGGGTTTAGGGGCAACCTATAAAGCTTGCGCGGCTCCTGCTCGTCACACAAGGGGTTCTGGGGAAGGGGAGTTCAGACATCCAGAGCAAGGAGCACCTCCCTATGATTTGGCCTTCTTTGAAAACAGGGGTGGAGAGCACAAGATCGTTACAAACCAGCTAAATGCGGTATCGAGTTCTGGTATGTGCCTCTTCGGCTACTTGGTTATGCCGCATGATGCCACACATGAGTTTCTGAACTGTGTGACAGGGTGGGACCTCGACCTCCAGGAGCTCCAGACCATCGGTGAAAGAATTGCGAATATCCAGCAGGCGTTCAACATACGCGAAGGGTTGAATCCCATCGAGTTTGCTGTGCCTTTGCGTGTTCAGACGACGCCTCCTCCCTCTGAAGGCCCTATTGCAGGGAGATGCTGCGACATAGATCGATTGGTGAAAGACTGGTATCTAGAAATGGATTGGGACATTCACACGGGTAAGCCTAGCAGAACGAGACTGGAAAACCTGGGGCTAAGCGACGTTGCTAGGATTCTTCATTGTGGCTAGAACGGCAGCTTCATCAACTTTGAATCTGGCCCATGATTCGTTCTTCTTATCTTACCTGAATGTAACCGGCAGGATCGATTGGTAAGGAAAGGCACTTTTTGGAGTACATTGGGCGAGCAAAAGCTCCCGTCGTTGAATCTCTGAGCGGAGACGTTCCTGGTAGGCTTTGAATAGCCCCATGATTTTCCACTCCTTCAGGAGAAAAGGAATGCCGGCATACGGATGGGTTGGAAACGTCGCTTGGATCGATTTGTCTGACAGATCAATCAGAATAGAACCAATCGACAAATACCGAGAATGGATAGGCGGCAGAGGTTTGGCGAGCCACCTGCTTCTGGAAAACGTCCCTGTTGAAGCCGACCCATTCTCCGCTGAGAACATCGTCGTCATCTCCACAGGCCCCCTCACGGGGACACTCAGCCCGGCCTCGGGAAGGCTGAGTATATCAAGTAAGAACGCTCTAACTCATGGATATGGATCGGCCAATGTTGGAGGCTACTTTGCTCCCGAGCTTAAGAGAGCAGGCTTCGATGCACTTGTCATCAGAGGCGTGGCAAAAGCGCCTGTCTACCTCTCGATACATGATGGGAAGATAGAGATATGCTCGGCCGATGGGCTATGGGGACTGACAACTTCACGATGCGATGAGGCTTTGAAGGAGCAGTCCAGAAATATGGAAGCCAGGGTGCTTTGCATCGGTCCAGGAGGAGAGAACCTGTGCAAACTTGCAAATGTCATTGTGGATAAGGGGCGTTCAGCATCTTATGGGGGCATCGGGGCAATTTTGGGGGCCAAGAGACTGAAAGCCATCGTGGTCCGGGGCAGCATGTCTATTCGGGTTCACAGCCCCGATGAGTTCCTCAGCCTTGCACGCGAGGCGTTTGAAAAGATTGATCGTTCCGGTGTGGTTGCCCATCTAAAGACATATGGACTCCTTGCCGCATCTCCTCCGGGAATCGATGGCCGCGCCGCACACGTCGTGAGAAATTACAAAGATGGCGTGTGGGATGGAGACAAAACGGTGAAAACGAATCCCCTTGTCTTCATCGTGGGGCATGGTGTTAAGAATCTCACGTGCTATAACTGCCCTATTCGATGTAGCCGCCTCTTTCGATACGCTGACGAGGATGGGACAAATAAGCTTTTCGAGGGCTTTCAGGCTAACCATATCACAAACTTCGGCAGTATGATCGATAACGATGATCCAGAGCTGATTCTCGAGGCAAGCGCTCTCTGCAACGATTTGGGATTGGATGTTGACGGCTGCGGATGCAGTATCGCCTGGGCGTTTGAATCCTTCGAGAGGGGAAAATTGAGTTCCTCGCAATGTGATGGGCTGAAAATGAATTGGGGTAATAGGGGGGCTGTCATAGCGCTATTACACCAGATTGCCCAAAGGAAAGGGCTGGGAGATCTTCTCGCGGATGGTCCTCGTGAGGCAGCGGGAAGATTGGATAGGGAGACGATTGGATGGGCCATGAGCATAAAGGGTGCCCCTCTTCGGGAAATCAACATGCAGACTAATATGAGTTGGGCACTCGGTGTCGCCGTTTCAACCCGGGGGTCAGGCCACCTCAATGGGGCATTCCGCATGGAGAATTTGCCCGAATTGAGCAGTGAGGAGAGAAAATCTGTTGGCTTTCACACACGACCGGATGAAGCTGGCACTAGTGCCATAGGCCTTGGCGTTGCCTGGTATGAGGATTTCAAATCCCTGGTGGATTCTCTGGGTGTTTGCTATTTCACAACGTGGTGGATAAACGGTAAGGCCTTGGGCCCTTCAGATCTCGCTGGCTTATACCGAGCAGCGACAGGCGAATGTGTAGAGGCGCGAGAGCTTCTAAGGCGAGGTGCCCGTGTCCAAAACATCGAAAAGGCGTTCAACACACTCCACGCAGGAATGGGAAGGGAATCAGACTTTCCCCCGAGCCGGCTCTTTGAGAAACCCATAAGCAGAGGGGTGAACATGGGGGCGTTGTTGACGAGAGATCGGTGGAATGCTCTTCTCGATGGCTACTACACGGCCCGCAAATACGACTTACGATCGGGATGGCAAACCCGAGAATGTTTGACAGACTGTGGCCTGGAAGCGGTTGCGAGACGGCTCGAGGGGGCGGGTCGTCTAATCGACCCATCTCATGAGTCATAGACGAATCATGGGACCATCATGAAAGAACGTAAATCGGATATGGAGAGAGCTTGTAAGGAGATGAGACTCGGAGTCGCTGTAGACGTCGAAAAATGCAATGGGTGTAGAACCTGTGAGCTCGTATGCTCATTACATTTGAGCGGGATGTTTGATCCTTACAGCTCAGCGATCCGCATTGTTCGGCCTGATGTCCATGGTCCGATCAGCTCCGAGATAAGAGATGGATGCGACCTGTGTAGCGGCCTCAGTATCCCCTATTGTGTTGAGTTTTGTCCTACCGATGCGGTTTTTCTTACGAGGGTTCCTTGATTTCGACTGGGCAGGATCTGATCTGACAGCTGTCCTGCATTCGGATATCGGTTGACCAGCCTGCCGTTGCTCGACAGTCGGATCTCCTCCATGTCTGGCGTCTTCAGAACTTGTCCACCTTCATGGCACCGTGGATTCCCGTCGTTGACAGATTGTTCGGGCTCAGAAAACCGCAGTCCCCCCTGGGCTTCTCCAGGATTTCCAGGGCCGGGTTGGCGACCACCTCGTTCACGTTCATGTTAAAGGATGTTCCGGCGCCGGCCTGAAAGACGTCCACCACAAACTGATCGATCATTCTCCCGTCGAGGATCTCGTCGCACGCCGTCACAATAGCCTGGCTTCTCGGATGGTCAAGCCGGCCCAGTTCGCAGAGGGTCAGGGCGGCGGCCCGCTTGATCATGACATAGGCCTGGATGAGGCGCGAATGGGCCCTCTGTCCGCTCACCGGGAAGTTCTGGATGGCCCGGTGGGTTTGAATGCCGTAGTAGGGAGTGAGGGGAACGTCCATCTCACCGAGAGAATTCCGCTCTTTTCTCACCTTCATGGGTTTCTCCTGCTCGTCAGGGTGCAGCCTTTTTTTTGCCCACATTATGGCAAAGCTCAGGATAGGATACAAGATTTTCGGGTTTCCTTTTGCCGTATGCGGACCCGATCCGGGGAATCGGGCGGTCTGTCCTCTCTTTGCATGAAAATGAGAGAGAGCTATAATGGGAAGCCTCGTCGCTCTATCGAGGAGAAACAGCCATGGCTTCACACGATCGGAAGAACAAGGGCCAAGTAAAGGAGCACGGCCGAGGGACTGACGATTCGCCGGAACCGGTGACGATGCCCATCACCGGCACCCTCGATCTGCACACCTTCTCTCCCGCCGAGATCGTGCCGCTCATGGAAGACTACCTGGCGGCGTGTCTGGAAAAAGACATTCATGAGGTGAGGATCATCCACGGAAAGGGGACCGGTGTACAGCGCCGTCGGGTACACTCGTTTCTGTCCAAAAGCCCGTGGGTGAGCGCCTTTCGCGATGCCGACCCCGGTGGTGGGGGATGGGGGGCGACGCTTGTCTCCCTCAAACGGAAAGGAGGACGGGAGTGACCCGCCCCTAATCGAGACCGCGGCGTCGCATTTTTCGGTAACGGCGGGCCTCTTTTTTCCAAGATTCCGACCGGCGCTCGCGCTCCTGGCGGAGTCTCTTGGGGATCGATCGAAGATCGATCTCAAAAGAGCCTGGGGGTTTGTATGATTCCTCTTCGGGTTTTTTTTTCGGGGGTGGTGGTGTCGTCTCCCGCGGCAGGGGAGGTCCTTCCAGGTAGACGGGAGGAACCGACGTGACCAGGTAAAGGAGTTCACCGAGTCTGGAGAAAAGAATCCCTGCCTCGTGGGCCGTCGCGGCATCAATCTTGATCAGCACCGGATGCGGGTCTCGACGACGGCCGATTCGTAGGGCAAGCTTCTCGTGAGATGCAAGGGGAACGTGGGGGTATCGCTTAGGCAGAAGCCCGTGTTCGATAATATGTGGGTATGCCCTCTGTCTGGCCCCATGGTAAAGGATCTCCGGCGGAGGTGCCGGTTTGGGGTTCAGGATGGATCCGGAGAGCTCATTGGGGTGAAGACGAATCTGGTCATCGACCACATCGAAACGACCCGGCTGAATCATCAGGACTTCTCGGAGATCGGCCTGTCGAACATAGGACCAGCCTTCCTCCTCCTTCACCGCCTGGAGGAGTTCCTTGAGGGGGACAAACCCGCCCGAGCTGGGTACCAGACCAAACTCGTCCGGGCGACGGCCCAGGATGTAGCAGAGCAGCTTGGTCAGTTGATTGGGCTGACGTCGTGCCACTAGAGGCCTTTCAGTACGTCGTCAAAGATGTTGAGTGCGATGTCGATCTCTCTCTGCGTGACATTAAGAGGCGGCAAGAACCGTATGGATTCAAAGCCGCATCCGAGGATCAACAATCCCTTTTTGAAGGCCTTTTCAAGGATGCGATTCCGTATTTTGTCGCTGGCGACGGAGACGGCCACCATCAACCCCAGCCCCCGCGGGTGGTGAAGGAACGAATGCCTCGACTGAATGTCTGTCAGGCCGTCCAGGAGATGACGGCCCATTCGCGTGGCGTTGTCCAGAAGGTTTTCCTTTTGAATGATCTCGATCACCTTATACCCCATCCCGGTGCTGATGGCGTTTCCCTCGCCCCATGTCGATCCGATCCGCTTGGTCTCCCGGGGAAATATGTCTCTTCTGCCGAGGGTGGCCCCAATCCGAAGCGCCTTGGCCGAGGTAATAATGTCCGGTCGAATGTCAAAGTGCTCACAGGCCCACCATTTTCCGGTTCGTCCCAGACCGCTCTGTATCTCATCACAGATAAGGGGTATCCCGTTGGTCTTCGCAATCGCGGCCACCTCTCTGATGAAATCGGGGTTGGGGATATCGTAGCCGCCTTCCCCGAGGACCGGCTCGATGATGATGTAGGCGACCTCGTCCGGGTTTATCAGGCCGATCTCGGGGTCGAGGATCTGGGCCAATCGGCTGATGATCCCCTTTCGGAGGATTGAATACACCTTCCAACCGCAGCTGCAGGTCCCGGTGCAGAAACAGTAAGGCACATCGATGATTCGGGGGATCTGCGGGTACCAGTCCCGATGGACCCCCCGGCTTCGATTCAGGGAAAGGGCGCCCAGCGTTCTCCCGTGGAAAGCGCCGTAGAAGCAGATTCCGTAGCCGTGGTTTTTCCGGTGGTCGTAGCAGATCTTGATGGCGTTTTCTACGGCCTCGGCACCCGAGTTGGAAAAAAACGCCACGTCAAAACCGAAGGGTTTGGTGATCTCCATGAGTTTGTAATGGAGATGGGAGGGTGTCGGGATGTCACAGTTTTTCGGGTCCTGCCCCCAGGCGCCGATGAAGTCGGTTCCGGCGTACCGATCCGGGTCAACAGCGGCGATCTTTTGAGCCATGGCAATGATCTCCGGATGATTGTATCCCAGGGGGGAACTTGCCACGTGACTCGCAAAATCGATAATGATATTCCCGTCCACATCGGTACAGAAAGGGCCGGTGGCCCGGGCGGATCGGTCCCACACGAAGTCATAGAAATATGTGGCGTGGGCCGCATACCTCCTGTGGAATCTGGCCCACGCCTTGGCATTGGGTCCCGGCGGGGTCGTTTGAATATGGGGTGTGAGTCTTTCGCGATTGAGAACCTTGGACATGATAGATCTTTCACCTTTCACACAGAATCGGAGACACGCATCAGATTGTCTATTTATAAAATAGAGCCCTGCCGAAGTCAATGACACGACAGGACAGGTAGCGTATCATTTTTTGTGTCAGGGATTGTATGAGGCAAGAGAAAAGGGGTACTTCCTAAGCAACGCGAATCGACAAAGGAGGTACCCCATGAAACAGGAACATATTATCTAGAGTTGGCCAGAGGCGCTTGATTAGGTAAAGTATTTCCCTCCACGACGCTCTTCCTGCGCGCACCATCGGGGAAGTGGTAGGCC
>Ga0180438_10007710_pt1 | contig 13924 bp, 11 predicted proteins | sample SS_ome_12_FD_132455 | JGI IMG/M metagenome (GOLD analysis project Ga0180438, IMG submission 132455) | Hypersaline lake sediment archaeal communities from the Salton Sea, California, USA - SS_3_D_2 metaG | ecosystem: Environmental > Aquatic > Non-marine Saline and Alkaline > Hypersaline >... | reverse complement strand
GGCGATGCCATGTTGCCACGAACCGCCTTTGGAACTTATGATGATATCCAGGAAGTTTATGGCGGTCAGACAATAACGCCCCACCAATCCGACAGTCCGATTTTGTATCTGCGGGGAAAACCAGGTGACCCCTGGGGCCCGGCAGGAACGCCCGTTGCGATAAAATTTGAAAATCCGGGCAATCCTTCGCTGCCCCAAAAATTTACCCTGCATCAAAATTATCCGAATCCATTTAATCCGGCGACAGAAATTAAGTATGAAATACCGGCGGAATCCCATGTAAAATTGACGGTTTATGATTCCCTGGGGAGAGTGGTAAGGACGCTGGTAAACGAAAAACAGTCGGCTGGTAAATATGTTGTAAATTTTAGTGCAAAAATACCCAGCGGCGTATATTTCTATGAAATCAGAGCCAACGAGTTTACCGCGATAAAGAAAATGAATGTGCTCAAGTAATGACTCTGATTTAATAGGAAAACAATTTAACCGGAGCGCTTGAAAATGAAAAATAAAATGACCCGCAGAAAATTCACCGAAACGATTATCCAGGGAATGACGGTGGCCACTTTGTGTCCGTTCATTAACTGTGCGGATAATTCGTCGGGAAAAAAAGAACACCCGAATATTGTTTTGATTCTAATGGACGATCTCGGCTGGCCTTCCCTTGGTTGTTACGGCAACCAGGATGTGCCTACACCTCATCTGGATCAACTGGCCAGTGAGGGTTTGCGTTTTACCGATGCTTACGTAACACCCCAATGCACACCCACCCGGGCTTCGCTGCTGACGGGGCAATACACTGCCCGGAACGGTCTCTGGCACGTTCTGCCCCGTTACGGCTACCCTTTTGCCGCTGTTGAGGAGCCTGAATTCGCTGAAAATCTTTCGCCTGAAACCGCGCTTCTCTCGCGGGTGCTGCATGAAAATGGCTACGCCACGGCCTGCATCGGAAAATGGCACCTCCACAGCGCAACTGACGGTGACTATGAACGGCTTTACCCCGAGGCAGCCGCCCGTTATGGATTTGACCACGTTCTGCCGGATGATCAAACCCGCGGCTGCCACAAAGGCGAAGATGAGTGCGTCGATTATCTCATCGATGAATCAATCAAATTCATTGAAAAAAATCAATCGCGGCCGTTTTTTGTCTACCTGCCGCATTATGCTGTGCACAGGAAAGTGCGCGCCCCTCAAGACCTCGTGCAAAAATACCGTGAACGCGGTTACCCGGAAAAAGGTGTGAAAAACGCCACCTATCTAGCGGCCATCGAGCACTTTGACCGCGCCATTGGCCGACTGCTTACCCGCCTGGACGAATTGCGTTTAACCGAAAATACCGTGGTGATTTTTCTTTCCGATAATGGTGGTGTGATGGCGGAATTCCCCAATACACCACTGCGCTACGGGAAGGGTACCATTTATGAAGGGGGCATCCGCGTACCATTTATTTTGCGCTGGCCTGGACACGTTGCGGCCGGGAAAACCTGCTCGGAACCGGTGCACGTGGTGGATCTCTTCCCGACTTTGGCGGCGTTAAGCAATTCGAAGATACCGGAAAATCACGTACTTGACGGTGTAGATCTGGCGCCACTCTTCAGTGGTGAAGGCACTCTCGCCCGGGACGCTATTTTTACTTATGCGCCCCTCTACGACCACCTCTGGGGCGCCACTCCCGGCGCTACGATTCGCCAGGGAAATTATAAGCTCATCGAGTTTTTCGGTGATTATGTTGATCTGGAAAATAATGCCACCTACATTCCAGAAGGCCGGCTGGAGCTTTATGATTTAAGCCAGGATCTGGGTGAGCAGGAGAATCTCGCGGTAAAAATGCCGGAACTCACTGCAAAACTGCGTCAGCAGTTGCATGAGTGGATTCGGTCCACTGGTGCGGTAATTCCCGGCCGCAATCCGGATTATGATCCGGCTCGGGTGATGGAGAAGAGGCGAGGAGCGCGCTGAAATATTAAAATTTTCTTGAGACTTAAGATCATTTTTAAACTCACCCCAACTCTCACCCAAAGGGCTTGTCATTACACACAGCAGTATTGATGATATTAGAAAGGAACGCTTTTCCCTCTTCGCCGTTAGCTAATGGAGAAGGCCGTTGGATTAATTAAAAAGATGGTGAGTCACGAAAAAATATGAAGACTTTGAGAAAACGATTATTGTGCTTTTTGCTTCTTGTTCCTGTTACTGTATTAAATACCCAGGAAATTGTCATTAACGAGTTTATGGCGGCGAATGATACAATCATAACGGATGAAAATGGTGATTATTCTGATTGGGTTGAGTTATATAATAAAAGCGAAAGCGATGTCAATCTTTCGGGATTTGGTCTCAGTGACACCAAAACGCAACCATTCAAATGGACCATCCCAGATCTAATTATCAAGACGGGTCATTATTTGGTAATTTGGTGCTCGGGAAAAGATCGGAAAAGGGGAGAGTTACATTCCAATTTTAAACTGAATAAAGAAACTGAATATCTGTCTTTAATCGCGCCAGAGGGAGTCCTGCACGATTCCCTGAGCTATTCCTGTCAAAAAACTGATTTCTCCATGGGACGTTTTTCGGACGGTGAACCGGCTTTTTTCTATTTCAAGCAGCCGACACCCGGACGAAGTAACAACGTAACGACCTCGAACATTCTGGCACTGGAACCTCATTTTTCACCGAATTCCGGTCTTTATGGAAAAATGGCGTCACTTAATTTATCGGCTGCTTATCCGGAGGCTGTAATTTATTATTCACTTGACAGTTCAGAACCCACCTCTCAAAGCACCAAATACCAACATCCAATTTTAATTGATAGAACAACCGTTGTACGTGCGCGGACTTATTTACCACCCTTTAAACCCAGTCCGGTGCGTTCAAAAATTTTTATTCTGAATATCGATGAAACGATAACTGACCTGCCAATCTTAGCCCTTATAACGGAGCCAGAGAACTTGTGGGATCCCAAATCCGGTATTTATGCCAATCCGAAGAAAGAAGGACGAGACTGGGAACGGCCAGTTGAGTTGGAATACTTTTCGGAAAAGGCACTTTTCGAATTTTCATTGGGAGCCGGTCTTCGTATTCATGGTGGGGCTTCACGGGGAGCTTCCTCAAAAAAGTCGTTTCGTCTTTATTTTCGGTCGGATTATGGTGCCGCCAAATTGGAGTTCCCTATTCTGCCGGCTACCAATCTTGACCAATATGATGTCCTGATTCTCCGTGGCGGTTTTAATGATAGTTGGCCGCATCGATTTGACTATCAGCGGAAATCCACCACCTATCTTCGCGATCAGTTTGTCATGGACCTCTTTCGCGATATGGGCTATATTAGTTCGCATGGCGATTTCCTGCATTTATTCCTAAACGGAGAGTATTGGGGATTGTATAATATCATAGAGCGTTTTGATGATGAGTTTATGGATTTTTATGCTGGCAATGGGGAGTGGCGGTTAATAATAGCCCGTGAATTTGATGATGCTACAAATGAATGGCAGGAATTTGAAAACTGGTTCAGCACCACGAATTTCGCCGTCGAAGAGAATTTTGAAGCATTGAAACGACGGGTTGATATTAATAATCTGGTGGATTATTATATTCTTAATATCTGGATTCAAAACCTTGACTGGCCAGATAACAACTGGTATGCTGCCAAAAATACAGCCGATCCTAATTCACGCTGGATTTTTTTGCCCTGGGACTCGGAGCATACTCTCGGTGGTGGTTGGGGCCGGTCTCGTTATAATCAAAATATTTTAGACAAAATAAAGGCTGTCCGGGCAGAACCATTAGGCAGCCTCTTCGATCGACTTCGGAAAAGCACTCAATTTAGGCAACTGGTCTCAAATCGTTTCCATTGGCATTTAACATCGCAATTAAGCGAGAACAGTTTAATGCACCGGCTTGACAACCTGGTGCATCGAATTGAAAGTGCCATTTATTTCGAAAGCGAACGTTGGGGCAATGTTTTCGCGCCCGAATTTCGGTACACAATTAATGAATGGAATGCGGCGCTAACCGATTTACGGGTTTTCATTCAAAACCGCACGGCGGTGGTGCTTGGTCACCTGGAAAACTATTCTTTTCCCGCCCCGATGACGGATGTAACCGGACCCGCTCATCAATTGAATATTCCTGCTGATCCCAACTTACTCGGAAATTTCCCCAATCCGTTCAATCAACAAACTCGCATTCAGTATTCGCTCTCCCGCACGGATCATGTCGAATTAGCTGTTTATAATTTACTCGGGAAAAAGGTAAGAACCTTGGTCAATGACATTCAGTTGGAAGGTAACTACCAGATCCTCTGGAATGGATTGAACGAAAAAAATCAATCTGTCTCTGCCGGCATTTATTTGTACAAATTGAAAACTTCAAGCGCAATTAAATATGGCAAAATGGTTTTTAGCAATTAGCCGAAAATCCGGATTCCTTATCAATTTAATACGTTCCGCTTCTACGACTTTTTTAAGAATCTTATCATCTGGTAATCGTTGAAGGCCCTGCTCACGGAGATGAATCGCATCATGACCATTTTTCCGAAGCCAGTTCACCGTTTTTTGGGAAATTCCAATGTCAGCTAAAAATTTCATAAGGATTCCAATTCATAAACTTTTTCCCGAGCAAGCCATGCGCCATATTGTAATGCCTGCCCAATATCCTCTTTTTCCAAATCAGGATATTCACTGATTATTTCATCCGCCGTCATTCCATTGGCGGTTAGATTCAGAATGAGTGAAACCGGAATTCTCATGCCGCGAATACAGGCCTGTCCACCCATTATTTTTCTTTGAAAGGTAATTCGATCCAGTCTTTTGTCTTTCATTGCAACCTCTCCATTTCTTCTTGTTTCGTAAAGGATTAAAAGATACAATTTAAATAATTATCTGAAAATGTCAATAGAAAAATTGAGGTCCTTTGCAAAGGATTGAATTGAAGATAAGTTTAAATGAACTCGTAAAAAATACTTTTATGAAATTTATAACGATTGATATAATTTAGGTAAAAATGTATTGCACAATTTAAAATATTTTATTAAGTTCCTTTAATTAATTCCCTGGGCAAATTGTGAACAAAAAAACAAATACAAAAAATGATTCAAAACATTATCTTCGACTTTGACAGCAGTTGTCTCGCTCAGGAAGTGAGTGAGTTTTTAATCAATATTGGCTTGGAAAAATTCGAAGCAGAAGAAAAGCAGTTTCGCATCGATTCGCTCCGAAGTCTGGCTGAACGCACTGAAGCCGGTGAAGTCTCGCGCGGGCAGAAAGTGAATCAACAATTACATCTGGCCCAAATTAATCGGAAGGATGTTGAAAAAGCCGCCCGTGAGATTCGTAAATTGCTTCTGCCAACGGTGAAGGAGAGTGTCCGTTATTTAAAATCACAGAATAAACAAATCATTGTTTTCAGTCGGGGCTTTGACGAGCTGGTTTATTCGATTACGGATTCTCTAAAAATTCCTCGCCGAAATGTTTTTTCCAATAATCTCCTTTATGATGACCAGCAGCAGGTCATTGGTGTGGATACGAACAACTTTCTTTTTCTGATGAACGGGAAAGTCTATCTGGCCGAAAAGTTAAAAAATGACGGTCGATTGAAGGGAAAAACGGTGGCGGTTGGGAATAGTGGTGCCGACTTATCGATTCATAAAAGTGGCATTGCCGAATATTTTATCTATGTATCAAATTTTTTAGAGGACGAACACATCCGCACCGAGGCGGATTTTGTGATTGACCATTTCGAGCAAATTATCCCCCTCGTCTGTTCAAAACAGCGAAGTTCCAATAATTTGTTATCGTCGTTGTCACGACCCAAGAAAACCGTTGTCCCCAAATATAAAATTGTGCTCCTGGAAAATATTCATCCCCGGGCCCGCGAATTATTTCGAATGGCCAATCACACCATTGAGGCCTATAAATATTCAACCGCTGACGCTGAATTAATTAAAATTGCCAGTGAAGCGCATATTCTTGGCATTCGCTCCAAAACTCATTTGGGAGCTGCCGAATTGACCAAGATGCGCAAATTGCTGGGTGTTGGCTGTTATTGTATTGGGACCGACCAGGTTGATCTGGAAGCGGCCGCCAAACGCGGTATTCCGGTCTTCAACGCCCCTTACGCCAATACCCGTAGTGTTGCCGAACTGGTGCTGGGCGAAGTGGTCATGTTAATGCGGGGTGTATTCGAAAAAAGTGTCGCCGCGCATGATGGTCGGTGGTTAAAGCACGCCAAGTATTCTCGCGAACTGCGTGGCAAAACAATTGGCATTATTGGCTACGGCCACATTGGCTCCCAGGTGTCGGTTCTCTTTGAAAGCCTGGGAATGCAGGTATTATTCTTTGACATTAATGAAAAATTACCACTGGGCAACGCCCGGCGGATCCCCACGCTGGATTCCTTGCTTCAGTCAAGCGACGTCGTGACCTTGCACGTGCCAGACACACCACTCACGCGGGGCATGATCGGCCGGGAAGAGCTGGCCAAAATGAAAAATGGCAGTATCCTCATCAACACAAGTCGCGGGAAGGTCGTTGATCTGGAAGCGCTAAAAAACGCGCTCGATGCCGGAAAATTATTAGGAGCGGCGATTGATGTTTACCCCGAAGAGCCGGCGAGTTCGGACGCATCTTTCACCTGTGTCTTACAAAAACGACCCAATGTGATTCTCACCCCACACATTGGCGGAAGTACCATTGAAGCCCAGGAAAATATTGCGTTAGAAGTCACCGATAAAGTAAACAATTTCCTGATAACCGGCGCCAGTATGGGCGCAGTGAACTTTCCGGAACTGGAATTACCTCCCACCAAAAACAGTTTTCGGATTTTATATGTTTATCATAATGTTCCTGGTATTTTGGCCAAAATTCATACCCTTTTTTCGGAACATGGGGTCATCGTTGTGTCACAAATTCTGAAAACGAAAGACGAAATCGGTTATATGATTGCCGATATTGCGCCTAAAAATTCAGGGCATGTAACCGAACTGCTTTCGCGAATTACCGAAACCATCAAAGTCAGAAAAATCGGCTGATATTGTATTTCTATCTCAATTCATTTTCTTCGCGCCACTTAAAAGAATCGTACCAGCGGGAACTCCCACGTTTTTATTGCATTTATAATGGTGAATATTTTCTTTACCAATCTTACATTATCAGATTATTAAATTTTTAAAATCAGCACAATGAATGACTGAAAAACCAGACGAATATCTCACAATTGACACCCCGGTTGAATCTCAATTAAAAGTAAAAGGGTCCCGCTTTTTAGGGTTAGCCACACCGATTCAATCAAGCGAACAGGCATTAACCAAAGTCACTGAGGTGAGCCAGAAATTCTATGACGCCACCCACCACTGTTTTGCTTTCCGGGTTGGCCTTGGCGCAGAAACCATGCAGCGCTACAGTGATGCCGGTGAACCAATGGGTACGGCCGGCTTACCAATTTACCAGGTCATTGAAGGTCGGAATTTAACGAATGTGTTGGTGCTAGTGACCCGCTATTTTGGGGGCACCAAACTGGGCAAAGGGGGATTGGTGCGTGCCTATCAAGCTACCGCGATCCAAACTCTGGACCGGGCTTCTGTTGTTCAAAAAATCATTCATACTGAACTTGTCATCTCTTTTCCTTATCAAAAAACCGGCGACGTGATGCACGTGCTCCGGACATTCGGTGCGAAAATTAAGCCTCCGGATTACAGTTCTCAAGTTAAGTTATTCATTTCTGTCCGCCGCGGTTTGGAAAATGAATTGAAAAATAAATTGATTGCCGTCACTCAAAATACGATTCTGTTTGATACAAATTGTTAACGAACTGCCCGGACCTTAAAAAATAAATTTATTAAATTACAATAAGAAACAGCTATTTCGATTTTTAAAAATGCAACTCATTATAATTTTTCTGGCATTAATCTTTTCCGGCTTTTTTTCAGGGTCAGAAACAGCGTTTATTTCTGCCAATCTGACGCGGCTGGAGGTTCTCGTCCGTCAAAAAATACGCGGAGCCCGCATTACTTATAATTACCTAAGTCACCCCGAAAACTATCTGATTACAATCCTGGTGGGTAACAATATTACCGTCGTTATTTTCTCATCGCTGGTGGCGGTGACGGTTAAAGAGTTGCTGCCTGAATCATTAATTGTAATTTTCTCGTCGATTCTGCTCCTGCTCTTCGGAGAAATCATCCCAAAAACCATTTCCCACGAAGCGGCGAATCGCTGGGTGATTGTTTTGGCGGTATTAATGCAACCCGTTCATTGGGTCCTCTTTCCGATTAGCTTCATATTTAAGAAATCCACCGAATTTTTAACCCGGCTGTTCGAGGCGGAAAAACGGGAAGACCTCGGTCTCTTTTCCAAGCAAGATTTAATGATGTTCTTTCGACAGGGATTGCATCAGGGACTAATCGAGCGCGAAAAAGGAACGGTTATTAATAAAATCCTCTGCTTAAGTGAGCAAAGGATTCGTGGGATTATGATTCCCCGGGTGGAGATTGTCGCCGTCGAGAAAAATACTTCAATCGAAGAAATTAAAAAAATATTCCGCGAGACCGGTCTCTCACGGATTTTAGTCTACGAAAATGAACTCGATTATATTGTCGGAAAAATTCATGTCAAAGACCTTTTTAATAATCCCCATTCGGTCACTGATATTCTGCGCGAAGTGATGATTGTTCCGGAAACAAAAACTCTTTATGACATGTTGCTGGCTTTTAAAAAATCAAAAACCGGTATTGCCGCCATCATTAGTGAACACGGGGGGCTGGCCGGGCTCGTGTCGGTTGAAGATATTGTGGAGGAAATATTTGGTGATATTGTCGATGAGCATGATCCGGCAGCCATTCTTTATCAAAGATTGAATGACGGCAGTTTCCTGTTAAGCGGTCGTTTGGAAATTAATTTTGTCAACGAATTCTTAAAACTAAAGCTTCCCAAAGGTGATTATGAAACGATTGCCGGACTGATCATGACCTATTTGGGAAGAATACCACATAAGAATGAGACTTTTACGATTAATAAATGGCGCTTTCATGTGGTAGATGCCACCCGGAAAACCATTAAGTGGGTAAAATTAGAATCCACGACACACCAATCTTAAAGTCCAGCGCCTGTTCTCCGACTGATGTTTCGCTACTGATAATTTTTTCTTGATTTACGCCCGGAAAAATGTTATTATTTGGCCCGAAATCAATTTGAAAATGGATTCAAATTTTATATCGCATCTAATACTTCAACTGTAAGTTAACAATAGAATATGAATTCTCAACGCAGAGGCCCAGAGGACGCAGAGAATCGCAGAGCAAAATTTTTACTCATCTACCATTGTGGAGGGACAAAAAAATGGATGCCGTGCTTTTATCTCGAATTCAGTTTGCGGTTACCGTGGGATTTCATTTTCTTTTTCCGCCGTTGACATTTGGCCTGACTTTGCTGATTCTTATTTTTGAGACCAGCTATTTGAAGACCGAGAATGAACGCTATCAAAAACTATCAAACTTTCTGGTAAAAATTTTAGGCCTGGTGTTCGTGCTCGGTACTGCCACCGGAATTGTAATGGAATTTGCATTTGGAACCAACTGGTCGGAGTATTCACGCATGGTCGGCGATATTTTCGGAGCGCCGCTGGCAGCGGAGGGAGTGTTCGCCTTTTTTCTGGAATCGGTCTTTCTGGGGATTCTGGTGTTTGGACGCGCGCGCGTTTCAAAGAAAATGTACTGGCTGGCGGCATTTTTGGTCTTTTTTGGCGCCCATCTTTCCGGACTCTGGATCATTATTGCCAATTCCTGGATGCAAACACCGGCGGGTTTTGCTCTGGAAGGCGGACGAGCCGTGCTAACCGACTTCCTGGCAGCAGCGGTTAATCATTCAACTTTCATCCGCTTCACCCACACGGTTGTCGCTGGCTGGATTACCGGCGTTTTTTTTGTTGCCGGAATTGCGGCCTGGTATTTATTAAAAAATCGATCAACCGAGTTCGCACTTCCCGCTCTCAAAACATCGCTGATTATTTTAGCGGTTTGTGCGCTGCTTGAATTGGGACTGGGACATGCTCACTCGGTTCAGGTCGCCAAAACCCAACCCGCAAAAATGGCGGCTTTCGAAGCCCTTTATCAAACCCAGGCGGGGGCCCCACTTGCGCTTTTTGGTATTCCTGATGCTGCCAATCAAAAAAATTACCTTTTTGTGGGAGTCCCCAAACTGTTAAGCTGGCTGATTTATTTTGATGCCACCGCCCCCGTAAAGGGACTCAATGAATTTCCCGCTAATGAGCAACCACCGGTTTTTCTGCCGTTTGTGGCTTATCATATTATGATTATCCTTGGCTCTTATTTTATTGCCATCACGTTGATCGGTATCTATTTACTTGTCAAAAATAAATTAACCCACGCCAAATGGTTTCTGGTGGCTTTGATTTTTTCCATTCCGTTGCCGCATCTGGCCAATCAGTCTGGCTGGATTGCCGCCGAAGTGGGGCGACAGCCCTGGGCTGTTTATAAAGTGTTGCGCACCTCAGAAGCCGTCTCCGTGGTTGTTCCGGCCGGTCAAATATTGTTTTCGTTGATCACCTTCTGTCTAATTTACCTGCTGCTGCTGATCTTATTTATTAAAATCTTACTAAAGCTGATTCAAAAGGGACCAGAAAACGTGCCCGCCGCCGGTTATTAACAGTTTTGTACTATGACCAGAGTGGTTTTGAGATTCAACCTTTAAGTCCTCTCTTTTTAAGAGAGGATTTAGGTGAGTTTTTAAAATTAGAGAATCTCAAAACCACTTTCACCTTAGTATACGAATTCAGCTTAAAAGGGCACTTTAATCGGATTGGTTTGAAAAAACAATTCTAAAATAAATAAGGAGGTATTCAATGGAAACCTGGCAGATTTTACAGACAATCTGGTATATTCTGATTGGTGTGCTGTTGGTCGGCTATTCCATTCTCGATGGTTTTGATTTAGGCATTGGAATTTTGACCCCTTTTCTTGCCCGCAAACCGAGCGAGAAACGGATTTTATTTAATGCGATTGGTCCCTTCTGGGACGGAAATGAAGTCTGGCTACTCACTGCCGGGGGCGCGTTATTCGCGGCCTTTCCTCAAGCGTATGCCACCGTTTTTAGCGGTTTCTACCTGGCATTAATGCTGGTTTTATTCGCTCTGATATTTCGGGCGGTATCATTAGAATTCTGGAGTCACGATGAAGGTCGGCAAAAAACCTGGGAATGGACTTTCGTGTTGGGTAGTTTTTTTCCGGCATTACTATTTGGCGTGGCCCTCGGCAATGTCCTGCTGGGCATTCCCCTGAATTCGGAAATGCAATTTACCGGTAGTTTCTTTACACTCCTGCGACCATATCCGTTGGTGCTGGGAGTACTGGGTTTAACCGCGATTTTAATGCAGGGGAGCACTTTCACCATTTTAAAAACAAGTGGCCAGCTCCAGCAAAACGCCCGTAAAATCAGCCGTACAATCTGGTGGCTCTATTTAATTGCTTTTATTTTATCTTTCGTGGTTACCTTTATTTTTAGAAGAAACCTGCTGGGAAATGTTGTTGCCTGGGTGGGCGCCATTTTATTTGTGGTTGCCCTGCTCGTGATGCGAAGGTCACTTCGACTGAACCACGAAAGGCTACCATTTATGTTGTCTTCAGCGGCATTTTTGGTATTGTGGGCCATTGTCGGAGCGATTCACTTCCCGAACCTGGTGAATGCCAGCAACGACTCGGCCCTGAGCCTGACGATACACAACGCCTCTTCCTCGGAATTAACGTTGACGGTAATGTTGATTATTGCGCTGGTGGGCATGCCGATTGTCATCGGCTACACCCTTTATGTTTACCGGGTGTTTAAAGGGAAGGTGCAAAATGAAGGAGACATTTTTTCATAGCTATCTTGGCAAGCTGTGCTTGTTACTGGTTGTCATTTTGTTAATCATCCAGGCCCTCCCCCATAAAACTGTTCACCGGTCGAGATTAAGTACGGTGTGGAAATTACCGCTGAACACCGGCGCCCGTCAGGATTGGCGATCGGTTTATCTGGAAGCCGATGCCCATTTTCTCGCCTGGCGACGCACTCATAATCCGCGGAAACCGCGCCGGCACACCGGTATTGACTTGCAAAACGGAAAATATTGGGGCGGTCCCGGTGAACCGGTTTACGCAATGGCTACCGGAAAAGTGTTGGGTGTTTTTGATTCCCATCCTCACCAGCGGATTGTCATTGAACACCAGTTAGCGGATGGTCGCACGGTGTGGAGTGCTTATATTCACATTACGGCCAGTCGGGTGAGAGTCGGTGATTTTGTTGATTCGGAGACGGTTATTGCCCGGCGATTAAACCAATCCGAGCTCAATCAGTACGGGTCCGAATACAATCACGTGCACATCGAAATTATGAAAAAATTACCGCCCCTCGTCAATGGGCAGTATCAATGGATGAGCACTCGCTGCTATTCCGAAAGTCAGGTCACGCAATATTTTTATAATCCAAAACGCTTTTTAAGCCGGAGGTGGCAAGGGATTAACTAAGAATATTGGTTCAAATAATCAGAACAAGGATTCTGCACGAAACAGCTTCTGAAAACCAAAGTGACAGGCGAGTACCTTCCCCGTGAACTGATTAAAAACCTTTTACAAAATTTTACTGGCATTTTAAAAAATTGTTTGATAGAATAAAGATGTGAAGCGACAGCACCGAAATGACCGGTGAGCTTTGATAAAATCTGTAACCAACCCAATTTAAGGAGGTCCATTTATGAAATTATTACAAAATTTTTTTCTGAGTGGCTTAGCACTCATTATTCTCGGTTTCGGTTTTTCAACGAATCTCTCGGCCAGTCCAACGAATAATATGAAAATCGAGATGGTGACGCCCCAGACTGGGGATCGATTTGGTGAATGCACTGACATTCTCGTGAGTGCCAATGTTACCATTGAAACCGGCGAAATCAAAGATGTCCGGTTTTATCGGAATGGTGTGTCCCTGGGTGTGGCGCGGAAACAACCGTATGAAAGAACCTGGAAAAATGCACTTCCCGGTTATTACGCAATTTGGGCCAAGGCACAGGATAAGGAGTCAAACGAAGCCTTTTCCGATACCGTTTACATTCGAGTGGGCAATATTCAAAACGGAGATTTAATCATTAATGGTGAATTTAGTTGCCAGATGCAACCCTGGTCTTTGAACTATCACCAGGGCGCGGTTGCCAGGTATATGTTTGAACCCGACGGCTGGATTTCAGAAGGGAATCAAATCGAAATTGAAATCGAGAATGGGGGGACGGAGATCTGGCACATCCAATTGGCCCAGAATTTTGCGGTGGACAGCGGACACACTTATCAAGTAAGCTTTGGAGCCGATGCACTTGAGGATAAGGTCATCGAAGTGATGTTCCAGGAGAATCAGGAACCATGGGCGGTTTATTGGACGCAAAGCGTTGAAATTACAGGCCCTAATATTTATGGCCCCTTTACTTTTGAGAATTTTATTAATGATCCCGGCGCCGTACTCCGGTTTAATATTGGCGGCAACACCACCACGGTCTTTTTTGATGCCGTCAGTATCATTGATCCGTCGGTCAATTTTGTGGATGTGCAAAAAATGCCTTCCGCCCAAAATTATCTGGCGGATTTTTCTCTGAGTCAAAATTTTCCCAATCCATTTAACTCAAGCACGGTGATTCAGTACTATTTACCGGAGAATGCGGAGGTAACGCTGGAAATTTTTAATTTAATTGGACAGCAGATTACCACTTTGACCAGCGGTAAGCAGACGGCCGGTATTCATCAAATGGTTTGGGACGGAACTGATGCCTTGAAAAACAGCCTCCCCAGTGGTCTTTATTTTTATCGCTTAAAGGCCACCTCGAAAAATCGAATGCATACTTTCACTAAAAAGCTCCTGTTACTGGAATAAATTTTTGGCCCACTGAAAAAGACCTG
>Ga0180438_10007709_pt1 | contig 13926 bp, 19 predicted proteins | sample SS_ome_12_FD_132455 | JGI IMG/M metagenome (GOLD analysis project Ga0180438, IMG submission 132455) | Hypersaline lake sediment archaeal communities from the Salton Sea, California, USA - SS_3_D_2 metaG | ecosystem: Environmental > Aquatic > Non-marine Saline and Alkaline > Hypersaline >... | reverse complement strand
TGAGAAAGTTTTCCAGCAAGCTTGCGCGCCTCTTTTATACTGGGTAGTGCACGGAAATTCATGAACGATGCTCTCAATTATCTGGGCGACTTGCGCCTCCGATAATGCTGTATAGTCATCGCGCTTCACTTCGCCGTCCCATTCAAGGTTAGGTAAAAAGATGCCCCCATGTGGACTTCCAAGCACAACAGCTACGTTTGAGGCATTGTTATATCCTCTACGTAGCCATTTAGCTTGTAGTTTAGAAATTTTGGGGACATCTTTGCGGGTTGTCAGGTCGAAAACCGCAGGGATTTTATTCCACCACTTGTACTCCACCCAGAGCGTGTGATGCGCTCCTTCGTACCAATAGTCAGGAGTACCATTGGTGGAAGTCAATCCCATACCTTGTGCGTGAATCTCGGTAGTGAACTTGCTGTTCACACGGTTGACGTACTTACCTTCCGGCTTCTGCGGCATTACGGATAGCTTCCTGATTCGTTTCAATCTTTGATTGCAGACGACCAGCCGCCTTTTCCAACTTGACGATTTCGCGTTCGAGCGGGCGTACTGTCTGCATTGCCAACCTCAACTTGCCCTTTGCTATCTTGAGGTCGGCTTTCAGCTCCTTTACTTCGAGCTTATCAGCAATAACCTGATCCTTCTTCTTCGCAATCTGTGCTGCTGACATTACTTTCGACGGTTTGCGCTTTACAGCGACTTTCTTTTTGGTAGCCATAATTTTCCTCTAGCTGTTTTTTGTATGCCTGTACACAGGCGGTGATGAGACGTTTGGTGACAGTTGGCCTACGCTGAGAGCGCGATTCAAGCTCCAACGCATATTCCAACTCACCTATGGACATATCAGGGAGCTGAGTGATCAGTTCCCTGTATGACTTTAAGGCTTCACCAACAATGTGAAACCGGACTGACATTACACTTCAAAGCGAATAGGCTGGGCCAGCATTGCAGATGCCTGATCAATCTTCTCTTCGAAGAAAGCCACACGTTCTGCTTCCATAGGACGAACTTCACCGAAGCCAATAGTCTTCTGTGCAGTGTTGCCGGCCTGCTTAGGGAAAGCTTTCACAACAAAGTGATGTGGCTCTTTGCCAGCAACAGTAGCCATCTGAGCGATGACGGTGTCAAAGCCTTTCAGGCCAGTTGCTGAGATGTCCATAACCATCACATCAGTGGTTTCATCGGCGTCAGGTGGCAGAATGGCAACCATACGACGATTCTGGCAGGCTTTGCCCTTGCCTTTTGAACCAAATTCGTTCATTGGGCATTCTTTACAGTTGTCATACTGCTTCTGAGGGGCATCTTCCAGAGGAATCAGGTTGTCATTGACGTCAAAACCAAGAGCACCACAAATTGGTGGAGTGATCTTGTCTGGGTCGTATGGTACAGATGGGTCGTAATAGACGTTCTTGGCAACGAAATCCAGAATAACGACATCCATTGGACCACCGGTATCGCCAATGCCCGGGATAGAGAAGCCCTGACCGTCTTTGGAGATTTTGATGATGTTGCTGGCAGCTTGTACACGTTTGGCAAGGTTTGCAGCACGTTCGCTGCGAGAAGGAATGGCAATCGCTGTATTCTGGGCAACTGCTGGAGCGTTTTCAGTTACTTCAACTGTAGGGGCTGGTTGGTCTTTTGACATATTACTTTTTCCTCAAATTAAGGTCTTGTTTTACAAAAACGGTGAGCCCCGGTGGGAGTTCACCCTCGTGATGTTCTACGAATTCCTGAAAGGCAGCTTGTGATACCCGTCTTTCCAAGAAATACAAAGCATCGTTTTCACGGATGAAATCGTAGAAAGAATCAATATCTTCGATCTGCCCAATATTTGTGTCCTTGGTTGATACGGATAAGGTCTTACCTGAAGCTGTTTCCAGTCCAAGTACATCCATAGTTTCACGAATTCTGATACGCAAATCTACGATCTCATCAGCGAGGTCTTTGACCTGTTTATCCAGAACTCTTTTTTCGTTGCGTTTTTCTTGCAACTGATCGATGAGTGTGCCAATAGGCGTTACATCTTGTGTCATAATTTAATACACTCCGTTATGAAAGTCAATACAATTATTTAACGTCACCGTAGGTTGGGCCCCAACCTCCGTCGGCATTGACCGGAAGGCCCGGGCACCAGTCTGGAACCCACGTCATGCACTCGTAGCCGAAGTTGTAAGCATCTTCAGCTTCAGCTATTGGTGCGAGGTAAACAACTTCATCGTGCGTCATCATTACCACAGGGTACTCTTTGGCTATCTTGAGCATCTGTTCGCCTACAACGATGCGGGCAAGACACTGAATATAGTTTTCAGTCAGAAGCCCGCCGTAGATTTTTGATCGTTTCCCTTTACCGGACTGATATTTTGTCTCACCGGTCTCAGGGTCAACGTCGATTTTTGGGTAATGCAGCTTCAAACCATTGGGCATCAGGAGATGATCCTTGCCCACACTGGCTAATTCGGAGCCATCTGCTCCTGCTGTGAGAATTTCGGAATCACCGAGTTGCATCTGGGTGATGACTCGTTGCATTTTGTACCAATTTTGTACAACAAATGGGCTGGCTGCTCGATACTTGGCGTGTGCCATACGTATCTCTTCGTTTGAGAGGTCTTCTTCATAGACAGGAGGTCCCATAGCCCCTGATCGTAGCATGTAAGTAAACTTCGGAGCTCCGCATTGGTAACCGAGTCCGAGACGAGCAACTTTTCCAACAAACCTTTGTGATTTTGTAACTTCTTCAAACGGGACATCGTAAATTCTACTTGCCATGAGTTTGTAGTTATCCTGACCATCTCGATATGCGTTGAGTACATCCATTTGTCCGGCGACATAAGCGTTCATCCTGTCTTCAATTTGACTTGAGTCAATTACTACGACTGCGTACCCCTTGGGAGCGACAAGGCAATATCGCAATTTAGATGCAGTTCGCGAGGATGGGAAGTTTTGCGGATTGATTTTATCACCACCCGTCCATCGCATTGTATGTGCTTTGCAGTAATTGAGCATGATTGGGATTGGTTTAGCTCCATTTTCACCATGTTCGAGGACTCTGCCTGCGCGAGATAACCCAATAGTGGATTTAACGGAGAGTCTGGCTTTAACGAGATTTCTAACTCTTTCATCGTGGTGGACTCCTACTTCTTGAAAGGCTATATCGTTTTTTGCAAAAGCAAATGTTTCTTTACCTGTACGCGCAGATGTTTTCATTGGTGGTTCTACACCATGATCGCGTAACAGTTGTGCAAATTGTGGATTTGAACCAAGGGCTTTAACGATTTGAGCACGATCCATGTGAGAGTCTTTAGCAACATTGTTGATCAACTCTTGTTCTTCTCTGATTTCGCGCTTTTGTTCTTCTATTACCAGATCGGGATTGATGTTGAGAAGAGGTCTGGCAAAAGCTTTAATACTGAGATCAATGAGATCAAGCTCGTCATGAGGATATTTTTCAACCATACGATTAAAAATATGCCACATAATAGCAACGTCGTTATCACAATAAAGCTCCAGATCAATACGCTCAGTATCAGTGAACTCGTGCCAACGTTTTCCTTTGATTGATTCAAGGGCTCCTGCAACTTTACCTCCGAGGCCATAATACTTTGCAACTTCATCCAAACTCGCGCCTACATCATGACTGTGTAAGGCACGAGCCATACTCATTGTGTCATAGAAATAAGCTGGAGTAATCCCAAAATGCTCGTTAAGAATAAAGCCGTCGAAAGCAGCGTTATGCGCCAAGACTGCTGTTTTTTCCCACCGAAACCGAGATAGATACTCGCCCAATTCTTTTGGACGAAACCATTGTGGCTTTTCACCGTTGACTGATACTGAGGCTCCGTGTATTTCCTCCATTTGGAGTCCTCGAACATAGACGGTGGTGGTGAGTTTTCTGAGGGAGAAATTTGTTCCATAAAAAGTCTCGAAGTCAATGCCTAAAGTCGTCGAAGGGCGAATCGTTGAATTCGTCGTCTTCGGGGTAATTGAAACGACTGGACCTGTAGTTTTGGGTATCGTAGCGGCTCCCCATCCCATGTTTTTTCCTCTTGCGGTATTTTAATTCTCGATCAATGTTACTGGCTAAAGTAATCAGGCGAGATGCCAGTGTGGTTATTGCTATAGCCATGTAAACATATCTGATCATTGTAACATTTCCAAAAGGTTTTCCATATTATCCAGTCGTTTCTCAAGAACCTGATTCACATGATGCTCAAGCGTATCAACCGCTTCGATCATAATGGTTTCAGTCTTTTCGGTTTGCCCAGCTCTGTAAATCCTGTGGTTTGCCTGCTCGAATAAAGCGGGCTGGTAGACTGGACTGGCCCATATTGTTGCTGTGCCTTTTGTGAGTGTGAGTCCGTGTCCCGCCGATTTCGGGTGAAGTAGAAGCGTCTTGTAATGACCTTCTTGATATTTCTCCACAATATCTTTTCGTCGGGTGTTAGAAACAGTTCCATCAATGATGTCATAGGAAAATCCCTCCTTATCAAATTGCTTGATAAGCGCATCGCGCTGGTGCTTCCATTGGAAGAACACAACACTATGCTCTCGCTCTTTTACCAATTCGGCAATTAATTCGTACCTCGCAGGATCGACCACCACGGCTTCACCTTCTTCCGTATAGACCGAACCAGACGCCACCTGCAATAACTTACTTGCCAAGACAGCAGCATTAACCGCAGTGACATCACCTTCTTTGAGTTCCAGAACCGCTTCATCTCTCATCTCCTCGTAATGCTTCATGTGTTTATCAGACAAATGAAACGGAACTACACGGATAACATTTTCAGGAATGTCCAAACACTCCTCGAAAATATTTCTCACAGTAAATGATTTCAATAGTAGAGCTACCTCATCTCGTACGCCCGGCTTATCGACCCATTCACGCATTTCAGGTCTTGGCCCCTTCTGAACGGGAACGCACACTGCGTTGCGGAATTGAAAAAATGATTTTCCGAGTATAGAGCCTCGATCAAGCAAATAGATTTGATGCCAAAGTTCTGTGACTGATTTGTTAATTGGGGTAGCGGATAGCACTGCTTTGTATTTGAAGTGATCTGCAAGAGTAGCAGCAGCTCGTGATCGTTGAGAGGTGTGATTTTTGTACGCTTCGGACTCGTCGATAACGAGCGTGTCGAAGCCTTCAAGGAGCGTCCGCCAATTCTTATGCTTAACAATCCATTTGACTCCGTCATGATTAGTCACCACTATTTGTGCGCCGTCAATAAACGCATCTTCTTTAACGCCAGCATGTGCAATGCTGACAAGATATTCCCCGGGGAAAAATTTGGTAATGTCATTAGCCCAAGCGGAAAAAGTAATTGATTTAGGACAAACGACAAGCATCTTTCCACCGCCTTCTTGCCTGCGTTTATGCCAAGCAAGAATATGGGCGTAAGTTTTTCCAGTACCAGCATCAGAGGTGTCAAATACAATGTCAGACACACGGTTTTGTAGATTTGTTACCTTACGCTGATGATCGTAAGGCTTAATTGGTTTCCAGCCTTGAGGTTTTACACCACGGTAAGTCTCAAGCTTTGTTTTTCTACGTCTCCTCTGCGGGGAGGTGACTCGCTTCGCTGCTGGTTTCCTTTGTTCCGGTTTTATTCCCCAAGCCATTATCAGTTTCCTGTGCAATCAAACGCTGACCAAAAAAGGCAACTTTCTCTGCATCATACAAAGCTGTGTTACCTTTTTTCTTTTTACCTTTACGAGCTGCGGCTTTGCGCCATATTGCTTTAAAGGCATTACCTTCAGCATAGTTCATTTCGAGTGCTTCAATTATATCATTACACTCTGCCCAGTATGGCTCGTTCCAATCAGTAGTAACCTTTTCTACTCTGATCATGTAGTAAGAACTCGAACCACCTGTGTGTTCAACTGTTTCATTCTCCATGAGATGCTTCCTCGTATTCTTTCATTCTCTGATTAACTTCTTTATGCGCGACGATTGGACAAATTGCTCCTTTGTGAGCACGCGGGGTGCGGTAGAGGCATTCATGGACCATGACTCGCTGGGCGGCCATACCCCCTGCAATATCCGGTCCTCCCTCGTCCCAGTCGAGATACTTTTTATGAAACTGACATCCGTCACAAAACTCTTCCTGATATTCTTCTTCGAATGAATCATAATAATGTCTCACTGTTTTGACCTCTTGGTTTAAAAACTGATCGGTACGGTATTCACGCCAATTATCGTATAGATAATTCATGGTTCGTTATCCTCGCGTTTATACTCGATAAAGCCTTCTTGTAATAATTCGAATATATCTTCAGTAGTCATATTATTAAATTCAAAATCTTTTTTAACACGAAAAACATAAGGCTTTTTATCGGTATTGTGTATCGTTAAGAGATCGTTTTGAATTGGTGTGTGGGTCATTACAACCTCCCCTGAATAAACCTCATACCAAGGTCCGGCATAAGATAAGAAACAGGTTTATTGTTTCTACCAATTTCGGCGTGCGGAACACAACGCTTGCAATGAGTAGAGCATTGAGACAGCTTGGATAAAAGTTGCTTTTTTGAGAGCATATACTCTTCACCACAATTGCATTTACTTGGGTACTTTTTATGTCCGTGCTCATCCTTTACTGCTTCACCAACAATTGTGAAGTTCTGGAATTCTGCACCGACGTCATAGGAATACTTGGGATGTGAATCCATTAGTCTAATCCTTTTAAGATTGCTTGAAGCTGTTCAAGTTTGGCAGCTTTGGCTTCAGATTCTTGGATATGTTCAGATACCAAGAGAGCGGCATCTTCAAGTTTGGAAGTAAGACTACGCATTTCTTCTGCGAGATCACTTATTACAGTGAGCGGGTCTTTTTTGATTTCGGTAACAGTTGCTTGGTTTATCTGTGGCACTTCTTTCTCCTGTGAAACTGGTGCATCGTTACTGGCATTTTGTTTTTCTCTTATATCAACACGTAGCCATTCACCCTTTTTAACCTCTCGCACTAAACCTGAGTCACGAAGTGCATATAAACAACCAGACACAACCTTTAAGTTCATTGTGTGATTATGTCTTTTTAAATCATATGCAATCTGACCTGCACTCCAAGGTGTTTTATACGGAACACTCTCATACACTCTTTGTGCTACTGATGTTTGTCCGTTTAAAAGTTTGTCTGCCTTGGCTGCTTTCATTGGTTTTTCCTTCTTTAAAATATTATTAACTAATCCCTCTGATATTTGACAGTTACGAGCAACTTGAGCTTGAGTACAACTGGTGGAGTGATACAAAAAATGAACTCTTTCTATTAATTCTTCTCTCGTATCAAACCTACCAGTTGTTAGACGCCTAGTCATCTATAAACTCAGACTCGTAAGCCTGAATCCATTTAACAATAGCTTCAGAAAAACCATCGATATGAATCCATGGTTTATACCCTACACCATAACGGTTGGTTGCTACGTTGATCATGTATCCTCTTCCTTTTGGATTCGGTACATGGTCATGTGATTGCTCATCAGTTAAGACAATCAGTCTATCGTAGTTACCATCATCAGTGATTTGCAGAGCTTTACCAAGCTGTGTTCCGCCCCAGTTAGGCATAGACTTGGCATAAGCATCAGCCATAGCCATACCTTTACGATGTGGCACAGGTGCAATCAAGTTTCTACCGTGTTGCATTCCATAGAAGCTGCCTGAGAAACTGAATGCTTCCAGTTCTTCACAGATACCTGCTAATAGGATTGCCAAGCCTGCTGCTGCATCTCTGCGAGACAGGTCAGACTTTCTTGAAAGAGGAAAATTCATTGAACCAGAGTGATCCAGTAACAACAGAGTTTTACCTTTCAGTTTTGGCAGTTCATCTGTAGACAGTTGCATTGCCTGATCCAGAAACGGTTCATACTGAGGCACAGCTCGTGCAGCAGAGATGAAACGAAACGGTAACGTTTTTGATCTTGGTGCACCTTCTAACAGACGTTGCTGAATCAAACTTCTACTGACACCAGCTTCACGCATGTTACGCAGGTTACGAAGCAAGGCCATGTAGCCTAATTTTTTGTCCTGTAACAGACGTGTGAAGGTCTCTGCTTTATCAGCTCCTCCTGACAATGCGACTTCCCAAGTGTCCGGGGCAGTAAGTCTATTTTCAGCGAGCAAGGAGAATGTTATAGCTTGTTTCTCATCTTTAGGTTTTGGGTGAACCATGAACATAACATCACGAAGCTTAACCTCATTATCGCGGTTGTACTTAGCCAGTTGGTAAGCATCAAACTTGGTGAATGCTTTTGCCAGTCCTTTTTTCATTTGAGCAGGCAAAGGACGTTTACCGCCTCTGAGCTTCCAGTACATTGACACCAGTTCAGTCAGCTCATCTGGACGCTGGATGACATCAGTGATCACATGTGCGTAACGTGACTTTATTGGATGACCTGCCAGAGCGCATACCAAAAGCAAAGGGACATGACGAAGGTAATGAATCTGGCGCGCTTCAATAGCCAGATTCCCAACAAATGAAGGCTTACATTGATGTGCAAGCGCAGTGATGCGAGCACCAACTTCAATTCCTGATTCATAAAATCCATCTTCCCAAAGCAAACAGGCCATGACTGATCTACGCAATTCTTGTTCGGCATTGGTAGGTGCAGCCATTGCCCCTTCATGTGTACGTTTACGGTTTACTGCTTTTTGATTAAGGCTTGCCATTAATCTTCTCCTTTAAAAAATTGGTCGAGAGGGTTGGATTCGAACCAACGACCACGCGCTTTCAATGCGAAGTAACTGTTATCTACACCACGCTGTCGTGACAAAAGCGGGAACAGGCGATTACAGGTATGTTACGTGCTCTATCCACTGAGCTACCTCTCGTTGTTTGGTGCAGGCTTTTCACCTGCTTGCCGGATTTGGTTGTTATGTGCCACAACAGGTCACGTACTGTTACCAGACTGGTATCCACCGGACTATTAGATATAAGTCTTAACCATATAGGGATTCGGGCTTATATCCTCAATTAGTGCCACGAGAACAAACGATTGAGGGTGTTATTTCGCCAAAAGAAGTAACCCTCATCTACACTACGTGGACTTTAACTTTTTAGTCGTCTTCGTTTTTAATAACGTAACGAACACCTTTTATTTTATTGATGGTGAAGCTACCTTCTTCCAAGTTTGGATGGCGGTCTATCAGCCAGTTCCAGAACTTGTTTTTATGCTCTTCCATCTTTATGATATGAGCAATAACGTCACCAAAGCCTGCATCGTCATCATCTCGCATGTCTTGCAAATCAGCTTGAAGACCTGTCATCTTTTTGACGTATTTTTTAAAACGTTTGTTTTCTTTTTTAGAAAGTTTTTCTTTCATGATTTTCTCCTAGTTAATGTTAGTGCCTACGGAACAAGCGATAACAGCGTACTGGCTTTCGCCACTCTCATTTGCAGTAAGATCGAAGTAACTGTTATCTACACCAGTAGGACTTTTAAAAAATGCCTGACCCCATCGGGTCTGTTGTACCTTTAACGACGGGTTAAAAGGAGATGGGATCAGGACTTATTTGTGCCCCGGTAGGTAAGCCCGGGGGCTAGTGTTTATATTGCGTTCTTCAACGCATTCCACCTTTAGGAGAAAGGCTATGATCCATCAATCACTTTGACGAATTTCTTCAGAGCTTTTTCCAAGCGTTTAATTTCGCTTTCAACTTTGGTTGATTTGGTTTTGATACCTTTCAGCTTATCGATCAATTTTTCCATTTCGATAATTGCGCTGAACTGTTCGGTGTTATCCATTGTGGTAATGTCTTTACCACCATACAGATGTTGTGTTTCAACTTTTTTCATTTTCTTCTCCTTACTCACAAAAGGTTTTATTTCTGGTGCAACTGTTTCAACATTAAGTGGTTCACCATCTTTTGTTACAAAATAGTCTTCTTCAGGGTACTGAGAAACAATATTTACCACGTAGTTACGAACCGTCATGCTCATCGACATGTTGCTCTCATGAATAAATTTTGCCAGTACTTGAGTAAGACACACTTTCTGATGAGCATACGCTGGCGACAATCCGGTTTTATTTTTAACCATGAAGTCTGTATAAATATGTGCTCTTGTTTCAGTAAAACGGTCTTTATTGCGGTGAAGTTCGCGCTGTTCAATCCACTCTGTAATCTGCTTGTTTGAATCATTGTTATGTTTCAAAATGCAGTACATTTCGTATGTAGCTTGATTTGCCCATTTCATCGGACTTGCTCCTTTAAATAAATGCCTTGAGAACAATTGAGTACAGCAATAGTTGGAGTCGCACCAAGCACGACCGAAGTATCTGTAATCTACACTACAAGGACTTTATTAATGCCACGAGAACAAGCGATAACGGTGTATTAGCGCTCTACCACTGAGCTATACAACCTTTCGGTTGCAGCCGGAATCGAACCGACGACCTCTCGATTAGAAGTCGAAGTAACCGTTTTCTACACTACGTGGACTTAAACTTTAAAAACCAAATGCTTTTGCGAGTTTGTCACGACCGGCGAGGACACGCACTGTGCGATCCAAGCTGTAACGTCGTTTGCCTTTTGTTGGGTGAACAACAAATTTTGTTTCATTGATGTTCTCACGTTTCAAAGCATTCATCTTTTTGCGTTCTGCCCTGCGCTCTTTGCGCATGGCGTCGATGGTGTAATGAGTTGTAACATTGTTACCTTCATTTTTGCGGGCATGAAAAATTTGCGATTTCATTTGAACACCTTCTTTTTAAGATTCACTGCGTTGGGGAGCGGCTTTATATCACAACCGATATAAAATACATAATCCTCTTTCGCATATTCGACGATTGCATCCATACAGACATCCCGTGTTGTTGTCGGGATAGACAAGTCTGGATAGCACTCTTTCATTTGTGGATCACAGTAGCCCGGTATGTTGAGCCACCATGTCATCGCGACTGCTGCAACTAAATTCATTAGCCCAGTCTCACGTCGCCGTTACCAAGACCACGCCCAGCCTTTTGAATCTTTGCGCTCTCACGCTTGGCTTCGTTGTACGTCTTGTACGTTTTCTTTTCACCAGTTTCTTCGTTAGTGATTGTTTTACCTTTGCGAATGTACGCCATTTCATTTCTCCTAAAAAAGAGGGGGCTTGCGCCCCCTAACAAAATACCAACCAACTAAAAGGGAGGGAATCGTCGGTTGGCTATTCCTGTGGAGGAATAATCTTTCTGTTAAGCCAGAATTTGAAATTTGCCTGAGTCCACATATCACTGTCTTTAATGTAGTGTGTGACCTTTGGCTGGTTGATTACTGTGTCCCACACAACATAGTAACCTGTTTCAGTTGGTGATGATGTGTTGACGTCTTCCCACGCATCATCACCGAAGATCGTTTCGAATATTTCATCTGCACGAGCAACTTCATCGTTGTCCGGTAACCCGCCCGGGTCAGTCATCCGAGTAACAATGTTCAGCAAGAATTGTTGTTTAATTGACGGATTCATTACAGTCTCCAGTGCCTTTTACCCATTTATTATCATGTACTGGCTGCTTGTATGGACAGAACATGCAGCTTGATCTGCTTGGTTTTGCCAAAAACTCGTCATCCGAAGTCAGGGTCAACGCCCTGTCGTTCCAGTTACGCAGGAACTGTCTTGCCTGCTGTGCTGTGAACTTGCGTTGATTGATCTCGTTTAAGTCCAAATACCACAACTCAGTGTAGATGGTCTCAACCTGCGGGAACTTCATCGCTGTTGCAAGTGCGTAAAGTGTAAGCTGTTGTCCATGCTTGAGTTCATTACCGTATCGTTTGCCTGTTTTGAGGTCCACGATACAAACTGTTTTGTCGTCCAGCCATACGAAAAGGTCAGAGATAACGCGAAGCCAGATATTGTCAAAGTCATCAGTAGCAACTTCACCCCACGTATCGTCGAAGCACCACATCTCTTCTGGGACCACCCTATCTGGTTCTTGCGATTTAAGCAGTCGTAAGAACTCAAGTTCTTCCTTGTAATATGTAAGCTCCGGAATAAATTCATCGATCTCTCCTTTGACATACAATTCTGCGGCCTCGTGGATGCGACTGCCCCGGTCGTTTGCAAACTCTGTTTGCCCGGGCTGCAATTCTCTTGGCAGTTCCTCGATTTTATCTATATATTGAAGTTTCGCCCGTTTTGGGCAAGACTCGTAAAGTGACATTCTTGAAAACGACCAAGCTTTTAGCATCATGACTCTCTTTTCAACGTTGTAATAAGAGTCATCTATTTTATCTATATTTTGAGAATTGTACACTAATGTACGTGGTTGTACGCTGTTGTACTCAATTGTACGCGTTTGTACTTCTTGTTGTTGACAAGTATTTTCCATTGGTCTAATCTTCCCAGTCCTTGCCCACTAAAAATTTAAAAGAGGAACCATAATGATAATGACGTCACCCGAAGCAGCAGACTATCTGCGGATAGCTGAACAGACGCTTCGCAATTCTCGCTCTACTGGCCGGCTCTTTGGCTACCCTACTCCCCCTTATCGTAAATTTGGCACCTTAGTACGTTATCGCAAGCCTGATCTTGATGCTTGGATCGCTCTTACTGAAGAAGGCACCTCTGCTGAAGTAGGAGTATGCTAATGAGTTTTGCGAATTACGTAGACACGATCTACAAAAATAATATCTTACCTACCATTCCACCCGGCGCACCTATCAGCCCCAACTCCAAGATCGATTCGACTCAGACCGGAAAAATTCCCGGCATGAGAACGGCTAATGGATGGACAGGTTTTGTCGACTGGCCCAATTACAGCTCAACGGCTGTTGACCTTGTTACTTGGGAGAAATGGAAAAGCAACATTTCTCTTAATTGTAAGGACATGTTCGTCGGCTTCGACGTTGATACTGAAGATACTGCCTTTAAGCAAATCTGTCTCAACGCCATTGCCCTGTATATTTATGACAAGATGCCACTTCGTGCCAGAAGCAATTCTGCTCGTATCTTGCTCGTTTTTGCAGGTAACGTACGCAAACGTGCGTTAAAATTCGTTAACGAGCGTACTGGTGAAAGTGCCGGTATCGACATTCTCGGCAACGGCTCGCAGTTTGTTATCGAGGGAACACACCCATCCGGTGGTCAGTACCACTGGCCTGAAGGTGAGTTGTACGAATACAGCGAAACTGGTGATTTGCCTGAAGTTGACGAGTTCCTTATCGACCAGATTCTCGAAGAGATTATCACTCGCGCTACCAACATTGGTTGGGTGGTCACTCAGGGTAATTCCCGTAGTGACTCGTCAGGTGACAATGTTGATTATCTGCCTGCGACATATGAAGGTGGCGAATGGCTCGACGTTAATAATATGCGTATGCTCTCGGTCAACATGCGCCAGATGATCAAGAACGGCGTCGACGTCGGTAACAGAAGTAATGCTATCGCTTCTGTGATTCACAACCTGATCGGTGTCGGCTTCACTGACAACCAGATCGCTCTTGTTTTACTTAACCCTGCTCATGGTATAGGGGACAAGTGTCGTGAAAACGGCACTGAGTGGACCATGAAGGATATTGCCCGCTGTCGCGGGAAATTTCGTGATGTTCCGGACAATGCAGAGGCAGCGGACACACCGGATGAAAGCAAGGATGCAGAAGTCTGCGTGGATGAACTCAGTGAAGACAGTCTCCTCTCGTCGGTCGAACAGTTGGAACGTGGCTGCGCAACCACCGACATCGAGCCAATCCTTGAACGCTTGGCGAAAGTTGAGAACAAACTCCTAAAAGAGAATGTCCTTAACGCCATCAAACGCCAGACAGGCGTGGCAAAAGGCATTCTGCATGAGACCATCCGCCAGTTCCAAGGTGGAGATGACGGTGATGATCTCGGTAATGGGGGTGCACCCACGCACAACCAGTTGGCACGTCGCTACATCGCTGAACTGGTTGCCAATGAGTGTCGTACCGTGTATTTCGCTGATCAGCTCTATCAGTTGGGTGACGACATGATCTGGGCTCCG
>Ga0180438_10007708_pt1 | contig 13926 bp, 10 predicted proteins | sample SS_ome_12_FD_132455 | JGI IMG/M metagenome (GOLD analysis project Ga0180438, IMG submission 132455) | Hypersaline lake sediment archaeal communities from the Salton Sea, California, USA - SS_3_D_2 metaG | ecosystem: Environmental > Aquatic > Non-marine Saline and Alkaline > Hypersaline >... | reverse complement strand
GACGGTAGCGGAATTAGTGAATCAAGTAGTTCATCCTGGCTGTAATACTCTGTCTTCAGGTGGTGCTCATGCCGAGTGGAAAGAAGCGGAGCGCTGCCTTGAGTGTGGTGATTGTATGCTGGAGTTTACTGGTGGTCTCTGTCCCATTGCCCGATGTTCTAAGCATCTGCTTAATGGTCCGTGTGGTGGCTCGCAAGGCGGTAAGTGCGAAGTTGATCCGGATATACCTTGCGTCTGGCAACAAATTGTCGATCGCCTTGCCAAAATAGGGCAACTTGATAAATTGGAAAGAGTTGTGACACCGAAGAATTGGAGTGTGAGCCTTACATCAGGACCACCAGTAAAGAGGCTTTCTTAATGCTGTTGTGAATGAAATAATTGGAGGAGCAATGAAAACGAAAAGTAATTTAGAACGGGTGTTAGAGGCGGGAGAGTTTGCAGTCACAAGCGAATTGGGGCCACCGCAGAGTGCTGATTCACAGGTGATTAGGAGAAAAGCAAAGATACTCAAAGATTACGTAGATGCCGTTAATATTACCGATGGTCAGACCGCGGTAGTGCGCATGGCATCATGGGCAGCTTGCTCTATAGGCAAAGAAGAAGGTTTAGACCCGATTGTACAGATGACGTGTCGTGATCGGAATCGTATCGCTCTTCAGATGGATATTTTGGGCATATCCGCACTGGGCCTCAATAACATGTTGTGTCTCACGGGCGATCACCAGAAATTTGGCAACCATCCCATGGCCAAAGGAGTCTATGATATTGATTCTATTCAACTGGTTAGGATGGTGAAGGAAATGCGGGACGAAAAAAAATTCGAGTGTGGTGAAGAAATGCCGGTTGAGCCTCGTCTTTTTATAGGGGCTGCTGCCAATCCTTTTGCCGACCCTTTTGAGTTCAGGGTGGTGCGTCTTGCTAAGAAAGTGGCAGCGGGGGCGGATTTTATCCAGACTCAGATTATCTACAATGTGGACAAGTTTGCTGAATGGATGAAGATGGTACGGGAAAGGGAATTACATGAGAAAGCGAAGATACTTGCTGGTGTTGCTCCCATAAAATCAATAGGTGCAGCAAAATATATGAAGGCCAGAGTTCCCGGAATGGATGTACCAGACAGTGTTATCACACGGCTTCAAGGAGTACCAAAGGAACAAGTGTCTAAAGAAGGCGTCAAGATTTGCGTTGACATTATCAATCAGGTGTGTGAAATTGAGGGGGTGGCGGGTATTCACCTCATGGCTATTGAGTGGGAGGAAGTTGTACCTGAGATAGTAGAGACCGCTGGTCTTTTACCACGCCCCAGATTTGTGGCATTGTGAAAGATTGCTATAGTCTATCGTCCAGTTCTCGAGAGCAGGGTTTTGAATTTGCCTATAACATCGCTCGTGAGCAGTTGTCTAAAATTAGCGATATGCAAGAGCAGTGTCATAAGAGCGGTGCCCAGTACGTAGAACCTGGTGAAATAGTCATTGATTATTTAAATCAGCCATATCATATCACAATTCCTGATGTTGAGATATCGTTGGAAATTAGCGATGTGGAAGTTCCGCTGAAGGACAAAATCTTGATACTCCACTACTTCAATATGGCAAAGGGCACCCCGCCTACGGGTATATTGATTACTTATAAACAACTGCCGGGAGGCATTGACTATTTTTTGGCATTTTCCCAGAGAGCGATAAATCCTTTGATAAAGCGTTTTGGACAGAATCCCGATTTGCTCATAAATAAGGCAGCAAAATTAGGCGGCGATAAAGCAGACTACGGAGATGCCTCTGTAACCATTAATGCTTTTACCCACGTGCCCATAAACTTGGTGTTATGGAGAGGCGATGAAGAAGTTGCTCCTAATGGAAACATATTGTTCGATGCCAATATTTCTGATTATCTTTCTACTGAAGATGTCACTGTGCTTTGTGAAAATATCACCAGGAAGTTAGTTGAAGATATTCCCTTTGCTTAATCTAGTGCCTGAAATGCTCCTTCGAAAATGATATAAGGCGCAGTAGTGAAAGACGACGAAAAGAGCTGTGAAACAATCACGATGAGTCATATTTGCATCAGTGTCCCTATTTGTGATATAGTTCGCGTTTTGAACCATTCTCAGGGAATCAGCTAGCAGGATATTTTGAAGAAACTCATTTGAAGGCTGTCTCATGAGAGATGGTAAATGTTGAGATGCAAAATGGAGAATCCTTCAGTAGGTCAAGACACCCAAGCTCTAATAACTAATCAGGAGTCTGCTGTTCAAAAAAGCCTCAATGAAATTCTGCATTCCTATGAAGGCAGCCAAGATGAGCTTATCCCCATCTTGCAGCAGGTTCAACAGGTTTTTGGTTACCTGCCAGAGCCGGCGATGAAAAAGCTAGCCAAATTCCTCAAGCTACCGGAAAGCACTGTATTTGGAGTAGGTACATTCTATGCTCAATTCAAACTTGTGCCGACGGGAAAAAATATCATTAAGGTGTGTCGAGGGACTGCTTGCCATGTGCGTGGTAGCGCACAAATCCTCGCTGAAATGGGAAAACATCTGGGCATCAAGCCTGGAGAGAGTACTCCCGACCTCGAATACAGCTTGGAGACAGTGGCCTGTATCGGTGCCTGTGCCCTAGCGCCAACAATGGTAGTAAACAATGAGACCCACGGGCAAATGACAACTAAAAAGGCAGCCGAGGTTTTAGAGCAATTAAAAGGAAAGAAATGATGAAGAAAAAACTTAATATTCATTCTGATGGGCACCACAGGGTATTAGTCTGCCAGGGCACTGGCTGTACATCTTCCCGCTCGGAAGAAATTCGGAGTGTACTTGAGCATGAGGTAAGTCGGGCAGGATTAAGCAATATCAAAGTAGATTTTACTGGGTGCCACGGTTTTTGCCAGCAAGGACCGATAGTGGTTGTCGAGCCTGAAGATATCTTCTACGCCCATGTTAAGGTAGAAGATGCTACTGAGATTGTCCATTCGCATCTAAAAGATGGTAAGCCAGTAGAGCGTCTCTTTTATCGCGACCCTGTTACCGGTGAAGCAATACCCACCTATCACGAGATAAATTTCTATAAGAAACAAACCCGCTTAATACTACGTAACTGTGGGCAAATTAATCCAGAGAAGATTAAAGACTACATTGACACTGGGGGCTATGAAGCACTAAAGAAGGTATTGTCGCAGATGACTCCGGGGGAGATTATTAGCGAGATTAAAAAATCAGGACTGCGAGGTCGTGGTGGTGCTGGCTTTCCTACAGGACTAAAGTGGGAATTTTGCCGTAATTCACCAGGGGAACAGAAGTATATTATCTGCAACGCTGATGAAGGTGATCCTGGTGCTTTTATGGACCGGAGTGTCATGGAGGGTGATCCACACACCGTTATCGAAGGATTGATTATTGCAGCCTATGCTATTGGCGCTAGCGAAGGCTATATTTATTTACGTGCTGAATATCCTTTGGCTATAAAGCGTACGCGTATTGCTATTAAACAGGCTGAAGAGAAACAATTATTGGGTAAAAATATCCTAGGTTCGCAATTCGACTTCACTGTGCATGTTAAAGAAGGTGCTGGCGCTTTTGTCTGCGGTGAAGAGACAGCACTTATGGCTTCCATTCAGGGTAGAAGGGGAATGCCTCGTAGTCGCCCTCCCTTCCCAGCACAATCGGGTCTGTGGGGAAAGCCAACTACCATTAACAATGTAAAAACCCTTGCGAGTATCCCTGTGATAATTAGCAAGGGTGCAGACTGGTACGCTAGCATTGGCACTGAGAAGAGCAAAGGGACGGTGGTTTTCGCCTTAACAGGCAAGATTGCCAATGCTGGTTTGGTAGAGATTCCTATGGGAATCTCCTTACGTGAACTGATATTCGAAATTGGCGGAGGAATCCTTGAGGGCAAGCGCTTCAAAGCAGTACAGACCGGTGGACCATCCGGAGGTTGTTTATCAGCAAGCTTGCTGGATTCGCCAATTGATTATGAGACACTGGCGTCGGCAGGGTCAATTATGGGCTCCGGGGGTATGGTAGTGACAGATGAGGATACATGCATGGTTGATATGGCCCGCTTCTTCCTCACTTTCACCCAAGCTGAATCTTGCGGAAAGTGTATACCCTGTCGCTGGGGCACTAAACAGATGCTGGATATTTTGGTGGATATCACTGAAGGAAGAGGAAGGCCAGGAGACGTCGAACTTCTGCAGGAATTGGCAGAATCAGTTAAGGACAATTCCTTATGCGGGCTGGGACAAACGGCTCCCAACCCAGTGCTCACCAGTATTCGTTACTTTCGTGATGAGTACGAAGAGCACATAGTTGAAAAACGCTGCTCCGCGATGCAGTGCCGAGCCCTCGTATCTTACTATATACTTCCTGACAAATGTCAGGGATGTATGATTTGCGCTAGGAAATGTCCAGTCCAGGCTGTTGAGGGCGACAAACGGATGGTGCATGTTATTGATCAAGATAAGTGCATCAACTGTGGGATTTGCTTTGATGTCTGTCCACCTAAATACAGCGCAGTAGTTAAAGCTAGCGGGGCAAAGCCCTCGGATATCCCTGAGAAACCTGTTCCAGTAGTAGCTAAGGTTTAAATATTCTATTAGCATATAAAGAAGGTGCCAAGATGAGTACAATCTCTACAACCAACGTTGGAGACAATGGCACAGTCTCTATCAAGCTGACTATTAATGGGGAGGAAGTCAGAGTAAAAAAGGGGGCTACTGTGCTTGAGGCGGCGCTTAGTGCTGACATTTATATCCCCACGCTTTGTTATGACCCTGACCTTAAGCCCTACGGGGGCTGTCGCCTCTGCACGGTTGAGATTGAAGGAATGAGGGGCTTGGTTAGCTCCTGTACTACACCAGCAACTGATGGTATGGTGGTACAAACCGAGACACCGAGAGTAAATCGATCACGCCAAATCACTATGGAGCTTATCGCTGCCAACCATCATGGCGATTGTTTTACATGTGGTAAAAACCAGGACTGTGAGCTATTAAAAATTGCCCGATATTTGGGCATAGAGCAGGAGCATATTGACCGATTACGAAAGAGTGACCAGATATTTCCTATAGATGAAAGCCACCCGGCGTTTATTCGTGACCTGAACAAGTGCATTCTTTGTGCCAAATGTGTGCGGGCCTGTCATGAGGTAGTTTGCCATGATGCTATTGACATAGCCTTTCGCGGCAACTCGGCAAAGGTAGCCACATTTGGTGATAAACCGATTGCCGAATCAATTTGTAAATCCTGTGGTGAATGTGTGACTCGATGTCCTACTGGAGCACTTTTGCCTAAGTGGGAAAAGACATCTGCCAAAGAGGTTAAGACCGTTTGTCCCTATTGCGGGGTTGGCTGCTCCATATACTTAGGTGTTCGAGATAATAAGATTGTTTACGTGCGCGGTGACCCCGAGGGTCCAACTAACCGCGGCACTTTATGTGTCAAGGGGCGTTGGGGTTATGATTTTGTTAATCATGCGGAAAGGCTTACCACGCCTCTTATTCGGATACCCGGCGTTCCCCGGGACGAAGGGCCAAATAAGAAAACGCATGACGTTTTTCGGGAAGCTGGGTGGGATGAAGCACTAGAACTGGTGGCCAAGAGGTTGAGGGATTGTATGCTAGATGGAGTGGGGGTAATTGCATCAGCTAAGTGTACCAACGAGGAAAACTATGTCATGCAAAAATTCGCTCGAGCAGTGCTGGCCACCAACAATATTGATCACTGCGCTCGACTGTGTCATGCGCCCACTGTGGCTGGCCTGGTTCAGAGCTTTGGCAGCGGAGCAATGACTAATTCCATCAATGACATTGGGGACGCCGCCTGTATTTTGGCCATTGGCACCAATACTACAGAAAACCACCCCGTGCTTGCACACAGGATAACCCACGCGGTGAATAATGGAGGCAAACTCATCGTGGCTAACCCCCACGAGATCGAACTTTGCCGCTTTGCCAATATTTGGCTACAACATAGCCCTGGCACAGATGTCGCCTTGCTAATGGGGATGATGAGAGTTATAGTGGATGAAGAACTGCTTGACTCGGCGTTCATCAGGGAAAGATGTGAAAACTTCGATGCTTTCGCTGAATCTCTGAAGGATTTCGACCTTGATTTTGCCGAGCGAATTACCAAGGTACCACAGAGTAAGATTGTAGAAGCTGCTCGTATGTTTGCTACCAATAGACCTGCAGCCATACTGTATGCTATGGGTATTACCCAACATTCCCACGGTACCGATAATGTGCTGGCTACCGCTAACTTGGCAATGCTTACTGGGAACGTAGGCAAACCCTCCACAGGTGTCAATCCGCTTAGAGGTCAGAACAACGTGCAAGGTGCTTGTGATATGGGTGCCTTGCCTAATGTCTATCCTGGCTATCAGCCTGTGGTCGATCCAGCTATCAGAAGGAAATTCGAAACCGCCTGGGGGTGTTTGTTACCCTCGGCCCTTAAGGAGAAGTTTGGAATCACCTGGACGTGTACATTGCCATCGACTCCAGGACTGACCTTGGTTGAGATGATTGAAGCGGCTTACCGTAAAGACATGAAGGCACTGTATGTGATCGGTGAGAATCCGGTGTTAAGTGATGCTGATGTCCAACATGTTCGGAGAGCACTAGCACAACTGGAGTTTCTTGTAGTTCAGGACATATTTCTTTCGGAAACAGCAAAATTTGCCGATGTTGTCTTGCCAGCAGCAAGCTTCGCTGAAAAGGATGGCACCTTCACTAATACTGAGCGTCGGGTGCAGCGAGTAAGAAAAGCCATTGAGACGATTGGAGATTCCAAACCTGATTGGTGGATTATTTGCCAAGTGGCCCAGAAATTAGGAGCCAAAGGCTTTGACTATACCCATCCTTCCACCATAATGGAAGAAATTCGCAAACTTACTCCCAGCTACGGGGGCATAAACTACCAGAGACTAGAAAATGGAGGACTTCAGTGGCCTTGTCCAACTGATGACCATCCCGGCACACCGATATTGCACACCAACATTTTTGTTAGAGGGAAAGGCAGATTTATCTCCTTGAAGTATATTTCTCCAGGAGAGATGCCTGACGAAGACTATCCTTTGATCCTCACCACAGGGCGCAGCTTATATCACTTCCATACCGGCACGATGACTCGCAAGGTAGATGTGCTCAACGTCCTAAAGCCTGATGGTGTGGTGGAAATCAGCCTAGGGGATGCTGGTCAGCTTGGCATAAACGAGGGTGATAAAGTTAAAGTCAGCTCCCGACGTGGTGAAGTCATCACTAGAGCCAAAGTAAGTGAAGCATTGCCGCCTGGAGTGGTATTCATGACCTTCCATTTCGCTGAAAGCGCTGCTAACATTCTCACCAATCCCGAGCTTGACCCTATATCCAAGATTCCCGAATTCAAAGTTGCGGCTGTTAAGGTGGAGAAAATCTGACTTGTTTCACTTCCTGCCATTTCGGACGCGTTAGCCCATCTTCCCTCAGACCAACCTCTGCCGAACAAACGACAAAAACGTCATTGCCAATGGCAGGGAAAGCAATCTCTTGGGTTGCTCTAACTAGTGCGCTCGGTATAAAGCCTTATGGGCGCTTTGATTATTACTTTGGTTCCCTTTCCTACTTGGGAACTAACCTCAAGTTCCCCATCTATCAATCGGGCTCTCTCTGCCATACCGGTAAGCCCCAATTTGCCTTGACCAGCAAAATCACTTAGCTGCTTGGGAAGCTCAAAACCCTTGCCGTTATCGCCAATGGTTACGCTTATCTCATTTCCTCGGCACTTCACCGTAACGTTGGCTTTAGATGCTCCAGAATGTCGGTGAATATTATTTAGGGCTTCCTGGACAATGCGGAACAAGACTAGTTGTGTTTCTGGTGGAAGGGGTGGGATGGCATCTGTTTTAACCTGAATTTCGATTCCACTGAAGTTGTGTATTTCCTCAGCCAGCCATTTGATGGCTGGCAATAAACCTAAATCGTCCAGAATGCGAGGCCTTAAAACCTGAGCATAGCGCTTAATTCCTTGGTAGGTTTGCTGCGACAGTTCATATAGTCTTCCCAATTCATTTCTTAACTCTTGAGGCAAATATCTCTCGGCTTTAGAGGCAAGGTTATCCACGCCATGCGTTAAAAGCAATATTTGCTGGCAGGCATCGTCATGAAGTTCACGGGCAAGGCGTTTGCGTTCTTCTTCCTGAGCTATAGTAATCTCCTTGAGATAATAGCGAAGGTTATCCTGCATCCGTTTCGCTTCAGTTATGTCCTGTATGGTCTCGATTGCTCCTACTATTTCATTATTTTCATCTCTTATTGGACTTGCTGTAAAATATAGCCACTTGCCATCTTCTCCAAGGTCTGGGAAGAAATCCTCGGCTTCGTAGGCACCATCACTTAGACAAGATGGGCGACCTTTGTCTCGATAATGTACCTCAATTTCGCTTGCAGTTGCTTTGTCCACGATGAGGTCAGCCATAATTGGTCTCTTTTCACGATAAAACACTACCCATTGTCGATCTGTCTCAAGCACATCCTCCCTTTTTACACCAGTGAGAGATTCTAGCGCCGTATTCCAGTGTGTGATTTTATGCTGTTTGTTGACTGCAAATGTCGGAACTGGAGAACCATCAATTATTCTAGTAAGCATTTCCTCAGCTCTCTTTTGTTCGGTCACGTCCCTTAATATGTGCTGGAAGCGAATGGATTTCCCATCCCCTATAACTAAATTGGTAGCCAGCCTTAAAATCGCTTGTGTCCCATCCTTCTTAATTAGACACTGTTCGTAGGGTTGTTCTACGTCTTCGCCTCTCAGCAAGCTATCTTTCACCTGTCTCGCTAAAGGTATTTCCTCTGGGGCAAGAAGATCGCTGACATTTTTACCGGTTAATTCTAAAACTGAGTAGCCTGTGAGCTTTTCACAGGCTTTATTAGCCAAAGTTATATTGCCCTCTACATCGTGAATGAAGATGGCATCGCTGGCATTAGTAAGTAACTCTTCATAGTTTTGCCTCGCCAATTCTACGTCCTTTATAGTATTTTCTAATTTCACTTGTTGCCGTTTATTTCGACGATAGGCTGCCATAAGTGTAATGACCAAAGCTCCAAAAGCAAGGCTAGCGGTACTTTCCAGCAGTGCATCCTTGAAATTGGGGGAAATCAAAAAAGTACGCAGCAACATTATTACGGCGCTTGCTAGCCATAGTGCGGCGCTCCCGATGATCCCCAGTGTCCAGCCCGCATATAACATCAACAGGAGATAAAGAATTCGCTCCAAGCTGTGTCTTGAAAGCTCTAGAACTGTAGGTATCGAAATCTCCCTCAAGAAGGGTATTTGAGATAAGAGCTGGGTAAAATGAGATATAGTTAAGAAAACGAATAAGACGATTATAATCCAGAGGTGTGGGTTTTTTAAGCCAGAAATTTGTTCTCGGTATTCTCTAATGTAACTAATCCCCATTGTAATCCTTTAACTATTGCCTCGCTGCGTGAGGCAACATTTAACTTGTTAAAGATATTAGTCAGGTGAGCTTTAACAGTACGCTGGCTGAGAAACAATTTTTCTGCTATCTCTTTATTGCTCATCCCCAGGGCGACCAATCTGAGCACCTCCAGTTCTCGCTCGCTCAGCAAGTCCGACGCTTTGCCCTCCTTAACTGGCGCTGTCATAGCTCGTTTTAGCAACTTGGCAATAATTTTAGGGTGGAGCACCGATTCACCTGATTTTACAGCTCTAATGGCTCCAGCCAAATCACACCCCCTGGCGCTTTTTAGGAGATAGCCGGCAGCTCCAGCATCAAGCAATCCCAGCACATACTCGTCGTCATCATAAGCAGTGAGGATTAGAATGGCTATTTGGGGAGCAATCTCTTTAATCTTTCTGGTTGCTTCAATGCCATTGAGTTTGGGCATGACGATATCCATCACCGCCACATCGGGTTTCAACTCCGAGGCGAGCTTGACTGCTTCCGCTCCATCTCCAGCCTCAGCCACAACCTCCATGTCCCTCTCACCATCTAGCGCTTGATGTAACGCTTCACGCACCAAGGGATGGTCATCAGCAATCAGGACCGTTAATTTGTCTCTTGTCCTCAAATTTCCAGCCTTTGAAGCAAGTATAAGCCCATATGCACTTTAGGGCAAGTTAATTGTCCTTTTGGACATAACTAAAGTGCTATTGCAAATTATAACCTATGGACGATGGCAGGCGAACAAATAATCGTTAGACTTTAATTGAAATAAATAAAGAAAGGAGAAAAAAATGGCTAAGGTATTTACAGTAAGCAAGGAAAACACTGATGCGGAGATAGCGGTGTGTGGAGAAGAGTTAATTGCAGTCTTGGAGAGGGCGGCCACAGAATCGGATTTCTTGGCGAAATTAGCTGAGAATCCTCAAGAAGCTCTAAAAGAGTATTACTCCTTGACTGGCGAGGAAGTAGCTGCCTTGGCAAGTGGGGACATCAGGAAAATAGAATCTTGGGTGGGCAAGCTAGACAAAAAGCTAGCTACCTGGCTTTGCTGCCGGCTGGCTCAGGAAAAGTGGTGAACGGAAGGAGTTACAACTATGGCGCGAAACAAGGTAACAACTAAATTGGGAAACGTACCCCAAATAACGGATTTGCCTGGATTTGCACTCATCGCAGATAAGTTGGATAGATTAGTGCCAGATGCCTACCAGCCAGCACAAATGATTAGCAGGTTGGAAGACACATGTGTGGCCAAAACCTCTCGAGATAACCTGAGTACAGCACTCTTAGGCATATTGGCAGGATTCTTCATCGGGCTGGGGGCAGTTTTTTGCACTCTGGTTACTACTGATATTGGCCTGGGATTTGGACTTGGAAAATTATTGGGGGGACTAGCTTTCTCTTTAGGACTCATTCTGGTCGTAGTCGCTGGATCAGAGTTGTTCACTGGCAACGCCCTTATAATTGCTCCTTGGCTAAGTACCCGTGTCAGTGGGTCCGCACTCCTTCGTAACTGGGCGATAGTCTACTTTGCCAATTTTGCTGGCGCACTGATTTTAGTAGCCATTCTCTATCGTGCTCAATTCTGGGCGCTTAATGGCTATGGGGTGGGAGCTAATGCGCTAGCAATTGCTAGTGACAAGTCAAGCCTGGCTTTCGTTCCAGCCTTATGCCGGGGCATACTGTGCAACGCTTTAGTCTGTCTAGCTGTTTGGATGTGCTTATCTGCCCGCTCAGTTACCGAAAAAATATTGGCTATCGTCTTCCCCATAACTGCTTTCGTTGCTTGCGGTTTTGAACACAGCATCGCCAACATGTTCTTCATTCCTATGGGTATCGCTATGGCAGGCCAAGCTGGGGTTGTCCAAAATGCCGGACTGCCAACATCTCAGATAGCTAATGTTAATATACTTGGTCTTATTCACAACCTCGTCCCAGTGACCATAGGTAACATAATCGGTGGCACTTCGGTGGGCATAATCTACTGGCTAATATTCCTGCGGAAGCAAAGGACCGCTGAAGTTCTTGCTACAAGACACTGGTTTAGGAAGTTTGCTAATGCTAAAGCCCAACCCTCAGAGTATGCTCCAGATATAGAAATGAAAGCCCTGATATCCGTGCTAGCTAGGGCGAGAGATGATGGAGGTTTCTTGACTGAATTAGCTGAGAACCCTGATAAGGCTCTAGAAGGTTACAATTTGACCAGTGAAGCAAAAGCCGCTTTAGCTAGTGGAGACCTTCACTGGTTGGAATCAAGGGTAGGCTTTTTAGACGAGCCCTTGCGAACCTGGCTGGTCTCTCGCTTATCCCAGGAGAAGTGGTAGATTCCAGTCGTGGCCTCATTTTTTGCTCCCACAAATTGGGATGGAATAAACTCCGCTATTACTACTTATGGACGAGGATAAAGGCCAGCTGCCTTGCAGATCTTAGGAATGAGTTCCTCCCGCTGCAGGGTCATGATGTGGACACCGGATACTCCTTCGATTTGCTTTAAGTGCTGGATTGTTTCCACGGCAATCCTTAACCCTTCCTCTGCTGCTTCCTCTTTGTTACGAGCCTTTTTAAAGCGTTCAATAATTATCTCAGGAATATCCACATCAGGAATTTTTGTCTTCATATATCTTGCTGCTGCTAGGGATGTTACAGGAGTAATTCCAGCCAGAATTTTTACCTCTTTGTGTAATCCTTCTGTACGAAGCAGTTCCATCCATTTTTTAAATTCCGCAATGTTATATATAGGCTGAGTCTGAACAAAATCTGCTCCAGCAGTAACCTTATTTTTAAGGCGACCTACCGCAGATTCCGATGGTTTGGTAAAAGGGTTTAAGGCTGCCCCGATAAAGAGCCTGGGCTCTGTCCCCACTATAGACTCTCCATTATCAAACTTCCTTTCATCCCTGAGTTTCTTGACCATCCTGATAAGCTGGATAGAATCTAGGTCGAAGACGGACTTTGCCTCGGGATGGTTACCAAAGGAAATAGGATCCCCTGATAGACACAGTATGTTATTAATACCAAAAGCGGAAACTGCCAAGATATCCATCTGGAGGGCAATTCGATTTCGATCCCGACAGGTCATATGAGCTATGGCGTCGATACCCTCCTCCATACCTACAAGACAGACTGCCCAGCTTGCCATTGCCACCACCGCTGCCTGTCCATCAGGAACATTAAAGGCATCAACATATCCTTTAATGAGATTGACTTTTTCCCTGATCGTCTCGAAATCCGTATTTTGGGGAGAACTGGTTTCGGCAGTGACGGCAAATTGCCCGGTTTCCAGTATCCTTGCTAGATTGCTTTTTGTCTTCATCTTTGAACTCCCGCTAAACTTTTAGTACAGTATGCCAGAATGTCTTGGCGAGGGCAACATTTTAAAATCGCCCTGCCTTTAAATTTTTGCAGTAATCTCTTAAAGCAGGTATAATGTGCGTGACCAATGGAAGCGGTAACCGAGATAAACTCAATTAAGGAAGCATTAAAATCTTCAGAGCTATTCCATAACTTGACTGATGATGAGTTAGCTAAACTGCTTCCGCTTTGCCAGGAGCAATTATATGAACAGGGAGCAGTAATGTTCTGCGAAGGCGAGCAGTGTAATTACGTCCAGGCTCTCAAATCAGGCAAAGTAGCTTTGGAGACAGAACTTGCCATAAGCCGCAGCTCAGTTGAAAAAGCTACGATTGATGTGTTATCTCCAGGTGCTAGTTTTTGTTGGTCAGCACTGATGGAACCTCATGTTCTGACCTCTTCGGGCCGGTGTCTGGAAAAGACTGAGATTATTGCCTTGGACGGAAACAAGCTTAAAGCCCTGCTGAATGCAAACCCTCAAATGGGTTACAAAGTGGCAAATAACCTTGTGAGAGTGGTGGCTTCGAGGCTAGAGCATACTAAGCAAACTATGGAACTTATTCTGTCTATTATTTTCCATGACTTGAAGGCCCCCTTGGCTGCAGCGGAAAGTTACAATCGGCTCTTGCTTGATGGTTTTGTTGGGGAATTGAGTGGAGAGCAAAAAAATATAATTACGAGGAGCAGCAAGAGACTTTCTGACCTGCTCAATTTGATAAGTAACATGATTGATTTTTCCCGTGTTGATTTCGGAGGATTCGGAGCAGAAGAAGTTTCTCTGATAAAAGTGATAGAAGATTGTGTTGAGACAATGCGGCCCTTAGCTGTAGAAAAGGGATTGCAACTGGCTTTTGAAGTCCCCCCAGAGTTGCCTATGATTCTTGGAAGTGCTAGTCGGCTTAAGCAAGTGGTGACAAACTTATTGTCCAATGCTATCAAGTTTACTCACTGCGGTGGAATAACTGTTAAGGTAAAGGACAACGAGGATAATTTGCAGGTTGATGTAATTGACACCGGAATCGGAATCCCTACCGAGGACTTACCCAAAGTATTTGACGGTTTCTATAAAGGTATTAATGTGGAGGAAAGGGGGAGTGGCTTGGGGCTTTCTATAAGCAAGAGGATAATTGAGGGCCATGGT